>Ga0153924_1000253_pt1 | contig 35542 bp, 35 predicted proteins | sample TSNJ008MetaG_FD_104709 | JGI IMG/M metagenome (GOLD analysis project Ga0153924, IMG submission 104709) | Attine ant fungus gardens microbial communities from New Jersey, USA - TSNJ008 MetaG | ecosystem: Host-associated > Fungi > Mycelium > Unclassified | place: USA: New Jersey, Wharton State...
GCGCGCTACGCCGGGCGTCGCGTGCGACGGCCTTCGTGCGACCACGCCGACGACGGCAGCAGGCTCGGCGGGAGCACACGCGACCGCACCACCCGTGCGCTCGAGACCGACGCGTCGAGGGCGACACGTGCCTGTCGGACGGCGACGAGCAGCGCATCGACATCCACCGCCGCCGCGCCTCCGGCCGCGAAGCGCTCCCGATCGACCGCGTCCACCACGGCGTCGAGGTGCGGGAGCACCGCGACCGGCAACGACGGCCGGAGGCGACCGAGCACCGCACGCGCCGTCCTGGCAGCGGCAGCGGCGTCACCCGGCGGCGCGAGCCCCGGCGCGTACCCGTGGTCGGCGACGTCGTCGAGGACCTCGCGCCAGGCGTTCACCGCCGGCGCACGCCCGGACCGGACCGCCCCCAGCCTGGAGCGTCGGCGGACCGCCCGCACCACCGAGGGTGAGACGAGGAGTGCGAGCGCCAGCACGATGCCGACCGCCAACCCGAACGGCCCGTTGCCGCCACCGGTCGAGCTCGCTGCACCCGGTGCTGCGGAGGCCGTGGGCGTCGGTGTCGCCGAGGACTCCGCCGGGGCCGACTGTCCCGGCGCCGGCAGCGGCGTCTCCGGAGCCTCCGCCGAGGGGGTCGACGTGGCCTCGGTCGAGGACTGCGCGGCCTGGTCGGAGTCCGGGGTCGGCTCGAACGCCACCCAGCCGGCGCCCTTGATGTACAGCTCGGGCCACGAGTGCAGCTGCCGGTTCGACACCGTGTACTCGCCGTCCGCCTGGGTCGTTCCGGCCCGGTACCCGACCGCGATGCGCGAGGGGATCCCGAGCGTGCGGGCCATGACCGCCATCGCGGACGAGAAGTGCACGCAGTAGCCCTCGCGGACCTGCAGGAACTTCGCGACGACGTCCATGCTGTCGCCGTCGTAGCCCTGTTCGACGGGTGCCGTCTCGGAGTACGTGAACAGGTCACTGCGGAACCACTGCTCGAGCGCACGTGCTTCCTGGTAGTCGGACCCCGCGCTGCCGGCCACGCGCTGGGCCGTGCTGGCGATGGACTTCGGCAGGTCGTCCGGGAGCGCCCGGTCCGTGCGGAGCTGGTTCGCCGAGGGGGTCGCGTACCCACGGCCGTCGGCACGGCCGAGCAGACCGGACTCGGCGATGGCGTCGAGGTACTCCCCCGACCACGTCGAGGCGCCGTAGACCTCGTAGGTGGAGCCGCGCGGTGTCGCCGGCCCCGTGGACCGGACCGTGCTGGACTCCCCCATCCACCGCCACTGCGACAGGTCGAGGTTCGTCGACCGGGACTCGATCGAGACCGCGCCCGACGGCACCGGCAGGTAGTTGCTGGACAGGCCCGTGATGCGCACCGTGACGTCACCGCGCGTCGACAGTCGCGGGTTCACGCCGACCGCCCACTGCTGCTGGTCGGCGGTGTCGGACTTGCTGGCGTCGGTGGTCGTCGGCACCCAGTCGCCGGTCCCGAACTCGTCGAGGTCGGCGAGCTTGAGGTACTCAGGCTGCCCGTCGGACGAGCGGTACCGGAACACCTCGAGTTCGTTCGGCTGCCGCAGGTCCTTGCCGAGGTTGAGCAGCGTGCCGGGGCGTCCGGGCTGCACGGGTGACTGGATCGCCCCGGTCACGCCGGACAGCCAGCTGGCGTTCAGCGGGACGATCGCGGGCAGCCCCACCGCGACGACGAGTCCGATGGCGCCGACGACCGCAGCAGGCAGTGCCCGCTGGACCGGCCGGACCGAGAGCCACAGCAGTGCGAGGAACGCGATCGCGGTGGCGATGACGAGCCCCGGTGCGGCCGGGGCCCCCGTGACGATGCCCGGCACGATGAGGATGACGAGCGCGGGGACCGCAGCGAGCGCCGCGGTCGGGGCGACGGCGGCGAGGAACAGGGACACCCCGGCGACCCACCCGATAGCGACGGTCACGATGAGCCGGATGGAGTCGGTCTGCGGCAGGGGCGCGGGGTTCAGGCGGATGGCCGCGAGGGTCTCGCCGAGGGCGCCGTCCTTGTCGAGCCACCCGAGCGGCTGGACGTCGTTGACGACCGCAGCCGCGCACGAGCAGACGACGAGCGCGGCGACGAGGGCCACGAACCGCACGCCGGGCGCGCGGCGACGGACGGCGAGCATCGTGCCGACCAACACGGCGACGACGAGGATGCCGGACACCCACCAGGCCACGCCCTGCACGAGCGGACGCATCGCGAGGGCCGCGATGAGGACGGGCACGGGGGCGAGCGCGACCACCCAGGGGTTCGGGGAGTCGGGACGGTCCTCGCGCGCGGGTGCGCGGCCGGCGTCCGAGCGGGACGACGACGGCGGGGCCGACGGCCGGGTCGAGACGCCGCTCACCGCAGGCTCCCGGGCGCGTGTGCGCCGGCGACCGGGACGACGAGCGTGCGCCAGCCCGCTCGGTCGAGGATGCCGCGCACCACCGGGTCCGGCGGCACGATGGTCGCCAGGATGCCGCGGCTCGACCCGGTCGTCGCGGAGACGAGTTCCGCTGCCTGCTCGGCCGTGCAGTGTCCGGTGACGACCGCTGTCATGCCGTGGACGTCGCGGCCGCGCACGTCGGGCAGGACCTCGGTGACCTCGCGCGCATCGGAGCGGACCCGCACGTCGGCGAGCCCGACCAGCACGTCGGTCAGGCCACCGGCGTCGCCCGCGTGCCGGGTGCTGCCGGCGGGCCCGTCGCTGACGAGCAGCACGCGGGACGTCCGGGCGGCGAGGGCCCGTGCCACGCTGGCGGCCACGACGACCGCGTGCTCGAAGGCCGCGTCGCCTCCGAGGTCGGAGAGCTCGGCGAGGTCGTCCCGCCCGAGCCGCTGGTACGACTCGCGACGGACGTCGAGGGCGATGACGGCCTCCGGCGGCTGGGCCTGCGTGGTCTGCCGGACGTGGAGCTCCCCGCGCCGGGCACTCTGGGCCCAGTGCACGCGACGGATCGGGTCGCCCGGGCGGTACGGCCGCAGCTCACTGTCGTCCGCCGACCCGCCCTGGCCGACACGGCCCTCGTCCGCGGACACGGCACCGGCGAGCGCGCCCGTCTCGATCGCACCGAGCGGAGTCGTCGCCGGCACGACCACGACCTCTTCCGCTGCGACGACCGGGCGGTCGATGCGGAGCAGGCCGAACGGGTCCTCCACCCGGATGGTCACGGGACCGACGAGGCTCCGGCCGCGGTGCATCGCCAGGGCCTCGACGTCGAGGACGGCCGGCGGCACGTTCGGTCCGACGGCCGCGTACGTCTCGGCGCTGGACACGCTCACGAGGCCGTCGTCGAGCTGTTCCCGCACGAGCAGCGTCGACCGCGGACCGATCGGCAGGCTCGTGCCGCGGAGCGTGATGCGCTCCCGGTAGACCTCGCCCACCTGGACGATCGCGCGCGCCGTTCCCCGGCTGCCGCGCAGCGGAGCGGCCACGACGAACGCCATCACGATGCCGAGCACGACGAGGACGAGCAGGAGCAGCCCGGCCGACACCGCCACGCTCGTGGTGCCGACGAGTCCGCCGCCGACGAGTCCGATGCCGACCGCGATGACGGTCCAGCCGCGTGCCGTCGGCCGCGGGAACGGGGTCCGCCGCAGCAGTGCGAGCCCCCGACGGCCGTACCGCGCCGCCGTCGACCGTGCGGCACCGGCACGCAGGGCGAACGACGACGGTGCCGAGGGACCGGACATCAGGAGCGGACGGGCGTGGCCGTGAACGGCACGGCGGTGTCGGACACGATGCGGACCACGATCTCGCGGACGGTGTCGTCGCCGGTGCCGCCGAGACCCCGGGCGACCGGGACGAGTCGGTGGGCGAGGATCACCGGCGCGAGTGCCGCGACGTCGTCCGGGGTGACGAACGGTCGCCCGAGCAGCGCCGCGTGCGCACGAGCCGCCGACGCGAGGTGCAGCGTCGCACGGGGACTCGCGCCGAGGACGATGTCCGGGTGCGTGCGGGTGGCCCGGACGATCGCGACGATGTACGCCTCGACGTCGGGGGCGATGTGCACCGTGCGCACGGACTGGATGAGGGCGCGGAGGGTCTCGACGTCGACGATCGGCCGGAGGTGCGCCAGCGGGTCGCCACCGCCCCGGTTCGTCAGCATCTGCCGTTCGGCGTCGGCGCTCGGGTACCCCATGGTCAGGCGCGCCATGAAGCGGTCGCGCTGGGCCTCCGGCAGGGGGTACGTGCCCTCCATGTCGATGGGGTTCTGCGTCGCCACGATCATGAACGGGCTGTCGAGCTTGCGGGTGACGCCGTCGACCGTGACCTGGGCCTCGGCCATCGCCTCGAGCAGGGCGGACTGGGTCTTCGGGCTGGTGCGGTTGATCTCGTCGCCGATGACGACGTTCGCGAAGACCGGACCCGGCGAGAACCGGAACGTGCCGGAGGACTGGTCGAAGATGTTCACGCCCGTGACGTCCGACGGCAGCATGTCCGACGTGAACTGGATGCGGTTCACGGACCCGCCGACCGAGGCGCCGAGCGCCTTCGCGAGGACCGTCTTGCCGACACCGGGGACGTCCTCGACGAGCAGGTGGCCCTCGGCCAGCATCACCGTCAGAGCCGTGCGGATCGCCTCGGTCTTGCCGTCGACGACGGTGGAGACGGCCGCGGTGATGTCGTCGCCGACGTCCCGGATGCGGTCGATCGGGAAGGCGGGGTCGGTCGGTTCCGGCACGCAGGCCTCCTCGTCTCGGGACAGGTGTCGTGCATGCTACAACGGCCCGGTGACAGCGCCCGGAGGATGCGTCACCGACTGGGCCACGGGACACACGGCGACGGACTGGAGGCGCGACTCGCGTGCGCCGATCGGCTCACGTGATCCGTGCCTCCAGTCCGGTTCCCGCAGCGCGTCAGGCGCGCGCCGCCAGCGACGCGTCGGCGGCCAGCAGGACGCGCGCCGCCACGGCGACGCCCTCCTCGCGCCCGAGCTCGGTGTCCTCGTGCTCGATGTTCACCCACATCTCCGGGTCGACCTCGCGCAGTGCCTCGAGGAACGCTGACCAGTACGCCTCGTCGTGCCCCTTGCCGAGCGCGACGAAGTCCCAGGCCGACGGCTTCGGCCACTCGTTCGCCCACTCGTCCCCGCCGAGGTTCGTGCGCTCCTCGTCGGGCGACAGTCGGCGGAACGAGTTGTCGAGCACGCCGTTGATCGCGGCGTGCGGGTTGATCCGGACGTCCTTCGCGGCGGCGTGGAACACGAGCGGGCCGAGGTCGCGGACGACCGCCACCGGGTCCATCTGCTGCCAGAACAGGTGCGACGCGTCGAGCTCGACTCCCACGTTGGTCAACCCTCCGCGCTCCACGAGCTCACGGATCGTCGCCGGGTTGAACACGACGTTCTGCGGGTGCAGCTCGAGCGCGACCTTGACGCCGTGCTCCCGCGCGAGCGCGTCGACCTCCTGCCAGAACGGCACCGCGACGCTCCACTGGTACTCGATCACGTCGAGCGCCGCTGAGTTCCACGCGTTCACGATCCAGTTCGGACGCGTGCCACCGGGCTCCCCCGCGGGGAGGCCCGACATGGTGACGACGCGGTCCTGGCCGAGGCGTGCGGCGAGGCGGATGCTGCGGCGGACGTCCTCCGCGTGCTGCGGCCCGATCGCGGGGTCCGGGTGCAGCGGGTTGCCGTTGCAGTTCAGGCCGGCGATCGAGACGCCGGTCCCGTCGAACTGCGCGAGGAAGGCATCGCGGGCCCCGTCGTCGTCGAGGATCTCGTCGACGTTCGGCACGTGCACCGGTGGCAGGAACCCGCCGGTGTTCAGTTCGATGCCGGTGAGGCCGTTGCCCGCGATGGCCTGGAGCGCCGCGGCGAGCGGGCGGTCGTGGAAGATCGCGTTGTAGAGACCGAGCTTCATGCGTGCACTCCTGCGGTAGCGGTGAGGTCGACGGTTGCGGCGAGGTCGACGGTTGCTCCCCCGTCGGCGGCGGACCGTGCCACCGCGTCGAGGACCTCCATGTTGTGGACGCCGTCGTCGAACGTGGCGTTCGCCGGCAGCGGGTCGGTCGTGTTGCCCACGACCTCGTCGAGGAAGGCGCGCGCCTGGTACTCGAACATCTGGTTCTGGCCCCAGCCCACACCGGGGGCGTCCATCGCCATGCCGCCGGCGACGTAGGGGTGGTCCGGGCCGAGGACGACCTGGCGGTACCCGCCGAGGCGGGACCCGTCGGACTGCAGCGCGAGGCCGATCTCGGACGCGCGTTCCTGGTCCCAGCGTGCGGCACCGTTCTCGCAGAACACCTCGATGACGAGGCCGTTCGGGTGCGACGTGGCGACCCGCGACACCTCGAGCGAACCGACCACCGAGCCGTCGCCGAAGCGGGCGTTGAACGTGGCGTAGTCGTCGTTCTCGACGTCGGCGAACTCGCCGGTCAACGGGACGGCCTGGCCGCGCAGGGCGAACCCGGCGGCGATCGGGCGCTTCGTGATGGCGGTCGTGAACATGCCGCCGTTGACGCTCTGCACCTCGCCGGCGAGGAACTCGGCGACGTACGCGAGGTGCGAGCCGACGTCGGCGAGTGCTCCGGTGCCGGGGACTCCCGCGAAGCGCCACGAGAACGGGACGTCGGGCGAGGAACCGTAGTCGGTCCAGTAGCGGGCGGAGACGTGCAGGACGCGACCGAGGGTGCCGTCCTCGACGAGCTGCTTGATCGCCGCGAGCCCGGGAGCCCGGCGGTAGGTGAAGCCGACCCGTGCGACGAGCCCGCGGGCGGCGGCCTCCGTCGCGGCCGAGGCCATCGCGCGGGCGTCGTCGAGCGAGTCCGACAGTGGCTTCTCGCACAGGACGTGCTTCCCGGCGGCCAGCAGCCCCTCGACGATCTCGCGGTGGAGCTTGTTGGCGACGACGACGCTCACGACGTCGATGTCGTCCGCCTCGGCGATCGCTCGCCAGTCGGTGTCGTACCGGGCGTACCCGAAGCGCTGCGCGGACTCGGCCGCCAGCGGTTCGTAGACGTCGCCGATCGACACGAGCCGCACCGGCGGCAGCGTCGATCCGAAGAGGGACGGTGCGTTCCGCCACGCGGCCATGTGGGCCTTGCCGGCCATGCCCGCGCCGATGACGGCGACGCCGATGCTGTCGCTCATGTTCTCTCCTTCGAGACGGTGTGATGCGGATTCTGGAACGTTCCAGAACGTGTCGCTAGACTGTAGCCCCACCACCCCATGTCCTGTCAAGGAGCCGCGTGTCCCGACCACCGACGATCATCGACGTCGCCACCCGCGCCGGTGTCTCGAAGTCGCTCGTGTCGATGGTCATGCGCGACGACCCGGGGGTGTCCGACGCCCGCCGGGCCGCGGTACTCGCCGCTGCCGCAGAGCTCGGGTACCGGCCGAACCGCGCCGCCGCGATCCTCGCCGGCACACGCACCCGCACGATCGGCGTCGTCGTCGACGACTTCCGGAACCCCTGGTACGTCCCGATGCTCGACGGCGTCCGCGAGGCCCTCGCCCCGCACGGCCTCCGGCTGACCCTGGCCGACACGCGCGCCAACGCGCACCTCGATTCCTCACCGTTCGACGACCTCGTGTCGTTGCGGGTGGACGGCGTGGTCCTCGCCGCCGAGGGGTTCCCCGACCTGGTCGTCCCGGCGGACACCCCCGTCGTCATCGCGGGCGAGCGCGCCGAGGTGCCCGGCGGGCTCGACGTGGTCGCCTCGGACGAAGCCGCCGGCGGCCGGTTGGCAGCGGATCACCTCATCGGACTCGGTCACCGCCGCATCGTCCACGTCACCGGCTCGGGGGGCCCGGCTGCCGTCCGCCGCGCCGCCACCGTCGCACGGGTGGTCGAGTCCGGCATCGAGCCGCTGGTGTTCGGCGACGGCCCGACCTCGGAGCAGACCGGCTACCAGGGCACACGGCGCGCATTGCAGGACCACCCGGACCTGACCGCCGTGTTCGCCGCGAACGACGTCATGGCGATGGGCGCGATCGCGGCGGTGCGCGAAGCAGGCCTCCGGGTGCCGGAGGACGTGTCGGTGGTCGGCAACGACGAGACCCCGCTCGCCGCTTCACCCCTGCTGCGCCTGACCACGGTCGACCCGCACAACGACGAGGTCGGGCGGTTGGCGGCGAACCGACTCGTGGAGCTGATCGGTGCCGCCGAGCGGCCGGAGGCGACCAGGACCCTCGTGCCGCCGTCGCTCGTCGTCCGCTCGACGACCGCTCCCCCGCGCGCGTGACGGCGAGTCAGCCGGTCGACGCCGTGCGTGGGCTCTCCGGGACCAACGGGGCCGGCTGGGACCGGGTGTAGTCGACGTACGGGACCACCGTGATCGTGATCGTCGACGGCGTGCTGGTGTTCATGTGGATCTCGCTCCTCACCCTTGAGACTGCCTTCCAGCACCGTATCCACGCCGTACAGGTGATCGGAATGCATTCCACATGCTCGTTACGGGGTCGTTACTCGAGTGCGCGCGGAGAACCTACGCTGGGGTGATGCTCTCCCGACGTGACGCCGCCGTCCGGCTCGACATCCCCCTCGAGATGGCGACCCACCACGGGATCCCGCCGCGCCTCAGCGAGGCCGACCTGGCGGCGATCGAGCAGGACCCGCCCGCCTGGCTCGTGCAGTCGCGAGCGAACCGAACCGGCGGCAAGAAGGTGTGGGTGCGCCTGGAGTGCGTGGTGTGCGGGTACAGCGAGACGGCGCGTCCGAAGAAGTGGTGGCCCGACTGGGACCACCTGATGTGCGACTACCACGCCCCGTACCAGGCGCCGGAACCCACCGCGGGCTTCACCCGACGCGAGGTCGAGGGCGTCGGCAGCCGCTTCGTCGCACTCGTCGACGAGCGGTCACGGTAGGGATGCCTCCGGCAGGGGACTCGGTGTCTGCTCGCGCGGCGTGGATCGCGCTCCCGGCACAGGTCGTGCTGACCGGCGCGATCTCCTGGGTCGTCATCGCCGTCTGGATCGTCGTCGGCGGGTTGTTCACCGAGGGTCTCCAGGTCGTCGGGATCGCGGTGTTCGCGACGGCGCCCACGATCCTGGCCTTCGTCGTCGGTCTCCCGTTGCGTCTCGCTCCGCGCGCCCGGGCCTGGTGGTTCCACCGTCGAGCCTGGGCACCCGTGGTGTTCGGGGTCGCCGTTCTGGGACTCCTCTCGTCCTACCTCGTCGGGGGCGCGGGCCCGGTCCACAACGCTGCGGGACCCGAGTGGCCGGCGACGGACGGCTACGATCCGGACGTGTGGGTCTTCGCGGTCGCGCTCGGCGTCGCCGCAGTCGCGTCGATGCACCTGCTCCCGCCACGCCGCGTCTGGCCCGCGACGTCCTGACGCCGGTGGCCTGCGTGCGAACGTGCGCCTCGGCGACCGGGCCGCTTCACCGGCGTGGGAGCCCCGCGATGTACGCGGTCAGGACGGACGCCGCGTCGAGGGGCGCGACCGCGGCCGTGCGGTAGAGCAGCACGGCGTCGATGAGGCCGACGAGGTCGACCGCGGCTCGCTCCGGGGCGGCGACCCGGAGTGCGCCGAGGAGCGTTCGCGCCACGTCGTGCAACCCCGCGCGCACCGGATCGGCACCGGTGAGCGGGGCGCGCAGTTCCTCGTCGTCCCGGAGCTCGAGCAGCAGTGCGAGCCGTGCGGCCTGCGCGTCCGCCCGTGCGGCGAGCGTCTCGAGGAAGGCGACTGCGATCTGCACGACGGCTTGCTCGTCGAGGTCGTCGGGGACCCGGAGTGCGCCGAGTTCGGCGGAGAGCTGCTCCGTCACGCGCGCGACCACGAGCCCGGTCAGCTCGCGACGCGTGCGGGCGTAGTACGACGTCGATCCCGGTGCGAGTCCGGCCTCGGCGTCGACCGCGCGGTGGGTGAGTGCGCGGACGCCCCCGCGCGCAGTGAGTCGGATCCCGGCGTCCGCCAGCACTTCCCGTCGGTCCACGTCTCGCCCTTCGCCAGCTCCTACCGTAGTGTTCTCTACACATGTAGAGGATGGAGGGGCCATGCACGTGGCAGTGGTCGGTGGCGGGATCTCCGGAGCGGCGATCAGCCGGGCAGCCGAGTCGCGCGGGTGCTCCGTGACGCAGCTGTCACGATCGACGGGGTTCGACGTCCTGCGCGACGACGCGGTCACCGCCCTCGCCGGCGCGGACGTCGTCGTCGAGGCGACGGGGCGGTTCACCACGAGCCGACGAACGGCAACGGAGTTCTTCACGGCGTCCACCAGGGCGATCGGCGGCGCGGCCGGTGCGATCGGAGCGCGCCACGTGCTGCTCTCGATCGTCAACTGCAGCCGGCCGGAGGTGCAGGGGTACGGCTACTTCGCGGGCAAGACCGCGCAGGAGGCCGTCGCGCGCGCCGTCAGTCCGCGTCTGACCGTCGTGCGCTCCACGCAGTGGTTCGAGTTCGCACGGCAGAACCTCGAGCGGATGCGCGTCGGGCCGGTCGCGCTCGTTCCCCGGATGACGATCGCCCCGGTCGCGCTCGACGCCGTGGCCGCGGTCATCGCCGACGTCGTGATCGGCGGTCGCGCGGAGCCGGTGATCGAGGTCACCGGCCCGGACACCATGACGCTGTGGGCGATGACGAAGGCACTGCCCGATCCCGGAGTGACGCCGGTGCGTCTCCCGATCCCGGGGCGAACGGGCCGGGCGTTCCGCGACGGAGCACTCCTGCCGACGGACGGGACCGAGGTCATCGGACCACACCTGCGCGACTGGATCACCGGAGCCGGCCGACTGCACGGCGGCTGACCCCTGCCCCTGCGTCAGGTCGCGAGCTGCACCCAGCGCCCCTCGGAGACCACCCGCACCGAACCGCCGTCGACCGCGATGGCGGTCTGCTCGTCGATGGCGTAGGCCGGCCCGCCGATGTCGGCCGCCCACCGCTCCGCGTGGTCGAGGGTGTTCTCCGGGAACGCGTCGAGGTGCGGGAAGACCGAGAAGTCGACGATCCCCAGTGTCCGGTCGTCGACGGCGCCGTGCCACTCGACGAAGGACGCACCGATCCGCGGTGTCATGACCATGCTCCCGGCACTCACGCCCACCCACACCGTGTCGGGCAACTCGGGCAGCACCGCAGCGAGCCCGGACGCCCGCATCCAGTGGCTCAGGTACGTCGCGTCACCGCCGTCGACGAGCAGCACGTCGGCCTCGCGCACCCAGGCGCCCCATCGTTGGACACCGATCGTCGAGAGCGCGGTGAGCTCCAGGACACCGACCGAGGCCCAGCCCAACCCGGCCAGGTACCGGGAGTCGCTGCCACCGGCCACCAGGTCCCGCACGGAGGCCGGCCCGCACATCGGGTGCCCCCACTGCGCGGTCGGGACGACCAGCGCGTGGCTCTCCTCCACGGGCTTGCCGAGCATGTCCACGAGCGCCGCCCGGATCGTCGGGTTCGTCACGCCCCCTGAGGTCAGCAAGAGCTTCACGTCGTCTCCGTCTCGGGCAGGGCCAGGGTGTTCAGGGACCAGAGCGCGACACCGTGCAGCCCGAGGTCCTCGGCGAGCGCGACCCTGGCGCGGTAGGACCGGGCGTCGGACCAGTGCAGTTCACGCCCGTCGTCGAGCGTGGCCGACCACTCGCCGGTCCGGGCGGACCACGTCGCGGCGCTTCCCGCAGCCGCACGTGCGGCGTCCGGGCTGAGCTGCGCGTCGCCGGAGCCACCCCAGACGTAGCCGTACCCGGCGATCCCGAGGTCGATCCGGTCCGCGGGGATGCCGGACCGTTCGGCAGCCGCGACGACACGCTCCGCCCACGGCAGGGACCCGATGGATCCGGCGCCGGTCCAGGGACCGTGCTGGTCGTACGTCATCAGGACGAACCGGTCGACGTGGTCGGCGAGCGCACCGAGGTCGTACCCGGTGTCGCGGTAGCCGCCCGCACTGGTCGACGCCATCACCGCCATCGACACTTCGGCGTCCTTCCCGAGCCGGTCGTGCACGGCCGTCCGGAGTGCGACGGCGAACGCCACGAGTCCGGCGCGGTCGCGGCTCCGGAGCGACTCGAGGTCGATCTGCACCCCGTGCACGTGCTGCTCGGACGCGAGGTCCGCCAGGCGTGAGGCGACCCGCGACCGGTTCCCGGCGTCGGAGAGCAGCGCCGTGCCGACCTCGGGCGAGAAGTCCCCGATCGACTCGGAGTAGTTGCTGACGAGCAGTTCCGGAGCCGCTCCACCGTCGGTCACCGTCCGGGCGAGTGCCCCGACGCCGGCCGACAGGTCGTTCAGACCAGCGCCGTCGTCCGCGACCGTGACCCCGTCGATCCCGATCGTCGCCGCGCGACTGGACGCGTCGGCCACCAGCCCGGCCGAGTCGTCACCCGGCTCCACGTACGCCTCGACGGCGAGACCAGCAGCGGCACCAGCGCCGGCACCGTCGGCACCGGCACCGCCGGCATCCGACCCGGCGGCGCAGCCGCCCAGGACCAGCGCGACCTCGACCGCACCGGTGACCACGAGACCCCTCCGCCGCACCATGCGCACACCGTAGCGCGCGGGGCGGGGAGGAGCCGCGCCTCCCGTCAGACCGTCGCGCCCTCGAGCCGGTCGACCGCGATCGCGAGCTCCTCGAGTTCCGGGACCTCTCGTGCTTCGGCGAGGGCCGCTTCCAGCGCGGCCGCGTGGATCGGCGTGGCCGCGTCGAGCAGCCGCTGTCCCGCGTGGGTCAGCTCGGTGTAGAGCCCGCGGCGGTCGTCGGCGCAGAGGACACGAGTGAGGAGCGCTCGCTCCTCGAGCCGGTTCACCAGACGGGTGGTCGCGCTCGGGCTGAGCGCCGCGGCGCGGGCGAGCTGCTGCATGCGCATGTGGAAGCCGTCCTGGCGGCGGAGGGCGTCGAGGACGGTGAACTCGACGACGGAGAGGTCGACCTCACGGAGGCCGCGCTCGAGCCGCGTCTCGATCAGGCCGTGCAGGGCTGCGAGCGTGCGCCAGCCGTGGGCGCGGACGGCGACGGACGTGTCGTCGACGGACATGGACTCTCCCAACTCGTGGTCGCGGGCGCAGATGGTTGCTTGCGCGGATACCCCGCGTATGCAACTATCGATACCCCGCGTCTGCAACAACCAGCGTACGCGGCACAGCTGCACCGCACAACGGAAGGACATCCATGCCCGCGGGACTCATCGCCCTCGCACTCGGCGGATTCGGCATCGGCCTGACCGAGTTCGTCATCACCGGGCTCCTGCCTGAGGTCGCCGCCGACTACGGCGTGACCGAGACGACCGCCGGCTGGCTCGTCACCGGGTACGCCCTCGCCGTGATCGTCGGGGCGCTCGGCCTCACCGCCGCCACCACCCGACTCCCTCGCAAGCCCGTGCTCATCGGCCTGCTCGTGCTGTTCGTCATCGGCAACACGCTCTCCGCGGTCGCGCCGGTGTACGGCGTCATGATGCTCGGCCGTGTGATCGCCGCACTGTGCCACGGAGCGTTCTTCGGCATCGGCTCGGTCGTCGCGTCGAACATGGTCGAGCGGTCGAAGCGCGCCTCGGCCGTCGCCCTGATGTTCACCGGACTCACCGCGTCGAACGTGCTCGGCGTCCCGTTCGGCACGTTCCTCGGGCAGGCGCTCGGCTGGCGTGCCACCTTCTGGACCATCGCCGTCATCGGCGTGGCCGCCCTCGTCGGCGTGGCGCTGCTCGTGCCGAGCGTCCGGTCGGACACGGAGCAGCCCCCGTCGCTCGTCCGTGAGCTCAGCGCCTTCCGCTCCGGTCAGGTCTGGCTCTCCCTCGGCATGACCGTGCTCGGCTACGGCGGCATGTTCGGCGCCTTCACGTACATCGCGTACACGCTGACGTCGGTCTCCGGCTTCGCGTCGAGTGCCGTCCCGTGGCTGCTCATCGTGTTCGGCGTCGGGCTCTTCGTCGGCAACTTCGTCGGCGGCAAGCTGGCCTCGAGGTCGATCGACGGCACCCTCCTGGTCGTCCTCGTCGTGCTCACCGTCGTGCTCGCGCTGTTCGCCGTCGTCGCGACCTCGCCCGTGCTCACCGTGATCGCGCTCGTGCTGATGGGGGCGTTCGGCTTCGCGACGGTGCCGGCCCTGCAGACCCGGGTGATGCAGTACGCCGACCACGCGCCGACCCTGGCCAGCGGTGCGAACATCGCCGCGTTCAACCTCGGCAACGCGCTCGGGGCCTGGATCGGTGGCCTCACGATCGCGGCGGGGCTCGGCTACACCTCGCCGATCTGGGCGGGGGCCGGCATCACACTGGCTGCGGTCGTGCTGACCGTGGTGGCCGCGGGCGCGGCACGCCGCGGCCGTTCGCACGGTGCGGTGACGACGGGGAGCGTCGCGACGGTCTGATGGTGCGCACCCACCGGACTGGAGGCGCGGTGCCGGCTGGCACCGCGCCTCCAGTCCGCCGGTGGTCGCGGCGCGGTCCGTCCGTCGTCGCGTCGCGTCCGTCCGTCGCGTCGCGCGCCGTGAGTGAGCAGCAATCGTCGGGTCGCCAGCGCGCACTCGACGATTGCTGCTCAGTCGATGCCGCGCGGGACGTGCCCGGAACGACGAAACCCCGGTCCGACTGGACCGGGGTTCGTGTGGTGCGGAGACGGAGGGATTTGAACCCTCGGTCCCCTCAAAGGGGACTCCACCTTAGCAGGGTGGTGCACTCGGCCGGACTATGCGACGTCTCCAAGCACTCTCGCGAGCGCTCCGACCACCATACAGGAGGACGAGCCGAGTCTCGACCTCGGCGACTCCCGGCCGGGCGCGGCGGGTCCCCCGAAGTGGGGACACGTGGGGGTTGTCCGGTCGTACCCCGCTCAATAGCATCGACGGGACGCGGCGATCACGTTCCGGAGGGTTCCCCTCCGTAGTCGCGACACAGCACCGACGTCGCTCCCCGGAGCCGAGCTCGACGCGCCCGATCGCGGCGCTCGGCCGGGGAGCGACCGAGGGGGCGCGGCCCACCACCGCGCCCCCGACCTCGGTGGTGGCGTGCGGTGCTCGCACGGAGCACGTTTCGGCCCGGGCGACAGTTCTCGGCTGCCTGGACGCGAGAAGTGTCGCTGAGCGCGAGACTCGCGCGGCGGGTCAGGAGCCGAACGCCTTCGAGCAGGTCTGTTGGTCGGCGGACTGGCCCTGCAGACCGTCGATCGTGTCGGACGATGCCGTCGCCGCGGGGGTCGGCGCCGCAGAAGGGGCAGCTGCGGCCGGAGCGGACGGGGCAGCAGCCGGAGCGGTCGGCGCAGCAGCCGATCCGGCGGCGGGCCCCGAGCTGGCCGGCTGACCCGCGGACGCCGCGCTCTCGGACCCGATTCCGGTGCTGTCCGCCCCGAGGGAGAACGACTGGTCCGCCTTGATCTTCGTGAACAGCTGCGTCGCGAGCTCGGTCGACGGCTGCACCTTGCCCGCGTACACCCCGGTGCCTCCGGTCGTGCCGGGGTACTGCACGAAGTTGACCTGCGCGAGCGGGAGATCCTGCAGCGCCCGTCCCATCTGGACCATCGTGCCGATGTCGTTCAGGCTCTGGGACAGCTGCATGTTCGACGCCGCCGCACGGGCCAGCTTGTACAGGGTGGTCGGCGAGGTGAGGGTGTCGTTCGACTTCACCGTCCGGAGCAGCGAGGACAGGAAGACCTGCTGGCTCGAGATGCGTCCGAGGTCGGAGCCGTCACCGACACCGTGCCGGGAGCGCAGGAACGCGAGGGCCTGGTCACCCTGGAGCGTGGTCGTGCCCTGCGACAGGTCGAGCCCCGTGTACCGGTCGTGGATCGGCTGGGCGACGCAGACGGGCACGCCGCCGATGGCGTTCGACATCTCGATCACACCGTTGAACGACACCGCCGCCGAGTACTGCACGGGCAGGCCGGTGAGTCCCTGCACGGTCTGCACGACGCAGTTGAGCCCGCCCTCGCCCCACGCGCTGTTGATCGGCTGCGCCGCCATGGCCGGCGTGGTGCCGGACCCGTCGGGCTTCTGGCACCCGGGGATGGGCGTGATGAGGTCACGAGGGATGCTGACGGCCGTGGCGTTGGTGTGGTCGGCGGACACGTGCAGCAGGATGTTCACGTCGTTGAGGGTGGCGTCGCGTTCGCCGTACGCGGTCCCCTGCTCCGGGTCGTTGTCCGTGCCGACGACGAGCATGTTGAACCCGCCCTTGTAGGAGCTGAGCGCCGTGGCGCCCTTGGCCTTCGGCGCAGCCTGCCCCTGGATCTGCACGCCCTCGCCGAGGTCGTCGGTCACCTGCTTGGCGGCGATCGCGGCGACGGACGCGGAACTGACGAGGGCGACGGCTGCCACACCGGAGAGCACCTGCATCGCCGTGCTGAGGGGGTGGCGGTGGCGGAGGCGTCCGTGCCGTGCGATCCCGTTCGCTCGGTTGAGTCGGTGGGATCGGTCGCGGACGTCGTTCACGGGCACTCCTGTCGTGTGCGGACACAGTGCACGCCGATGGAGCTGGCGCACGGGCAGCGCCCACCCTTCCGGGCGCCGGGGCGTCCCACACGGGCCCGGTCGGTCCCGGGCCGCGGAGACGGCAACCGGACCACCCTGCCACGGGCGCACCTGGCGATTCAGTGCGAGCGTCCCCCGAATCCGCGGTGAGTGTCAGGCCGCGGTCCGGAACCGATCCGGCATCACGATGAGCGCATCGGCGAGCTCGACGAGCGCCGCGGCGCACTCGTCGAGGGCTTCACGCTCCGCCGCGACGGTGGCCCGTTCGACGATCCGGACCCGCTCGCGTCGTGCGACGACGGCGTCGATCCCGTTGGCCAGCGCGACCTCGTCCGTGAAGAACGCGTCGAGGACGGCGCGCTGCGACAGCAACCAGTCCGCGCTGACGGACGCACCGTTCCGCCGGAGCCACCACGCCCCGAGTTCCACGAACGCGCCACCCTCGGTCGCGCACTCACGCAACCACGCCACGTCGAAGCGGTCCGGACAGGTGGCAGCTCCCACGGACGGTTCGGTGATCATCGTCCGCGCGATCCGGATGCGCTCGATCATGTGGTCCACCGTCCAGTGCGAGATGACGACCCCGACGTACCGCTGGACCGTGACGAGGCAGAGGGTCTCCAACGGCACGAGGGCCTCACGCACGGGGGTGCGGGAGACGCGCATGTCCGCGGCGATGGTGTCGAGTCGGATGCGCTGCCCGCGGCGGTACACGCCACGAAGGACGTTGTCGAGCAGCCGCGCGAACACGGCGTCCCGCAGGAGACTCCGCCGGATGCCGTACGGATCCTCGCCCCCGCGGCCCGCGCAGCTCGGTGATCGGTCCATGTCGCCAGGATCACCCACGACCGGTCCCGCGGGGTTCCGAGGGCGCCGTGCCGTGGAGGGTGTCGGGAACGCGGGTGCTGTGGAGGAGTGCCATGCCTGCACGATGACAGGCGTCGGAACGACGTGCTAAACACTCCGCATACGGAATACTACTTCCGCGGGGCGTCGGCCTCCTTGGTCAACACTGACAAGGGCTGCGTGACGTCCTCGAGCCCCTTCCGTGCTGCGTCGACCCCGAAGATCAGCGCGACGACGCCGCCCGCGATCATCACCGCGGACCCGAGCAGGTACCCCCAGAACAGCGGCTCGCGCGAGGATCCGTCGCCGATGAGCGCCCCGTAGATGAGCGGCGCGATCGCACCGAAGATCTGCGCCAGCGCGAAGAAGTACGAGATCGCCTGCGACCGGAGCTCGAGCGGGAAGATCTCGCTCACGGTCAGGTACGCGCTCGACGCACCCGCCGAGGCGAAGAAGAACGACACGCACCAGAAGACCACCTGCACGCCGGCGCTGATCGCGTCCGCCTGGAACAGGAACGCCGAGGTGGCGAGCACGAGCCCGGACACCAGGTACGTCGAGAAGATCATCTGCCGGCGACCCCATGTGTCGAAGAACCGACCGAGGATGATCGGTCCGAGCAGGTTGCCGATCGCGAAGGGGAAGAAGTACACCGACGTCTCGGCGGTCTTCAGACCGAAGAAGTTCGTGAGCACCAGTGCGTACGTGAAGAAGATCGCGTTGTAGAGGAACGCCTGCGTGATCATCATCGTCGCGCCGACCAGGGTCCGGGTCGGGTACTGCCGGAACAGCACCTTCACGATCGTCCGGAACTTCACGTTGTCCATCGGCGTGACGGTCATCGCCTTGGACGCATCGACCTCCGGCAGCCGGTGTCCGGTGGACTTCTCCACCGATTCTTCGATCTGCGTGACCGTCGCCTCGGCCTCGTCCTCGCGTCCGTGGGTCATCAGCCACCGCGGACTCTCCGGGATGTGCCGCCGCAGGAAGATGATCGCGATGCCGAGTACCGGGCCGAGGAAGAAGCCGATGCGCCAGCCGATGTTCTCGGCGAAGTTGGCGGTGTCGAGGAGGTAGATGTTCGCGAAGGCGCCGAGCGCGGCACCGCCCCAGTACGTGCCGTTGATCGCGATGTCGACGTGCCCGCGGTACTTCGCCGGGATGAGCTCGTCGATCGCCGAGTTGATCGCCGCGTACTCACCGCCGATGCCGAGGCCCGCGACGAACCGGAAGGCCGCGAGGAACCAGAAGTCCTGCGCGAGCCCCGCGATGCCGGAGCCGATCAGGTAGATGGCCAGCGTGAGGATGAAGAGCTTCCGACGACCCAGCCGGTCGGACATCCGGCCGAAGACGATCGCGCCGACGACCTGACCGATCAGGTAGATGGTGCCGAGCGAGGTCACCTGCTGCGTCGACAGGTTCAGGTCCGTCTGGAACCCGGCGTTCGACACGATCTGGATCTCGAGTCCGTCGAGGACCCAGGAGACACCGAGTCCCACCACGACACTCCAGTGGAACCGTGTCCACGGCAGTCTGTCCATCCTGGCGGGGACCAGGCTCTTGATCGCCCCGTTCGTCGTCGCGCTGCTCACGAAAGGGGAACCTACGCCGAGATCGCCCCGATGGTTCAGGGTCGGAACGACACGTGTCCGGCGGCGGAGCCGGATCCCCCTATCGAATCCGGCTCCGACGCCGGAACGACAATCATTGCAATTGCTATGAAAACCCACAAGCGGACGGCCGGGAGGCGCGGCGGGCCCGCCACGCGCCTCCCGGCCGTCTTCCGGTCGCTTTCGCGAACGCGGCGTAGCGTCGAAGAGGTGACCCGACCCGACATCCGAACGGTCGGCGAGCTCCGCACCTCTGGCCACGTCCAGAAGACGGTCCGCGCCGAGATCCGCGACAACCTGCTCAGCGCCCTCCGCGAGGGCCGCGACCCCTGGCCCGGCCTGCACGGCTTCGCCACCACCGTCGTTCCCCAGCTCGAACGCGCGCTCATCGCCGGGCACGACGTCGTCCTGCTCGGCGAACGCGGACAGGGCAAGACCCGTCTGCTGCGCACCCTGCGGGGCCTGCTCGACGAGTGGACGCCGGTCATCACCGGCTCCGAACTCGGCGAACACCCGTACGAACCGATCACGACCGCGAGCATCCGACGTGCCGAGGACCTCGGCGACGCGCTCCCGATCAGCTGGCGGCACCGCGACGACCGCTACGTCGAGAAGCTCGCGACGCCGGACACGTCCGTCGCGGACCTCATCGGCGACGTCGACCCCATGAAGGTCGCCGAGGGCCGCAGCCTCGGCGACCCGGAGACCATCCACTTCGGCCTGGTCCCCCGCGGCCACCGCGGCATCGTCGCCATCAACGAGCTGCCCGACCTCGCCGAGCGCATCCAGGTCGCGATGCTCAACGTGATGGAGGAGCGCGACGTGCAGATCCGCGGGTACGTCCTGCGGCTGCCGCTCGACGTGCTCGTGGTCGCGAGCGCCAACCCCGAGGACTACACGAACCGCGGCCGGATCATCACCCCGCTCAAGGACCGCTTCGGCGCCGAGATCCGCACGCACTACCCGATCGAGCTCGAGGACGAGATCGCCGTCATCCGTCAGGAGGCCCAGCTCACCGCCGACGTACCGGACGCACTGGTCGAGATCCTCGCCCGGTTCACGCGGGCCTTGCGCGGGTCGAGCGCGGTCGACCAGCGCAGTGGTGTCAGTGCCCGGTTCGCGATCGCCGGCGCCGAGACCATCTCCGCCGCGGCCGTCCACCGTGCCGCTCGTCAGGGCGAGGAGCACGCGGTGGCTCGTCCGATCGACCTCGAGACGGCGGTCGACGTGCTCGGCGGCAAGATCGAGTTCGAGAACGGAGAAGAGGACCGCGCCGACGAAGTACTCGAGCACCTGCTCCGCACCGCGACCGCCGAGACGGTCCGCTCCCGGTTCCGCGGGCTGGACTTCGCGGTCCTCGTCGAAGCGCTCGACGGCGGCACGATGGTGACCACCGGCGAGCAGGTCAGCGCTCGGGCGTTCCTCGAGGGCCTGCCGAGCATCGGCGAGTCCGACCTGTACGACCAGGTCTGCGAACGCCTCGGGGCGACGAACGACGGCGAGCGGGCCGGCGCGATCGAACTCGCACTCGAGGGGCTGTACCTGGCCCGGCGCATCAGCAAGGAGTCCGGCGGGGGCGAAGCCGTCTATGGCTAGGCAGAACCGACGGCTGGCGCGCGACGCCCGGTACGGCAAGTACGAGGACGGGCCCGACCCGCTCGCTCCCCCGGTCGACCTGGCCGAGGCGCTCGACGCCATCGGCGAGGACGTGATGGGCGGCACGTCGCCCGAGCGCGCCATCCGGGAGTACCTGCGGCGCGGTGATCGGGACCAGCGCGGGTTGGACGACCTGGCCCGTCGCGTGGCCGAACGACGCCGTGAGCTGACGAGCAAGAACAACCTCGACGGCACGCTGCAGCAGGTCAAGCAGCTCCTCGACGAAGCCGTGCTCGCCGAACGCGGCCAGCTCGCGCGCGACACCGACCTCGACGACGGCGACCGTGCGCTCGCCCAGATGCAGCTCGACAGCCTCTCCCCGTCGCCGGCGTCAGCCGTCCAGGAACTCAGCGGCTACGACTGGAAGAGCCCCGCCGCCCGCCAGAAGTACGAGGAGATCAAGGACCTGCTCGGCCGCGAGGTGCTCGACCAGCGCTTCGCGGGCATGAAGCAGGCGCTCGAGGGTGCCACCGACCAGGACCGCGAGGACGTCGCCGCGATGATGCGCGACCTCAACGCACTGCTCGAGGCGCACGCCCGCGGCGAGGACACCCCCGAGCAGTTCGACGCGTTCATGGCGCAGCACGGGCAGTACTTCCCGTCGAACCCGCAGGACGTCGAGGAGCTCCTCGACGACCTCGCCGCCCGGGCCGCCGCCGCTCAGCGGATGCGGAACTCGATGACCCAGGAGCAACGCGACGAACTCGACGCCCTCGCGCAGCAGGCGTTCGGCTCCCCCGACCTCATGGGCCAGCTCTCCCAGCTCGACGACACGCTCCGCGCACTCCGGCCGGGCGAGGACTGGGGCGGGTCCGAGCGGATGGAGGGCGAGCAGGGGCTCGGGCTCGGCGACGGCACCGGCGTGTTCCAGGACATCGCCGATCTCGACGCCCTCGCCGACCAGATCGCTCAGTCCGGCCCGGGCTCCGACCTGGACGACCTCGACCTCGACGCCCTCGCCCGCCAGCTCGGTGCCGAAGCCGCCGTCGACGCGCAGACCCTGCAGCGGCTCGAGAAGGCGCTGCGGAACTCGGGAGCGATGCGCCGGGGCGCGGACGGCGCGCTCCGGCTCACCCCGAAGGCGATGCGGCAGCTCGGCAAGAGCCTGCTCAAGGACGTCGCCGAACGGATGTCCGGCCGACAGGGTGCACGGGACCTCCGACGCTCCGGTGCCGCCGGGGAGCCGTCCGGCTCGACCAGACAGTGGCAGTACGGCGACACCGAACCGTGGGACGTGACGCGGTCCATCACGAACGCCCTCACCCGCACGGCCGCGTCCGGTCGGATGGGCCCCGGCGTCCGGCTCGAGATCGACGACGTCGAGGTGCAGGAGACCGAGGCGCGGACCCAGGCCTGCGTGGCGCTGCTCGTCGACACCTCGTTCTCGATGGCGATGGAGGACCGCTGGGTTCCCATGAAGCGCACCGCCCTCGCGCTGCACACCCTCGTGTCGACCCGGTTCCGCGGGGACGACCTGCAGCTGATCGCCTTCGGACGCGAGGCCGAGGTGATGGACATCGAGCAGCTCGTCGGCCTCGACGCCATGTGGGACAAGGGGACCAACCTGCACCACGCGCTGCTGCTCGCGAACCGGCACTTCCGGAAGCACCCGACCGCCCAGCCCGTGCTGCTCATCGTCACCGACGGCGAGCCCACGTCGCACCTCGAACCGAACGGCCAGGTGTGGTTCGGCTACCCGCCGGACCCGATCACGATCGCGCTGTCCGTCCGGGAACTCGAGAACGCCGGACGTCTCGGCGCGCAGACGACGTTCTTCCGACTCGGTGACGACCCCGGCCTCGCGCGGTTCATCGACGCGATGGCGAAGCGGGTCGACGGGACCGTGGTGGCGCCGGAGAACGACGACCTCGGGGTCGCGGTGGTCGGGTCGTACCTCGGGTCCCGACGGGGCGGCACACCGCTCTTCGACGGGTACGGCCGCGACCCCTGGGGGTCCTGAACCGCGGCTTCCGGTACGGACCCTGTTGCGGACGGCGCCCCCGGTCGTATGCTGTCGCCACAGCTGCCCAAGACCCCGGCCGCGACCACCGTTCCATGTGCACCGACGACATCGGCGTGCGTGGATCCGGCCGACCGAGTGCACCTGATCCGCCCTCGACCGGCCGACCCCCGTGGAGTCCCGGAGAGCAACGGCGCTCGCCGCCAGACCTGCCACGGGTTTCCGCGCCCCGGCAGGCGGGGCGCGGTGCGGGTCGGTGGGCTCTGTACCCGACGGAGCCCACCGACCCGATCTCCGCCCTCGCCCGTCGTCCGGTCCGCGCCGGACTAGAACAGCGGCCAGGGCACCGCGGGACCGTGCCCGGCGGGCGGTGGGAAGACCGCGACCGCCCGGAGCGCGGCGCACCGTGCGCGGAGCGTGTCCACCTCGGCGACCGTGAGGTGCTCGTCGAGTGCGGCCCCGAGGTCACCGTGCAGCGCCTCGGTCACACGGTCGATGCCCTCGAGTTCGTCGGCGTCGAGTGGCTCCCCGATCCACCCCCACAGCACCGTGCGGAGCTTGTGCTCGACGTGGAACGCGAGCCCGTGGTCGACGCCGAACCGGTGTCCGTCGGGCATGGCGAGCACGTGCCCGCCCTTCCGGTCGGCGTTGTTCACGACGACGTCGAACACGGCCATCCGCCGGAGCGTCGTGGTGTCCTCGTGCACCAGGGTCACCGGACGGTCCTGCTCGTCGATCGCCTCGAGCACGGGCAGCCACGGAGTGTCCTCGGCGTCGGCGTCCTCGGTGGGGACGAGGTCCACGGCGTCCTGCTCGGGGTCGACGTCCTGCCAGCGCTGGACCATGCCCCGACCGAACGGCCCGTCGCCCATCCACGTCGGCGGGACGACGCCCCACCCGAAGGCCTCGGACACCAGGTACGCGGCGACCTCGCGGTCGGCCAGCGTGCCGTCGGGGAAGTCCCACAGCGGGCGTTCCCCCTCGATGGGCTTGTAGACCACTGGTTCGCCGTCGAGGTCTGCCAGGAACGTGGCGTTGGATGCTTCGCGGATGCGTGCCCGGATGGACAGGGATCCGTCGCTCATGCGTCGCCGGGAGGACGGCCGGCAGCGACGATCTCGCGGGTGCGCGCGACGAACGCGCGGGCGGTGCCGACCGGGATCTTCACCTGGAACAGCTCGGCGGGTTCGGGGATCTCGACGACGGCCTCGATCTCCTCGCCGTCCTCGTCCGTCTCCGCCACGATCTCGATCTCGTCGTCGATCGGGTACGCCTCGATGACCACCTGCGCGGTCGCCGGGTCGAACCCGAGGCTCAGGGCACCCGCGCGGAACTCCGCCTCGACCGGCTGATCGAGCGGCGCACCGTCGTGGAGTTCGGTCGGAGCGGACGGCGGGACGCTGAAGCGGTTGTCCTCCACCGTGGCGACCTCGTCGAGGAGCTCGTCGATCTTGTCCGCGAGGACCGCCGACTGCTCCTTCTCGAGCGCGACGCTCGTCACACGGCGGCCGTCGCGCGCCTGGAGGTAGAAGGACCGCTCGCCCGGGAGGCCGACGGTCCCGACGACGAGACGGTCCGGCCAGTCGAAGCCGTGCACGATGGTGGGCATACCCGCATTGTAGGAGCGCCGTCCGACACGCGTTCAGGCCCGGTCGGTACCCGTCTCGGTCGCAGCCGTCGTCCCGTCCCCGTGACCGGCACCACCGCCGACCGCCGCGTCCCCGGACGGCGCGGGAGCGGCGGCGAGCCAGGCGAGGTCACCGGACTCGGTGTTCGACGCGACGACCTCGGGCCGGTGCTCCCCGTAGCGCACGATGGACACCGACGCCGGGCCGACCGCGATCCGCTGGAACAGGTCGAGGTGCATGCCGAGCGCGTCGGCGAGCACGGACTTGATGACGTCGCCGTGGCTCACCGCGACCCACACGGCGTTCGGCCCGTGCGCCGCCTCGACCTCGGCGTCGATGCGCCGGATCGCCGCGACCGCGCGGGACTGCATGCCCTGCATGGACTCCCCGCCCGGGAACACCACGGCGCTCGGGTTCGCCTGGACGGTCCGCCAGAGGGGCTCCTTCGCGAGGTCGGCGAGCTTCCGCCCCTGCCAGTCGCCGTAGTCGCACTCGGTGATCGCCCGTTCGATGCGGGTCTCGGGCGTGCCGGACTGCCGTTCGAGGAGCGCGCGGGACGTCTGCCGGCAGCGTTCGAGGGGGCTGGACACCACCGCGGCGAGGGGCACCGCAGCGATCCGCTCCGCCGTGCGCGCCGCCTGCTGGCGTCCGACCGCGTCGAGTGCGACCCCCGCGGTCCGTCCGGCGAGCAGACCGGTCGCGTTCGCGGTGGTGCGTCCGTGCCGGACGAGGAGGACGGTCGCCATGTGCCCGATCCTAGGCGGCGTCCGCCGCGGCAGCCGCGCGGGACGCCGGAGCCGCGGGCACCGTGTCGACCACCCGCCCGTCGACCACCGTCACGAGTTCGTCGAGCACGTCCCGGTGCACCATGTCGTGCGTCACGAGCATGGTCGCCGTCCCGCGGTCGTGGGTCAGCTGCGCGATGAGCCCCACGATCGCCGCACCCCGCTCCTGGTCGAGTGCACTCGTCGGTTCGTCGACGAGCAGGACGTCCGGCCCGTGCACGAGCGCCCGGGCGATCGCGACGCGCTGCCTCTGTCCACCGGAGAGTTGCGCCGGACGCTTGTCCGCGTGCCCGGACAGTCCGACCGCGTCCAACAGCTCGTCGACGCGGGCGCGGGTCACCGACCCGCGACGACCGGCGACCCTGCCGCCGAGGTGCGCCATGACGAGCACCTGCTCACGGGCGGTCAACGACGGCAGCAGGTTCGACTGCTGGAACACGATGCCGATCCGCTCCCGACGGAGCGCCGTGGCCTCTCCGGGCGACAGCGCGGCGGCGTCGACGACGGAGCCGGAACCGCCGCCGATCAGCACCCGCCCGGAGTCGGGTCGGATGAGCGTCGCGGCGACCGCGAGCAACGAGGACTTCCCGGAGCCGGACGGGCCGGTGATCCCGGTGACCACGCCGGCGCGGGCTGTCAGGGACACGTGGTCGACCGCGGTCACGCGGCGGTCGCCGTCGGGGAACGTGAGGGTGACGTCGTCGAGGGTGATCATCGGTTGCTCCCGAGTGCGGTGAGGGGGTCGGCTGCGGTGACGGTGCGGAGGGCGACGGCCGCTCCGGCGAGTCCGAGCGCGGCCATGGCGACCGCGGGGACGAGGGCGGTGAGCGGACTGAGCAGGAACGGCAGGGCTCCACCGGCGAGCGCTCCGAGCCCGACGACGGCGGCCGTCCCGACCCCGATGCCGACGACGAGCACGACGAGTGCCTGTCCGAGGGCATCGCGGACGAGCGACCCCGTGCTCGCGCCGAGCGCCTTGAGCACCGCGACGTCACCGGCACGCTGCATCGTCCACACGGTGAAGAACGCGCCGACGACCAGGGCGGACACTCCGAACAGCATCGCGATCATCAGGGCGAGGGACCCGACCTCCGACTTGAACGTCTCGAGCGCCGTCAGCGAGCCGAGGTGCGACGCCGCCGACGTGTGCGTCCGATCGGCCACGGCGTCCCAGTCGGGCGAACCGCTCACCGCGAGGACGGTCGGTGCTCCGTCCCCACCGAGCCGGCGGTCGGCAGCAGCCCAGGCGTCCGGCGTCATCGCGAGCACCGGTGTGTGGCTGTACCAGGCGTCACCGCCCACCGAGGCGACCCGGTAGGTCGTGCCGGTGATCGTCACGCGGTCGCCGACCCCGACGCCGAGGTCGGACGCGGCGGCGGCCGACAGGCCGACCTCGTCGTCGCGGTCCGGCGCGAGCGCCGCGACGGTGCCGGCACCGGAACCAGCAGCCGGCAACCCGAACAACGCGACGCCGACGGCCGAAGCCGCACCCGCGGTCGCCCGTCCCTGCACGATGCCCACCGGGACCACCTCGTCGACGCCCGCCGCCGTCTGCCAGCCGACCCGTGCCTCCCGGCCGATCGTGGACTCGCCGAAGGACGGCTGCCCGCTGGACGGCTGCTGCAGCACGAGTCGGTCGCCCGGCAGGCCCAGCACGGCCGAGACGTTCTGGGCGGCGAGCCCGCCGGTGAGTCCCGCGAGGAACCCCACGAGCAGGGTGATGAGCGCGACGACGGAGCCGATGAGCACGAAGCGTCCGCGGGCGAACCGGAGATCGCGCCAGGCGACGAACACGGTGGTCCCTTTCCCGGTCGCGGGCCTTCCGCAACCGTGATTCCAGCCTCGCGAGACCGGGCGGGGACGACATCGCCGACCGGGTTGGTCCTCCGATCGAACTTTCGGTTGATCCGCCGCACCCCGCCGCTCCGTACGCTGGGAGGGACATGGCGCACAGCACCCTCACCCCGGTCTTCGTCGGTCTGCGGACCGGCCTGCACGTGCTGTTCGCCGCGCTCCTCGTACTCGTCGTCGTCCGCATCGTGGTCGTCGGCGCACCGGGGTCGTGGGTCCCGCTCGCACTGTCCGTCGTGTTCGCGGGGGTCTACCTGCTCGGCGCCCTCGTCGCCCGGAGTGCCTCGCGTCGAAGGCTCGCGGGAGCCGTCTGGATCCTCGCGCTCACCCTCGTCTGGATCGCGCTGCTGGTGCTCGTACCCGAGGCCGCGTACCTCGTCTTCCCGCTCTTCTTCCTCTACCTGCACGTCCTGCCGCGCGTGGTCGGCCCTGTCGCCGTGGTCGTCGCCACCCTCGTCGCGGTCGTCGCGCTCGGGCTGCACGGCGGCTTCACGGTCGGCGGTGTCGTCGGACCCCTCGTCGGTGCGGGGGTCGCCCTCCTCATCGGTCTCGGCTACCGGGCGCTCGCTCGGGAGGCCGTCGAACGCGAAGCCCTCGTCGCCGAGCTCCTCGCCACCCGCGACCGACTGGCCGCCACCGAGCACGAACAGGGCGTGCTCGCCGAACGCGCGCGACTCGCGCGAGAGATCCACGACACCGTCGCGCAGGGCCTGTCGAGCATCCAGATGCTCCTGCACGCCGCGGAACGCGCCGACGGCGAGCGCCCCGGGCTCGAGCACATCCGGCTCGCCAGGGAGACCGCGGCCGACGGTCTCGCCGACACCCGGCGGTTCATCCGCGAGCTCACACCCCCGTCGCTCGACCAGGGGCTCGGTGCAGCGCTGCGGCGCCTCGCCGAGCAGCAGTGGACGCGCGACGGACTGACCGTGGAGGTCGACGTGCCGGAGGTCTCGCTGCCGATGGACGTGCAGACGGCGCTGCTGCGCATCGCCCAGGGCGCGGTCGCGAACGTGGTGCAGCACGCAGGCGCGGCGACCGTCCGGCTGTCGCTCGCGGTGGACGGACGGGAGGCGCGACTCACGGTCGCGGACGACGGCGTCGGTTTCGAGCCGGTCACCGCCCGGGACCGCGCGTCGTCGACCGACTCGTTCGGGTTGCGTGCCATGGAGGACCGCGTCGGGCAGTTCGGCGGTCGACTCGACATCACCTCGGCCCCGGGCAGCGGCACCACGCTCGTCGCCGTCCTGGAGGTGCCGTGATCCGGATCCTCATCGCCGACGACCACCCCGTGGTCCGGGCCGGGTTGCGGGCGCTCCTCGATGCCGAGGACGACCTCGAGGTCGTGGGCGAGGCGGCGACCCCGTCCACCGCGGTCACCCTCGCCGAGTCCCTGACGCCGGAACTCGTGCTGATGGACCTGCAGTTCGGACAGGACGCCACCGGCGCGGACGCCACCCGCCGGATCCGGGCACTCGACGCCGCACCGTACGTGCTCGTGCTGACGAACTACGACTCCGACGGCGACATCCTCGGCGCGGTCGAGGCGGGCGCGAGCGGGTACCTCCTCAAGGACGCGCCGCCGCACGAGCTCGTCGCAGCAGTCCGCGCCGCGGCATCGGGACAGAGCGCGCTCGCGCCCGCGATCGCCGGGCGGCTGATGGCCCGGATGCGGTCACCGCAGGTCGCGCTGTCGGCGCGGGAGATCGAGGTGCTGCGGCTCGTGGCCGAGGGTGCTTCGAACGGTGACGTCGCCGCGCGCCTGCACATCAGCGACGCCACCGTGAAGTCGCACCTGGTCCACGTGTTCTCGAAGCTCGGGGTGTCCTCCCGCACGGCCGCGGTGTCCGAGGCACGATCCCTCGGCATGCTGCGCTGATCCCTTGACTCCGCCCGTGTGGGACGTTCTGATGGACCCATGATCGGGCGCCACCGCGCGGCACTCTTCGCCACGTCGACGATGACCGGGTTCGGGATCGCCTCGTGGATCACCCGCACACCCGCGGTCCGTGACGAGCTCGGGGCGTCGATCGAGGCGATGGGCATCGTCCTGCTCGGCCTGTCGATCGGCTCGATGATCGGGATCCTCGGCGCCGGGGTGCTCGTGCGCCGCCTCGGTACGCGGCCGCTCATCGTGCTCGGCGGGATGTTGCCCGTCGCCGGCATGCTCCTCGTCGCGCTGCTCGCGCCCGCGCAGGTCGCGGTCGGGGTGTGGGCCGGGCTGTTCCTCGTCGGGTTCGGGTCGGGCGTCGCCGAGATCGGTCTCAACGTCGAGGCAGCCGCGGTCGAACGACAGCTCTCCCGCCCCGTCGTGCCCGTGCTGCACGCCTGCTTCAGCCTCGGCACCGTCATCGGTGGCGCCGCCGGCATCGTCCTGACCGCCGTCAGCACCCCCGTGGTCGTGCACCTACTCGTCGCTGCTGTCGTGATGGCCGGACTCGCCACCTTCGCCGCCGTGAACCTGCGGCCGGTCCCCCGCGACGTGCCGGACCCTTCCGCCGCAGCCGTCGCCACGCCGCGCCTGCGGTCGGTGATCACCTGGCAGGTGCTGCTCATCGCCGTGATCACGCTGGCGATGGCCTTCGCCGAGGGTGCGGCGAGCGACTGGCTCCCCCTGCTCATGACGACCGACCACGGCGCTCCGGAGGCGGTCGGCTCGCTCGTGTTCACCGGCTTCGCCCTCGCCATGTTCGTCGGCCGGTCCGCCGGCACGCCGCTCGTGGCCCGGTTCGGACGCGCGCCCGTGATCCGGGTGTGCGCCGCGGTCGGGGTCGTCGGTGTCCTGCTCGTCGTCGTGTCGCCGAACCCCGTCCTCACCGCGGCGGCGGCCGGGGTGTGGGGCCTCGGGATCGCCCTCGGGTTCCCCCTCGCGATCTCCGCCGCCGGCGACCACTCCACCGACGGCGACCGACGCGTGTCCGTCGTCGCGACCGCTGGCTACATCGCGTTCCTCGCCGGGCCGCCCGCGCTCGGGTTCCTCGGGGAGCACCTCGGGTTGCAGACGGCGATGCTCGTGCCGGCGGCGTTGCTGGTGGTTGCACTGCTCGCGGCGCCGGCCACCCGGAGCCGGGCGGTGGTCGACACCCCGGCGGCTCCGGTCCCGACGGGCCCCAGGGCCTGACCGCTGACCGGGCGTCTCGATCTCTGCCGATCGAGTTCTCCACAGGCGGCCGCGCACCCGTGGCTGCGACCGCCGGGATGACGTACCGTGTGACCATGACCCCGGACGCCTCGCTCACTCGACCCGACGGCTCGCAAGCCGTGGGCGACGATGGCCTGACCGACGGCGAACGCGACTCCTACGCGACTCGGTACCGCGCCACCGTCGCGCGGAAGACCCTGACGGCCGTCGAGAAGGACGTCATCGAACGCTGGCTCGCCAGCCGTGGAGCGAAGTAGCGCTCTCGACTGGCGCACCGCCGGCCCGGAGCACCGGGCCGCTCTCCAGTCGTTCACCTGTGCGGACCCGCCACGGGCGGTGTGGGACCGTCACCGGCGCGAGAAGATCCACGAACGGCCCTGGGAACTCACGGTGCAGTCACACATCCGAGCGCTCCGCCCGGCTCTCCCCTCGTCCGAGAATGCGCTTCTCGGCTTCGTCGACGGCGATCTCGCGAGCGTCGTGCACTTCGGGTGGACCGATGACGGCACGCAGCTCCTCGTGCTGGCGATCGCGACGGAGCACGAGCATCGTCGTGCGGGCCTGGGACGCGCGACGCTCGCAACGACACTCGACGTGCTGCGCTCGGTCCGCGACGACGCTGCGATCGGGTGCGGTGCGTTCGCCCGGATCGACCGTCGGAACACCCCCAGTGCCCGGCTCTTCACCGCAGCCGGTTTCGTCCGGCTCGAGCCGGATCGCGAGGACACCGACCTGGACTACTGGGTCCACGACCTGCTCTGACAGTGCGCGCGGGGGTCTCGCTGTTTCCCGACGGATCTCGCTCGATGCACGACGAGCGTCCCGCGACGGTATGCGGACAGCGGTTAGCGCCCGCGCCCGACCCGCACCAGTATGGAGCCGTGCTCGTCTCCATCGTCTACATGAGCCGCGCGGCCGTCCCCTTCGACGACGCCGCACTCACCCAGCTCCTGCGCGATGCACGGCTCCGGAACGAGGCGCTCGGCGTCTCCGGGCTGTTGCTCGCGAAGAACGGCCGGTTCATGCAGCTGCTCGAGGGCCCGGCGTGGAGCGTCGACGACCGGTTCGCGGCCATCTCGCGCGACCCTCGGCACGGTGAGGTGAAGTCACTCATCCGCGAGGACGTCGAGCGTCGGCGGTTCGACGGCTGGTCGATGGCATACCGTGCGCTCGACGACGCGGACGTGGATGCCGAGGAGGGGTTCAGCCCGTTCCTGACCGACACCGTCGACTTTCCCCGCTCCTTCGACCGCACGAGCGCCGCCTGGCTGCTGAAGTGGTTCCGCGATCGCGAGCTCCACGACCGCTGATCGGTCTCAGCCGCGTGCGAACGCCAGGCTCTCCGCGACGATGCCGACCACCGTCGAGAGTTCGTCCTCGTCGCGGGGACCGTAGACCATGAACTCCGTACCGAAGTCCGCGTAACCGTGCGGCTCCGCCCACCCCAGGTCGATCAGCTCGCGTCCGCGGGCCTCGGGCAGGACGAGGTGCACGCTCGTGTCGTCGACGCCGTGCAGGTGCACGGGTTCGAGCCGCTTCCCGGGAGCGAGGGACCGCTCGGGGGACGACTCGACCTCGCGGTCGGTGAGGAAGACGGCTCGCGAACTCGCCGGCGACACCTGGCTGTGGCCCTCGACGACCTCCGGCAGGGCGAACACGGCCGCGACCAGGCGACCCCACAACTCGGGCGGTGCGAGCTGGTCGACCTGCCGGTGCGGTCCCTCCGTCGAGGTCGTCGGCGTCGATCCGCGTCGAGGAAGTGTCATGACCTCAGTCTGGTGTGCTGAACGCCTCCGCCACGACCCCCAGCAAGCGGGTCCGGTGGCGTGGGTCAGCGATGCCGGCGAGGAGCACGTGCCACATCGTCGCGACTGCCGGGTACAGGTCGGCCCGCCCGGTCCGGACGTCGGACACCAGCTGCACGCCCGTGAAGTACGGCACGACCGTGGCTCCGAGCTGTTCGGCGGACAACTCCGTGCGGAGTTCGCCCGCGGCGACCGCGAGCCGGAAGACGTCGACGATCCCCGCGATCCACTGCTCGTAGAAGCTCGCGGTCGCGGCGGCGAACTCGCCGCGCTCCAGCGACAGCCGGATGCCCGCGCGCACGATCGCATCGGTGCGGAGCAGGTCGGCGATGCCCCTGGACGCGCCGATCAGCGCCGACGTGGGTGAACTGTCGGTGTGGCTGACGACGTCGAACGTGCGGACGTTCTGCTCGTCGATGACGGCGAGCGCCATCGCGAGCTTCGTCGGGAAGTGGAAGTGCAGCGCCCCCTGGGACACGCCCGCCGTGCGGGCGATGCCCGCCACCGTCGCGCTGGCGAAGCCGGCGCGATCGAACTCCTCCGCCGCGGCCTGCAGGATCTGCTCACGTCGTTCCACGCCACCAGTCTCACGGACGGGAGGCGCGGTGCGGGCCCGCACCGCGCCTCCAGTCCGAGGGGTGAACGCGACCGCGTCGGCTACGTGAGTTCCAGCAGGGTGTTCACCTGCTCGTTGATGCCGGTGAGCGTCGTGATCGACTTCCCGTTGGCGTACACGTCGTCGAACGCGGGCTGCAGCAGCGCCTGCACGTCCGCGGGGTTGCGGGTCACCGGGAAGAGGAAGGTGGTCTTCTCCTCGACCTGGCGGGTGAACGCGGAGACGTCCAGCCCCCGCTTCCGGAACGACGCGACCGCTGCTTCGGTACCCGCGGGCCGTGCCGGGAACACGATGCCTGCCTTGCCGACGATCGTCTGCGCCGCGTCGCTGCCGAGGTACGCCACCCACTTCGCGGCCGCCTCGGGGTCCTTCGCCTGCTTCGTGATCGAGTCCCCGAGCCCGTTGAACATCGAGGCGCGGTGCCCGACCGGTCCGACGGGCGTGGGGGCGACCGCGATGTCGAGGTCCTCCATCCCGAGGTACGTGCCGATCATCCACGACCCGTTGAAGGACAGCGCGCACTTCCCGGAGCCGAGCTGCACGTCGGGGCCGGTGGTGGTGGAGAACACCCCGTACTTCGCCATGTAGCCCTTCTCGGCGAGGCGGTAGTACCAGGCGAGGGTGTCCTGCACGACCTTCTCGTCGTAGCGGAACTTGTCGCCCCAGGGGTTCTCGTTCGTGTAGAACCAGTCGATCGACCCGGTGAACGGTGACCACTGGGTCTGCCCGAAGCCGTCGCCGCCGGACCCGTTCGACGAGATGCCGTAGACCGCGACGTCGTGCTTGTCGAAGCCCCGTTCGTCCCCGCGCCGCCCCTTGGAGTCGACGGTGAGGTGGGCGAGCATCCGCTCGAACGAGCCGCCGTCGTCGGGGTTCCACTCGAGGTCGGCGAGGTCGGCGTCGGACACGTCGGCCTTCGCCATCGCCTTCCGGTCGTAGAACATCGCGATGGTGTCCCAGTCCTTCGGCGACCCGTACCGGTGGCCGTCCTTGCCCTTCCAGAGCTCGGCGAGCCCTGATTGGTAGTCTGCGTCCCGGATGCCCTTCGTGGCCTCGAGTTCGTCGAGCTTGTAGAGCACGTCGAGGTCGGAGTACTGCGGGAACTTCGTCAGGTGGTCGGTGAACACGTCGGGCGCGGTGCCGGCGATGAACCCGGCGGTGAGCTTCGTCCAGTAGTCGTTCCACCCGAGCTGCGTGATCTTCACCGTGATGTCGGGGTTCTCTCGGTGGAAGGCGTCGGCGACGGCCTGGTAGGCGGGCAACTGGTTGGAGTCCCAGAGCCAGTAGCTGACGGTCCGGGTGCCGCTCCGCGACGTGGAACCACGGCCGGGCGACGAGCACGCGGCGAGCGCGCCGAGGGCCAGGGCGGAGGCGCCACCGGCGAACAGGGCGCGGCGGGAGAGCGAGTTGGTCATCTGGTGCCTACTTGATTCCGGAGAAGCCGATGGAGTTGACGATGCGCTTGGCGAAGACGCCGAACAGCACGATCATCGGGAGCGCCGCCACCAGGGTCGCGGCCATGAGCCCGGCCCAGTCGGTGCCGGACTGCGGGGTCTGCGACTTGAAGACGCCGAGCGCGACGGTGAGGACCCGCGAACTGTCCGTGTACGAGACCATCAGCGGCCAGAAGTAGTCGTTCCAGCTCGTGATGTACGTCAGGACGGCGAGGGTGGCGATCGGGGCGGCAGCCATCGGGATCACCAGGCGGAAGAACACCCGGACCTTGCCGGCGCCGTCGATGAGGGCGGCTTCCTCGACCTCCTTCGAGATGCCGAGGAAGAACTGCCGCAGGAAGAACACCGCGAACGGGGTCATGAACATCGTCGGCAGGGCGATCCCGAGCAGGTTGTCGACGAGCCCGAGCTGCTTGATGAGGGTGAAGTTCGGCAGCAGCGTGAAGATCGCGGGGACCATCAGGCCGGCGAGGAACACCGCGAAGACCTCGTCGCGTCCGGGCCAGCGCAGGCGGGCGAAGGCGTAGGCGGCAGCGGCGGAGAAGAACACCTGGCCGACGGTGACGAGGGTCGAGACGATGACGGAGTTGCCGAGGTAGCGCCAGAAGTTCAGCGCTGCGCCGGAGCCGCCCTGCTCGAGGGCCTCCTTCGTGGACTGCAGGCCGAAGACCCGCTCGAACCCGCCGAGGCTGAACCCGACGGGCAGCAGGGAGGTCGGGTCGGAGTTGATCGCGCCGTTCGACGACAGGGCCGTGCGGAGGATCCAGTAGAAGGGGAAGAGCGTGATCACGATGACGGCGATCATCGCGACCCACGCGAGGATCCGGCCGATCGAGGGGCGACGACGGTGCGCGGCGCCCGGACGGGGCTGGCGCTTCGTGGTGACGGAACGGGTGAGTGTCGTGGTCATGGTCGGACGCTCCGTTCAGTCCAGGTCCGACTCACCCGAGCGGGTGAGGCGGTACTGGATGATCGTGATGATGCTGAGGACGATGAGGAGCGCGACCGACACGGCGGACGCGTAGCCGAACTGGAACCGACCGAAGGCCAGGTTGTAGATGTAGTTCTGCACGACGTTCGTGGCGTTCGCGGGACCACCCTGCGTGGTCACTGCGACGGTGTCGAACACCTGGAACGACCCGATGACGGTGATGATCAGCACCAGCGACAGGATCGGGCGGAGCAGCGGCACGGTGATGCGCCAGAACATCTTCCACTCGCTCGCGCCGTCGATGCGCCCGGCCTCGTAGACCGTCTCGGGCAGCGACTGCAGGCCGGCGAAGATGAGGAGCGCCGTGTAGCCGACGTGTCGCCAGACGTTGATGAGCGCGATCGACGGGATGCCCCACACGTCGCTCTGCAGGAACGGGATGCGGTCGAGGCCCAGGGCGGCGAGCATCTCGTTGCCGATGCCGAGCTGGGTGTCGAGGATCCACAGCCAGACGAGTGCCGCGACGACGTTCGAGACCAGGTACGGCGCGAGGACGATGCCGCGCACGAAGGTCGACTTCGTCAGGCGGTGCATCATCACGGCGATGAAGAGCGCCACGACCGTCTGGATCACGATGTTGATGACGACGTACTCGACGGTGACGACCATCGAGTGCCAGAAGATCGAGTCCTGCGCGAGTCGGACGTAGTTCTGCAGGCCGGTGAACTCCGGCGGGGTGAGCAGGTTGTAGGACGTGAAGCTGAGGTAGATGCCACGGACCGTCGGCCACGCCAGGAACACGGCGAAGCCGATCGCCGCCGGTGCGATGAACACCAGCGCGAGCCAGAGGTCGTTCCGGGGGCGACGCCTCGGCGAGGTCGTCCGGGCACGGGCGAGGGTGGCTCCCCTGCTCCGTGGGCGGGTGGTCGTCC
>Ga0153924_1000254_pt1 | contig 35520 bp, 35 predicted proteins | sample TSNJ008MetaG_FD_104709 | JGI IMG/M metagenome (GOLD analysis project Ga0153924, IMG submission 104709) | Attine ant fungus gardens microbial communities from New Jersey, USA - TSNJ008 MetaG | ecosystem: Host-associated > Fungi > Mycelium > Unclassified | place: USA: New Jersey, Wharton State...
CGTCACCGCTTCGCCCCTTGTCATCCCGAGCGTAGCGAACGAAGTGAGCGTAGTCGAGGGACCGTGACGAGAGTCGGCATCGCCGGCGCCACCGGCTTCATCGGCAGACACCTTGTCGCGGCACTTACCTCCCGCGGTGACAGCGTCGTCACCGGCTCGCTGCGCGATCCTGCCGCCGCCGCCGCTGCTATATGTGATTGCGATGTCGTCGTCAATCTGGCGGGCGAACCGATCGCACAGCGATGGACCGCCGGAGCCAAAGCGCGCTTACGCGAAAGCCGCGTCGATGCAACGAGAACGCTGCTCGAGCGATTCTCGATGCTGCAAGACCGGCCGGCCGCCTACATCTCGGCCAGCGCAATCGGATACTATCCGCCCAGTGAAACCGCAACGTACGCCGAAGAAAGCGAACCCGGCACGGATTTTCTCGGCGAACTTTGCGCCGCTTGGGAACGCGAGGCGCTCAAAGCTGCCGCGATTGGAATGCGTGTATCGATCGTCCGCACCGGGATCGTACTCGGCAAGGATGGCGGCGCACTCACAAAGATGTTGCCCGCCTTTCGATTCGGCCTGGGCGGCGTCATCGGCAGCGGCAAACAATGGATGTCATGGATCCACATCGATGATGTCGCCGGCATTTACCTGGCGGCGATCGACGGAGCGACCGGCGTTTTCAACGCGACGGCTCCGCAACCCGTGACGAATGCCGAATTCACCCGTGCGCTCGGCCGCGCGCTACAACGCCCGACATTTCTTCCCGTACCGACACCGGCACTACGACTGATGCTCGGCGAAGGTGCGGACATGCTGTTAAGCGGCGCGCGAGTGCTGCCCACGAACATGCTCGCTTCCGGATATCGGTTCCGCTTCACCACGCTCGATGATGCGCTACGCGACCTGATGCAAGAGCGATGACGATAGAATTCGACGACTTCGAAAAGGTTGACATTCGGGTTGGCACCATCGTATACGCGCAGCCGCTCGCCGGCGCACGCAAGCCCGCGTATGCGCTTCGAATCGACTTCGGACCGGAAATAGGCGAGCGAGCTTCGTCCGCCCAACTCACCGGCCGCTACGCGCCCGAAGAGCTTATCGGCACGCAGATCTGTGCCGTGATAAACTTCGCTCCTAAACGCATCGCCGGCTTCCTAAGCGAAGTCCTGGTCCTGGGCGCGAACGACTTCGACGGAAACGTCATCCTCGCGCGCCCGCAATACCCCGTCCCAAACGGTACGCGGCTATACTAAGCACTCCACACGGTTCGCCCCTTCGACAGGCTCAGGGTGACACGCTGGACGCGCAATGTTGGATTGGATTGTTGCTCACTCGGGTCGCGGGGCATCTGAGAATCAACCGGAGCGCTGGAGGGGCGGGAGGTCGATTTCAATGAGTAGCATTTTCACACGATGTGAAAATGCGGGCGTCCCCGCGACCCGAGCGAGCAACAATCCGGGCAGCCATTAACGCGCGATCGTCTCTTTCGGTGCAAACTCGAGCGCTTCGAGGTACTTCTCGGCGTCCATCGCGGCTCTGCAGCCAGCGCCTGCGGCCGTGACGGCTTGTTTGTAGCGCAAGTCGTTCACGTCTCCGGCGACGAAGACGCCGTCGATGTCCGTCGAGACACCGTCGGGCGAGACGATGTAGCCGGCATCGTCGAGGTCGAGTTGACCGCGGAAGATTTCCGTGTTCGGTGTATGGCCGATCGCGATGAACAGCGCATCGGCCTCGTACTGCATGACGCTGCCGTCGTGCACGTTGCGAAGCTTCAGGCCGGTCATGTGCGTTTCGCCGAACACTTCGTCGACGACCGTATTCCAAATAAAGTCGATCTTCGGGTGCGCGAAGGCGCGCTCGGCCATGATTTTGCTCGCGCGCAGACCATCGCGCCGATGAATGACCGTCACCTTGCGGCCGAAGCGCGTGAGGAAGAGCGCCTCTTCCATCGCCGAGTCGCCGCCGCCGACAACGACGATGTGCTTTTCGCGGAAAAACGCGCCGTCGCACGTCGCGCACGTCGAGATGCCGCGACCGCGCAGCTTCTCTTCTCCGGGAATCTCAAGCCAGCGCGCGCTAGCGCCGGTTGCAACGATAACGGTCCTCGCGTGATACTCGTCGTCAGCCGTGCGCACGACGAGCGGACGCTTCGAAAAATCGACGTACGTCGCATCGACGTTTTCGATCCGCGCTCCGAATCGCTCGGCCTGCTCGCGGAACTTGATCATCAGATCCGGCCCCATCACGCCTTCCGGAAAGCCGGGGTAATTCTCGACGTCCGTGGTCAGCATGAGCTGCCCGCCGTAAAGTCCACCGGCCAATACCAGCGGTTGCAAATTCGCACGCGCCGCGTAGATCGCGGCGGTGAGCCCGGCGGGGCCGGACCCGATGATCAGGACTCGTTCCATAGTTGCGTGCAGTTCGACCCGTTACCGGGGGGTCCCGGTTGCACGGAGAAGTTCCCGCCATGAGCGAGTGGCCGGATATCCCACTGGAAGATACGTTCGGCGATGTGTTGCGCAAAGCGATGCGCGGCAACGGGTTCCAAACGCGTGCGCTGGCCTCTCAAACCGGCATCAACGCGCACGAGATCGAGGAATGGCTGCGCGACCGCGGCACCGCCGATGATGCACAAGCTCGTGCGCTCGCGCGTGTGCTGCGTCTGGATCCGGGAAGGCTTGCCGAACGCGCAGCCGGAGCGTGGCATCCGCCGGGGATCGACGCACCCGACGTGCGTCACCATCCGCAAGACCCGCATCCGAGCAACGGCTACATCTTCTTCTTGGAAAGCGGGAAGCGCGCAGCGCTTGTCGACCCGGCGGGCATTCCCGCGAATCTCCTACGGATCGTCCGCGACGGACCGTATCATCTGCAATACGTCTTGATCACGCACAAGCATGCCGATCACTGCGACGCGACGGCCGATGTCGCGGCGGCGTTTCCGCAAGCAAAAATCGTGATGCACCCTCTCGACTCACATGCGATCGGCTCACTTGCGGGCAAGGCGCTTGCCGTACGCGACGGCGAGGAGCTCCCGTTCGGCGACGGCACGAACATTCGCATGCTGCACACGCCCGGACACACCGACGGCTCCGTTTCGTATCTCTTCAAGTCGACGGTGTTTACCGGCGACACGCTTTTTGCAGGCAGCGTCGGTGGCGCGTACGGGAACGTCAGCACGTACGACGACATCTTGAACAGCATCCGCTCGAAACTTTTTACGCTTCCGGAGGCTACCGTAGTCATGCCGGGTCATGGTCCGCCCACGACTATCGCGCTCGAGCAGGCACACAACCCGTTCTTTCCGCAGACATGGTCATGACTGAGCATTCACCCTGGTGGTATCGTTTGCGCGGGCTCGTCCTTGGACTGATCTTCGTGGCGGCATTTTTTGGCGGAAGCGCGTTGTGGTCGATCGGGGGCCGTACGTACTGGCCGGTCACCGCGTGGGCGGGCCTGCCGATGGGAGAACAAGGGCCCGAGCTGCTTCTTGCTATCGCGACGTTGCTCGTGATTGCCGGTTGGGCGGTCCGCGTATGGGGCTCGTCGTACTTGAGCGCACGCGTAGTCTGGAATCCCGACGCTAGGACCGACGCGCTGCTGGTCGACGGACCGTTCCGTTACGTCCGAAATCCGCTCTATCTCGGTAACGCGCTCTTCGCGACGGGCATCGGGATGCTGGCAACGCCGTATGGCTTCGCGATCATCGTCATCGGACACTCAGTCTTCTTGCCGATGTTGATGCACTACGAAGCACGTGGACTACGCGCGCGTTACGGTTCCGTCTACGATACGTTTGCGAGAGAGGTGCCGGCGTTCGTACCGCGATTGACGCCGGCTACGGTAAGCGGCAGCGTGCGCGGCGTGCCTTCACTCGCGCAAGGGTTGCGCGCCGAGATCCTGAGCGCGTGCCTGGTCATGGGAATGATCGCCGTGTGGTTTGCGGGTGATCGCTCCGAGCCGATATTCTTCGCGCTCTGGATCGGCGGCTGGATCGTTCAGCGCCTCGCGGCGCCGCCGCTGCGCGAGTCAGCGTGAAGCGACCGGAACGATCAAACGCGAGCCGTCGCTGCCGCGGATGATTGCACCGCTGCGATGCGGCGCATCGTCTGTTTCGCGAATCAATTCGAACTGAAGCACGAGCGATCCCGACTTCGGCAAGCGCTCCGTCAAATGCATCGGCGAGCAGACGCGCGTATCGCAAAACGCCGCGATCCACCCCGACGCGACGTCGCTGACGTTGAGCCGGACCGTGGTGCCGGGCCGGCCAGAAACCGTCAGCCGGTACTTGGCTGCGGCCTGCGTGGCCGTCGGGAGATCCGTTCCGTTCCAAGGTGAAATGACGATCGCGGCAAGTAATAAGGGGAGCATCCCATTCCTTTCGTTACGTTTGCAACTTGTACCCGGTTGCGGTCATGCGCAGCGCAATCGCCAGCGCGGCGGCGGCCAGCAGCGCGATCGCGCTAAGCGACGCGCCCAGCGGCAGATAGCTCATACCCGTATAGCTGTATCGAAACGCGTCAATTGTGTAGAAAATTGGATTAAAAAGCTCGAGCGCGCGCAACACCGGTGGAAGCATCTGCGCCGACGTAAAGACACCACCGACGAACGTCAGCGGTGTAATGACGAAGGTCGTGAGCACAGCCAAATGATCGAACTTTTCAGCCATCAATCCAAAGACGAGGCCGAGCGAAGAGAATAGGATCGAGACGAGCGTCAGCACGGTCAGGTACAAGAACCAATCGGCCGGCCACGTGTGCACGAGTATCGCACCGAGCGCCGTAATCAATCCCGAAATTAGATAGGCGCGCGCGAGCGATCCCAGGACATATCCAAAAACGATTTCGTACGCTGACATCGGCGCGATCAGCATCTCCTGAATCGAATTCATGAAACGCCCCTGGAAGACCGAACTCGAGCACTCCCCGTACGATGAGTCGATTGCCTGGAGCATGATCAGCCCCGGAATCAAGAACTGCGCGTAGGTGACGCCCTGCACGCTATGAATTCGCGTACCCAGTGCAAGACCGAACACGAAGACATAGAGCAGCGTCGAGATGATCGGCGGCCAGATCACTTGATTGATGATCTTTAGACTTCGAATCATTTCGCGCTTTATCAGTGTCCAGAGCGCGACTCCGTTGAACGTCCGTACGGCAATCATGCCCGCGTCAACTCCAAGAAGACGTCCTGCAGGCTCGCTCCGTCGGCGATGAGCTCCTGCGTCGGCTTCTGCGCTACGATCTTTCCTTCACGCACGATCGCGATGTTCTTACAGAGTTCCTCGGCCTCTTCGAGGTAATGCGTGGTGAGGAAGATCGTCAGGCCGTCGCCGTTGAGTTCGCGCAGCAAATCCCAAAGCTCCAAGCGCAGTTCCACGTCGACCCCGGCGGTCGGCTCGTCGAGAATCACGAGCCTAGGCTCGTGAATCAGCGCGCGAGCCAGCGTAAGGCGGCGCTTCATTCCGCCCGAAAGACGCGTGTACTCCTGTTTCGCCTTGCTCGCGAGGCCAAAACGTTCGAGCAGCATGTCGGCTCGAGCATGAACCGCCGGTCCGCGCAACCCGAAATAGCCCGCCTGAAAGATCAATACGTCGCGAATCGACAAGTACCGGTCGAAATTGAATTCCTGCGGCGCCAGACCAATCAGACGCCTAGCCTCCCGCCATTGCTCGCGATTGTCGTAGCCGAAAACGCGGATCGAACCGCCGTCCGGCCGCGCCAATCCGACGATGGCATTGATCGTCGTCGTCTTTCCCGCGCCGTTCGGCCCGAGAAAGCCAAAAAATTCGCCGGCCTCGACGCGCAGCGACACGTCGTTGACGGCGGTGAAGTCCCCGTATCGTTTGACGAGGTGATCGACGTGAATGGCAGGTGTTACGGAACGAATCCTTTGAGACGTCTGTAGCGGTGGCGGCGAAGCGTTGCAATCAACTCGCCGCTTCCTGGAATCCCACAATCGGCCAATTGGGTTGCAACCTTTTTGACGTCGAACTCGACGCGGCGGTGCTTGACTTCCCAACCGCCGGACCGTTCGGTGAAAATCGCGTAGCTGGCCCGCGGATCACCGTCTTTGGGTAATCCTGCCGATGCAACGTTAACCAACAGCTTCCCGCGCCAAAACCGCACGTACGGCAGGTGAAGATGGCCGAAGGCGATCGCGGTTGCGCGCTCCTCACCAATCAGTCGCGCCAGCGTTTCTTCGTCCGCATCGGGCCACAGGTGTTCGTCGTCATTGGTCGGATTGGCATGAACGGCCAGCAATTGGTTCTCGTCCTCGCCGATCCGAATCGCAAACGGAAGACCGGCCAGCCACGCAAGCCATTTCTCGCCCAGGTCGCGTCTGGTCCATTCGAGTTGTGCGTGCTCGGGAGTCTCGAAACGCTCGGTGCCCGGAGCGCCCAAATAGCGATCCGTATTGCCGCGAATTGCCTGTGCGCCGACCTCATCCAGGCGCTGTAACACTTTCTTCGGCTTCGGCCCATCCAAGCACAAATCACCCGCCGCGACGATCGCATCCGCCCCGCCCTGGGCGTGTAAATCGGCCAAACATGCGTCGAGTCCGACGAGATTTCCGTGAATGTCGGAAAGCACCGCAACGCGCATGAGCGGCCTAATCGCGCTTCAGAGCGAGCGCCAGAAGCGACGCTGTGACGCCAACTTTTTCGAAGTCGTAAAGATCGATGCCCTCGACCACGATGCCCGCTTTGCGCATCCGCCCGAGTGCCGTGAGATAACGCACATCGGCAATTACGTGATGTTCGCCAAGGCACAGCACGCCCGCAGCACGCTCCTCGCCGCGTTCGAGTTGGATCGTGCGAAAGCCATCGAACGCGCGCACATCGACCTTATCGGGCGCGATGACGACCGTATCGTTTGCCACCGCGCTCGCCACGCTGCGCAGCGAAGAAACGTCGGCCGCAAGCGCAACTTCTTTAACGCGCAAGCCGTGCGCTTGCGCGACGGCCGTGAATCCGGAGCGTCCGATCGCATTACCGCGCGACCCCACGCCGACGAAAGCGGTGCCGCCGATCAACAGCACGTCGCCGCCGTCGAAGAGGCCGGGCGCCGCGATATGACCCGCGATTGGTACGTCCAGCCGAGCGAATTCCGATTCCAAGCGATCGGCCTGCGCCCGTCGCGACATCGCACTCGGGCGCATGATCATTGCGCCATCCTCGAACACCACTGCGGCGTCGGCAATCGCGGTCTCGTAGGGATCTTCGCCACGAGGTTCGAGCACGATCGTTTCGACGCCGAAGTAGACCAAGGTCTTGCGCAAGATCTCGTGCTGTTCGAGCGCACGCGTGTACACGGCACCGGGCTCGCCACTGAGCGGCGTCGCGTGTTCGAACGTCGCGTCAGGCTTCATCAGAGCCGCGACGCGCAACTTGCCGGTGGGCGTGCCCACCAGGCGCGGACCAAAATCGATCGTCGTCATCGTTCCTTGCGTTTAGGGAATGGCCTGGTATGTCGACGGATACGGGACTTGCCCGAAAAAGTCCGCCATATCGGTCGACAACAGGTCCGCCAGCGAAATCGGCGGCAGACCGAGCAGTTCTTCCTCCGTCTTCAACACGCTCGCGACGCTCAGATGCGCGTGGCCAACGTAGCCTGCGCGCGCCAGGGGTGAAACCACTAGCGCGTAGCTGCGAGCGGGGTCTACATGGTCTCGCGGCGTAGCCACGCCTTCGCCAACGATGAACACGGCCGTTGAGGACCAATGCGGCGTGCGGCTCAAGAATGCGATCGCACGCCCCAACGCCCGATCTGCGCCCGCCATGCCGTCGCTGGCCGAAGCGGGTAACCAGAGATACGTAAACGCGGGCTCCTGGTCGGCGTCGACGTAGCGACCCATGTCGCTGACGAATTCTGACACGCGCGCATCGTCGCTGATCGCGGGATTCCAACCGGGATAGGCCAGGTCCACCCGCTCGTCGAGTGCGGCGAGCGCCGGAACGTCGAGCGTATACAAACCGCCCAAACCAGCCGTCGACCGTTGACTAGGCCCGGTAGTGTGATTTCGCAGCGACGGTGTCGGATCCAGCGCTTGCGCGCGATATCCGGATAGAGAAAGCAATCCGCCATAGTCGCGGTAAGACAAACCCGCTCGCACGAGTGCGTTGAAAAGATATCCGGCGCGCGGATAGTCTTCGGGATCGTTGCCGTGATCGTCGAGCGGCTCGCGCGAGCGATTCACGTGCAGCACTCGCTGCGCATACAAGGTCGGCGTGCCGCCGAGCGCAACCAGCGCGTTTTCATCGAGATTGGCGTCGGCGGCGTAGAAGTTGTCTGCGATGGCATAGGTTTTCGCGAGCGCGTGCAGGTTGGGCGTTATGCTCGCGCCGTCGATGACATAGGCGGGATTGCCGTCGCCGCGTCCGAGGTCTCCGAAGACGGCGTCGTAACTTTGATCGCCGACGGCAATGTAGATGATGTGATCGATCGAGGTACTGCGCTTGCCCGAGCGTAGCGGCGGCACGACGTCGTTGGGACGCGCTGCGCTCACGGCTCGATTGTATCGGAGCGCGGAAAGCGTTGATGCTTCGAGCGGAACGTGTCTGAGATCGACGCGCTGCAAGATACCCCAACCGTTTACGCCCTTCGCGTCGGCGATGAAGAGATATCGGCCGTCAGGCGATAGCGCGAGTGCCGACGGATACCACGCGGTTGGGATCAGACCGAGGCGGTGCAGATGCGCGGGATCGCTCGCATCGAGCACGGCGACGGCGTTGAGTCCCGCGAGTGCAACGTAGAGACGCTTGCCGTCACGCGAGAGCACTTCGGCGCTGGGCTGCGTGCCGTACGGCGCATCGACGAACAACCGGAGGTCGAGTCCCGCGATGACGCGCGGATCGCCTTCGAGCGATACCGTGGCGACACGATCGACGTTTGCCATCGTGACGTACGCGTATCCGCCGCCGCGTCGTACGGCGATGGCGTCCGGTGCAGCGCCGCCGACGTTCTGCACGCCGTCCGGTACCGGATCCATTGCCATGTTGGGTAACGCGTTCGTCGAGGGCGCGATCGCTCCGTTTGCGTCGAGCGCAAACACTGAAAGGGAAGACGAACGATCTTGATCCGCGCTCGGATTCGCAAACGATGGCGCGGCGGCAGGCTGCGCGAGCGACTGATAATCGGCGAGGCCGCCGTTGGTTACGTACAAACGGCTACCAATCGCGGCGACACCTGCGGGAAAATAGCCGGTCGCGGCGTTGCCGACTGCGGTGCGTTTGGCCAGATCGATGGCCGTAACCCGGTTGCCGAGATCGCTCGTGACGTACGCAACGCGGCCTGTACCGCCCAGTGCAATCGCGCCGGGAAAGCCGGCGACCGCGATCGATTGCGCTTGCGGCGTAAGCGTTCCATCGGCGCCAAGGTCGAATATGCGCACGATACCGTGCTCGCCGTCCGATGCCAGCACAATCGTGCGCGAGGGAGCCGCAGGATCGGCGGTCGCGGCGATACCCGTGAACAGCGTGAGTGCAGCATCCCGGTACACGCTGGCCAGACGCATCGTCCGGGTGTCGATGACCGCGAGCGAGTAGCCGGCGACCAGATTTGGGGCCGACGCCGCCGGCGTTCCGACTGCCGAGCTCTGCTCGGCGTTAGCTACGATTGCATAGCGGCCGTCAGGCGTGAGTGCGATGGCTAGGGGATCGGTACCGACGAAAACCGCCGACCCCAGCGGCGCGGCAATGCGCCCGTCGGGGAGTACGGCATCCGTGGCTTGGCGAGATGACGGCCCGGCGGGACGAGAAGCAGCGGGCGCAGAGTAGATCGTTAGGGGAGCCGGGCGGGAGGCCGCACCCAGCAAAACAGCGGCCAAAGCCGCCGTCAGGGGTCCTCGGAAATTCACCTAACTAGGCTACGGACGTGCATAGCGCGGCACCTGCCCCGTGCCGCTCCCTTCGGTCGGACAGGCGAGCGCGATATGCCCTCCCGGTTGACCGAAGAATCGGCATTGCTGCAACAACGACGAAATGCTGCCGGGTGCGGGCGGCGGAACGTCCCTTCCCGGAATGTTGCCGACCAAACGGTATAGCGCAAGTTCTTGTGCCTCGAGCGGATCATGAGCACCCACGTTTGCTTGCAGCGGACCGTACGAGTTCACCGCACCGATCACGGCTGCGATCGTGAGGTTGTTCGCGTGACTCGCGCTGGTTGCAAGTGCAAGCGCGGCAGCCGCGCCGCCTATGGAGAAAAAGTACGGCGAAAAGGTCGCCGATCCGTATTCCGCATCGGAACTTGGAAAGCGCATCAGCTCGCGCCCAGCACAATCGATGATTCGAAACGAGAGGTCTGCTTCCGCATGCTGGTGACCGATGAAAATCCATTGGTGTGTGTACGATATGAAGCGCGCGACATAGACTTCGAGAATCGCGGTGTCGTCCAGATTCTGGCACTCGTGTTCCGCATTGACCGGCATCCAAATGATCGAGCGCGGCTCTCCCCACGAATCGCGCGGTGCCGTTCTTGCGGCGACGCGATCCAAGATCAATTGAATCGTGCCGACGATATTGAGCGCGTCCGTTCCACCTGCTGCGGCCTGTTCCGTAAAATCGACATCCATGACGACCGAATTTGCACGCCGGCTTTGCGGTGCGAACGCCCGGGGAGGAACGGTTGGCGACGCTTGCGTGGCGCGAGGAAACGCCAAAATCGAAAGCACGCAAACTCCAAGCCGAAGAGCGATTGTAAGCCTTGGATTCCCATGCCGCATGAACCGGTTTTACCCGCTCCACTGCAATCTAGCCTTTGTGGCGGTTAAGGAACTCCAGCGTTTTCTCGTTGAATCCGCTAACGTTTTCGTAGATTGCCGCATGAGCGCAATCCTCGAACACGTACAGCTCGCTACCCTTAATTCTGTGGAGCGGGTCCGCGAAGCGCGTTGACGTGACCAGATCGTAGCGCCCGAAAGTGATCTGGGTCGCTGCTTCGATTCGGGCCAACGCAGCCATTGCATCGTGCGCGATCACGGCGTTCGATTGACGCATGAAAGCGTCAAACGGCTGCTGCGGCCGGCTGCGCACGAATGCGGCAAGCTGGTCCACGTATTCAGGCTTGGCGGCGTAAAGTTGTGGCGTCAGACACCATGGCAGGATGCCCTGGACAACCATCTCAGTGACGCTTCCGAGCCCCTTCGCGATCGACTGCCAGCCCTGGACGACGACCTTGAGAAACGGGTCGCTCTTCGTCCAGCAGCTATGAAGCGAGAGCGACTTGACGCGCTGCGGATACTTTGCGGCGAGCCAAATTCCGGTCGCCGCACCGAGTGAGACTCCGCTCACATGGGCTCGCTCGACGCCAATCGCCTGCATGAACGCCGCGACGTCGTCGGCAAACAACTCTACCGAGTAGGTTCCTTCCGGTTTGTCGGTTTCGCCGGCGCCTCGCGGATCAACCGAAATGCACGTAAAGTGCTTTGCATAATCCGCGACCTGGAACGCATAGCAGGCATTATCTGCAGCGAGATACGGGATGAGCACGAGCGGCTCTCCCGTCCCCTGCTGCTCGTAGTTCATCGTAATGCCATTTGCCTTGACCTTTGGCATATGAACCTCCCGACAAAGCGAATTACGTTGCCAGCTCGTTCAATGCCAAGCCGATGCGGCGCGCACCTTCTCGGCCTGTCGCTTCGTCGATATGACCGAATGATAGACGCAGCGCCGCTGGTCCGACGCGCGTCGGATAGAACGGCTCGGCCGGCATGACCAGCACACCTTCACGTGCGCATGCATCGAAGGCCGCCTGGGTGGAAATTCGCGCCGGGAGGCTCAGCCACACATTCACTCCAGCGGCCGGCGGGCGAACGTGCGCCCACGGTACGAACTCCGAAAGGGCATCGACAAAGGCATCACGCCTGTCGCGGTACAGCGCCCGCGAGCTGCGGACGTGCCGGCCATATGCGGGTGAGATCATGAAGCGCCATAACGCACGTTGCGTCAGTGTCGAGGTAAACACGTCCGCGCGCACCTTCGCGACCTCCAACGCTTCCGCGATCGCGCCGCGTGCGTAGAGATATCCGATGCGCAGCGCCGGAAAGATCGACTTCGAAAGACTTTCCATAACGATCACGCGCCCGTCGGTGTCGAATGCGGCGAGCGGTTGCGGCGCGGCGGCGTCATAGGTGAGTTGCCAGCCCGTCTGATCCTCGAGGACCATGACGTCATATCGCCGTGCGAGCCCCACGATCTGTTTCGCGCGACGCGTGGGCAAGACGGCTCCGGTGGGATTCTGTGCGATCGGATTGAGATAGAAGAGCCGCGGGCGGTATTCAGCAAAGACGCGCTCGACGTCGTCGATGCGCACGCCGTCGTCGTCACTGCGAACTTCGACGTACGTAACGCCGCGCGCATCGAAAACGCCGAGCGTTCCAGAGTATGTCGGACTTTCACTGGCAACCACGCTGCGCGCATCCAGCAACACCGTGGCGACGAGATCGGCGGCCTGCTGCGCGCCGCTGCAGACGATGACGTCCTTCGCTTCGGCGCTCACGCCGCGAGAGCGCAACAACTCGGCCAGGGTCTCGCACAGGTCACGATCGCCGGTGGACGAGCGATACTGCATCGCTTCGGGTGGATCGTCGAGCAGCGTGCGGTGCATCGCTCGTCCAAAATCCTGGAGCGGGAATGTCTCGGGAGCGGGATGTCCGGTTGCAAGCGTGATCGCACCGGGATGCGTCGCGCGCGTCATCTGCTCCATGACGCCCTCGAGGCGCTGCGCTCGCGCAAATCGAGCGACATCGGGCTCCCAACGGCGCGAGAACGGCGCTGCCGCATCCGGCGGCGGCGCTACGAACGTGCCCTTGCCGACGCGCGAGATCACGCGTCCGCGTGCGGCGAGCAAATCGTAGGCTTGTGAAACAGTTACGAGGGCGCAGTCCAGATCGCGCGCGAGCTCGCGCATCGCGGGCAGACGCGCGCCGGGTTCGAGTTCTCCCGACTCGATCGCGCTGGCTAGCTGATCGGCAAGCTGAACGTAGAGGGGACGTCCGTCCCGCGCGTCGAGACGGAGATCAGCGCTTGTCGAGGCGATAGCCGATGCCCCGTACGCTCGAGATTTCGAGCGGGGCGCCGACCTCGAGCAGCTTCTTGCGCAACGCCGCAACGTGCACGTCGACCACGCGCGTCGGTACGCCGGACGTGTCGTTCCAGACGTGTTCGAGGATCTGCGCGCGGGTCAACAATCGTCCCTCGGCTTCCCCTAAGAACCACAGCAGGCGGAATTCCAGCGCGGTCAAGGAGATGTTCGAGCCGTTGTTCAGCAAGGTGTGAAAATCACGATCGAGCTGAGCGGTCCCAAGCGCGAGTACGTTGTTGCCCTCTTTCTTCTGCGTGAACTTTTCGCGGCGGCGCAAAAACGAGGCGATGCGCGCGACCAGCTCGTTGCCCGAAAAGGGCTTGGTGATGTAGTCATCTGCGCCAAGGCCCAGGCCCAGCAGAATGTCCTGCTCGCGCGAGTGTCCGCTGACCATTAGAATGAAGCAGTTGTTCGAATTGGAGAGGGACGTGCAGACGTCGAGGCCGGAGATATCGGGCAGGCCCACGTCGAGGACGACCACGTCGGGCTTGTAGGTATCGGCGAGCTCCAGGCCCTCGGCGCCGCTCGAGGTCACGCGCACCTCGTACCCGGCGCGCTCGAGGACCGTCTGCTCCAAACGAGCGACGTCCTCGTCATCCTCGATCACCAAGGTCCGTGCTAGGGCCATCGGCCGTCGTCCTCGCTTTCTGAGTCCTACACCTTAGCATCGATCTCTTCTTCCTCATTCTTTACCAAAGCCCGTCGGGAGACGCCTTCGTCGATCGCCGCGTTGCCGACCGCCTTGGCCACGGCGTCGACCACTCGCGGGTCGAAAACGCTGGGGATGATGTACTCGGCGCTACGCTCCTGGTCGGTGACCACCGACGCGATCGCATAGGCCGCGGCGAGCTTCATCCGCTCGGTGATGCGCCTTGCCCTCACGTCCAGCGCGCCCCGGAAAATGCCCGGAAATGCCAGCAGGTTGTTGACTTGGTTGGGGAAGTCCGAACGGCCCGTTGCGACCACCGCCGCCACCGGCGCAGCGATGTCCGGCATGATCTCGGGGGTCGGATTGGCCATCGCGAAGACGATCGGATCGCGCCCCATTGCCACGATGTACTCGGGTTGCAATATGCCCGGCGCCGAAACGCCGATGAAAACGTCGGTCCCGCGCAGCACCTCGGCTAGGCTGCCGCGCCGGTTCTCGCGATTGGTGTGCTCCGCCAGCCAGCGCCAGTGAGCGTTGTCGTAGCGGTCGGCGCGATTGAGTGCCCCGTTACGATCGACTGGAATCACGTCGCGTACGCCGGCCTCGAGGAGCATCTTGATCGTCGCGGTACCGGCTGCGCCGCTGCCCGAAACGACGACCTGCAGCTCGCGCAATTCCTTACCCACGACTTTGGCCGCGTTGATCAGCGCTGCGAGAATCACCACCGCCGTGCCGTGCTGGTCGTCGTGCATGACCGGAATGTCGAGCCGTTCGATCAGTCGTTGCTCGACTTCGAAGCAGCGCGGCGCCGAGATGTCTTCGAGATTGATGCCGCCGAAGACCGGCGCGATGTGCACCACCGTCTCGACGATCTCGTCGACGTCTTTGGTATCAAGGCAAATCGGGAATGCGTCGATGCCGGCAAACTGCTTGAAGAGCATCGCCTTGCCTTCCATCACCGGCAATGCGCCGAGTGGGCCGATATCGCCCAAGCCGATCACCGCCGTTCCGTCGGAAAGCACCGCGACGGTGTTACGTTTGATCGAAAGCGCAAACGCCTTGCTCGGGTCGGCGGCAATAGCCATCGAGACGCGGGCCACGCCCGGCGTGTAGACGATCGAGAGATCGTTGCGCGTCTTGACCGGCATCTTTGGTTCGACGCGAATCTTCCCGCCCAAGTGCGCGAGGAACGTTGAATCGGAAACGGAGATCACGCGCACGCGGTCCAGACGCTCGACTGCGCGCCGCACTTCGTTGCCGATCACGTCGGAGGTGACGTTGATCGTCACGTCGCGCACGACGCGATGCTGCGTTACCGATCGCATGTCGACTGCGGCAATCTGTCCGCCGGCCTCGCCGATGGCGCTCGCTAATACGCCGAACGCACCGTTTTCGTTCGGCATTTCGATCCGCATGGTTAGGGTGAAACTTATTGCTACCTCAGCCACTCGCTCTCTCAATTCCCGCTCACGGTCATCTCGGCAACGCGCAAAGACGGCGAGACCGTCGAGCCGTCAAACCGCAAATCGTTCGCTACCGCATCGACGCCCGCAAGCATGGCCGCGAAGTTACCCGCCACCGTAAATTCGTCGATTGGGTAGGCTAGTTCGCCGTTTTCGATCATGAAGCCGCGCGCTCCCCGGCTATAGGTACCGGTCGCGTGCTCGGTGGCAAAGCCGATCGTTCCGAGTACAAGCACGCCGCGCGGCGTAGCAGCGATCAATTCGTCGAGGGAGTGCGTCCCCGCAGCGAGATAGAAATTGTTTGCGCCGACGCCCCCGCCGGTCGAGTTTCCCGTGGTTCGCGCTCCCAGTTTTCGCGCGTAGTACGTGTCGTAGAGAAACGTTTGGAGGACGCCGCGCTCGAACACCGTCGTGCGCCGCGTCGGAACGCCCTCGCCATCGAATGGCGAACTGCCCAAACGGCGCGGCAGCGTTCCGTCGTCAACGATCGTCACGAGCTCGCTTCCCACCCGCTCACCGATACGGTCGGCGAGCCACGAGTTTCCAACCGCGACATGCGACGCCGCCACGGCCGCAAAGATATCGCCGAGCACGAGCGCCGCAACGTCGCGCTCGAAGATCACCGGCACGTGCATCGTGGCGGGTTTGCGAGCGCCGAACATTTCGACGGCGCGTCGCGCGGCAGTCGCTGCGACCAAGGTGCAATCCTCGAGTTCGCGCATCGCGCGCGCGGCCGTGCCGTAGTGCGACGTGCGCTTGCGGCCGTTCTCCTGCGCGACCGGAGCCGACGAGCGCGCTGCGCGCGTGGACTTATATGCGCTGCGAAAACCGATCGAGTTGGCAAGCGCAACCATATTCGTCGCGTCGACATAGTGCGATCCGCTCGAGTTGACGACCCGCGGATCGGCGGCGCGAATCGCACGTTCAAGCACGAGTGCGTCTTCGACCTTCGCTTCCCAATCGCGGTCAGCAACATTCGGGTCGTGCAGCTCCAGATCGCCCTCGTACACGCTGCATGCGTGGGGCAGGCCTGCGTAGGGATCGGCGGCGACGCACCCAGACTGATCGTATGCGCTCGCAATCGCATCCCGGAGGCTATCCGCGCGCAGATCGGAACTTGTAACGTTGGCGAGCCGTCCGCCGTTCCACAACCGCACGTGGATGCTGGATCCGCGCGATTGCTCGAGTTTGCTCACGGTCGTATCGCGCGCCTCAACCTGAAAGCGATCGGCAAAAGAGCAGGTCGCTTCGGCGGCATCGGCTCCCGCGGCGAGCGCCAGATCGACAGTGCGCGCCGCGATCTCGAGCGCATCATCCTGCGTCATCGGAGGTACCTCCAACGGTGATCGACGAGATCTTTACGGTTGGCATGCCGACGCCGACCGGCACGAGCTGTCCGGCTTTGCCGCACGTGTAATGCCCTCGCGCGAGACGCGCGTCGTTGCCCACAGCCACTACTTTCGTCATCGCGTCGGGACCATTGCCGACGATTGAAGCGTTCTTCACTGGCGCGGTGATCTTGCCGTCTTCGATCAAGTAGCCCTCGGCGACCATAAACACGAAATCGCCCTTGCTGATCTCGACCTGTCCGCCGGCGAAGTGCTTCGCATAAAGTCCTCGCTTCGTTGAAGCGATAATCTCTTCCAGCGTTGCCTCGCCCGCGGGCATGTACGTATTGCACATGCGCGGTTGTGGCAAGAACCGGAACGAATGACGACGGCCGCTTCCGGTCGAGCTCACACCCATCAAACGCGCGTTGAGCGTGTCCTGCATGTAGCCGCGCAAGATTCCGCGTTCAACCAGAACCTTGTGCTGGCCAGGAATACCCTCGTCGTCGATCGCGATGCTGCCGCGCTCCTCGGGTAAGTTGCCGTCGTCGTAAATCGTAACGACTTCGCTCGCGACGCGCTCTCCGACGCGTCCGCTGTAGAGCGAGGTACCCCGGCGGTTGAAGTCGCTCTCTAAACCGTGTCCGACGGCCTCGTGCAGCAGCACGCCGCCGCCGCCCGCGCCGACGACCATCTCCATCTCACCGGCGGGTGCCGCAATTGCATCCAGATTCGTCGCTGCGATTTGCGCCGCGTCGCGTGCGAGATCCTCAGGCGTATGTTCGTCGAAATACGCAATCGACGTCCGGCCGCCGTCGCCGAGATAACCGGAACCGCGTTCGCAGCCCAGGCGCGCTACTGCCTGCACGCCGAGCGTGATCATCGGCCGGCGATCGTGAACGTATCGCCCCTCGCTTGTTGCGATCCAGACGTCCTGCAATTCGTCGCTTACGTGTGCGTTGACCGCGTTGATGCGATGATCGTATGCGCGCGCAGCGAGATCGGCGCGCTCGAGCAGTTCGACGTAACGGGCTGCTTCCGCGTGATCGTCGCGCGAGCGATCGTAGAGCGATTCCAGCGCAGCGCAGGTCACCGCAACGCTCGCAATCGCGCCGGCAGGAGCTCCGCGCGCGATGAGCGATGCCGCTTCGGCTGCGCGCAACAGCGCTTCGATCGAAAGATCGTCGGAGTACGCATAGCCGGCCGACTCTCCGGCGACAACGCGGATCCCCACACCTAGCGCGATTGACGTCGAGCCTTCATGAATGCAGCCGTCCTGCAAGCGAAACGACCACGAACGCCGTCGCTCGCAGAACACGTCGGCGTAATCGCCGCCGTTTCGCAGGGCGCGCGATATCAGCCGGTCGCACGCATCGTGGTCGAGCATGTTGCTGCGCGGTTTCTTCCGTCAGAAGTTGGCAATCCGGTCGACCGCGCTCACGTACGCGCTATCGGGATCGCCGGGAGAGTCGTTGATCATGAATGCAAAGGCGACGCGTCCGTGACGCTTGGTCGTCACGTAGCCGGCGAGTGAGGAGGCGTCGCTCAAGTGTCCGGTTTTGGCGCGCACGCGGCCCGACGCACTGGTGAAGTCATAGTCGGCCAGCGTTCCCTCGCGGCCACCCGAGGGCAAGAGACGGTAGAGATCGCTGCCCGGACCGCGCAATTGCGCGTCGCTGAGGATGCGCGCAAGGGTGATCGCGGCGATGCGATTGGATTGCGCGAGCCCGCTGCCATCGAAGACTCGCAAGCCCGGTGTGGGAATGCTGCGCGAGCGCAGGAAGCGCTGTTCGGCTGCGAGGCCGTCGGCGTCGTCGCCGCGTTCGCCGGCGTCGATTGCAAGCGTACGCATCAACTGCTCGGCGTAGTGATTGTCGGAGACAAAAAGCATATGCTGGATCAGCACGCGCAAGGGAGCCGACCGGTGATCCCACAGGGCAACGGTGTCGAGTGGCGCCTTCGCCACAACGGGCGCATTTGTGGTGCCGATATGCGCATCTGCGAGCATGTTTTCGAGCACGGCGCCGGCGTAGACCGGCATGTTGTGAACGGGGAGCCGGAATTTTTCCTCGGTGTCGGCCGGCACGTATCCGCCCAGATCGAATTCATTTGGCGCGTCGGTGGCGATAACGACCGAATCGGCGCCGCTGCTGCTGGTGACTTGGCCGGAAAGATGCACGTCGCTGCTTTCCGGCACGACGGCCACACGCGCGGCCGTGCCCGGCGATCCGCCGTAAACCCGAAATTCCGCAGTGTCGTCGTCAAGCGAGACGGCACTGGTCGGCACTTGATAGTCTTCGTTGTCATCGTCCGGATCCCAACGCGGGTTCATCTCCGGCGGGCCCATCAGGCTGGCATCGATTGCGACCGAACCATCGATTTCGTGCACGCCGCGACGCGAGAGCAGATTTGCGGCAGCGCGCAAATCGTCGCTGCGTAGCGACGGATCGCCCGAACCGACCAGCCACAGATCGCCGTCGATCGTTCCGTTTGCGGGAGCGCCGCCTGCGACCAGTAAGGTGTGGAATCGATAATCCGGCCCGAGCATACCGAGCGCAGCATCCGCAACGATCAGCTTTTGCACCGACGCAGGCGCAACGGCATCGCCGTCATGATCCGCGTAGATGACGCGCCCGCTTGCATCGATGACCGCTAGGCTGTAGCGGGTTGAAAGTGCCGAGGCGAAGCTTGCATTCAATTCGCTGCGCAGTTGGGCGATCGCAGAGGCACTCCACGGAGCCGGCTGTGGTGTCGCCGGCGCCAGCGTCGCAACGCGCACAGGTACCGCGGCTACGGGCGCCGGCGGCGCGTGCGGACGCAGCACCGCCCAAACCGCAACGGCGATCGCGGCGAGCGCGGCCAGCGCGACCAACCGACGCTTAACGGCGCCCGAGCGCTTCGATCTTCTCTTGTAACGTACGCTGTTCTTCACGCAGGGTATCGAGGTCCGAGCGCAGCGCGCTCACTTGCGAAGGGGTTTTCTGAGCTTCCCGGATTCGAGCCGCGGCTTCGGTTGCATCGCGCCGAACGCGACCGTCGAATCCGCTGATGCCAAGGCGGTCGAGGGCTGCGAGGGCGCGCTCGTCTTCGAGATGCTCGGCGGCAGCAATCGCTGCGAGCTGAATCAAGAACGCCGGATCGTCGAGCAATTGAACGACGGTGTCGACGATTTGCGCGCGCGCTTCGTAAAGCAGTTGGGCTGCGCGCGCAAGCGCAACGACCGCGGAGCGGCGCAACCCTTCGTCGCGCCCAAGGCGCGTTGCATCGATTAGCGGAGCAACGGCGCGCGGGTCGGCTAGTTCGGCCAAACCGTGCGCTGCGCCCGACTCTACCACACCGTTCCACGAGGGCTCCACGATCGCCGCATTCAGCACGTCGAACGCTCGCGCATCACGCGTTTTTCCGAGCGACGTGAGCGCGGCGCCGCGCACGAAATAGGATTCATCGGCCTGTGCCACAGTAAGCAGCGCATCGGCGGTTTCGCTCGTCCGGAAATTTCCGAGTGCAGCGGCAACGGGACGCCGGACCTTGGGATGCTTGTGATGCAGCGCATCGATCAGAATCTCGCGTGCGCCGGGTGAACGCGTCTGTCCGAGCGCCGTGGCGGCTTCATCCAGCACCCCCCAGAACGGCTCGCTCCGGAACGCCTCGCGTAACGCCTCGCGCGCGAGCTGTGAGCCATCTTTCGCGAGCTCGCGCGCTGCGCGAATACGAGCGACGGGATCCGGGTCGCCCTGCAGCGTGGCGGCCGAATAGGCGGCACCAAATTTGTACGCGATGCTCCCGAGCAGCCACGCACCGGGATCGAAACGTACCAGCTTCGGTTCGAAATCGAGCGGAACCGTGACCGTCTCGTGTGCGCGTTCGACGCTGAGGCGAGCGCGCCGCTCACCCGCCAGCGGGCCCGGACCGGCGTTTACTGCGACGGCGCTCGGGACTTCGGCGCAAAAGCCGAGATCCACCGCAAAGCGGTATGCCGGTTGTTCTTCATCGACGTGCTGCTTTTGATCGATGGTGACGGTCGCCGCCCGGCGCTGCGCGTCCCAAGAAACAGTCGCTTCGATTTCGGGATGCCCGCCGCGAAAGACCCATTGGTCGAAGAAACCGCGCATGTTCCGGCCGCTCGATTCCTCGATGGCGCGGATCAAGTCGATCGTTTCGACGTTCCGGCCGGCGTTGCGTTCAACGTAGTTGCCGATGGCGCGCCAAAAGCGCGCGTCGCCAAGCTCCCCTCGGAGCATGTGCAGCACGGCGCAGCCCTTCTCGTACAAATGCCGATCGAATATCTCGATCGGGTCGCGAAAGCGATTGCAAACGATCGGGCGCCGGTAGCGCTCGCTGTCTTCTTCCAAGTATCGAGCGATGCAGGTGAAGACGTCGTAGAGATATTCGTCGTAGCCCAAGTCCGTTTCGCGCCAGATGCACTCGAAGTAGGTCGCGAAGCCTTCGTTTAGCCACGCGTGCGACCAGTCGCGGCAAGTCAGCAGATCGCCGAACCACTGATGCGCGAGTTCGTGCGAAACCAGCGGATCGCTGGAGGAATCCAGCCGGGCGCGGGCGTCGCGGAGCGTACGTTCGGTCTGCGTCGTTGCCGCCGTATTCTCCATCCCGCCGAAGATAAAATCCGTAACGGCGATCTGCGAATAGCGTGCGTATGGATACGGCGTGCCGATGCGGCTTTCGAAGGCGTCGATCATCTTGGACGTCTTGCCGAAGGCGGCTTCGCCGTCTTCCTCTCGCCCCGGCAGCACGTAATAGAAAACCGGTACTTTGCGCGCGCCCGCGTCGGCTTGGCGAGCTTCAACAAACGGGCCGGCGACAAAGGTCATCAGATACGTGCTGTGCGGCACGTCCTGACGGTAGGTGTAGATCGTTCGATCGCGCTCGTCCTTGCGTTCGACCAGCGCACCGTTGGCCAACGCAAAGAGGCCCTTGCGCACGGCGACCGTCGTCTGCGACGTCTGCTTGGCATGCGGATAATCCAAACATGGAAACCAGAACCGCGCGTTTTCATCCTGACTCTGCGTCCACGCCTGCCGGACTTTGTGCGGATACGCGGGCGTGGGTTCGACGAAAAACAAGCCGTGGCGCGGTTTGGTCACTCGGTACGCAATCCGAAATGCGGCCCGGTGCCCTGGCCACAGCGGTGGGTCGAACCGAACGTCGAGCTTGCCGTCGCGCAAGCTGTACGCCAAGGGCTTTCCGTCACATTCAACCGATGTGATCTCCAGATCGACGGCATTGAGCACGAGGCGTTCGACCGGCTCGTCGTAAGCGCGGACCGTCGTGGTGCAGGCGCCATCGAGCGATTGCCGCTCGAGGTCGGGCTCGAGATACAGGTCGATGTGCTCTACGTCGACGGCCTTGTCAGGTCCGTACTGCAAGCGAGCGCCCGGCAGCGCAAAGGTGCGGTGCCCATTCGATTCGTCGCGATAGCTCATGAACGCTTGGCGTTTCGCCCGTCGGCCGCAGTCAACCCCCCGGTCACGCCGATGACCGCACCGGTGACGAAATCCCGCTCCGAGGCAATCAAGAAGCGCACGACATCGGCCAGGTCTTCATAACTGCCGGGTCGGCCGCGTGGTATTGCGCTCGGTTGCGAGCGGGCCTCCTGCCGCGATTGCGTTTTGTTGCGGATGTCGCCGGGTTCGATGACGTTGACCGTGATGCCGAACTCGGCCTCTTCGACTGCGAGGGTGCGGGCCAAGGCGACGAGCGCGCTTTTTGCCGCTTGATGCAAACTGAAACCGCGGTACGGTCGCGTTTCGCTCGAGCCGTTTCCGCCGAACACCACGATGCGTCCAAAGCGCGCTGCGCGCATTGCCGGAAGCACCGCGCGCGCAGCAATCACGGCGCTGCGCACGTTAGCGTCGAACGCGTCGGCGTAGTCGTCTAACGTGAGATTCGCAAAGCGCTTCACGACAAGGTCCCCTACACCGTGCACCAACGTATCGAAGGGACCTTCAGCCGCGACGAACGCATCGAGCTCGCGTGCGACCGACGCAGCATCACCCGAGAAATCGATGCGCGTTGCGCTGGCCCTTGCTCCCGCCGCCTCGATGCCGCGCAACGTGGCGTCGGGCGAACTCGAGCGATAGGTGATAGCAACGCGATCGAATCCGTCGCGTGCAAGCGACGCGGCGACACCGGCCGAGAGGCCGCTGCCGCCGCCGGTTACGAGCGCGCGACGCGTTCGGGTGAGCACCAGCGGTGCTTCACCCCCTAAACGCGGAAATCCCAGCCCGTCGAGAACGAAGCGCCGTCTCGCGTGACGCCGCTGATACGCACGTTATGGCGCCCCGGGTAAAGCGGTCGCCGCGGAGTGAACTCGAAACCGTTTCGATTGAAGTACACGGCGCTCGTAATGTCTTGGCCGTCGAGAAGCACGTGAATCGAATCCTGTCGCATGGGAACAGTAAAATTCCCCGAGATTGCCGGCTGCGGTCCGGGAGCCAAACCGTTCGGCTGGCGATTCCGAACGTAATCGTTGGGATTCATCGGTGGTGGACCGCCGGGTCCGCCGTTGTAACCGCCGTGATACCCGCTGCCCGTGATCGTGACGGTCGAGTTCGAATTATTCCAATCCACGTTTGCGCCGAGCGCCTGCGCAACGAAGCGCAGCGGCACCAGCGTTCGCGAACCTTGCACGAATGGCGGAGAATCCAGCGTCTGCGTTTGCCCGTTTACGACAGCTTGATTCGACCCAATCTGCAGCGACACGGTGCGTCCGTCGCCGGTTGCGTTGATCGTGCCGTTTTGGTAGACGACGCTGGCGCCGAGCTGCTCGAAAATTCCGCGTAGCGGAACGAAGATGCGGCCGGTTTGTTCGATAGGCGGTTGGTCGAACGTCATCTGTTGTCCGTTGACAATAACGGTGACGCCCACGCTCTGTGCAAACGCGGGCGCAAGCGATGCGTTCGTGACAATGATTGCGAGCGCGGTCGCGCCGACCGCGCGCTTAAGTGGTTCAGCGTTCATGGTCGGGTGGTACCCAACCGCGTGGTTGCGTTACACTCCGTGAGCCGCCGCCGCCGGCGCCGTCCCTTCAAGCTCGGCTTTAACCGCGCGCTTGTCTGCTCGATGTTCGAAGTAACCCATCCACGTGTTGTAAATCACCGGCACGAGGAACAGCGTGAGGATCAGCGAGCTCAGCAAACCTCCGATGATAACCGTGCCGATCGCCTGCCTCCATTCACCGCCTTCGGCGAAGCCAAGCGCGAGCGGCAGCATGCCGAAGATCATCGCGGCGGTCGTCATGACGATCGGGCGGAAGCGCGTCGAGGCGGCTTGCAGCACCGCGTCGTGCACGCGCATGCCGCGCTTGCACAACGTGTTCGAATAATCGACGAGCAAGATACCGTTCTTGGCTACCAGACCGAACAGCATGATGACGCCGAGCATCGAGATGATATTGAGTGATTGCCCTTGCTCGGGTTCAAGACGCCCCATCACGGCAAGGAAAACCAGCGCGCCGATCACCGCCATCGGGACCGAGAACATCACGATCAACGGCTCGAGGAACGAACCGTACAGAATCACCATCAACATATAGACGAGCATGAACGAGAGCACCAGCGCAATGCCCATGTTGGTGAGGGTCTCGATCATGTACTCGGTGTCGCCCTGCGCCGTGAGCCCAACGCCTTGCGGCAAGAATCCGGGCTGCTTGAGCTTGGCTTCAAGTGGCCCCGTTACCGCGCCAAGCGAATAACCCGGGAGTACGTCACCGTTCACGTTGATGACCCGCTCGCGATTGAGGCGCTCGATCTTGGTGGGCGCGGTCGTCCACGTGAACGTCGCAACGGACGAGATGGGAACCAGCGTCCCGTCGTTCGCGCGCACGTTCACCTTCTCTAGTTGCGGGAGATCCGTGCGCTCCGCCCGCGGGAATTGCACGCGAACGTCAACCAAGCCGGTCGAAGTGCGTACTTTTGTCGCGACAGCGCCGTCGACGGCGATGCGCGCGACGGTGGCCACATCCGACGGCGAGACGCCGAGCACGCCGCATTTTGCGGCGTCAACGTCGACGTTCAAGCGCGGCGCGCCGTTCTCGTTGCTCGCCTGCACGTTCACCGAGCCCGGCGTCGAGCGCAGAACGGACGCGACCTTCTCGGCCGCCGGCGCGATCTCGTCTTCAGGTCCGGAAAGCGAGTAGAAGATCGCCGTCCCCGAGCCGTTGCCGTTGTCGCCTGCGACCTGCAGCTCACCACCGGGAACCAGATAGCCGAGCTTGCGTATCTTAACGATCGTCTTGTTAGTATCGCCGCGGCGATTGTCTTGCATGTCTGCGCCAAGCTGCGCGTAGTTTCCGCCGGTCGACGAACCCCATCCCGACGGCTTGCGTCCAACGGTCGAGCTCACGTCTTTGACGCCGTCGAGTTTGAGGATCGCGTCTTCCAGACCCGTCACGTAACGATCGGTCGTAGCAATCGGAGTCCCAGGCGGATACGTCACCGTCATGTTGATGTGGCCGGTTTGTTCCTGTGGAACGAAATCGAAGTTGATTCCTCCGCAGAGAAGGAACAATCCGCACAGCACCGGCACGCTAACGAACGTTGCAATCATCGTCGACCTTATCGTGCCGATACTGCGCACGAGGTTCCAGAAATTGAACCAAATCTCCAACAACAGGTTTGACCCCTGATATTGAAAGGGTTGCTTCGCTACATGACGCAGAAACAGCGCAATTCCGTGCGTGAGAAGTGCTACAGCCAGCAGCACGGCGCCGACACTAATTGTCGCCGTACCGGCACCGCTGGCCAGCGAGATGGAAAAAAGCAGCAGCGCTACGCATTCGAAGAGCACGAATGCACCGTGTTGCAATGCAGTCGGTAAGAGCTTCGATCGATAGTGCTCGAGTATGCCGTCGTAACGGTGCACGAAGAGATTCAGGAGCAGCACGGCAACGATCAGGATCCCGGCAACCTTCAGCAAGATCACCTGCAACGCCGTTCCCGCTATAAAGCTGCCGATGGCGGCCACCAGCAGAAACGCGTTAACGCGCAGATCGTCGAGGGCCAGGAGCCACTTGGGCGTAGCCTCGGAGCGGCTCTTCACGCTCCACCGCGCTGCCAGCAGCGGCGTCAGCGTGAACGAAACAAACAGCGAGAAGAGCGTCGCGATCACGACGACCGCGCCGAATTCCTTCAGGTAGGCGCCGACGATTCCCGGCAAAAAGGCAACCGGCAGAAAAACCACTACGTCAACCATGGTGATCGCGACTGCCGCGTTGCCGATCTCGGTCCGGCCGTTGATGGCTGCGCTGAGCGGGTCCTCTCCGAGATCCCTGTGCCTGGTAATGTTTTCCAAAACGACGATCGAGTCGTCGACAAGAATGCCGATGATCAGCGAAAGCGCCATCATCGACATAGTGTCGATATGGAAGCCGAGTGCGTGCATGACGATGAAGGTGGAAAGTATCGACGTCGGGATCGAGATCATGACGACCACGGCGTTGCGCCATGCGTGCAAGAAGAGCATCATCACGATCGCGGTAAGGATAATGCCTTCGACCAGCGACTGGCCTACACCAACCAACGATTTCTCCGTGTAGTCGGCCGGCGCGTCGATTTCCTTGAAGTGCAACTGCGGGAATTGCGCCTCGATCTCTTTCATGCGCTGGCGTACCGTAGCCGTTGCCTTGAGCTCATCGGCGTTGATGTCGCGCCCGATCTCGACGTAGACGCGCGGCAGGCCGTTGAAGTGCGAGATGCTGCGCATCTCGACATGGCTATCCTCAACCCGCGCGACGTCGCCGATCTTGAGCGATTTCACGGGATACTGAAGAACGGTGAGCGGCGCGAACGGAATGGCCGCAAGATCGCTCGCGTGATCGATATAGGCGTGAATCGCGACCGTCGCCTCTCGTGTCGGCTGGGTCATGATGCCGCCGGGTACGTTCGCGTTGTTGTTGGCGACCGTGTTGAACACGTCTTCGAGCGTCGCACCAGTGCCGGCCAGTGCCGTCGGATCGGGCAGCACGTGAAATTCCCGATCGGCTGTCCCATAGACGTCGACGCTTGCGACATTGGGTATCTGGCTGATGAGCGGCTTGACCTGATTGTTGACCAGATCGGCGATCTGCGGTTGCGAAAGCGAGCTCGAGCTCACCGCGAGATCGAGCAACGGTTCCGTCGCGCCGTTCTTGTAGACATCGGGAGGGTTGAGATCGGTCGGCATGTATACGCGTGCGGTGTCGACACGCCTCTGCACGTCGACGTCGGCGAGATCCAGGTCGGTGCCGAGTTTGAACTGCACGACGACATTTGCCGTACCTTCTTGCGCGGTCGCACTGACCTGATCGAGGTGATCGATGCCGTCGAGCTGATCCTCAATCGGCTTGATGACGAGCTTCTCCATGTCTTGCGGAGAAGCGCCGGGGTAGCTCGCGGAAACGATGACGATCGGGAACGTCGTTCCTGGAGGGTCCGCGCTGCGCCCAAGCTGGAGATACGAGATCGTTCCAAAAATGACGAGTGCAACAAAGATCATCGTTGTGATGACCGAGCGGCTGATGGCAAAGCGCGTTAACCACACGATGAAGGACTCCCCGAGAAGCGCGTACGTCTTCCAGTACGAACGTGCGCCTCCTGATGTTTCGAACCAAAAACTTGAAAAAATTGTAAATGTGCTAAGGAATTGGCACTAAAGCGGCCCTGGAGGCGCCTTTTCCTCTATCGGCTGCAGCACGCCGAGCCGTTCACGCGTTGCAGGAAGCCACCATGACTACCCCCGCCGCCCGAGCTGCGTAGCGCCCCGGACACCCCCAGTCGCCCCCTCAAGTACAGCACACGGAAAGAAAGCGACCGTTCCGGGAGGTGCCCTCATGGAGACGGTTCGCACGGCAATGATCTGCGCCACGATACTAGCAGTGCCACTTTTCGCTTACGTCTATGACAAGCCGCCGGCGCCCTAGCGCCAGGCAGTTTCCTGCGCCAAATAGAGCTCAACACCGTTTGGATCATGAAAAAATGCGAAGCGCATCGGTGGGTCTTCCGCAATTTCTCCAATAAACTGCAAACCTCGTTTCGTGAGAAGCTTCATCGCGTCTTCCAGCGAGTCAACAGCTAAGCCGATCGAAATCTGGCCGTCTCGACCTTTTCCGCTGGGCGCAGGGTGCAGACCGATGAGAATACCGGGACCCTGGACTAAGGCAAACTCGTTACCGTAGCGGCTCTTGAGTTCAAATCCGAGGACTGCCGTGTAGAATGTAACGGCCTCGTCCATGTTGCGGACAAGAATTGTGACGGTACCTGAGTTATACACTGCGGGCTGTGAGGGTGCATTCATCTTGACAGCGCTCCTTTTTGCTTAATCGACGTCGCCCCGATTCGGCGCAATCCGATGCCGCTCAGTTTCTCTAGAAACAGGAGGTGCTCGCGAAGTGATTGCATGCCAGTACTCGTCAGTCGGAATGGACGCCGACGATAATTCCTTGTTTGTATCTCTCGGATCCAGCCACGCCCGTCCAAACGGGCTATGGCACCATACAGCGTCCCAGGGCTCATGGAAATATCGCTGAAATTTTCGATATCTTTCATAATCGCGTACCCATGCTTCGGCCGTTCTGCCAGGCTCAGCATGATCAGTAGCGCGGGATCCGTTAGGAAACGAAACTCCTCAAGGGACGGAAGCGGCAAGCGAACCTCCGGACGAAGGCTACTATAACGTCACACGTTATATCGTCAGACGTTATAGCCATGATTCTAAAGGACCTAGGCTGTTTGGTCAAGCCGCCGGCATCGGCTCCGAAGGTGGCAGCGATGTTGCCGCTCCACTTCCTAGCGTACGTGCGCGATGAAACGATCGCAGCTGGCATATTTCAGCTAGGAGCGATTAAAACAACTCGACCATTTGCTTAACTAAGACTGATCGACGGGCTGGAGTACGCGGGTGTATCCTTGGGCGGCCCGAGGAGGGCAAGCAACATGCGCATGCTACTCAAAGTGTCGATTCCCGTCGAAACCGGCAACGCCGCCGCGCAAGACGGCACGCTGGGAACGACGATCAAAGGCATCCTTGAAGACCTCAAACCCGAAGCAGCCTATTTCGCGGAAGACAACGGTGAACGAACCGCATATATCTTCCTCGATATGAAGGACTCTTCGCAGTTACCAGCGATCGCAGAGCCTTGGTTCCTCGCTTTCAATGCCAAGCTTACGGTGCGCCCTGCGATGAATCCACAAGACCTCGCCAATGCCGGCTCCGACATCGAGCGAGCCGTGAGCAGGTACGGCAGGGTTCCGGCGGTAGTCTAAGCCGTACGCTTACTGTAATTAGTTGCCCGGAGCCACCGCCGGAAAGCGGTGGCTCTGTTATTTGCGGTGAGGAGGCGGCGGAGAGGATGCGGCGCTTTCAGGACTTCGTGCACGTGCTGCGTGCTGCAGTCTTCCAAGTGCCGCCTGACTGATATTCGCTCACTTCAGTCCACTTGGCGAGACTAAGCGCGACGTAGGTGTCGCGAACCGGCGTCGTCTTGCCGGACGCGTACACGGTTCCCGTCCAAACGGCCTTCTTGCCGGTTTGGATCGTCGACTCGCTGCCGTAGCTGCCGTCAGCGGCGACGAAGGGATTCATCCATGTCTTCGTCTTTGGCACGTAAACGATGTATCCGGAGGAATCAACGTTCTTGCCGGTACCCCGAAAGAGCAATACACCCCCGGCGCTGCTCCGCGAAAACGTGCTTGTCATCGTAGCCGGGCTCATCGCCGAGGGCATGCTGTTGGTGCAGGTCCACGTACCGAGCAGCCAGTCATAGCCGTGGGCTCCAACCCCGATCATGGACGTGGACATCATTGTCGACTGGGCCGAGGTGGCGAACGGCAAGATAGCCAGTGTGATGAGTGTAACGAACGAAAGAACCTTTTTCATTGCCATCCTTTCAAACGTCAAGAGCCAGCAACGCTTTTCAGCGATGCCGACGAGCGCATCCGCCCTCGAACAAGCACCTTCCTGCGTTCGCCGGTCGAGAAGACTACTCGACGGGCGCGCCGCGCGGCGCCGCGAAGAGATACGATATGAAACGCGCAGCGATATTGCTCTTCGGCCTACTGCTCCTGGCCGTTGCCGGGAAGCCGGTGATCGTCCAGACGCCGGATTCGATGATGGATCCGCAGCCGAAGCTGTCGCTGGCAACGTGGACCGATACGCCCGCGCGCCATAGGGCTGTGCTCCACGCGCCGGGAGCGACGTTGCGCGGCTACACCTACGCGGGCGGACGGCCCGGGGCGCCAGTGCTCTTGGTTTTCGCCGGCAGCGGGAACCTCATTCGTCGGCATGACGGCGCGCAACGGAGTCTTGCGCACTATGCATCCGCGCTGGTCATCTACGACTACCGCGGATATGGTTACAGTGGCGGCACCGCGCACTACGCCGATCTGCTGGCTGATGCACTGCGCGAGTACGACACACTGCACGGAAAGCGCGTCGCTGTGCTCGGCTACTCCATGGGCACGGCGATCGCCGAGTACGTCGCGGTGCATCGTCCGGTAACAGCACTCATTCTTGCCGCGCCATGGACGGACCTCATCGCGGTCTTGAAGTACGCCGATCCCAAGCACAATTACCGTCTAACGCCGCAGGCGGCGAGGGACGCCGACGAGATCGCGATGGTTCGGCGCATTCACTGTCCGCTATTGGTCTTCCAAGGCACGAAAGACGATGCAATTCCTCCGACGCAAGGACCGGCTCTCGAACAATATGCCGCCTCCAACGAGAAAGGTTTCATTCCGATCGTCGGGGCTAAGCACGATTGGCTGCTGGAAAACCCGCAATCGCAGCGTGCCGTCGGCGACTTCCTCTGGGCGCTGAGCAGCTAATCGTCGTGCACCTTGGCGGCGGCTGGACGCAGTGCCGTCTAACGGGATTTGCCCTTGCTGCGCTCCTGGATCGATCGTAACCGTGCCACGAATTCGCGGTCTTCATCGGAGAGATCTTCGCGCGATTTGTTGGCTTCGTACCATTTGCCCGCGCGAATGACTTTGGCCAGGTGGTACACGACCTCTGCATCCTCGCTCGTCGCTGCGGCGCGACCGTATTTTTCAGAGAATGCTCGCTCGGCCTTACGAACGTCCTCCGGCGTAGGCTCTTCTTCGAAAAGTAAACGACCAAAGGTTGGTATGCGAGGATTCAAAAAGATTCTCCTTAAGTGCGCAAGACTGGACCCAGGCTTTGGGCAGTTGGAGACAAGGGTGCGGTTCAGGGCGGGGCCATTCAAACCCTAGCCTCTCGCTGTCGCACGCGTTCAGCGTATTGCCGGACCTATCTCGCACAACTTGGGCCACTACTCGACCAGCAGTGTTGCTCTATGGTTTGGTTGTCGCCGACAATGCTAAGGACCATCCGAACGCATGCACCGTTCGTGTTATGCGTCTCATCGTAGACACGTTGCCAGACCTGGGCATACCTAAAGTCATTGGCTTGCGGCATCGCGGTCGTTTCGTCCCCCGGCAGGCTCGGGTTCCACTTTGCAATTTGTACCCTGGCGGTTCGTCCAGCGACTGTAACAGAATATACGATACCCGGCAGCGGCAACTCCTTGCTTGTTTGGCGATACCGCGCTAGCTCTTCGTTCAGGCGAGCTGACACTTTGCGGTCAAATGCGGACGGGTTCAGTGGGCCACTGGGAAATTTGCAGGTACCCTGATCGGGCGATATCGCCAAGCAGAACGTAGCGACAGAGATCACTACAATAAGGCGCAGCACCCCTACTCTAAGCGATCGAAGTTGTGCGAGCACGATCGGATCGACGTCATTCATCTCGGCAATCTGCTCGATCATAGGCGCATTGCGCCTGCCAATGTCGTCCAAACCATCCTCCGCTCAACGTTAGGTACGGTTCACGCTGTGAGATTAGGAGATTCTGCCGGAAGGCGGATTTGGGCTCACGGTTGGCGGCGGCCAGCGGAGAATTGGCTGCTCAAAGTCGTCGGGTGAGCGCGGCAGCCGATACCATTCGCCCCAGTTGAGAATACCGCCGACCGGGTGAAGAATGATCTCGATCTTTGCACCATCAGCGTCTTCTGCCCGGCCGTCGACGAGGAAGTCATCATCGACTGCGCGCGGCGCAGATCCTTCGAACCAGAAGTGTCCGCCGCGCCTATCGGAGTCCCAGTCTTCACGCGTGACCTTCAGCGAGAGAAGCTGTGCATGCACCTCCTCATCGTACGAGTAGATCCGCGCCAGTTGCTCAATCATTGGCGCGTAGCGTGAGGCGATGTCGTCCACGAGCGTTTTCCCCGCCAAAGAGTTTTAAGGCTTTCCAGTGGTTCTGGCAAGGAGCCTAGGGGCGTAGTGGCCTTGTGGCCATGAGCCCCGTAGCGACGCCGTCCAGAACCGCTGGAAAGCCTTAAAACTGGTGCGCAAGACTGGACTCGAACCAGCACGAGATTGCTCCCGCTAGCCCCTCAAGCTAGTGCGTCTACCAATTCCGCCACTTGCGCAGAGGGCTTTGCCCGACCCCTGGGGGCGGACGAACTTCCGTAGTCTATAGCTTACTTCATGTTCGGGTCAAGGGCGTCTCGCAGCCCGTCTCCGATGTAGTTGATCGAAAGCGTCGTGAAGAGAATGCACAGGCCTGGAAAGACCGCGGCCCACCAAGCGACCTGCAAGTTTGCCTGTGCGTTCGCCAGCATGCTGCCCCAGGACGCCGTCGGCGGCTGAATGCCAAACCCGAGGTATGAAAGCGTGGATTCGAGGACGATGACGTTGGCCACGTCGAGTGTCGCCTGAACCACGATTGGCGCTACAGCATTGGGCAACAGGTGTCTGAAAATGATGCGCAAATCGCCGTTGCCCACCGCCCGCGCCGCTTCGGCGAACTCGCGCTCGCGCAAGACTAAGAACGATGCTCGGACTAAACGCGCAACGGTTGGCCACGAGAGCCCGCCGATTATCACAACCAGCACCCAAAAACTGAGCGACGCGCGATTTGAAGTTGCAACGACGATCGCCGTAAGAACCAGCAACAGCGGCAGTAGCGGAATCGAAAGAAAGACGTCGGTGATGCGCATGATCAGCCAATCGACCCAGCCACCGTAGTAGCCGGAAACCGCGCCCAAAGTGACGCCGATAACGAGCTCGACCATGACCGTGAAGATGCCGATCGTGAGCGAGATACGCGCACCGAAGAGCAGCCGGGAGAACAGATCGCGCCCAACCTCGTCGGTCCCGAGCGGATGGCCGCCGCATTCCAGCGTGCTTTGGAAGCATGGCGGCAGCGGCGTTCCCTGCCAGTGCACGTTGTCGATCGCGTTCGGATCGAACGGCGCAATCTGCTTGGCGAATATCGCCGCGAGAACCATGATCGCGAGTACGGCGACGCCCGCTACGGCCAGACGATGGCGGCGCAGACGCGTCCACAGGTTGACCTTCGAATAGACGGTCTCTTCTTCGTCAAACGGAGATCTTTGCGCCGGCACCGCTGCAGCCACGTCCGGCTCCTAGTCGTACGCCACGCGCGGATCGAGCCACGCGTAGATGATGTCGGCGAGCAAATTCGAAAAGACCACCGCGACCGCAAGAATCAACAAGTATCCCATCATCAGCGCGATGTCGCTCTGCTGGAGTGCGTTGAAGAACATGCGCCCTGCACCCGGCCATGCGAAGATCGTCTCGGTAACGATCGCACCGCCGAGAATGCCGGGCAGCGAGAGCGCAACGACGGTGACGACGGGAATCAGCGCGTTCTTCAATCCGTGCTTGAAAAGGATCGTTCGTCCGCTCAGACCTTTGGCCGCGGCGGTGCGCATGTAATCGGTCTTCGTTACCTCGAGCAATGAACTGCGCATGAAGCGGCTGTAGAGCGCAAGATTGAGCAGTGCCAGCACGATCACCGGCAAGATGAGATGTTCGATTCGATCGCCCCAGTCGAAAACGTCACTCGAGCTCATTTCGGCCGAAGGCAGCTGAATCTGGTATCCGCCCGGAAGCGGAATGCCGTGCACGGAGAAGAGCAGCTGCAACATCAACGCAAACCAAAAGACCGGCATCGATTGGCCGAAGAACGCTAACGTCGTAATGAAGTAATCGGCGAGCGAATAGGGCCGCACGGCCGAAAAGATTCCGGCAGAGATGCCGATCAGGAGCGAAACCACGAACGAGACGCCCATCAGCTCGAGCGTCGCCGGCAAACGCTCGCGGATGGCTTGCATAACCGGTTCGGAGTTACTGGTGGAGTAGCCGAAATCGCCGTGGAGCACGGTGACGAGCCACACCACGTAGCGATACCAAATCGGCTTGTCGAGACCCAGGTTGTGTTTGAGGCGTTCGATGTCCGCCGGCGTGATATGCGGATTCTGTAAATATGGGGCCAGCGGACCGCCCGGCGCGTTGTTTAAGATCACGAACAAAAGGATCGAGATCAAAAGCAAGAGAGGAATCGCGGCTAGCGTTCGCCGGACAACGTAGGTAAACACGAACGGCGGCTACTTACAAGCGCCGGCCACCGACACCCTTCACCTTCCCTTAAGCTGCGGCGAACTTTTGAAGCCCAAGAATTTCTCGGGCTTTGTCGGGGGTGGCGACCGGCCGCCCGGCCTCCTGAGCGATACGCGCCACGCGCGCGACCAGCTCTTCGTTTCGCGCCAGCGTGCCTTTGCTGTAGTAGAGGTTGTCCTCGAGTCCAACGCGCACGTGGCCACCCATCGCCAGCGCTGCCATGGCCATCGGAAGCTGAGATCGACCGATGCCCGCGACCGACCAGGTACACCCGGCCGGCAGATCGCCCACCAGATCGCACAGATTTTCCACCGTTGCCTCGAGGCCGCCCGGAACGCCGAGCACAAAATCGACGTGTTGCGGAAACGTCAGCAGCCCTTCTTTATTCAAGCGCCGCGCATTGGCCAGATGCCCTTTGTCGAAAATTTCGAGTTCCGGACGCACGTCGTACTGACGCATTTTCGCCAGGATGCCACGCATGATCGGAAAGCTGTTCTCGAATACGTCGTCCCCGAAATTCACGGTACCGCAGGTGAGGGTCGCCATCTCCGGCCGCAGTTGAAGAACGCCGGCACGCTCTTCAGGCGTCATCCCGATTGCGCCGCCGGTCGAGAACTGAACTATGAGATCGCTTGCGCCACGGATCGCATCGTACGCCTCTTTGAAGCGCCCCACGTCGTGGGTGTTCGTGCCGTCATCGTTACGACAATGGACGTGCACGATGGATGCGCCCGCTTCGCGAATCGCCTGCGCGGTCTGTGCGAGCTTCTCCGGTGTATACGGCAAATAGGGCGTCTGTTCGGGCGTGACTTCGGCACCGACTGGAGCGCACGTAATGATCAGCGGTTCCATCCGTTCGTGATTTCAGCGCGGCAAATGGAACTCCGCCCAGCACGCACCCAATACCACCACCACCCGCAGGCCGACGAGCACCGAATGCACCCATTGGTATTCGGGGTATCGCTCGAGCGTCCACGTGAAAAGCGCCGCCGCCAGCGTGAAAACGGGGATACGCCAGAAGTGCCAGTGCCAGCCACGTTCGAGTGCGACGCCGAAGAGAACGATCAACGCGATCACCGTCACCACATCCACCGCCACCCGCCATGCACGCATCAGCGCCGTCCTCTCAACTTCACCCCGACTCGAGTGCGCGATAAGCGGAATCGATGATCGGGCGGTCGATTCCGAGCAGCGCGGCCAGTGCGATTGCGTCGGCGCCGCGAGCGCCTTCGTCGCCGACCTCTTCCAAGGTATAATCCATCGAAGCCGCCAGCGTTGCAAGCGCCTGCGAGAGGTTTTCCGCGGCCGGCCACTGAGCAATCCCGCGAAGACCGCGGACCGCAAAGTGGCGAACGCCTGCCGCCTGCGCTACGCCGCCCAAATGCGTCGCCGCCAAACCACTCGCGCCTTCGCTGCGCAAGCGTTCGATCACGGCGACGAGCAAAGCCTTGCCTTCGCGCGGTGTCGTTGTGCGCGCGAATTCGTCGAGCAAAATGAGCCGCGGCCTCCGCTCGCGCGCGAGTAGATCGCGCAGCCGTACGACCTCGCGAGCGAATGATGACAGTAAC
>Ga0153924_1000256_pt1 | contig 35406 bp, 42 predicted proteins | sample TSNJ008MetaG_FD_104709 | JGI IMG/M metagenome (GOLD analysis project Ga0153924, IMG submission 104709) | Attine ant fungus gardens microbial communities from New Jersey, USA - TSNJ008 MetaG | ecosystem: Host-associated > Fungi > Mycelium > Unclassified | place: USA: New Jersey, Wharton State...
CCTGTCCCAGATCATCAAAGTATTCATCTAACCCAAAAAAGTAGTGGGATAGTTAGCCTGTGAACAAAAAGTTCAAGAAACCCCCTCCTCATACCGTCATTTTTATATACGGAAAGATCGTATGTCTGGTCAGATCCATGACGCTGATGGAACCATGAAGGGGAACACATTGTGACTTTGATGTACTTGACTTCCTAATAATGATCAAAAAAAGCAGTTGCCTACGAGTCAAAAAACCCAACCAACTTTGGGAGCTACAAGATTTTTCAAGAACTTGAATTCGTTAACATAGAACGGCTTTTTCCTTTTGATTTTTGCCTGATTCACAGATATTGAAAACCAAGAGACGCTCTCGGAAAGTTTTGGACTCACATTGCAATAGAAAGTCTCAGCCTCAGTGATCCCCGCCTGATACATCATATCTATATGGGGAATATATGGCTAGTGTAGGCTTAGCCTAGATGCTGTAAAAATGGTGCCACAGGGAATTCAATACCTTAAATGTGGATATAGGTCCTTAGAATACCAATTTAATCAGTTCTCAAATTGGCTGAAAAACTATGTCCCTTCATGAAAACTCACTATTTGGGAGATATTCCATTCCGTCCAAATTGTCGAATACGCCTTCAAAGAACGCACCTCTACATCATTGTCTCAGGTCAATTGTCCAGCCTTGATAGAAAGAATTAACTTTTACCTCCGAAATTCACCATCAGTGATAGTTTTCAGCCCGGCTTTCCTTTGAAATTCAACTATACCTCTGATAGCCTCGTCTTCTGCAAGTGTGAGCTCTTCCTTGGTGCACTTGCCCTGTTCGTATTGGCAACGTTTCTCATATAACGCCGGAGGTCGTAACAATGAGCCAACATGTTCCGCACGACAAGGTGGTTTAAGATGTAGAGCAGAGATAAAAGGCATTACGCAGACAGAAACAAGATGCCAGATAGAACAAAGTAACAGAATCACAGAGAATTTGGAGATATCAAAAAGCCCTAAACCCAAATACTGGTCGAAGAGCCCAATAAAACTCAACGGTGAAGGTGTAGGTAAGAGTAGGTTAACAGAGAGCCGAATCGTTTGCTTCTCTTTATAGCCAGCAAAACAGAACGGTGTGAGACGTAATCCCATGCCATAAAGAGGCACCAGGGCCCCGCTTTGCTTGCAAGCGGCAAGATCTTTTGAGGGAAAAAAATCTGCTCTTACGTCTCTCCAACGACCCTTGGATTAATAAACCTGGTTTTCCAATAGATGAGCGGCTTGCTGTTATTTTTGAAATATAGGAAATGTGAGACTAGAAGACGATGAGGTTAAGCTCAGATTTTTGTAAACCGGTTCGAATTTAAAAAAAACTGAATATTTGGAGAATATTTGGTGCTGAGATAACCGAGAGTGGAAAGAGAGGAAAAGCCCAGAGCAGGAGACATGCCATGCCAAGGTTCCTGGATCCAGAATACAGGAAAATGAAGACGTTGAGAGAGAGAGACGGGCGAGGGGCGGAAGGGAAGAACTTTGAGAGAGAGAGAGAGCAACGGGCATTGGACACCCGTGACAGCATGCCTTCGCCCGCCTCCCTGCCTTCTTAGATCCAAAGGCATTTGCAATCAAGTTCAATCTTACGAATTCCGCTAGCGAACCAAACCTTTCAAGTGCGCGAAGACCGAAGATAAGAAGGAGTAAGTGAATTCAAATCTTCTCCGACACCTTCCTATCCTATCCAAGTCATTCTGGAAAGGAAGTCCAACTCCAAATAGAAAGAGCGAGAGAGACCACACAGATCTGCAAAATATCAAGTGACGAAACGTTCACTGCAGTGACGCATCTCAAGAGTTCGTATGAGGCACTTATTGACAACAATCTGACATTGTCTGCCCGGGCGTCACCGGAAGGAGTACTTTGCGATGTGTGTGTCGCGGTTGTCGGACAGAGAGGAGCAATACGGGCAAAAAGACTGGTCAAGTCTGTGGCAGGTGGTCGCATGTTTGGGGGGGAGCCACTAGGTTGCAGATCATAGCAGAACCATAGATTCCCAGAAGGAGTAAGCGAATTGGTTTATTGAGGGAGAATCGACTTTTTTTAGGAGGCTGTATAGATCTTGAAGCAAAAACGAGGATCTAATTCAAAAGTCCGATCCCTGATCGAATCACCGAGGTCCGAAGATATGAAGGGTTAGGGTCCTCACGGTCAATCCCGAGCCGAACTATGTAGTTTATCTCAGCCACCCAATCCACCATCGGCTCCACCGAATTATCGGGCAACGGACGACGACTTCAAGACTCAAGGTATGCCCCGTCCTCTCGTCACCGTTTGATTGTACAGGCCTTGACAAATCTCTAGATAGACTATGGGTTTTCGACACAACAACGGTCAGTTCACTTGCTGACGTCCAAGCATTACTGAACCTGAACCGTTCCTCTAGCCCTTCCCGGCAACCATTTTCGCAAAGACTGGCAACGCCATGTGCGTACATGGTTTGACCAACCAGGTCGGAAACTTCGCCGCCGCAATGCTCGTAAAGTTAAAGCTGCTGCACTTGGTGTCCGCCCCCTCAACCTTCTCCGCCCTGCCGTTCGTGGCCAGACTGTCCGCTATAACCGCAAGCTTCGTGAAGGCCGTGGCTTTACCTTGGCAGAGCTGAAGGAGGCTGGTATTGGTCGTAAAGAGGCCCTTAGTGTCGGTATCGTTGTTGATCACAGGAGGCGCAACTTGAGTGAGGAGGGGAAGAAGTTAAATGTGGAACGTCTGAGAGATTACAAGACGCGCTTACTTGTATTCCCCCGCAAGGCTGGTAAAGTCAAGAAGGGTGACTCCTCTGTACGTGGATTCAATTATCACGTCCACAATAAATGGAAAACTGATGATTATCTTTTTCGATTTTAGGCGGATGACCTTAAGGCAGCTTCCACAACCCGGGTTACTCTTACACTACCTGAGGCGTACCCTGCCGAGGCTCCCAGAAAGATTACCGACGAGGAACGTGAATTTGAGGCATACCGGACTCTTCGTACAGAGCGTGCCAACGCCAGATATGAGGGTGTACGTAAGGCTCGTGCTGCCAAGGTTTGTTTCGTCTCACCCGATCCTTTTGTTTTACTTGAACTGAATGTTTCCATTACTATTACAGAAGGACGAGGAGGCTGCTACCAAAAAGAAATAAATACTCTGACTGTTCTTTAGTACATGTTTGTCTGTCATCATGCCCATTATTGAGTCCTCCCAAAAATGTTGCCGCGATCTTCATCAGCCTATCTACCATGTTGCTCTTATGCACACCCTCCTATGCAAATATGACAAATTTTATATATCAAAGTGGTGCACACAAGCCGATGAGCATCCGAAAGCAATCGTGATAGCGAGTTGGAGAATCCCCCCTTTCTTGTTGTGAGAGGGAACAAAGTAATTAAGAAATGAAATGAATCCTTTAATACTGATTTGCAAGACCAGTGGAGTTTTTCCCGACAACAAATTAATAAAAGGGTTTCTCTCCCTTTTTAAAAGTCTTCATTTGAGTGTCCAAATATATCACTGATCATTTGGTTGGTTACGAGCGACCTTTAGTTCGGCTGATCCTTCGGTCCCTTGTCGATTAATTGCTAGTCTACTGCGGACTGCGTTCAAGCACCACATTAAAAATTTATGAATGGATGAACTAATGAATTATATTGTCCATGTCTAATTTATCCAAGTATAGAGAAAGGAAGAGGAAGGGACAAGAAGTTGGGTTATCCTTTGACCATCGCTCTTGATCTCCACCTCCTGTTCATACGGCATGCAGAGCCATGATCTTTCACAAGTTTCAGCCCAGCTACAATGTGCCCCTCTCTCTACTGTCAAAATATCTATCTATTCCATCCGTATAATTAAGCAAACCAAAATAATAACTTAACTCTTCTTGCGTTCCTGTTCCGCAATCCTGCTATCTACAGCTTCCCTCGCCTCAGCACTGGCCACCTTACCTAGCACCTTGACCTGATCCGCCACTTCCCTAAGCACACCCAACACCTTCCGATTCCCATTCACAAACCCAAACTCGGAATAGACCAAACCTTGTTCTTGAGCAAATTCCTTGACGAGTCGACTAGCTTTGCGCAAATTGTGGCGAGGAAGGCGGGGAAAGAGGTGATGGGCGACCTGGAGATGAAGACCGCCATGAAGAAAGCCCAAATTGTCGGGACAGATAACGTCGGTGGTCGTGCGCAATTGCCGGTGTACGAAGGACTCGACGGGACCGAGATCGGCGGTTGACATTGAAAAATGGGAGAGAACAATCTAATAGTGAAAAATGAGAGGATGGAAAATCAAAGAAGGGCGTGTAGTGACCTGAACATGTAAAGGGCTAGTGACGGCATGGCTCACGAGGAGATAGACTAAGGCTTTGGACCAAGATCCGCAACCGTAAAGGAGAGAACCAAACCAAGACCAAAAGAAGAGAATGCCGGCGATCTCGAGCAAGTAGGCCCATCTACCACCTCTAGCTCGTTTTTTATCAAAGGCTTTTTTGAACAAGAAGCGATAGGATAGAGCATAGAGGTTGAAGCGTGCGAAAGCCATGACGACGTAAAAGAGCTTGTGCTGGATAGCGGTGAAGAAATTCGCAAATCTATCAAAGTGCAAGATGCGCTTGTAGTAGGAGGACCAGAGAGAGGAGAAAAAGGCAGGAGAGATGGCGAAAAAGGGGAGGTGTTGGATGTCTGGGTCACTGGGGGAGAAGTATGAAAAGAGAAAAAGAAAGAGAGAGCAAAAGGAGGGGCATACTGAGATGGGTGATTTGTTACGACTGTGCGAGAGGCGATTTAATCGGTAAGAAGAAGAAGAAGAAGCGGGAAAGGGCAACCTACGATGATGGACATTGTGATTCTTGGAATTTAGGTTAGGAGGAGGAAGAGGAGAAACGCAAGGGTACTCACGTCGACCCACCAGCCAATGCTGAGGCCGCCGATGAAATTACCGACCAAGGTGGCGAGGAGACGATCGGTGGTCCAGTCATGGGTGACACCCATATGGCCCAGATCGTGTGCGGTAAATACGAGCTGGTGCCACATGAGGCCGAGAGCAATAGCACTAGAGATGAGCCAGTTGTGAAAATAGGCGTAAGTGGAGATGGCAGCGAGGAAGAGATAGCGGACAAGCTCTGGGCCGTAGCCGGAGACGTAAGGGGTGTTGTAGAGACCCGCGTCTATGATGCGTTCATGTAGCTGACGATAAGCTTGAGCATGTTGAGCCTGTGCGGGGAGGGAGAGGGTGGACGGGGGAGGGGAGAGGGTATCGAGAGTGGGGGCAGGGTCGTTGTCTAGGAGAGAGTTTTCTCTGAGCCACTGGTGGTTAGAGAGGTTTTGGACCCAGCCAGAGACGATGGGAGGGAGAAAAGGCTGCCAGAGACCGTCTGGGAGGTCGAGCCGGGCGATGGCAAAGCGCTTGACCTGGGTGAGGGTATGTTCTGAGTGGTATGCAAGTATCTCGTCGGTGGCATCGCGACCGACGAAGTGGAGGAGGGCAAGAGAGCCGCCTGGGTGAGCCTGTAGCCAGGAATTTGGAATGCGGAGGAGGAGGTCGTGGAAGACGATGAGGTGCTGCCCAGCGCAAATTCGCTCAGCGACGTCCTGGCGAGAGAGCATGGGACACTTATGTAATCATCTGGGTCAGTACACCACCATGGCCGAGCGACTGTAAGAGTCTCCCTCCTCTCTTCCTCACCGTCCTCACCGTCCTCCAGCCCTCGTCCTTCCTCAAAGCGCACCCAGTCAGACGACCCCATGGCCAGATCCAGGGCTAAAAAGTCTTCGCAGCATGCAGATGTCATCGACCGCCTCGATTTCACCGGTGTCGGCTGTATGTCCCTTCTTTCTCTCTCCTGCCTCTCTCATCTGTCCCCAGTGTTTCATCATGACGGCCCCTTCGACGCCTGTGCACCCTCTCGTAACAAGCACCGCAACAAGGCTCCCATGTACGCTTGGAGCGGTTCCCCCGATCCTGCTCAGTACGGCGACGGCCCCTACCCCCACCTCCACCCAGACCCCCCAAAGAAAAAGGTCGATGCCATCGCAGAGGCATGGGGCATCCACGAGCCAGAGCCCTATGAGGAGTTCTTCGCAGGTGGCGGATCAGCTCGCCCCGATGGCGACACCCCCGCCAGTTCCATCTACAACGGCAGGGATTCCCACGCCACACGCACTCTCCCCAAACGCCCCAGAGACGATCTCCACCTTCCCAAGGAGCTCCATGCCCGTACTCCTACCCGTCGCCCCCTTGCTCCTCCCCCTCAACCCATCTTTGTCCCAGACTCTGCCGATCTTCCCCAGTCTCCCTCGTCGTCCTCCTCTCCCACTGGCCTCCCAAAACGCCAGAAATCCTTGATGCAGAGAATACGCAAGATGCGCGATGCTCCCAACGTCCCCGTCAATCCCCACTATGATCGACCCCTCGATGACTATCCCCTCTCTCCCGCCCGCCCCGCACACAAACCTCACAACTCCCTCCTCGGCCGCTTCGCCCCAAAGTCTCCCGACCCTTCCGAGCCCTTCCTCTTGATTGATCCCATCCCCTCCAACAAAGACCTCCCTCCATCCCCACCCGCCCTCGCCCCAACTACTTCCACTGAATCAGAATTTGGAGGCATCAACCGCAAGACCAGTATCATGAAAAAGGTCGGAAGAGTCGTCCGTGGCAACAAATAACCCTATCAATGCTTTCTATTCTTTTTTGACTACTGACTGTATTTGTCCTTCTTAGTATCAAAATCCATCCCCTCAGGATGTATTCTACTATCTTTCTCTCTCTGCCCTGTAATTCCCTTGAATTTCCTGTAACCATACGCCTGCCTATAAATTTCTCTTATCCTCACGAGCATGCATCCCTGCCTCTCTCAATGTCTCCTTGACCTCTGTAATCTTCACCTCTTCACGATGGAAGATCCCTGCTGCCAAAGCTGCTTCAGCGCCCGTCTTTTGAAATACCTTCACGAAATCCCCCACACATCCTGCCCCGCTGCTCGCCACAACAGGAATCTTGACATTCTTCTTCACAAGTTGGATCAACTCCACGTCAAATCCCGATCCCGTCCCGTCACGATCAATGCTATTCACCAGAATCTCGCCAGCACCCAACTCTTCAACTCCTTTAGCTAGTTGCACCACTGATAATGGACGAAATTCACGTCCTCCTGAAACCGTACACTGGTACCACCATGCTTGACCTCGTTCATTTTCTGGACCGTCCGGTTTTCCGTACACAAGTTCATGTTTGTAGGGTCCGTTATATGTGACTGGATCGATATACACTCTTTTTGGGTCGATGGAGACGACCACCGCTTGTTTTCCGTATGTATGAGCGATCATTTCAATGGCGCCTTTGCCTTTTTCCCCTGTTTTTAGCCACTTTTCGACGGCGTAGACAGCTTCGGAACCAATCGATACTTTATCAGCTCCAGCACGGAAATAAGCGGATGCTACCTCCAAGGCTGAATGGTGAGTGTCATCGGGATCAATGGTGTCTTTGATTCCACCGCCGATGGTTAAAGGTACGAAAATTTCTTTGGATGTAGCCTCGACTATCGCTAGCATGGGTTGATCGAGGAGAGGAGAATGGCGGAAGGATGTGATATTGAGAAAACAAATTTCATCCGCTCCTTCAGCATAATATTTTGATGCTAGAGAGATTGGTTTTCCGAGGTTTCGTACTGAACCTGCCACAGTGGCTGTCGTCGATTTCTCCCGTACATCATACTGATCACCTTTAGTTACGACGAGATCACCCTGATCGTTAGCTCGTACATCCATACAAGCAATGATCCGTTTCGTTAATGTGTGTTTTGGAGTGATGAGATTTAAAGGGCGATCGTTCTTGGAGACGGGAGATTGGTCTTTTAACCATTCGTCAATCAGTTTCAACCCTATCGTTCCTGATTTTTCAGGGTGAAATTGCGAGCCGAAAATCCGGTTCTTGCGAACAGACGATATAAACATTTCATCTCCATACAGAGTCACCGTATTCGCCCACTCCATGACTTCTTTAAGGGGACCTCGACCATCTCTCAAATCCAATTTGGCGCAATAGGAATGGACGAAATAATAACAATTTGGTAAAGTCGACGCTGACGCTGACGATGAAGAAGAGGAATGAGATATCGAGAGAGGCTCTGCCATATTCCATCCCATGTGAGGTACGGATTTATCAGCATCATCGAATCGGGATATTCGACAAGGTATGATTCCCAGCCCCTTCAAAGACGATTCATCAGAGGATTCGAAAAGAATCTGCATCCCAATACAGATTCCGAAATAAGGTCGTCCAGACTGAATGTACTCGCGTAAGGGCTCGAGAAGACCACACGTTTTCAAGTGTTGGATGGCAGTTTCGAAAGCACCGACGCCAGGAAAGATGAGACTCTAATCTCCTCCCATAAAAAAAAGAGAGACAATATTCGATATTTTTTAAACCAAGGAGAAAAAAAGGTGGACGAACAGTGGCTTTTGCGAAATCGGAAGGTTGAGATATCCATTGAAAGTTGTGTCCTAGGTTTTTGAGTGCGTTTGCGAGACTTTGAACGTTCCCAGCGCCGTAGTCAAGGAGATAGAGACCCATTATTCAAGGGGCAAGGGCTGGTAAAGTTGATTTGATTTGATTTTTGATCGTAATGATCTTACAAAAAAAAGTTTTTTGCATTGCAGTTGCCATAATTCTGACGTGCTTGTTCTGACGTCACATTTGACAATCTTCGCGTTCACTCTCTCTTTTTGCTTTTTTTTCCAGCAAAAAAAAATCGAGGCGTTGGTTTATCATGACGAGTCCTATTAACATCCCTCGCAGTTCCTTTTCACCCAGTACCTCTCCCATTAACAGTTCCCTTGCTCGCCACAGGGACTCTTTCATCAACAATCCCATTCGTCAACCCAAGATTCTCCATCCTCTAGAGAAAAATGATAATATCCGTCTCCTTCTCCTCGAAAACATCAGTATTGAGGCCGTTCACACATTCCAAGCCCAGGGCTTCCATGTCGATCATTACGCCCACGCTTTTTCAGAAGAAGAATTGGTTCAGAACATCGGTCGCTATCATGCTCTTGGTATCCGTAGCAAAACCAGAGTGACGAGTCGGGTGGTTTCAGCCGCTTCCAAAGTTCGTTTTCTATTCTCTTCTCGGTTCTATTTTCTAACCGTTTTTTCTGAATGTAGCTTTTGGTCATTGGATGTTTCTGTATCGGTACAAATCAAGTCGATCTCAAAGCTGCCGCTCAAGCTGGCATCCCCGTCTTCAACTCTCCCTTCTCCAACTCCCGTTCCGTCGCTGAACTCGTCATGTCCGAGCTCGTCGCTCTCTCTCGCCAATACTTCGATCGTGCTTTCGAGCTACGTCAACTTGGGATATGGAACAAACAATCCAAAAACTGTTACGAAGTCCGTGGCAAAACACTGGGGATCATCGGTTATGGCCATATCGGTTCACAACTTTCAGTGCTCGCTGAAGCGTTCGGAATGCGCGTTCTCTTTCATGATACTCTCAACATCATGCCACTAGGAACGGCGCATCCAGTCGACAGTCTCGAAACACTGCTTTCCCAATCCGATTTCGTGACGATTCATGTTCCAGAACAACCCGACACGGTCAACATGATGTCCGCGCCCCAGTTAAAACAGATGAAAAAGGGAGCATACTTGATCAATAATGCGCGCGGGCGCGTGGTGGATATACCGGCGTTGATCGATGCCCTGAAATCAAAGCATCTCGCAGGCGCCGCGATCGATGTTTTCCCGGTTGAACCGACCTCGAACGGTGATCCTTTCAATGATCAACTCAACGCTTGGTCGAGTCAACTTCGCGCCATCCCAAACGTCATCCTCACGCCTCACATCGGTGGGTCGACTGAAGAAGCCCAACGAATGATCGGCGAAGAAGTCTCACAGTCACTGAGTCGTTATCTCATCTATGGTTCGACTATTTCGGCAGTCAACTTTCCAGAAGTTGATTTGCGTCCAATCACCAATGCAGAGGGTGATCAACTTCGTATCTGCCATGTGCACAAAAATCAGCCTGGTGTGCTCAGACAGGTTAACGACGCTTTGTCACCGTATAACGTCACAAAACAGTACTCAGATTCTAGGGGTGATATTGCATACCTTATGGCCGACATTGCAGACGTTAGCCCAGCCGATTTTAGTAGTCTGAAGAACAGGATCAGTGGCACGGATGCTAATATCATCACGCGTTTCCTGGCTTGAAATGCCCGTCGAACAACACAGTACAGTACTCGGTCGATCTCATTGGCGGCTCTCGTTCAACCGACTGTCCACCACCCGTCAGTTGGCTATTCATTTGTTGATCCAACATCGTATTGTACATGAAAAAAACTGATTGCTCGTTAGCAAAAGTAATTTAAAGTCCAGTCCGAGTATAGTTAATCAAGACTCTTCTTCTGGGTCGCCAATGCCTCCCTCAAGGATGGCAAAGTGTGTCTCCGTTTCTGGTAGGCATGGCGAATCGTAGATCTTACAGGAACGTGTATTACCACGGGCTTTCTTGAGTTGTAGTCTAAGAACCATATTACTGCGAGCAGACACGATATGTTGAAGGAAGATCTTACCTTGTTGTCGAAGCATGTGCCATGATGTTACCGCCGATGGGTTTCTTCTCGTTACCGGCATATGGGCCTGCTGCAGCGTCTGGGTTTGACATGACCTGGTTCGTGACAACAACAGCAATACCAAACTGGAGGCACACTGTGAATGATCTTAACACAGGAAGACTTGGCCAGACATACCTCATCAGCTAAACGCTGAAGTGTTCTGAGGAACTTACCCAAGTGATTTTGGCGCGTTGAAAGTTCACCACGACCACTGAAATCGGTACGATATAGGGCCGTACAAGAATCAACAATCAGCAAGCAGAACCTATGACAACTTGAGTTGGGCGAACTCGAAAAAAGTCAAATGTAGGCACACCTAGACTCAGACATCAGAGCACTCGCCATTGCTAGAAGCTGGAGTTGATGATCGGCGTTATAAGCCCTTGCGTAGGCAACATTATCAAGAACTTCTTCGCCATTCAAGCCATATCGCTCCGCTGCGGCGAGCAGACGAACGGGACGAAAAGTTCCCTCAGTATCTATATACAAACATTTGCCTTCTCCGCCGCCCATGCTCACAGGAAGCTGGCAGGTCACGGCAAGGGTATGGCATAGTTGCGATTTTCCTGTCCTAAACTCGCCAAAAAGTTCTGTAATTGCACCGGTCTCAATTCCACCTGCATTTATTTGTGATGGAAAAGACGAGATTAAATGGAGGAAACTATGACGAACCACAGAGAAGAGCGTCGAGTTGTTTCGATCCGGTCGTTATATGCACTAATTCGGACCGTCGAGCATGTACTTCTGTAGCACTCTGAAAACCCAAAGGTACGATTTTTTGAGCTTATAGAGCAGTGCAAAGACTTTTAGTCAGGACCTTTGATCTTGATTGCATGGCCTTTTCTCTATTCACTCACCTTCTTCCAAAATCTTATCTGCCTTCTGGTCTGAGATTCCCTTTGATTGTGACGAGGTGCTTCTTAGGGGTGAATGCGACGGCTTCTACAGTGTGTAGTCCAGCACTAGTAAGTTTCTTGATATCGTTTGCATGAATTCCTGCTTCTTGGAGTTTTGACACGAGGAGGGGTCCGGTCATTTGATATTCATCATCTTGTGGTGCTTGTGATGCTTGTTGCGACTGGGACATGTTTCGTACGAACTTATTGGTATATACAAGAAAGATCAATGGTTTGAAAGACGCAAGGTGCCCCGTTGCCGAGTCAAAGAAGGTCAGGTATCAACGCGGTCGCGTTCCAGTCACGTGGCTCTGATGGCGGATATAGGAAAGCCTATTCCGGGTATGTCCAAATTTTTGGCCGGCCCGTGTTTTGGTACTAGTCTCAAGTCTCAGCTCTACTACATTAATTGTTTCATATGTGATGCGAGAATGGACAGCTCCATTGCTTTCTTCAAATGGCTTCGCTAACACCCAACTGACATGAAAAAACTTCTGTATTCATAGGATAGGTGGCTACAAAACACATGTGCAGCTGTATGGCACTTGGAAAAAATGATCACCCTCAGAATTTGCTCACATGGAAGCTGTAAATAGACCCGGAATCGGTTCCTTAATTCTAGTACGTCATTTTAGACCCTCGCTCGAAGGGTTCTACATTCCAAAGGTTTTGATACTGCAATCTCATGTCGCAGGTATTGGACACATATGCAACTGCCAAATTCCATATATACTTTTTTTCTTACACATTATCCCAGAATAAAGATGTGTCGAGTACCATGGAAATGGCTTTTCACACAAAATAAAATTCTGCTTTATTAGAAACAATTAAAACAAGGCTTAGTAAGCTGAGACACTACGCGTGATGACAGGTCAGCAGACCTATCACAATCAAATTTTAGCTGAAAATGACGAGCCGAGCTCATAAAGTGATGCTTGTCCGATTTATGTCCGAATAGCGCAAAATCTGAAGTCTGAAGCCAGCCTCGCCGGTTTTATCATAGATTGGGGATATCATGGTCATGAATATTGAGGGGTGTGCGGAGAAGTGCGACGAGACGTGGAGGAACACTGAATTGAGACCACATGATATTTGCCACGTGTTGCGGGGGGACAGATGTTCCGCCAAGATCCATCGGTCGTACTTAAATCAACAAAGATCACGTGCTGAGAAGAATCTAAAAGTATTTAATGCACGTTACATCAACAATAGGAACCTTGAATTCTTGGCTCGACCAACGCGCCTTTAACTCATCAAGATGACTTTAGTCAACCGATATTCTTATTACAACCCGTACGCGCCTATGAATGCAAGGACTCCAGCGTCTTCCCATTCTTCGGAAATGGAACATCAACCACTCGACGAGCCAGACCAAGGCAAAAAATTTCATCTTGATGATTTTGAGAAATAACTAACTTTTCTCCCATTTTCAACAAAGATCAACCATGGAATACCCAGAAAAATTGTTTCAGATGCATAGTTATGCGGGAACTCAATCGGAGCATGTCCAAATATCGCCATCTGAGACAAGTGTGTTCCTTCCCTGCAACTTTATTCCTTGTATAGTCATCTTTTTTGTAGGATTGGAAATACATGGAGTATCTCAAAAATGTGCAAGAGTCTGGCCTCCCTCTGGATACTCATCACTTTCTTATATGTAAAAAATGCTTGCCCCATGTCGGGGAAGACATCACGATGAGGAAATACCCTCGTGGAACACCGGCATATTTTGCCTCTTTAGATGGAACTAAAGCCAAGAACATGGAGAGCTCAAGAAGAGCCAGAGCGGAGCAAACACGAAAGCTCTCCATTCTATTGTTTTGGTGGAGACTACGCGGATTTCTTTGGGTAATAACAAGTCTGGTATCTATCTGGTTCAATATCTCCGGTATGTATCGTGCTGTGTCTGATGTATCCCTATACTCATCATCCATGTAGTCATTTGTGACTCTGTACCATCCTCTCCCCACTATCTGCAACCCGTGATTCCCGTTTTTGTTTTTTTGTCTATCTTGTGGACGGCTTGGGATCCAACGTACAGCACTCGCTCAAGGGCTGAGCACGAAGGACGTAAGTTTCGTGCCATTGGGAAATATGAACATCTCGTGTGTTGTGTCCATTTGATACTTTGACCACCTTACTCACCGGTGTCTTCAGATTTTTCAGATCTTTCTGTGGGCGTTGAGAATTTTGACTAGCATGACATCATGGACGTGGTGGTTCAGCTCTAGAAATGGCTATTCCACGTATTTAGGTCCCTCTTCCACTGGGGGGTGCATTTATTTTTCGATTGCAACATTCATTGAAGTTGTGGTGAGCCCAGTGATGTCATCTTTGGCTTGCTGCTCATCAACATTATTCCAGGCTCAGGTTCTCTCTTTTTATCGCCTCGACTGTCGGCAAATTGAGGACCCCCCTGTGGACTCAGACACCAACTTTCCCCGTTCAAACCCAATCTTTGGTCCTCAAAAACGTCCTAGAGCACCGCCCATTGTACAACCTTACCAAACCTTCATGCCACCGTCATCCAAACCGGGTGTGGCTCCCGTCGACTCATCTTCCCCTCCGGAAAAGTTATTCGGCGAAGATTGGGAACCCGAAGAACTATTTACAGGGCTATTTAACTACTTTCAACGGAGAAACCTCCCACCTGAAAACTTAACAGGGTTGGAAGAACTATTCGCTAAAACAACACTAGAGGAAAAGACAAATAAACATGAACCAAAACCTCGCAAGTCTTTCTGGGTGTCATTTTTTGGCGACATACGCTCGACGATGTTGTACATATGTCGCATCATAATCGTAGATTTTGGCAAGATCATACTCTTCTTGCTGGTGATTCTTGGTAGAATCATATACTCCATACTGGTGTATATCATTAGCACCATAGTCTTCACACCGGTGAAGCTGGGTAATAAGGTACTCTCCTGGCTGGTATCGCTTGGTAGATACATGTTCGCCACCGTGCTAAAGTATGGTATTTCCATACGGGGGGTGCTGGCGAGGCATTTCAAGAAGTGGTGGCGCACATACGCGACAGTAGTCCCTCTGATGGCGGTCGGCCATCTTGTCTCCAAATTTTGGCGGTTCGGCTTCGCTATTTATTACGATAAAGTGAAGACGACGCTCTCAATATCGATGTCTCCTGTGTCAGCAATAGTGTCGTCAGTGAAAGCACGGATCAACGCTGCCATGTCCTGGGACGTCTAGAGGAGTTCTATCACTGCCTGTGCATATTGAATGCACCTGGTTACGCTGTCTCTGTTTTTTTTGTTTTTTTTTTGCTTCATAAATTTATTTCACAGTACTCAAGCGCAGTCCGCCACTATCTGCGTTACGCTATTTGTATCTCTTGAATATTTCTCCATATCCATTTATCTCAAACTGCATGTATATTGATAGTCAATCAAAGACTGCTAATGCTGTTTGAAAAGATGGACCACCAGATTCGCAATGCACGGACACCTCCCTGAATCTATTGAAATAGTGTGGAAAAATAATGGTTGTCATCTCTTGCACGAACCCTCCGCTAGGTACGTTGTCCGGTAACACGATGTCTAGTTTGATTGAAAGCATTCGCGACTTGTCCAAGTACCGCTGGACATTGAATGTTTTTAAGCTCTTCGGTCCAAGGGCAAGATGTGTCCAGAGGGATAAGTCACCACATATTACAACCCTCCAACGGTGGCAGACTTGAGACAGAACGAGAGGTAACGGAGGTAGAACATCCATATCCTTATTGATATTCTTATCCTTCATATAAAGCTCGTTTTCTCTACCAATAGCTGTTTTGGCTATTTCGAGGATTAGCTCGGGAGGTAGTAGATCAATTGTGGGATTAGGAAATTGGTGATCTTTGAATTTAGGGATACGTGAATTTGATTCTTGTTCGGTGAGAACACTTACTTTGATTCATCATATCAAGCGGTTGCATTAGGAGATGACCGTCTAAGAGATGACTGTCTATGTTTATGAGACTTTAGGAGTGTACTGAATTAATTGAATGTCTCAGTCATTGTCAGAGTTAATCATCGGTAATGAGCCTCACATCCCAACCCTCTGCTCATGCATCACTCGGTTGGCGGTAAAGGATGAGAGTGATCAACAACTGCTCGCTGGTGTTAACTAAAGCTAACCTCCTATGCAAGTTTTTTTCGCAAGTCTTTTTTGATTTGTATTTCAAATGGGAGCTTAAATACCTAAGGAGAAACATTGAAAAATTGAAAAGATTGTTTAAAGATCATCACAAAGGTATCACCGTGAAGAAAAATAAAATTCGAGATCAACGAACAGGAAGTCATGGCAATCAGATCTTGTTAGAAGAGTAACAGATATATATTAGAAAGGAATGGAGGAACAGAAGATATAGCCACAAATAAAATGAAAATCGCTGAGCCAGCGGCTGTTGTATGAGGCACCCGATGGAGACATGATACGTAGTATGAAATCGTGAGATGGTCTTGTAACTTATCCAAATGGTTGACAATTAATACCTAACACCTTGATTATAGTCATAGGCGCCATATGCTCCTGGACCAGCCTGGTAGTGGAGCGGAACAGCATTATCATACTCATATCCCCTTGCCACTGGCATATGTCCTCTATTTACCTCACCCATAGGAGGGCTTGGACCCCTGGCCAAATCTGCATATCCACCGACAGGCACTGCACCGACAGGCACTGCACCAGCAGTGAAGTCGTGGTCAGGAATAGGTTGTAAAGGGGAGGTGCGACCCTGAATCCCCCCGTTTGAATGTCCATGAACAGAAGAGGAATGAAATGAAGATGCATTCGATGGTGCTCTCCTATGTGTGGGTATGGGTGCTGCATCCCGATCAGCTTCTGTTGGTTGCCAATCAATCGGTTGTAAGCGCTCATCAAACTTGGATGAACGGCCAAGCTTCCATTTCCTGAAGATAGTCCAGAGGATAGCAACTCCACCGAGTGAGGAAGCAATAATGATAAGAATCATCAATGTTGTACTCTTAACCTGAGCAGAACCGGTAGGTTTGGGTACTGAAGTTGCTTCCTCTGGGTTCTCAGTAGCCACAACGGTCACGGTCGGTTTGCGAGTCAAGGAAGTGGAGGAACCATCGGGGGAGGTATGAACTGTGGTGTTTTCAGGGGCAACCGTCGGCGAAGGACTCGATGAGGATGACGAGGAAGAGGTAGTGGGAGTGGAAGAAGTGGAAGAGGTAACTGAAGCGGAAGAAGAGCCAGCAGGGTCACTGGAGGAGCTGGATAAGCCACCTAGAACACTATTAAGGGCCTGCGCGCAGGTGAATATCGAGCCGCCGAGGAACTTGATTGAATTCACTTACACCGAGGAGGCCATCCTCACTTTGACTTGAAATACTGGAAGCACTGGTGGAGCTGGAATCAACAACTGGACTAGAGGTTGCTGGTGCAGGAGTCTGGACTTGGGAGGCGGCTGATGCAGAGGAAGAGGGAAGAGGGGATGAAGAAGGGGGAAGGAGCGAAAAGGATGGGCTTTCGGAGGGGCCGTTACCAGCACTGGTCACAGAAGGGGAATTAACTTGAGGAGACCTCTTGATTATTTTGTTCAGATCGGTGTGAGCTTTGTGCACACGTCGAAGTCGAAACTCGCCGCCGGCTTGGACTGCAACGGCAAGAGCAAGACAGGCGACGAGGGAGTCGCGCGCTGACAAGAGCATTTGAAAAAGACGAATACGAGTTGGACGATGAAGGAGTGGTTAGCTGCACGCAGATCGGATGTCTACTAGAATCCTCATCAACCGTATCCCAGGCAACATGAACACTCACAATCGAGTGGAGAACAGACAAAACACAAACTGATCCAAATAACTCACCTCCTGATCTCACGCTCTTCCATTTATTCTCATATACATTGTACAATATTCATAGTCCATGTCCATTATAATTGAAGTCGTCTCTGAATATACCTACGCTACTAATTGTGGCTCTCCAGACTCCAGCTATCTAAAGCAACGGAAGGGGGCGTTACATAGTCGCCGCTTGACATCCCCGGCCACTGCGGGTTAAACAGGAAGGCTAGGGTATACTGCCCAGCAGGTAGGCTCACAGACACTGTGGTCACCCCAGGATTCGGCTGGTCCGCCTCAGGAGGCTGGGGATCCGACGGATATCGCACTGATGGTGTTTGAGTGGTAAATGTTGCACCAGTAGGCGGATTCAGTAGCGTAAGCATTAGTGTTTGCCCGTCAAGTTTCAAGGTCGCAGAGGCTCCATCGGTCGTCACCGTCGCGTTGGTGTGTATATTCCAATCAACAGTGCCTTGAGAGTTGATCTCGTCCTGCAAAAGAACCTGACGACGTTTGTTTAAAAATCGGATGCCCCGCTTCACCGATGTCCTATTTTCAGAGAATTGAGATCAGATATAATTTCTCGTGCTTATCCTTTGGCACGCACGCTTTGGCATAGGCAGTCGTCATGTCAGTCACCCAGTAGGCGGTCGAGTCAGCGGGAACATCAAACACCGTACTCGACCCCTGGGTGGTTCCAGAGGTATCATGTTTGACGGTAGGTGCAGCGGTTACCAGTTGATTGGAACGATCAATGAGAATGGTATTCTGACCCTCAGTCATCTTCCTGTAGTACATCCATCTCTCCGAGACTTGAGTATCATTGCTGAAGTACCCGGGGGAAAGATAATTGGCAGAGCCAAATTCACCAACCCAACGAGTGCCCAAGGCATCGATTATGAAATCACCTACATCGAGATCGTTATGCGTCTGACGGCCTTGGTTCTTACCCGCCTTAATGGCCACAAATGACGCATGACTATCTGTCCAACTGCTGCGCATGGATCCCCATTGATCGAGAGCGTTGTCAAAGAAATGATCCAAGGGAGCACCATTCCAGAAGGCACCAGCAACGCTCGGATCATACCAAAACATACTCCAGGGCTCGGCGGCATCATGTTGGTCGCGCTGGAACAAAGCGTATTGGGGTTTTTGATACTGAGTGGCATAAAGAAACATGCAATTGGCAGTAGAGGAATATTTGTTTGGACCATGGTCACCGTAGTCGAAGAGGGTACCAGGTCCATTGACGTACATATGAAAATCACCGGTCTTTGAGAAATTGGGGTTTGTGTCAAAAAGGCCGTAATGGGAGCCCGTTGCAGTAAGCAGGGCGGAGGACATCTCGGCATGACCTGTTGTACCAAAGTACCAATAGTTGGGTGTTTCAGTCCATGTTCCATCATCAGTAACGCCATTGGCACAGTTCGCCTTGGCATTGTCAATGGTATATCCAAGTAGCTGACTGGCAGTTCCGGTAGTATCATCACCAAGAATAGCAAGGGCGCCAAGTGTTAGGCCACCATTGCAAACACAGTTCCAGTTGCCGGTGATATTGTTACTCCACCAACCGTAGGAAGCTTGGTCAGTGAAAACGGCCAGGCCAGGGCCTAGACCGTATTGAATCATGGTCGTCCTCATCATAGTCTTCTGATCGTCCGACCACAAATCATAAAGCCAATCATAGGCAATACCGAAAGCGGCAGACAGCTCAGCAGTATCTAAGAAATGGTTCGAGTTCCATCTATCGCTAGATGGGCCAAATTGGTTGGTACCGTTCCCGGCTGCGTTCTATCCAGCGAGCATCAGGATACAATGAACAGACAGACGAAAATCCAACGCACCTGGATTTCACTCCATGCGCGGTCAACCCACTTGGTGTCATTGGTCAGGCGGTATACATAGGCAAATGCCTTTAGTCTCTGTTTGATTTCACGGGCAACGTCGAGAATACCACTGTCACCATCCATGAAGTACGGAACAGGTGGGGAGTTAGAATAATCGGTGGCATTGCCAAAGATGGTATCATTCCATCCTTTGAAGTATGGATCCTGAGCGATGAGGCTCGGGAGGGCAGCCCATTTATAGGCAGGGGCAATAAGCCTGGGTCGGTCTGGACGAACGTTCGTAGGAGATGGATTGGCAGGTTGGAAGGTTTCTTGAGGCCATGATGGAACGTTATTACCCGCTGAACGGAAGGTAGGAGTAGAAAAAGCAGCAGCAGTCTTGGCGAAATAAGCTCAGACAACACATCAATTAGAGAAGACATGTACATACGGTTGATGGATAAAGCGGTTCGAGATATTTGCTATCCGTTGCAGTAGCAAATGGTGAGTTTGCCAAGTTGAGAGCTGCACCTGATCCATGAGTTACACTATCACTACTGCTGCCAGAGGTGCTGGTTGCAGCGTCATTGTTGGATTTTCTGCTGCCAAGGACACCACCCAATACTGCCGCAACCACGACGACGATAAGGAGAGGGACGCCAAATTTTATCCAGTTGCTCATGCCACGCTTTTTGACGGCTTGTTGTGGTGTGATAAAACCAGTAGATTCTGCATAATAAGGGTCTCCCGCAGCATAAGGATGGTTAACATTCAGGCCTTGCTGATTCTTGTTCAAGGCGCCGTAACTCGCCATTTTGGCAGATAAACAAAAGGTTGAAAAGTTAAAGAGAGACTGTCGGAGTTTGCCAAAGAGTACACGGAGTGAAGCTGATGAGAACTTTTCGTTGCGAACAGTAACACCGTTACTACTGTGCCCAAAATAGACTCCCTTTTGCATTGAACCTACTTGTTGTATAATCTGCTCTGTGGTAACGCAGCTGAGCACATGGATTCCACACGAGTCAGGCTAATCTTTGTGGCTAGAGCACGTAATAGGTTTAGCCTGGGACGCTCCGCTCGCGGTCCCGGCAGAGAATGAAAGATGCCGGGGGCAGAGACTATGTCACCGAAAAACTTCCGCTTCTGGGAGGACAAATGACGATCTAGGGTCATCAAGAAAAGATCCGGAAGTCGGCTAAGCAATTTTCACCAAGGCGAATGAAAGCAACCTACTGTATCCCGTACAATTCTGGTTTCTCTGAGTCCTTGCCTAATTGCTTGAAAGTACAACAGAGCACTGCAGGACCCACAGGGCTGTGGGTTCCATTGGCTGCCGTGGTTGCATGGAAAATGGAGGGGCTCGAGGTCTTTAATCTCCTTATCCACCGGTAACCGGCACAGGCTCCCGCATTACCTCCAAATCAGTTGTCGCTTACCTCCGGGGTCCGTCCCTCCTCAATCCCTTATATATCCTGAGTGCACCCGTTTTTCGGACGACCTTCTTCTCCCTTCGACTATAATGACAGAGTACGATTACTCTCCAGAAGCCTACGAGCGCTTTATCCAGACCCAGAACCGCGTCACCAACTGGGTTCACCATACTGAACAACACAGACAAGGATTCGAGTCCGCCGCCCCAGGTGCTCCGGGTATTCCTCCAGTCCCCCGCCAATTGTCTCCCTCAATCGAGGAACCGTTGACACATAAGGCATCGCCGTCCTATACAACGGCCCCGATGTACCATCGTGTACCTCCTTTGTTCTCTGAGAACCTTTATGTTCCAATGCCACCACCACAGACATGTCGTTTGCGCCCTCTTCCTCCATCAAAATACTTTACTCCAGTGCCGCTACATATTTGTTCTCCAGTAGGCAGAATGAAGGACAATCGATATCCAAGTTCTTCCAGGCATCACCATGCTCGGGCTGTGTCTCATTCCCATCCCTACCGCCCCCCTCCTTTGATGACACCTGTGTACACTTCCCCAGCAGCTTCACCGTTCATTCCCCCTCCCCCTATCATACACATGTACTCACAAGGACACCCCTCTTCAGCTGGAACAAGGCCTGTGCATGTAAGTCTCTCATTGATTTGATACCCTTTATGCAATGCTCTTTCACCTTACTTCTATCGTTCAACATATCTAACGCCTATCACATATCTAGTCACTACGCGAACGCGAGATCTACCGCAAGAGTTCGTCACTTCGGAAAGCTCGACCTCAAACGCCTCCAGCCACTCTTCTAAGTAATTCCTCGTCTACCCCAACATCGACCTGTCAGACTTCTTCTCCGAATTCGCCATCTTCGGCACCGTTTCCGCCTTCTCCGGCTCCAGCTCTAGGTCTTTTAAATTCTGGGCACAGCGGATCTCGCTTCCATGCCTTTTCTATTCCGTGGACAGAGGATTCGAATCAAAAGCATGGAAATATGAGTTCAAGTACTCTCCCCCGTCTCGACTCTACATCCATCAACCATAATCCACAAGAGCAATCGTTTCATAATGGCCAGTGCCTTGATCATCAGCCCCAGTCCCACCACAATAATATTTGCCATAGTCAGGACAGAAGAAACGTTTTTCCATCTTGCTCTCATTCTCATTTCCAGCCACGCCCTTCGCTTCGCACACAGCCATACGCCGGGGACAGTGATCTCTTGTACGACGATTATGAATCCAAACATTCCCCTGTCACTGTCATCACCCCCCACAACAATACGATCTCTATATCCGTGCCCCCTCGATTTCCACCAGATGATCGAGAATCAAGCATAAACTTAATTTCATCTCACTCCCACCCGTATATAAAGCAAATTACACCATACGTTTTACATGCGCCCCAACCGATGCGGCACCCTGATATGCTGAACCCTCAACTTCGGGCATAACCTTTGATGTGGCACGACACTATCGTCCCCAGCAAATTCTTGGCTCAAAATTTGGCCTACGTTGACCCTCAATGCTCGTTGTTTTTGTCCTTTGTTCTGGCCTATCGTCAATCGAAACAATCGTAAAATATTAATTAGGTGGTGCTTTGAATGACTTCATGACGTACAGATTTTGGGGTCGGCGGCCTTCTTGTATGTTGTGCATGTGGAGCTAAAGGGTTGAATGGTTGTTTTAGGCGTGATTATCAATACTCAGCCAGTACACGTTGCGAAGGGTCATTAGCCATGCGATCAGAAAGGAGGTAGCTGATGATGATTTGAGTTGCAACGGAGATGAAAATGCCTTCTCGGCTCTGCTACTTTGATATCATAAGGCTTCAATGCTTTGATGGGTTCAAGACATGACGTTATTCGGTGGCGGTCTGGAGTTTGTTCTGCCAACTAGATTGGTATGCAATTCAAATTGTCTGAGTGCAAAAATAATAAACACCATTAGGTGTGGTTGTTGGCTGAACGTTTCATATTCTACTCATTTTTGATGGTTTTAATAAAACTAACTTCATGTATCATAGCTCCTTGGCTGTAGTTATTATTAAGGTGCTTTTTTTTAGTAATCTTCTAGCAAAATATCAGGGCAAGTGTCAAAAACGATACTTCTCGGCAATTTATTTGAATTGACAGTTCGGCTCTGCTAAATTCTCGCCCATTTCGGTCTGACAAATGCTCCAAAGCACGCAGCTTTGGAAGTTTTCATGACCCTCGCTGATAAAAGCACTGAAGTATCTAACGAAAAAAACCTCGGGTCACGCATCTAATGAGACTACTTTAGAAACCCGGGTGTAATCAGTCGCATGTCATCATGTATCTCACCCACCTGAGCCACCTGCTTTTGCAGTATAGAACCATGCTCTTCCAATTCGGAGGCACGTTATCACCACCAGTGACATGCTGCTTACACTCGTTCACATACTAAAGGCGGGTGACAAAAGGCGCAATTCCCCTAAATATTCGTAGTTACAGACGATTAGCAGTGGGTCATCGGGGAACAGGTAAGACCATTTGATATTTGATCTCGGATACTATTACTTCATGCAATACCTACTTTTACCCGATGGAACAACAAGACTTGTGAAATTTTACACGAGACATGCCATGCGCATTGTGCAAGCTTATTCAGGTTCCAGGAGTTCTGTCGCCCTCTCTCACGATGCGGTCAGTTCTGAACATTTCATTGAGCACTCAGCTCCATCCAGACAAAGAATTACTCACGCCTGACCAAAATTAACGTCCAGATGACTCAGATTCAAAATACTTGAACTGATTTCCGGCTTTTCGTCTCCTTGATGCTCAGACGCTCGAGAAGCTCAAGAACACATGCCCTTCGTTCAATCCATTAGGTTAGATTTTGTCTGGTCCCATGAGACAGATAGGTGGTGATAGGTGGTGATAGGTGGTTTCACTCCGCTACCATCTGTTGATGACATTGTTCCAGCATCAAAGATGTTGTCTATACTGTTAGATGTGCTCATTAATATCCTCAAATATATCATTTTAAAACCCTCTAGGTGTGCCGTCAGTAGAGGAATCTCATTTTCGACCTTCTCTCACTCCGGATCAATGTTTATCTGAGCCTAATGATATCCAACAATCTGACTACTCTCCTATCAAAGCACTGGTTAAAAATCTCAGATGGTTTAAGAATAGGTGGCCAAGCTAATACACCCGGATCCGTGGCTATGAAACATCTGACAAGAATTAAAGAAAGAGCGGGAAAGAGCGAACTGCAGATATAAATAGCATCTAGACACCATGCCAACAATGTTTCATCTTATCATCTTTCTCTTTTCTTCCTTAAATTTACTTGTGCATGTATATCTTTGATTGAATACCACAGAGACTTGCATCTTCATATTGTGTGAAGCCGTGAGTTACCATAGTGCTCTTCAGCGAATATTTCCATAATGAATTTTACAGTGTGTCATTGTTCGAACAACGCTCTTCAACACATAAGTATATTCAGTACACGTAGAAAGAGTTGTCTCTAAATAGCGTGGCTTATCATTTTCTTCTGCTGATAGTCTTATTTATTCACCTATGGAAGAGAGTAGCAAGTTAATTAATAAATTTATCCTTCCAGTAATAATGGTTTCTAGTACATCCGTGGACTGAGCTCGAGCACCATGTTACAAATTTATGATGAAGTTATTCAATTCTGATCAATTACACTTCAGACAACACTGCTGGAGTGTGCTTATGGGACGGTCTGTGATAGTATCTCATGACGATTGGGTGCAGTAATCCCCAATGCTAAAGGTGCCGGATACTGAGATCCAGACGAAGTGACTGAGTCTCAGGTATACATGCGAGCCTCCTAGACACCAAGTGGAGTGTTTTTAGGTAATACGGAGATCATTTGGAGCACTGTATATACGTCGCTTGGTAATAGAGATGGATGACGCAGTCGAATATGGAGGCAGAGAATTGTGGACAGATACGGAGTCAAGAATGTAAACGGAGAGGATGACGAAAATGAAATTTAAATGACGAATTACTTTGATAGTATCAAGTGTGTTGCTCAAGCAGTTTGATAATTGTCTTGATGTCTTGATGCGTCTGAAGGTCTATTCTGCCGATGTAACCTATTAACAAACTCTACTGTCCACTCTTCATTCGATAAACCCATATCCTCCCTCTCGTACCAATCACTAAAATGACTTTGCCACCCATACCAAGTGCCGCAGTCTGCAGCCTTACTTTGATAGATTCCTCCGACTCCTTCTCTTTGTTTTTCGTGTTCTGGATATTACTAACAGCCAGGTCGTCCACCTGCATCACATCGCCTATAGGCCAAGATTCATATTTCACATCGTCATCATCAAGGGGAACATCTAGCGACCAGCCAGTTATTGGCGGAGGGTTGTTTCGCTCAATGAGTCCTGGATGTGTTGTGCCCAACCCATGTAGCTGTGGCTTGGTATCACCACCTCTTTCCATAGGAGTTTCTGCCACCGTTGTCATTGGATCGTCCAGAGGGAATCTCGAAGGTTCTCTCAAAGGTAAACTGGGTACATGCATGAGTGTCACAGTACCCGCAAAGCTTCTGATTTGACCATTAGACAGGGATTTTGTAAGGAGCGAAGGTTCGTCCGGTGGGAATAACTGCTGACTCGATTCCTGGGTTGTCCCTGTGTCCCCCGCAGTCCTTACTAGCTCCGCTGAAGTCTTGTCTTTATGAGAATCTCCCGGAGAATGTCCATGCGATTTTCCTGAGCCTATTGTATTTTTTACATAGGGTAATCCTGCAGGGATGACACAGGTAGCGATAGGATCGTGTGTTGGGGAGTCGTAGACATGGACAGAAGGAGATATCATCTGCAGACGTAATTCGGGGAACGACCCATTTGCTAGTATAGTGAAGGAAGCTGAGAATGTTCTTGGTTAGGCTTATTCAAGATAGACAGAGTTTCTCTTACAACTTTCCTGGTAATCCTGCAAAGGTGTGGAAATGAAAATATCGTCCACTGCGGCAAGGAAGCGCTCTGTAACTTACCGATGCACATCCGCGAAGTACACTCTGTGATTTTCCTTCGGTTCTTAACTCATCGTAAAGTGGAGGGAAAAATCTATTCAACCCTAACCATTTCCACACAACGACTTCTCCAGGAGCTAGGCATGTATCCGTTTTGTCGTTATCAAGTGGATCGGTTCGTAGATTCGAAGAGGGAGAGTGTGATACCAGGTTTTCATGGTTCAACCAGCGGACGGAAAGGACACGCGACCGGTGAATCCTACTACTGCTAAACAGAGGTTTGTCTTCTCTTGTGATTTGCCTAGAGTTGCGTGGATAAACATGCCAAATTTTGATACAACGGTCGATCTAACAAAAAGGGAGGAAGCTGGGTCTGAATGACAAACGGGCGATCAAGTTTCTACTTACGCCACAAGTTGCTATCATCGGATAGCTAGGGTGAAAGCTCTATCATGCCGTTCAGCTGTTAGCTATGTAGATTGTGTAGATTGTGCAGAGATACTTGCCGCGTTCAGGACAGCAGCTTGATGACCGCCAGCCCTTCCACCTAGAAGGACAATAATGCACCGTCCAATTCCTTCCCCCTCCAACTCATCCATATGGAGTCCATGAGGGGCTCCAGCTCTGCTTGGCAATGTGCCAGGAGGCCAGTGAGGGTTCACATCACGATCTTTAAATCCTCTGTGTGGCGTCAGAGTGAGGTCGTAAATGCGTGTTGTGTGATCCCTTGAGGTACTGCAAAACAGATTTGGAACAACAGGATGGACCGCGAGAGATGTTATGGCCTTCAGAATCCGTCATCCATGATCATGAGTATTGAATGCGAAATTCTCACCCCACCATGACCTCTCAGATAACTGGATAGGCCTTTATGAGTAGGGTTATAGATCCATAACAATGATCCTCTAGAAAACGCGACACAAGGTTCTTCAATAGCATTTGGCGACAATACCCAAGCTGCGTGAGTTTTATCGGCGTGTATCAAATCTATGTCCTGGATCTGTAAGGACTTGCTAGCTATATCATCAGGGAAACGGTGTAAGTGCAAAATACCTCTGGTATCGTGATTTTGAGCGGGTGTTTTCTCCTCTTCAACCACAAAATATAAACCTCTCTGTCACCACAGACAACGGTAGCATCTCGAAACCTGTCAAGCATTTCCTTCCATTTCACAAGATTCTCTTCTGTGGCTAGTGAACCTTGCCACAAAGTGCCTAATGATTTGTCATCCCAAGGAAACAATGCGAGTGTACGCAAATGATCTTCACTGCCTATCTTTTCATACAGTCAGCCTATGCAGCAGGCTGTAGGGCAGGATCAATTATCAATCACCGTTATTTTCTTAAAGAGCCGAAATGGATGATGATTCTGGGGATTTTTGTACCAACCAAGGGCTTGTAATGCCTTTGTTTGTTCTGCTTTCATAGAAAACTACGTTTCTTAGGTTATCAAACAAGAGAAGCATAAAAAACGTCAAATAATTTCTCTTTGGAAACCCTAACCACGGTTGTTTGGAATTAGCCAATCAGAAAACCGAGTCTGTCCATCCTTTACTAGATATTCCCTTCCATCCCTATGGTCGACTCAGCCGACATCGATATCCCCATAAACAACTATGAGACCAAGGAAGTACTCCCATACGCCAGTCGCGCTGGTCTTCAGGCTGCTGGTGTCGGTGTTTTTGCAAGCACCGTTCAGAATGCGTTGAGCAGCCATTCACGAGGTGCTATGGGCTTCGTGACGCGGACAGGTGGAACCATTGGGTTCTTTGGTGCGTAAAATATGCTTGACTTGGTATACTGACCTACTTACCTGACAGCTCATGCTCCCTCATACGATCTGTTTTGACATTACTAGCTGCGATGGGATTCACCTTTGCATTTACGGAAACCTGTGTGGCCAATCTACGACAGAAGAATGATCCAATAAATGGTGCCACAGGCGCTTGCGCGGCGGGTTTTCTTGCTGGTATTCGCAGTACGTTTCCACGACATTGTCCTCATGGCACCTGACACTTACAAGGTTTCGGCTTGACAGACCGTTCACTTCCGACCGCCCTTGGTGGCTGTCTAGTTCTTGGGGCCGTTGTGGGCGGATATGACTATGCTGGTCGGATGGCGGGGTCACCGGAGATATCACTTGAGGAGAAGCGAAAGAGGTTCTTCAAGCCTGGCACGCCTATCCCAGAAGTACCTACAGCCTCAACTTCGGAATGAATGCAAACGTATTCTGTCCAGCTGCAAAGAGGACACTCATTTACTTAGATCGCTCAATGCACACAGTTAGCGATTAAGAAATCTAAAACCAAGAAACTAATTAAAAGAGCTGGTGAGACAATAGTTTGGACGAGGGCAACATCCGCATGAATCAGATTGGTAAATATTAAGCCTCTGTTTACTCCCTGGCTGTCACACAACTTTCGTATCGACTTGTTATTTCTTTGTCGTATTGGCTGAAGACCTTCTCCCATTCCTCTGCAGTTCTATGTCCCTTCTGAGCAAAAATTCAAAACCTGATATAACACATGAAAAAAATAAAAACCATTACCTTTTCCGCCAACTTTGCCCAAATCAGGGATTCGTCAGACTCTCCGTCATCTCCACCGGACAAAAAGAAATGTAAGATAGTCTGTATATCTGCCTCTTCTTCTTCTGTGTATTGTGTGACTCTGGATGTCTCTTTGGATGCCCCTTCCACTTCCTCCACAACTTTGGAATCTAAGTCATCAATGTGCATGGGAGATACTTGTGAAGGCTCTTCCAGAATAATGCTCCCCGGTAAACTGGGACCTCGCATCGCCTGGTCCTCTATTACTTTCTCAGCGTCTTCGTGCCACTTTCCCGGTTCTTGTTTCACCTCCTTCATATGATCCGGCTCTTGTTTCCACCTTGAGATCGTCTGGAAACTATTTACCTTGACTTCTTCCTCTTTCTCCTGTTCGGCTTCCCATTTACTTTTCTCCTTTCTATGTGCAATTCCTCCCTTCTTCTTTGTTTCTTCATATTCGGATCTGAAGGACCCTAATAGAAACGACGACCAAGAATGTGCCGAATGATGCGGAAGCTGGAAATGAGATGATGATAGGTCATTTGACGGGCAGCTCCACCGAGCATTTACATACCTTGCGATGCAAAACTTTCGCAATGGCCGTAAGTGACATATCTGGATTCCGTTTGAATAGTATGAAAAGATATCTTTCCGCCCAATCCCTCTCTTCTTGCGTATATAGATATCCTGCTGCAAATCTCTGTGCTTTAACTGAAAGAGGTGGCGTGACCTCCCTTGGATGGTAGCCAGACTTCTTCCTCATCTTTTTCGGGACCATAGTTTGACCAGAGGACGACTGCGCCATTGGAACAGCAGGTTTCTTTACTGTGGATACTGGGCTGGAAGTTCGACTCAAGGTTTTTGGCTTGATTATCCGTGCGGGCCTATGCCTCTCTTCATCCCTAATTTGCATAGTGCTAGACTTCTGAGTTGCTTTTCCAACTGTGCTCGCTGACGAGGAAGATATTGATGAAAGCGAAACTGATGGACCCGACTCTGGTGCCCAGGCAACAGAATTATACCTTATATCTGTCGCCTCTCTGTGCTTCTCCGATCGCCTCGTATTTCTCTCGAGCCGTTTCGCTCTGGCCTCAGCAGCAGCTTTGAGAAATTTTTGCCTTGCTTGGAGAGTCTTTTTCGTATTCAAGGTGTAGTCTCCCATGTCGTCGGGGACGCTGCCTTCATCAATGGAGTCCAAGACGAAATGATGTGTGATGGCATGTGTCTGAGCACCAACAGCTTGGCTTAAAAGACTGTTGAACGAGGTTGAAAACGGATGCAAGACCGCGAAATCTGCTCCTGGAATTCGAGGAGTGATCATCCCACCATGTTTCTGCAAGGAAACGTCTTTGAGTTATATAAGAGAATATGGGAAAGAGATGGATACTTTGATTGCTCTTGTCACTTCCTGTCTGTTATTCATATCCACTTGCACAAAGAACTGCATCGGTTTTCCGTTGACATGCACAAAAAGTTCCTGAAGTGAATCATCACTGTCGGAAGGTCCGGAAGTTTGGTGTTGGTTTCGTGGTGGTGTAGGTAGACGACTGGTCCTTTGCGCCCTCCTTGTGTCTGTGTTTTTTTTGATCGACTTCGACTCTCTTTCTTCTACCCTCTTATTCTTCTTGGGTAAAGCTGCAAGCGAAGGATTACCATCCTCTTCGTGATTATTATCTTCGGTCTCTCGTACTTCGTGTTTGAAACTATTTTCTACTGCATCAGACTTGCGTTTACGCTTGACAGAAGGCCGAGGAGCTGATGGAGAATTCAACTCTTGTAGTGGTAGGGGGCTTGGCGATCCAGTGTCCCTTATGTTGTCGTTCGCTCTAGGAGGGTCCTCAAAAACCACTGATGCACTTCCAGAACTCCCAGCAGACTGAGATATCTGTCGTTCCATCATACTTGGAAGCATGGGTCGCTGACTCAGAGACATCGTACCAGGGGCCCCTCCAGGCAGTGTACCGTACATCCTCATGATGTCCATCAAGGCAGTAGTGAAATTTTCTTGCACATGCGGCGTCACGGAGGTAGGTTGTGCAGACATGGAAGATGGGGCAGTTGCCGGTTGCTGCGCAAACATAGTAAGCAATTGTGGTGGAAATGACATCATGTTGATTCCAGGCATGCTGAATGGCATAACCAAGGGGGCCTGCTGCTGCTGCTGAGTGAACAAAGGCATAGAGTCCGATGCTGAGAGAGAAGGGTTAGGCATAGGCTTCGTACGTGGCAACTTTGACATATGAGAGGGAAGGTGAACGATAGATGAACTCGAGCCGCCGTTTTCAACCGGTGTGGTGTTTTCTCGGAGAATTGAATTCTCGACTGAAGCATGTTTCGTCGAGGAGTCTGTAGATCTTTGTTCATCATATGAATCCGCCTGAATCTTCATGGGTGTTGCCTTTGGCCTAGAGAATGTAAGTTCATCAGATAGATACAGATACAACACATACTTTAACACTGTTGTTTCCTCGTCTCCATTGAGTATGGGCCGGGAAATTGGAAGACCATCGTCGTATGTCCTACAGCCACCCCAGTTATCTCTTTCAAGCAGGGGTTTTGCAACATCGATGGATTTATTGACCCAGGTGTGGCTTAACACGACTTTGTTTCGGTCATTACCCCATTCACGAATGAACTCTTTTCCTTGCCAGGAGTCCGAGTCGACAAGGATAATTTGTGCGTGCTTCGGATCCGTGCAAATGACAGCGTCATGTTTCTATAATGGCATGAGGCTCAAAGTACAAGCATACCGTATGTCCTTCACACCTTCAGGGTTCTAATGAGACGTGGACGGTGCAAAATACCGCCAGCCTCGACAAAGAAAAGGATTCGTTGGCCATCTGGATGATGGAAGAATGGAGACTCAATAATAGGGGGAACAGATGATGGAGGAAGATCTGACATATCCTTAAAATATGGAGGATGATGTAGTAGCATGCTTAGTCTTGTTGCAGTGACACATGTCACATCACATCACATCTCACAAATTGGCTCATGATTTGCATATCATCATGGTATGGTAGTAGATAGAATTTAACCAGAGGAAAAAGTACATAACACAATCGTTTAACGGTAACTGAACAAACGTTAACTCTTCACGGAAACGGCGGATATGTAATTCTCCATACCTCTTCTGCCTGCGTGCACGGGCACCAGCACCACCAAACTTCTTCGGCTCCATCCGCCTGGGGTCAGCGATCAGGAGGGTACGGTCGTACGCAATTAGCTTCTTTTTCAGCTCGAGTGAACTGTAAGCATCGATGTATTTCGCGTAGTAGGCAACAAGGGCCTTAGCGATGGCCTGGCGGATAGCATAAACCTGCGAGGTGTGGCCACCACCCTTTACCCGCACACGGATATCGACTTCCTTGAACGAATCCTCTCCAGCAACTAGAATAGCCTCGTATACTTTGAAGCGCAGAATCTCAGGCCGGATAAGGTGGATAGGGGAACCATTGATACGGATGAGTCCACGACCCTCCTTCGCATGGGCGACTGCAGTGGCAGTCTAAACAAATAAAATATTGTGTTAATCTCCATTCTTGAAGACAGCGGGACAGCGGGGGCAACATGCCTTCTTTTTGCCGAATGTCTGAACGGCCTTGACTTGAGATGCCATTTTTTAAAAGCCGAGCAAGAGCGTACTATGATACTATGAGAAAGGTACTGAACAGTCACAAGAAACGCATACCTTGATTCTTTAGGTCGTCGAGGCCGGCTTCGATAATCTGACGGCAGATTTGGGTGGCTTGGGTAGCTAGCCAGTTTTTCGGCAATCACCAAAAATGACTAAGCATATGGTCCGCTTCGGGTATTTTCTTCTCAGCTGTTTGTGAGCTAGGTCATGTTGGCGAGGAGTCTGGTAAGTCCTTTAAAACATTATCATCACTACACTTATGAACACAATCAGACTTCGCGGCCTGTACTACCAAGACTTGCTCGTCTATCTACTGAGGTCAATGCATTCCCTTCTCCCGTTCTTCCAGGTATGCTCGACGGGTTGTAGCCGATTTGAAGTTGAATGATTCCATCAGCTTCACCCGTATCGCGACCCATGATGCTCTCTCTGAGCCAACCCCTTCGCCGTAGATCTTCGGAGCCACACTATGCTGAGAGTGTTATTTCTCTGGATCCCACTGTCTTTGACCATCCCATCCGTCGTGACATTCTCCATCTTTGTGTCACTCACTATCGCGACTCCCTCCGCCAAGGTTCAGCCAGCACCAAAACTCGCGGTGAAGTCGCTGGATCAGGTGCCAAAATTCGTCAGCAGAAGGGTACCGGTAGAGCCCGTCTCGGCGACGCTCAGTCTCCCATGCTTGTTGGTGGAGGTCGTGCATTCGGTCCCAAGCCTAGAGATTTCAGTACCAAACTTCCAAGAAAGGTCATTACCATGGGCATGCGTGTTGCACTGAGTGCGAGAATGCGAGAGGGTGTTTTAGGTGTAACGACACATCTGGATTGGCCTTGTGCAAAGACAGGGTCTCTGTCAAGGAAAATTGATGAGCTAGGGTATAGGAAAACACTGTTTATAACCGGGGAGGAGAGTCCTTCGGTTGGACTTGCGAGAGCGATCGCGAACATCCCTTCCGTCAAGTTGATGAATGTTAAGGATGTGAATGTGTATCAAATTCTCTATTGGCAGCGTATCATCATGGACATCAAGGCCGCTGATTACTTTGAACAGACACTGAAAAAAGATATACTCCTCCTCCCCTTACCTCTCCTTGAGTCAACTTCTGCATAACCTATTGTTTCTACTCATTCAGGTTTCCTTAGTAGTGACGTCGTTATCTAATTGGACCTGCGACAAAATCTGGCAATTCTGGTGGTAGACCACACTCGTCTCCTTGTCAGTACGGAGACGTGTGTTGTTCGTCGAATTTATCAATCACCATCCACGGTACACTAAAGATAGCAATTATATTAGGCCTTTGCTCATAAATCTATGAATGCTTGAGAACTATGTTCTATCTGACTGATACCACTAGCAAAAGCACGGAGAATGTGAACGCTGAAACCAACAGTGAACTGACCTACTGATTCTGTCATAGTTGTTGGAACAAAAGACTCAATGCGGAGCGCGATTGAAAGCCCAGAAACTGCATTGCTCTTATGGTTCCCTTCAAAAATCAGGAACCTCAGTTTCTTCAGGTTTGGACAGTAGATAGAGGCAAACTACTTTGTCGTTTGGTGCCTCCATTCTTCCCCGAATCAAGTTCCATTGTAAGCCTACTTGTCACAATGCTCACTGTGCTAAAAAAGATTCCGAAACCATCATAGGGGGCTGCGGTCAGTTGAAACTCATTGGCTACTCAACTGAGTTCAGTCCCCTCTTGTCTTTTCTGGTGGCACCCGCAACATCCAGGATGACGTCGAGCAATTATCCTATAGATGAATGAGTGCCTAATCAGACCTCAAATCAGGCGGCATCTCATAGAGGCTGTTGATCCACTCAAGTAAGCTGAAACTTTAAAGCTTGTGAAAATGAAGGCCTTGCATACAATTGACGCAGACCACGATACCGTGATTCGCCTATTCAAGAACTCTTCAGAGCAGGGAATGCAACCAAGACATGTTCAACGATTGACGTCGAAATTAGATTTTTCTCACAACATGAAAACTATTCTCCAGAATGATCTCGACAGCCAACAGGTGAGATGGAAGAATCAGACACCATACTCTCAGTTTTCGTCACATAAATGACAGCAAATCTGAGATTACACAGAACATCTGTTTCAGCGAGCGACCCGACTTTCAAATGTATATGCATTAAATACGCATAATGACGGGAGTGGGGGACATTGCCATTTACGTTTCTTCAGAGAAAGGTAATATAGACTCCTAGCCATGGGTAGGCATGGTCAATGCAGCACGATTACCAACAGCGTCCTCGGCCCTCCAAAGGCTAGTAACAGTCTATGACCAAATAAAAAGAAGATTCAAATTGCCGACGATAAAATGAACGCACTTTGTTTTGGGTGTAGAAATTGATGCCACCCTTGCCGTAGAAATTAATATCACCCAAGAAAGATCCCTTATTTCCACTCCAAGAAAACATGGGTAGAGGAACAGGAATGGGCACGTTCACACCGATCTGGCCAACATTAACCTCGACTTCAAATTTACGACCAGTGGCACCAGATTGTGTAAAGATAGCAGCACCATTCCCGTAAGCATTGTTGTTGATGAGCTCGATAGCATCATCCAGATTATCTGTCATCAGGATGAGCAAGACAGGGCCAAATATTTCCTCACTATCCAAGCCTGTTAACTACAAGAGCAGAGCTCATGTGATGGCAATGCGCACCGGTAGCATTTCATATTCGTCCCCGCCTCGATAATTGTCGGACCCACAAAATTACCGTCAGGATATTCGGATACAACATGGTTCCGTCCGTCCAGTACAATCTTCCCACCTTCTTCTTCACAAGATAAAATCAAATCAAGAATCCTCTTCTTAGCGTGCGGGGAGGTGACAGGACCACTGGAATGATTCGGTCAATCTCATGAAAGCCTATAGTTAGTCGGACGCACAGATCTGCACCCGGCTCAAAACCTCCAGTCACTTTGAGTTTTTGAGCGCGTCCAACAAGATCCGGAAGCCAGCCCTGAGCCTCCCCAACCAGGATCGCTAAACGAGATTAGATCAAGACCTTAATTTATAGGGAGAAATGCCCTTACCGACTGAGATGGCCATACAGCGTTGCCCTGCAGCACCAAATGCGGCGCCGATGATCGAGTTGAGGCTGAGATTCTGGTTGGCTGGAACGATTTTTGAACAACCAATGACAGAATTTGGAAAAACATACCATCGGGCATTACTATAGCATGATTCTTTGCTCCCATGTTGGCCTACATCGTAGGATATGAGCACCTTGGGCTCGCAGAGAAACATTGACCAACCTGAACGCGTTTGCCATTCTGATTCCCACTGAGAACGGTAAGTAACTGTCGGGATCCGAAGAGAGTATACTCGCCGGTTGAAAATATGCTGACCGGCTGTGTTACCGCCGACGAAGCTAATGGCTTTAATGGCCGGGTGATCACAGATCGCATTGACGGTTGGTACCTGGCCGTGAACGATGTTGAGAACACCGTCAGGGAGGCCTGACTATTCGTGAGCCAGCATTGTAAAGTTGAGCCGTCCGTCTTACCGGCTTTTTTGCAAAGTTCAGCTATGATCATTGCAGCACCAGGATCACGCTCAGAAGGCTTAACAATAAGGGTATTCCCAGTGACTATAGCCATTGGGATCGACCAGAGGGGGATCATACTGTGCAATTCTCAGCAAGCAGCCTTA
>Ga0153924_1000257_pt1 | contig 35375 bp, 45 predicted proteins | sample TSNJ008MetaG_FD_104709 | JGI IMG/M metagenome (GOLD analysis project Ga0153924, IMG submission 104709) | Attine ant fungus gardens microbial communities from New Jersey, USA - TSNJ008 MetaG | ecosystem: Host-associated > Fungi > Mycelium > Unclassified | place: USA: New Jersey, Wharton State...
ACACCGTGTTGAGCATCTCTTCTGCCTTCGAAACTGGGACAAAAACTTTCAACGAGTCCCTCGCAGCCGAGTATCGAATATCTCCGATCCCATATGAGGTTAACCATGCTTTGACGACATCAATACTCTCTTGATCAGGAGCTGCCAATGCCTCGACCTCTTCTTTGAACATGTGCTGGCCATAACGCTCATTGGACGGATCACTGATTTCGTAGAGGTTTTGTTCCAGGAGCCTAAATTTTGGTTGGGGCAAAGCAAAACGAAGATGGATGATGTGATTAGGGTCTGGAGAGCCGTGTTCTACCCATCCGACAGGCGGAGTGACTGATTCTTTAAGCCGGTAGTGCTGGTCAGCATTCTTTGATAGCACGCCCCCTGCTATCACTAGTCCGAAGGTTAAGAAGGACCTCATGGTGACAGCAGTATCTTTGACCAAATTCCCCAGACTTTATACCCGCAAGTTTGGAAGATCGGCACTTGAAAGTTAGAAGCACGAAAATAACCATTAGAAGAGCTGATGGGGTACGCACAACGAGCCTCATCTCAACTATCTACTATCGCAACATGAAACACGAACACTCAGTAACTAAGAGATGAAACCAAGATATTTTTAGTGTAACGCTCGACATTCCAACAGGTAGGAGGGAGCAATTCCCTCGTTAATTGTGGAATTAATACATTATTTCATGAACACAAGATTTATCTTGTCGTAGGGTCCCAATTGCAAGTGATCCCATCAAGCAGTCCTGGGTGGCAACTTTAGGCCTTCTCAAGCCTACTTGATTCTGCTCATTCAAGACAACTAGCCCAGATACCTGGCTAGTTGATATTGGGGTCCTCCCATCAATGCAGTAATGTCACATCACCAACATTATCGTTACTAGTCCATTCTGGCCATCCCAAACAGGGTGCGTTCTTTTTTTTTAGGAAAAATTCAACAAATATGAATGGTACATTCAGCACCAGAATGTTGACCCCTCAATCGACCAATGATGTTGATTAGCCTCTGCGTAGAATTGTCATGTGGTTACAGTGGATGACTTCCCGTAAGAATCTGGGAAATTCTGAGGATGCAGTGAACGTGTGAAATTCCAGTCTGAGAAAATTCCCGTAACGAGTTTCCAGGTCACACCGTATTACATTACGATGCGACACAATAATGATATCATGCTCCCAATTATCCCAAGGACGAGACATTGCTTGCATGTTCAACAGATCTCACGGTCTACTACTGTGCTCTTCGAGCATGAAATGCTCAGCAACAATACCGAAAACCTCACTGCCTCTATTTACAGCGACAAGAGCTATTTTATAGATCCTCACAATGGTACACTATGGCAGCAACTTCGGCACAGCCAGGATTGGGGTACTGATGATGAATAGAAAAAGGATTAGCATGTTCATTCTATATTTAGAGACAACATCTGAACTCTCGGACATGATTTAGAAAATCAAATTTGATTGATTACCATGAAATGATCATACTGGGTGAGTTCCCGTGGGCAGTGCAGGTAAATTTGTGATACATATTGATGAAATACGATCGGGGGAGGGTGCAAACGGAGAGCAAATACAAATAACTATGCTGCTTATATACCCACCTATATATGTGAATGCATTGGACACCTTAGGAGAAGGTCTGATCGGCAGCAAGGACAGAACATGATAGTATCAGACATTGTTGAAGAGAGTTTCTCCTGAATCATAAACTAGTTCTATAAGTTGACAGAACGTAGAGAACTACGCAATCTGACTTGGAGGTATCTCTTAAAGTTGCATAGGTCATTTGTTCATCATCATGACATCTGTGTGGAGTATCGCAGGTTCTCAAAGAATAAGATGTAAATCTGTGTCAAAATCTTTTCTTTCACAACGTTCAAGTAACGTTCAAGTCTAGGTGGCATCATACAAGAAATTTAGCACTACAGCAGAAAACGATCAGTATCGGGTATATGGAGCTCGAGCTTGAGCTCGAACAACAGTCAGTTACATCCTCTACGACAGACTGCTGTTTTCGAAGTTAAGGTAGATGCTTCTTCATCTTTTCAAAATCGGGAATACCAAGACCAGTGACAGGATCCCATCCTTCTGAAGCCTGGAAATAATTTACTTCGCGTTAGAAAAAATATTACAACACCTAATCGCATACGTACATTGAAACCTTGAGTACCACAGCCAGGGTTGTTGCCAACCGTGACATCATCAAGACCAGCTAGACCTTTTCCATAGAGCCAGGGGTTCAAAAAACCGAGAGGAGGTTGTTTCTGGGATAAACGAACATCGTTCAGTAAAGCGATTACTGCAGCGAATGCCGGAGCAGAGGCCGAGGTGCCCGCGATACTTGTGGGCCTACCCTTAAGGTAGATGCGGAAACCCCTACTCATAGCAGCTACGTCAGGAAAGCCCTGTGTCATCGCGTGAGCTGCAGTTCATACAGTTTAAAAAAGCAATTACTCGTCCAGTCCTAAGGAGAGATTAAGTCAGTTCAAGGCATAGATTAAATTGCATGACTCTAGGAATTTACTTACGTGTTGTACAACCCTGAATATAACCCTTTCGGGAGTTTATCGAGGTATCCCTGAACGGCCTGAGACTGATAAAAGGGTCTGCTAAACTATCAATCATAGGAAATTTGTAAGCATCTATTCCTTCTTTCAACTGTCCGCACCAACGTAATCACTGAAGCCTCCACCAGAGAAGTAAACGCCTTGCTCAGGAATATTGGTTGTGCCTCCTACGGATGTGGAACTGTGGAACATATGAGCAGACGAAAACTACAAGGTGCCATCAAACTCACTAGGGACAGCTACAAAGCAACAATTATGTTAGAGTTTCAGGAGACAAGAGATTATCATGGCTATACCTCGCTGGAAATGTAGGCATAAAGCGAGTTTCATTCCGCCCATTGTTAGTCTGACAAGCTTGGTTTTCAGGATCGGAGCTACCATCCCCAACACCGAAGTCACCAGAAGAAAACAGCATAGATACGCCACGAGCACCTGCGATAATGTTGTTGTCAACTACCTTCCTAAAATTGAGGTTCTAGTGCACTGACCGAGTTGAGCAATGCTGTTACAAGTCCGAACTGCATAAGAGAAGGGGACTATCGGGGTCGGGGTATGTTTACATTCACAGTCAATACAGAACTGGCGGACCACATACTTGTCTGTTCCTCTTCGCCATAACTGGTAGAGATCGTCTGTGGAAGGTGATGCTCTGCCAAAACAGCATCCATCCACTGTAGAACACATTGTCATCAAAGCAGTACTTCTATTGTGTAGACATCTTACATCCTGAAAGGGCTCTATGATCGATTCAGCATGACACTGACAGAAACGAGGAGCAGAACGCACCATTTGTATTAGTAGGAGTTTGGTTATCAGGTTTGAAAGGTGGGTGACCCGCAGTTGTCCAAGCAACTGCCTGGGTTGGCCAGGTAAGGCCGAATGCGAATTGAGAGTCAAGGTTGGCTTCACTCCCAGCATTGGAGACGTTCTGGTCATTTTTCCCGCCTAAAATCACCTACGTTAGGCACATCTTCGAAGAGTATACATCAGGAACACTCCCCATGCACAGAAATCAGCCGATATCCGCTACCAACAGCCTCGGGTCTTTGGTCTTGGTAAAAATCCTGCAAGTCTTGATTGTTGATATATTGTTCAAGGTAGGAGGCAATCCCAATCGCGTTCTGTTTGGGGGCGGCAGGTATATACGACCGGAAGTTATAAAGCTCTTGCAAACAGTCAATTGTGACCCCCACCCTGCAAGCAGCAATTTTATTAATGAGCGACGCATCTGAATTGTCGTCAAAGATTTGGGTAATGTCGTCCTCAAAGAATGAGGTAGTCCTCATCTTGCTCCATCGAGCAAAGAGAGTAGTTGGTTGAACAACGTCGACATGACCATGCACATGGCTAGGAAGATGATACTCTGTGGTGCGAATCAGATAATCATCGGTGTCCTTGTATTGCCAGACATAATAGTTCTGAGGTTACCGGGTTAGGGATAGCAGGGTCAGAACGGAAAGGACAGTCACCGTGTTGAGCATTTTCTCTGCAACATGGACAGGAACGTGGACAATGACCCAATCTCCAGCCGAAGAGCGGCTGAGATCGTTCTGCCCTAAACCGAAAGATGCCAGCCAATCATCGACGAACGTGATGCTCTCTGGCTCGGGGGCGACGAGCGCCTCCACCTGTGCCTTGGATAAGTGCTGGCCATAGCGTAAATGGCTGGGGTCACTGATTTCCTGCAAATGCCTTTCCAGTTCAGCAAAATTGGCCTGAGGAAGACCGATGCGCAGTCGGATGATGTGGTCAGCCGGGGCTGGCGCCACTCTCTCCCAACTAAGAGGAACATGTATCCTTTCCTTGAGATGGAAGGGGTAGGGTCCCTGAGTAGATGCAAAGGCACCCGAGGCAAATGTTAAGGCCAGGAGGCAGCGAACGAGAAGTTTCATGATAAGGAGAGACTAGTGGACAAGGCTACAAAAATAGTCTTCGCGCCCTAAGATTTGGCTTTGTTGTACGTAGATGAGAAAAATATACGTCTCCAAGTGCGATGGCTGACATTACGGACTCTGTCGCAATTTTCAGCGAGGGGACATTCGAAGAGCAGGTGCAGGAAACGCGTACCGATCTCCGTACCCTACAAACTCATTATAATACAGATTCTCGAGCTTGTCGTATTTATTGCCAGAAGTCATCCTGAAGATGAACGCACCCCTTTCATCGCGTCATTTCAAGATGATTTCAAGACAGAAGAAGGAAAGACACCGCTTGAAGAGGACCAAGTGCAGCAGAGAGCCATTCTTTCCAAGTTGGTGGGAGAGATCAAGCAGTTCGGAGAGGGAAACGATAAAGGTGTGAACATGATATTAATGGAAGATAACGGCTGACTCCCGCGAACAGAAATTGAGGGCTTCTACAACCTTGTGTTCTCTCATCTATTCACGCTATGGCCCCTGAATTCACCACAGATCAAAGAGTCTCTGGCCTCACTCCTACGAACAATTTCGTCGGAACCCACCAAGAGGCCTTCAACAAAATTCCGCATGTCAGCTTGACAATCTCTTCAGCCCATCCGCCTTCTGAATCTTACTTATAGTCTGTCTAATCTCTTTAATGTCATTCCCAGGACATCCCCTCTCCGTTTGACTGTGTACAGCACGATTCTGAACTTTGCATCCTCAAACGACCAACTTGATACCCTTCAACTACAACCAGCAACAGTTGAAAAATGGCTAAAAGAGTGGGACATCAGTCCCGAGGACAAATCCACTTTCCTAAAATCCCTTATTGATACTTTCACTTCTGCCGATCAAGTGTTCGTCCTCATCCTCTTTTTCTACACTTGATCTCTGTTAACATCAAAGTGATCTAGACCAACAGCATATCAGTACTCTCTCCCATATGTCCGCAGCCTTCCCTCAAATTCACCTACAGCCCAGACCGCAGCCATTGAAACCATTTCAACAGCACTCCGCCTGCCTAATCTCTTTGACTTTTACCCTCTTTATAAACTTGACGCCGTCATCGCCATGAAAGACCACGAGCTCTTTGCTCTATTGCAGGTCTTTCTTAGTGGTGGGATTCCAGAACTCAAACACTGGCAGATAAATCACCCTGATTCTGCCAAAAAATACAGTGCGTCGCAAGCTCAAAATGTCTCCTTCGCATACTTAAAACAGTGCAACTGCTCATAAGATCTCAACAACGCTGATCTCGAGAGAAAAATGCGTCTCCTGACGCTTGCAACTCTTGGTTTCAACAACATTGGCCAGAACCTGGCCTATACCAGTATCGCTGAAGCTCTTCAGATCGATGTTTCTCAAGTCGAGAAGTGGGTGATTGACAGTGTGTTCCTCTCTCCTTCTTCTTCACTTTCACCCTCAATTTGAACTGTGAATCACTCAGTTATCCGTACTGGACTCTTACACGGCAAACTCTCTCAAACATCGCAAAGCCTCTACGTCGTTCGCTCCTTTGTCCAATCGTTTGAAAAAGAGCAATGGGAAATCCTCGAGAAGCGTATGATGGCTTGGAAAGTCAATCTTCAGAAAGTTATAGGCGTCATAAGCGACGCAAAGAGAATGGCAGGACAAGTTCCCGTTACTTCATCCGCGTAGATATAACAAGTTCCTGTTCCTTGGCTAGTGTAGATTACAAATGAGGCTTGACAACATCTATCCAACACCTCGTTCTGTCTTTATAATACATACCAATTAGCGGGAGAACAAAAAAGCAAGAATTAGTCTAGGTGTTGCAAGGCAGTACCCGTAGATTAACAATAATCTATGGAAGTGATACAAATGATACAATCACCATTCTCCATCAAATCCAACGAAACCTGGTGAAAAGATCAGTTCTTGTCTGTGTGACTAGAGGACAAAAAAAAATTCACCGGTCAACAAGAACACATAAAAATACCTCTTCTTCTCCAACATAGAACACCAATTCCACGCACTTGTCAATCGCCCATCAATGCAACTCCCAGCATCAAAGAAGTTGTCTGCTCCAGATCCATCAAATCCATGTCTAAAGAAATCACCCAGAATCTCCCTCATCAAATTATCCACCGAACCAAACTCATCCTCGATATAACTCTTCAATGCAGGCTTTTCTGCCAATCCAGGAATTTGTTTCAAAGTGTTACAGATAGGTAAGAGGATGCGATAAATTTGCGTGTACTTGTCAATGAACATGAGAGCGTTGGGGACGTTGTGATCGCCCATGTGGATGACGGATGAACCGATCCATGAGCCCACAGATTTTTGGGCTTTATGGAGGATGGTCTGCATCATCCGAGACGTTTTCGGTGCTGCTTGGACTCGATTGAGACCTTGACCTGTATCCCGGAGGCGGTAGGGTACATTTTCTGAAAGCAGATCTTGTTCGGCGAGAGACCAGAAGTGGAACATATCTGTATGATGGATTGGTCATCAGTGAGAGAACTTGTTCACTAGCAAAAAGACATGCACCATGTAAAATCTCCCTCCAGAGGGTTAAGCTCTGTAGGACATAGGCATACTGTTTACTATGATCATGAGACAGTCTCGCACCACCCTTTCCGCTTCGAATCGCCAGGCTGCTCTTCTGATCCTTCGCCTGCGTAGGATGGAAGTATTGCTTCAGATGAGCAATCATTTGATCACAAGGATCACGGTTGACCCTCAAAAACGCGTGATTATCTCCAATGGAATATAAACACTGACGAATTTGTTCCTGTGATAGCCCGTTCTTTGCGTAGCCAGACGAAAGCGCTTCGATGGCACGTTCCTTAGCTTTGATGTCCTTTTGAATTTCGCGTCTTGTGCGGCCTTCAGAGTAGATTTCTTGCGTGGCAATCGTGATAAGATCATTCCGAAGCAAATCAACGGCATCATGCTGCTCTAACACGAGATGTACTGTTTTGATGGAACGAACACAAGAGAAGTTGAGAAGTTCCTTAACGTCTAATGTTTGGCTATCCTAAAAGAAGCTTCGTTCACTTAGGGATCAAGTCAAATGGATTAGAAGGCTCACCTGAAGAAGATAAATCAACTTTCCATACGTTGTTCTCATCTTCTCAGGATTCATAATCTTATGTCTCCTCCCTAACTCAAAGATCTGCTGATAAAACTCCGAATTGGCTTCGAAATCTCTATCCTGAAACAACTCTTGTCCCTGCTTATAATCCGCGGCAAGCACCAACCCAGACAAGATCGCACACAACTCTCGGACCTGATGAACAATTCGTTTGGCTCTCGGCAGTCCGTACCCAATCGTATCAATCTTATCCGTGTACTCCGACACAGACAAGGCAGCCTCAAGTAGGCGAAGAAATTTTCTCTCAGATAGGGTAAGTCGGAGAGGAATGTGCTTCGCTCTCTCGACAAACCATTCTCCTACTTTAGAGCCAGCAGTTGGTTGTACAGATACTGTAGCCTTTGGAGAGTTCTGAGTGGTAGTACTAGAGTTCATAGAACTCTGTTCCCGAGTCTCGTCAATTTTGTTCAAGCCGCCCTCAGCGTTCTCGTCATTAGGGTCGCAGACCTCCTCTCCATATTTCATCTTATTAGAGACATATTGAGTTACCCTTTTCACAAAAGAACTAGCCATAGTAAATACCGAATTGTCGTCCACATCGCCAGTAGTATGGGGGGTGGCAGTACCTGATATTCCGGGACTTGCGGTAAGGGTGGCAGCACCATTGGTTGGAGGGCCTGGTACGGACGAAGAAGACGCGACGCTTGAGGCTACAGAACGAGGGACTGCATTTCCGTTGTTGGCTTTGACCTTTTTTATGGAATTTTCAGAGGAATCTAGGGGTCGGACTGCATGGCGTTTTCGGGAACCTTTCCGATGTTGGGCGGCGAAGCAGACTTCACAATAAACATCTGAGCAAGTTTCACAGATAACTTGTGCAGGTTGGTCTGGAACGACAGAGAGCCAGAAGCAGGAATAACCATTTGAGTGATCATTGAAAAAGTCATTGGTCAGGAAGTACAAATAAAATTCAACATTGTCGGGGATGGTGAGATGTTGAGTACACACCTTCACATTCAATACAATACCCTTCAACAGGTGGCCTGTCGGTGTCTTCTTCATCCCATCCTCCTGCAGACACAGCCGTGACATCGCTAGACACAGTTGGGTGCTCGATTGAGCCATGGTTGTCACTAAGGATGTTCTCAAGCGAGAACACAGTGTGACCATTGGTCTGCTTTTCACTGTCATCAACTTGGTTTGAGGAATTAGTATGAGAATCGGCCATGGGACAAAGATGGAAAGACAGAATTAAATTTTGAGCACATTGGTTGGTGCACGTGAATGCAGCCATTAAGGCTATGCAGGATTGCCTGGTGCTCCTTCAAAAATCGACTTAAATCCTTGAACAAATTTGATGTGTCAAAATTGATGTACAGCTAATTGCAGACCATGCCAGAAACTGATGAACTAGTGCAATAATCAAGATGTAATATTAGCAGGGGTCATATTATCTGTCTTCTAATCTTCGCCCGGTTTGTTTATCTTCGCCAACATGAGCTGCCCACTCCTCGGCATCTTCCCAAGAATCTGCCCATTCAGTAGTCTCACCCTGTGCACTCCTCTGTCGGACTATGGTAGGCGAAAGGACTTCAACAGATTGCTGTTCGGGGGTTTTTGCTCCAGATGGCGGGGTTGTAACTTGAGAAGAGTTGATCACTGGCTGCCCAACAGGTTCAATAGATAGCGGCGGAGGGGGCTCACGGCGCTGTTTCTTCATGAGGTTCTTGGCCAGTCTAATTGCTTTAACATGATCATTACCAGATGGGGCAACGCATGTTATGCTGCTTGATAGACTTGGGGGATATGAATGATTATCATAAATCGCAGAAGTAGACGTGGACTTGTGTTCATTGACGTCGGAGGACTTGTCTTGCTGGCCATCTGATGGCAATGGCAAGCGTCGTATCCGCTGGTTCTCCAGATCTCCAGGATTATATGCATCATCGTCCTCGTCGTCAGAGTTAAAAAGGGGTTCGCGATACTCAGAATCAAAATGTGATAGGCTGTTGCCGTCAAGAGCAATGACACTGGATGCCTTTACTATAGAATCAATCAGCCAGAACTGTAGAATGTTCATGATGATGGGAAATATCCCCATAGTGCTGAAAGAATCTGTCAATGATACCAGTGAGCTCGTCAAGGGAAACTTACAATACGACTTGAAGTATATCACCATCTTCGGTATACGTCCAGCTAAGAATCCACTCCCCAATCTTAAATATTCTAGGCCACAAGGCTAGAAGCCCAACAACCATCAATTTCATGGTTGTCAGTGCCAGGACATATATAGCAGCCTGACGCGCCCAATACTTCATCAGAGGAGGCGAGCCATAAACACCTGACTCAAAACCCTTCAAGCCGAATTTCTCTTGAGCGACATATGTGAGGAGACGGAGGATAGCATAAATCAAAGCAACACCTATGCACTACAATGAGTGACGTTTTGCCAATCAGGGATGGAAAGTAAAAGCATGCCAAGGGTGGTGTCGATCAGAATATTGAGAAAATAGAACACGCAGGCATTGTTCGTGCTAGAACCCAGATGGGAAACCAGGACATTGACGCCATGGACAAACATTTGACCGACGACCTGTTTTGAGACATCAAAAAGCCTTTAGATATGGTCAGAATTCGTGTCACCACAATAGTGCAGACACGACGCACCATATTTTCCACGGTCTTTTGGGCGTTTCAGTGTGTCGTTTGTAAATCAATGATAGAATAACCAAGATTCCCATAAGCCCTTGAACGATCTATACGGTCATGAGTCTTGGAATCTGATATGCGTTTCTCTAAGGATATATTCACAAGAGCAGTAGGACCGAGGAGACGACATGAGCGATTGTCCACGTCTGGATATTCGTCGAGAATGCCAGCTGTTGCGGCATCGGAGGAGGACATGGACGGTGGAGAACTCTGCTCAGCTTACCTAATTTAATCGGTGATTAAGTCTGCTCTTGCCGTTGCACTATGAGTTTCTTTGGACGATCCAGTAACAACAACACTCCTCCAGGGAATTATAATCGTGTCGCAGGTAACGATAATTACCGCAGTCAATTGCGACCAAATGCCCCGCCCTCCGCACAGTATCACCACCCACAGCACGGATACAACGACGCACCCAGCGCCCTTTACGAGAAACGAGGCGAGTATTCTAATAGGAGATCCCCTGCTCCTCCTTCCTACCAGCAACCGAGACATGCTGGACAGTATGTGTTTTTTTCGGCTTATCAGAATCCTTCTCTCTGATTCGGTAGTATTATAGGTCAACCTTTGCTGTAGTCAGCTCGCCAAGCGAGGCCCTTGCACTCACAAACTGCCTGATCTGCAATCCATCTGACTTTGCTCATGGTCAACATGTCCTTGTCAAAGGAGAGTTCTCATGTACGGTCAAGTGCGCCCTCTCCCAAGAGCTGTATCACCTGAAAGCTGACCCGATAAATTAGACACGATGATACTGGAAAGGTACAGTCGGGTCAAATAGCTGCATCTGCCCTTCATCGCCAATGGATTGGACTCTCTGTAACAGGAGACTCTGTTACAATCGACCCATTACCAACACCGCCCCATCCCGCAGCACCATTATTCATCCAATCAATTGACCTTGAAATTGGTCTTTTTCGTCGCGGTCAATTAGCACCTGCGGAACAACTCTCCGTTGACGATATAATAAAAATCCTACTCAAAGCCTTTTCTAATATCATCGTTGGCTTGAACGAGAGCATCGCTTTTGAATTCCGAGGCGTGCCACTCAAAGGCACAATCAAGGGCCTTTCTGTGTTGGAACTTGCAGATGAGCAGCAGAGGAATGTGCATGGAGGAGGTTTCGGCTCTGGACGAAGGGATAGTGGTATATTGATGGAGAAGACAGACATTAATATCCTGAAGGATCCTGAAAGTGCTATTAAGCTTAAATCCAGCTCAAAGAAGTAAGTTACTTGCTTCTCTCCGTTGCTCAAGCTCTGATGGCCTGACTATTAGGGCTCCACCGAATGCTATCCTTGCTCCCAACTTCAAGTTCGAGGATATGGGTATAGGAGGTTTGGATACCGAGTTTTCAGATATCTTCCGCCGTGCCTTCGCTTCTCGTGTATTCCCTCCCGGTCTCGTGGACAAACTCGGTATCCAGCATGTAAAAGGTAAGCTTCAGTATCTTGTAGTTTATCTCCCACGAATTGAAGATTACTAGGCATCATTCTCCACGGCCCTCCTGGAACTGGAAAAACACTGATTGCACGGCAAATCGGTAAAATGCTCAATGCGCGAGAGCCAAAGATTGTTAACGGTCCTGAAATCCTGAACAAGTATGTCGGCGCTTCTGAGGAGAACATTCGAAAGCTTTTTGCCGATGCTGAAAAGGAGGTCTGTAGTTTGTATCTGAAGACGGTATACCATTGATGATCAATCAAGTACAAGGAGAAGGGAGACGAAAGTGGTCTTCACATCATCATCTTTGATGAATTGGATGCTATTTTCAAGCAGCGTGGAAGCACCAACAGTGGCACGGGTGTTGGAGATACAGTTGTAAACCAACTTTTATCCAAGGTGGGCCCTATCAGTTTTGTGGTAAACCCGTGCTCATTAAATGCTAGATGGATGGTGTTGACCAACTCAACAATATACTGATCATTGGTATGACCAATCGCATCGACATGATTGATGAAGCTCTTCTCCGTCCTGGACGTCTGGAAGTTCATATGGAAATTTCCCTCCCAGATGAAAAGGGTCGTTATCAAATCCTGAGCATTCACACCAACAAAATGCGTACCAATCAAGTCATGGATGAAGATGTTGATCTGTTCAAACTTGCTGCCCTGACCAAGAACTATTCCGGTGCAGAGATCAGTGGTTTGATTAAAAGTGCGACGAGTTATGCGTTCAATCGGCATGTGAAGGTTGGGACTGTGGCCGGCATCTCTGACGATGTGGATGATTTGAAGGTGAACATGAATGACTTTATGAATGCACTCGAGGAAGTACATCCAGCGTTTGGTGTTTCAGAAGAGGAGTTGGACCAGGTTGTGCAGAATGGAATTATTCACTTTGATATTTCCGTCGATGTCAGTTCCATCTGCGCAAGTTTCAGCTGAGCTACACTCACACAACTTTTCTGTTAGGAAATGCTACGTTCTGGCAGACTACTTGCCGAACAGGTACGCTCGTCACAACGAACGCCACTTGTCAGTGCACTCTTGCACGGACCATCAGGATCGGGAAAGACAGCGCTTGCGGCCTCAATTGCGCAGGCATCGGAATTCCCTTTCATTAAACTCATCTCACCGGATAACATGGTTGGCTATTCGGAACCCCAAAAAGTACAGGCCATCACAAAAGTGTTCACGGATAGCTACAAGAGTCCATTAAGCGTAGTGGTAGTTGATAATATTGAGCGGTTGATTGGTGAGTTGATAAGGGTTTAAATGTTTTGATCACTGACTTGATGTAGATTGGACGCCGATGGGTGCAAGGTTTTCAAACTCAGTGTTACAAACTCTTCTTGTCCTGTTCGCTCGACGGCCTCCCAAAGTATGTTCACATTTGGTTTCCCTTTAACTGAACTCAACCTCCACACCAGAGCCGTCGTCTCCTCATCCTCGCAACTTCCTCTCTCCGTTCCATCCTAGCAGATCTTGGTCTATCTGAAACATTCGACTCAGAAATCTATGTCCCGCCTATCACATCTATCACTTCACTCGATCGCATTCTCCGCGAAGTTGAGCTATTCCCAAATGAGAGTCAACGGCAAGATGCTATCCGTATGCTCACTGAGGCCGGTTTCAGCGCTCGTGGAGACGGTAGCTCAAGACTGCAAATTGGCATCAAGAAGTTGTTGAGCATTATTGAGATGGCTAGGCAGGAACCGGATAGCGTCGCTGAGAGATTGTTGAATGGATTGACTGGATTGGGAATGTAAACCTAGTTGAATACTTGGGATCTGGATGTGGCACGCTGGGCGGGGCTTGGTTGCCGTAAAGGTTTCGAACTCTGGACTTTAGATTTAGAATATCCACGTGTAGGATGATTGTTCGTTAGTGGTTGCTGTGGTAATAGTACATACATGAATACGGATGCCTCTATCTCCAAGGGTGGGCAAGTCATATGTGGAATAATGCCCTTTTTGGGTTGACCGGTTATTTGAGGAGGCGATGGCAGTTGGATGTTCGCTTCTGCTCTACTGCGGCAGACCTTATCTACTTCACACTCGCTCTCTTCTTGTTTTTTTGGATTCCACGAACAAGTCTTTCAGATAGTCCCACTTCCCGTCGAAAGCCATGTCGACCGATCTTTCTCCACACCCTATTTCTACAAGGTCCAGCTCTCAGCCCAAACCGAAAGGCATTCTAAAGAATGCGCCCCACTCTGGCTCACCTGCTGCCTATCCTAACTCTCAGTGAGCTATCCACCATCCTGGTTGTTCCCAAAGCACTGATAGGTACCCGTCACTTGTGCTCTTGCTTCCGAAATCCATTTGAAATGGGTGCTAAACGCACGAATGTAGTAGTTTACAGTGGGATGAAGAGAATCTCGCGTTGACTGAGATCCAGAAGGATAGTCTCATGAAGATAACCGAACCCAAGACGCCTTTCGTAAGGTATAACGTAGAAACTGATACCATTGAAGGAGGCATGTATTCTGTATTCTGTTGCACGAATACCTCACTCATGGAATCTACTGCAGACATTCCAGATTTGAACCTTGAAGTCCAATACATGTACGATTCACCACCACCACGATCTCCAGCCCGAACTGTTTCCTCTACTGGAGCGGACACTTCAGGGTATTCATCCCGTCGCACCTCGATATCAAGCGTCGGATTTTTCACTGGCAACAATAACAATGCTTCAAATCCTAGTGTTGCACCCTCGGGATCGGTATCTGGTGCGAGTTTGAGATCAGCTGGGAGCGGGAGTTCGAGCAGGAGCACAAGTTTCAACTTGCCTGACGAAGCAAGGAGAGGAATTCGCGCTGCGGACGGTGAGAGGAGAGAGGAGGTTGAAGAGGATGAAGAAATGGACGAGGAGAGTGAGTCCGAATATACCTTTGACAAAATGAACTTGTCCCAACTCATTGTTTCCAAAGCCGCCGCGAAACACGCAGAGTTCCTCAAAGCCAGGGGAAGACATTACTCGAACGAGGCCGAGGCTATGAAGGTATCTCTTTCTATCAGGAATCAATTCTGGTCATACTATTTTCACTCCCTAGCGTGCCGCTCAGCTTATGGACGAAGAAGATGAAGAAGACGAACAGGGAGATCCCTTGGATGTCGGCGGTGACGATGGGGATGAAGATCACGAAGGATGTTCTGGTACTATGCCTCCAGTTCCACCACTCCCGGCAGGTATGAGTACAGGGTCCAACGCACTGAAGTTGAATGGGGTTGGGCATTCATGAAATGCCTACTAGGCTTCGGGGCACCCCCATGCAATTATCTGGGGACGGTTATTCCTTTTGCTCGCAATTATGGAAGCTTCTGATAACCGTTCAAATCATAGCTATGCAATAAATGTCGGTTCTTTCCAAAGACAATGGATGTAGTTTAGTTGAAATAAAATATCCCCCTACTCAAGGTAATTTGATAAGATTAGATCTACATCGCATCAAATCAGATATGAATTCTCTCTTGTATTTTGGGGGACGAGGACCAGAGTTCACAGATAAGCATCTCAATACCAGAACTATTCCAAGTAATGGATTCGAAGGTCGGGGAACAAAAAAAGCAAAGAAGCCGGAGTTAAACTAAGGCATCTACTGATTCATATTCAATAGACCCCCGAAAGCCGAAGCGTCTCCAATAGGCATTGGTACTGGTACCGGCACAACAAGTGGTGACGTGGTAGAAGGGCCCGAGGAAAGTACCGTAGAACCATTCTCAAAATCCTGTAAAAGCATTATTGCGTGTATTTCGAGTGATGGAATAAAACTTACGTCCACTTATGGATAGAAGAGAAAACGATTGATCAGTATTCTTGTCAATAACCATGGAAATAGCATGAAGATAGTTGGGAATAGTATAGCTAGCATCAAGCCAGAGCTCGTTGACTGCGTTTAAGGTAGTGGACTCCATCCAGCCCAAACCAGCCATCTTTTTTTTGGAGAAATAACCAAAAAAGGTAACAACTCACCATGCGTACTCGGCAACCGACTCGTATTTAATCTCGCACTCGGTACCTGTCTCAGTGATCTAAAATCATTGTTCGCATATGTCTTCGTCAACCCAGTCGCAGCAGGCGACCTCAACAAAGCCGTAGGCGGAGAAATAATCGTTCCCAGAATATCAGGCGTTTTCTGCCCTCCCTTTGGTGTACTTGGCCTTCTTTTTGCTTCTTCTTCCACATCAACAGAACCATCATCAACTCGACCACCAGGAAATCCATCTACGAATGAGAATGTACTGAGGCTGTTGTTTCGGATATGAGAAGAGGAAGATGATGTGGTATTAGTACGAGAATGGGAGAGGAGAGAAGAAATAGACGATAAGGAAAGGATAAGTGTATCAGGTAATTCAATCGAGATAGAAATGATATCATCATTAGCCTCGTCGTTCAACTCGATCTTGGCTTGAATTTCATGAACCACTTGCTGTTGTTCCACTTCCACCAACTTGACAATAAACGACTCGCAAAGTGTGTCAAACGCCTCTTTCGTTACACCTCTCAAAAAAATCTTCCCGGCCGACATCTCTTTCCCCATCGTCGCACTGCCATCAACATCACTTTCGGATGGCTTGGTCAATGGAAAAATAATCATCCAGTGCAACAGTCCAATAACCATTTCCACGACCGGCAACGTGAGCTCTCCGGCCTTCTCAGAACATACAGCACATAGCCTTCCAATTTCCAATCTCGTAGCATCTACCAGGACATCAGTGTGCACCGCGGCGACCTTTCCATTGTCGCAAGTCAAAGGAGGGGAAAGGGAAAGAACCCTGCGCACGCCCTCATCTTTGATTATCTCCTCCATATGAATGGCCTCCACACTCTCAGACGTTACACTTCCCTGTACAACTCTCACCAGGCCAATCAGAACAACAACTTTCAACCTATCCAACACAACATCCACTGAACTGGATTGCAATTTTGCCCAGTTGTTTGGTCGGGAGAAAGATTCGAGTAGAGACGTAAATAGTGGTGAGGTGAAATGTCCCTCTAAAAGGAATGTGAAGAACTTTGCAAGGTATGTTGAGAGTGTCGGTGTTCTAGTAAGTGCATTGAAGAACCACGAGGACGAGGAAACGAGAAGACACAAAAAGTGTAGGCCCACATGCACCCGATACAAATTCACCATTTTATCAGCTTGCAATACCTCCTCCTCGTTCTTTTTCACTCTCTTCCTCCGGTGTTGTTCTTCAATCAACTTTTCTTCCCCTCCTGCATCCATATCCTCCGTCTCATCCCCTTTCACCTCAGTCTCAGGATCACCAATATCCTCGACACTATGTTCGTTCCTCTCGGATGAAGGATAACTTCCCGTAAGTCTTGCCAAAATCTCAGAAACTCCTTTCACTTCCTCCTCAACCAACCACTCTCCAATACCTACATTTCCGTCCTCATCCACACTAATCAAGAGAAGCACAAATCGCACTTGTGCTTCTGCTGGCAATACACGCATGAATAACCGTAGCTCATGTAGAACTAGTGGAAAAACATTCATTGCCCAATAAGCTTTGGTTCGCTTCAATTCTTCAGGTTGCCGCAGTCTATTCTGTGATGGAGATATATCATCATCGTCTGCCATTTGATTACTGTTCTCTTCTTCCTTCCCGACCGAGTTATTCATTCCCCGACGGTTCGTTCCCTCCAGAACAGACTCGGAAGGTAACACACACTCAATCAACTCCAGCACCCTCTCAACTCTCCCGACCACATCTTCTTCAAGTACATTCTGACTTCGCTGCACCTGACCACTGACCCCGACCTGCCCGCACATGAGCAAACTCCGCAATACAATTTCCATCGGGCTTTTGCTTTTCTTCGGTTCCATAGCCACATCCTTCTGCGCAAACGCCTTCAAAATTCGTACACAGGTTTTCCTTGTCAGCCTCGAAACGCGTTCTATAGTCGTTTGTTGTTGTCTTCTCCTCTTCTCCTCTTGGTTTCTTCGAGGATTGGTGAAGCTGAGAGCAGAGTCGGCACAACTGACAAGATCAACTATCCCAAAAACAATTGTTCTCAACCCTCGTGGTGTAAACGGGAATGCTTGAACAGCAAACCGGTGGAAGAGAAGTAAAAGTTCGCGCGTTGTGGCAAAGAGCTGTTCGATTAGATCCTGAGTCTGTTTGCGCCCCGATATCTCTGCTCCTACTCGCGCCATATTCGAAGATCCGTTCCTGTTTGTTGTCATGGATGAAAAACCCAGATGAGTCGGTCCATGGAGGCCTTTGACAAGATGTTCCATCAAATCCTCGACCAAATCTCTGAACAAATCCACAAGTCGCTCCACAAACCCAAACGTCCTCTCGGCACAAAACGCTTCTAACACTCTCCATTCTCCGCCTACGTCAATAACCTCCTCTCTTCCATCAATCTCAAACCCAGAATCATCATTACCAAGTTCTCTCAACACCAACCCTATACCCACACGTAAAATCCTAATTCTTCTCAAGGAAATTGGTCGTCTCGTCCCTGCGCTGCTGTCCATACCGTTATCGCTCGTTGAATGGCTGCCGAAGACCAATACAAACTCTTCAATAGCAGCTGGGAGACCGTCATCCACTACCAGTGCGAGTTTACGAAAAGCTAAACGCTCATGTTCAGGAATGAATGCGAGCGGTTGAGAGAGCGAAAGAACTGTTTGCACTAGGTCATGGTTGAGCGCGGGAAGGGAAAAGTGGAAATGACGGTGAGAAGACGTTGGGGAAAGGGGAGTGGGATGGGGATGGGATGATGGTACAGGTGGTAAGAGCAGGGAACAAAGTACACGTTCAGCCAAAAGCCCAGAATGTCGAGGCGGATCATTATCTGTCGTTTTGTCTGTTATTATCCAGTTTAGTCGGCGTGTAAGTTGACGTAGGAGGAACAGGTGGTTCACAATCTTTTCGTGCATCAATTACCAGGTCAGTCGCAGAGCATCAGAACCAACCTCTCGGTAGCCGTCTACAGTCTGCCACAAATGAATGACTGCCAGGGTCCTCTCTCGACAGTCGACATTACCGACGCTATCAGCCCAAGCTAACACGCCCAGAACGGCCACAATGCCAACACAGGCACGAACGAAAGCAAAAAAATCGTCATGAGTGATGAGGGCAGACTCGTCTTCGCCATCAAGATCACAGTGAAATAACACGGGTGGGGTGCTCTGAATTATGGGGGGTGGATATTTAGCGAGCTGAGCGAGAATGTCATCGTGTAGAATCATGGACGCAAGCCAGTTACCTAATGCTTGTTCTTCTCGACAAACATCATACACAAGACCAGCGGGACGAGACCAATCGTTTTCTCCATGTTGATGAGATAACGCATGCTCGAAGGCTTGCCATCCGAGGATACGCGTTCGAAGACGGTCGATAGAGGACACTAGGGCCCTGTCTGACGTGAAATGAGGGTTGTCTCGCATGTCGCTGATGATATCGAGAAGAGAAGTCTGTGTGAGAAAATGACGGGCTATCAAGGCATTACTACATGCGTCGGTAAGGGTTCTAAGAGTTAGAGTGTCAGAAAGAGTCGTGGAGGTGAATATGGACGAGAAGTCGAGTGCTTTCTGAAGGAGAGATAAATGGTGTGTCATGGAGAGATAGCGTTTACATACTAGCAGTGCTTGAGAAAATAAAGGACTCTGGGAAGCAGAGAGATTGAGTACGTTGGCAATTTGGTATGCTTGATCCTTTGACTAGATTGACATGAGTGCTAACTCAGATGTGTAGCAAGGAGACAAACCGGAGACCCAACAAAATCAGTGAGCCTCTCCACAAACCTATCCAGAGTATCCTGGGTAAGATCTTCGGGAATAGGGCGATCGAGGTTGGCAATAATGGAGTCGAGATCATAGTCTTCGGTGTCATTGTCAAGGCTAGCATAGATGTGAGGGAAACCTGGAATGTCCCAGTCGTCGAGGGTGGGTTTCAAGCAAAAGACGAGACGTATAGCGAGAGACAGCGAGGGTGCATTCGGTATAAGCTCAAGCAGGGACTTTGCCAGTGCGGTTGGGTCTGAGGCATGAGCAGGGTCGAGATGAGGAGCAAGTGGTTCTGGCCTAAATGGAACGATGGGTCTAGGCTTGTGCATTGGTGGGGACTCGCCGACGATACGCCCGTAGATTGCAAGCGAAAGCCACTCAAATGAGCCCTTGACAATCACAAGCCGTGTTGCATACTCACTGCCCATGTCGACGGCAAAGTCCATGAGCCCCCCTGCATAGGATATTGACGTCCGCATTAAAGCATTTGCGGGTCGTTGCCTGTCCTTGCCATCGCCACGAACAGACTGGGCATTGAAAAAGACATCGAGATAGAAAGCATCGGGACTCGTCACCGAACGCATGTGCCGCGCATTCTCGAAGAGCGGCGCGCCATTGGGAAATATTCTCAGACGGCAGACACGCACAGGGCAGGAAAAGCGGACAGCAGCGAGGCCATCGGGTCCGTGCGGCTGCAGATGCGACGAAAAGACGAGTGCCATAAGGGGAGTTGTGACCACCAGCCGAAGGCCGGGAGATCACGGATCATTCCGCAGTATAAGCGGATCAACTGGCGAATCGGCCGGAAAAAGCCGAGGAGCAGAAAAGCGCAAATCCAGCCTGTGACTCGCCAATGAGTAAGCTCCAGGTTCCCCAGCCAGTTCGTGCGCGCACTCGCTCCTCCTCCATCGTCAAGGTCGAGGAGGTCAAGGACCGCTCTGCAGAGGACGACCTTGACCGCAATGCTTACCTCAATATCAACGCTGACTGGGTCAATGCAAAGGGTATCTGTCTCGTACTTCCACATCTCTTGTTACTCACCCTTTCCCAGGTGCATGGCTCATACACGTCGTCCTGATCATCTCGGGAAAAGTCATCATTGACACCATTCCCGGTATGACCCAGGAAATATCCTGGACCCTCGTCAACCTTCTCTACCTCACTGTACGCCATCTTCACCGCTGCCAACCCCCTGGCTGACCTTTTTCTAGCTTTCATTTCTTATGTTCCATGGTGTCACAGGGATCCCCTTTGGCAGTGACTCTCACAGCGGTGCATATGACGAGCTCACTCTTTGGGAGCAGATTGACAACGGAGCGCAGTACACCCCTGCTAAAAAGTGGCTCTTCTGTCTGCCCATTGGCCTGTGTGTTTTCAATCATCACTACTTACCCTTCTCCACTCACATAATCAAGTTTTCTCGCATCAACACATTACACGAATTACAACCCCTGGTTATTCGCCATCAATCTCACTGTCCTGGTCTTTGTCCTCATACCCAAACTTCCCCAGGCAAGTCGTACGATATTGTTCCTCCGAGTCCTATCTTCACAATGTCATCAATCCGCAGTTCCATCGGCAACGGGTACGCTTTATGTCCGACATTCCAACTCCTACCTCTGCCAGCTTCCCACCTTCTGGTTCTTCTACTCCTGTCCGAGGTTCTTCTCGAGGTCCACCCATCATAAAAGAGACTCTTCTGGATTGATTTATCTACATCGTGATTGTTGCTATCTTTGTTTTTGCTTTTCTTGTCCATTCGCTCGCCTGCCTCTTGATATTTCCTCCAAAACTAATATTTTTGAATGAGTTGTTTTTCTTTCCTTGTTCCCAATCGCACTACACTAAATCCTGCACTGTTGTTGCCTTATGTCTAAATTATTCCGGTAGGTATTCCATCCACGACTTGAACAAAAATCACTCAACCCTATATCCCTGTAACCTTAGTCTGCGCTACCATCAGTTAAATGCACACAAAACAAAGAAAAGAAAAATGGAGTCAAATGGGTACTCACAGGTTCCTCAGCAACATCAAAATCGTCACCTTTCCAACTGCCGGAATATAAATTGCGGCTTTGTCTCTCACGTCCTTTTCGAAATTCCTATCAGCTGCAATATTTAAACAAATGCAACCGTCTTTCAGCCATTCCGTCTTGACTTTATACGATGCTCCAGGAACAGCGGAGACGACAACATCGGATATTGCCAGACATTCTTGTAGGGAAAGTGGGCAAGAGCGTACGACATGCCGTGGATGATATCTTTCGAATGGCGTACTACAATCAGACGATAAAGAGGTGACCTGTGGACGTTTGGTGTACTCCTAGATAATGATAATGATTCATGAATAAAATTGGTCCCAATCGACTTTGAACGCGAACCTGGATAGAATCAATATCAACACTCAATACTCTCGCTCCATCGTTAGCTAACAGCGCAGCTAGCGGTCTTCCAACAACTTCCGATCTACGACTCAAGTCAAGAAACAACTGACTTGGTCAGGTACACACTCACCGATTAATGACTGTGATAGTCCTTCCATATGCTCTATCACCATATGGCAACAATCTATTATACACACCAACATATTCCAAACATTTCACGATAGCAAGTGGTGTGCATGGAAGGATAGACTTAACCATTCCTGGAGGTGGTTGATCTCCACTATCAGTGTCAGTTAATGCACCATGAGGTGCAGAGGCGAGTGTTGCTCTGAGCAGCGACTTGGGTTCAAGAAAACGAATGCTAACGGATGGTGAGTAACAGCAGAACCAAGGAAAAGACGATAACATACTTGTGGTAAAGGTTATAGTGAAATTTGAAGTGAAGACCTTCTACATCTTTAAGTGGGGAAACGATCTACATACGGGTTGGAAATCAGCTGGAAAGAGAGAAATGGATGGCTTGACCTGTTGTAAATAATGATCCTATAGTCTTTCATGAAATTAGCACGAATAATATCAAAGATCATCTCACCTGTTGCGCTCCAAAAATCGGATAATAAACCATGATGCCATCTACACTCTCATCCTCATTGGCTTCGATAATCGCCTCTTCCACTCCTTCTCCCTCACCCAGCTTCACTCTATCTCGTGCGTCTGCATCTCCCCTACCGTCGTCGTCACTGTTATACATCCCGGCACCTGTCTTCTTCAGTACAAACTCAAACCCTAACTCCTCACACTGTTTCCGCGTAAACTCTGCGTAATTCCTACTCGGACTTGAACTCGTAGCTAGTATACCCACAATCTTCGGTTTTCCCTTCCCCTCCATCCTACGCTGAGAAAGAGATGCCTGAACTTCCATCCGGAACTGTTGGGCGATAGGATCTGCTTTGAGGAGGATACCTTTACCAGACGGTTGAGTTTGATTTGGATTTTGCACTGAAGTTGATTCTGCCATCGATGGTTTTGTTTAAGTGAGGGTGTACGTGAAAAAGAGTTGGACAAAAAGAAGAGATCTGTGAGAAGAAATTCTCGAGCAGTTTAATTTTAGGTGATCTAATCAATCGGTTAGCTACCAAAAATGATTCATCTCATCACACACATCGCATTTAGGCCTTTCTTTTGCTGATATATCGAGCGCTACCCTTTTAAAAAGGTAGGTTCCATTTCTTGATGTTCGATTTTATGGTGATAAGTTGAGACCGTATTTGCAACGGGTTTTCGCCCCGACTATCCAATGTCATATTGCGACTTCTTTCCTATTTTCCTTTATGACTTTTACGACCTTGGCTGATCAGCTGTCTGTCCGCGGTGTGAGTATCACCAAGAACATTGTACAGAGTCATGTCACATCCGGGAATATGTCTGAATTTTTCTCAGACTGAAATTCCAAATACAGTTTAAAAATTTGATAGGGAGTGTTGATGCGAATTTCTTTTTGGCTGGTGACCCTCATGGTTTTATATTATTATCCACAAGCATCAACATTGAAGCGTGATGGCTGCGCAAGTCAATAGCAGTCTCAAGATATCTGAGGTCCCCAGGACACCAACATCTTGACAGAACATCCGATCAAGTGAACGGAGGTCCGTATTAGTCCGTTGGTCAAATTCGAAAAAAATGCTTTGAATCATCAGGGTTTCATTGGCTTGACTACTTTTATTGTCCAATGTCAAAGGAAATGGACAAGCTGGCAACTGCACCAGGGATTGCATCGTATAAGTCAGGATCCAGAACAAGGTTATAGTTCTAGAACCTCATCGGTTAAGCCATTTATCATGATATCATAATAAATTGACCCCTACGACCAGGACGATGGTCTATTTCATTTGATGTTGATGAATCATCACCGTTTTTTAGTTGAGCGAAGTAAGACCGTCGGTCAGGCAAATGTATATACCACGTGCGCCACGTGCGCTGCTCAAGCTCGCATGTTGATGCTCGGATTTCAACAAGTCGAGAAGAGTTAATACGCGATTTTCTTGAGAGCATTAGATATATATGGTTTTTGGTGGTCGTGAGAATAAATATAAAATATATATACCTCTGATGGAATAGCGAATTAGGCGTTTTCTTTTTTTCTCCTGACATCAGCCAACGCGTTTTCAGAGCCATGAAATGTGATAAGGTCATTGATGACAGTTGGTTAACTAGTCCACCTCAAGTGACTAGTGTTATCACTTTCACCAGGCTAAGTAACCCAGCGGAGTCGTCAGCAGTTGTTCATACTTCTTCAACCTGCGGCCTCGGTTGGCGTTTTCATGTAGTCGAGAAGTATCTCTCCAAATTATCTAACTCCAATACTAGACCCCAGGATGAATCTCTGGTAGCAACAGTTCAACTTTCTTTCCATCCACCTCCTTCTGTGTTCACGGTTTTTGCTTTCAACGTTGCTGTGGTCCACGTCAAAGTAGTTTATCCTGATAGTTCCTCACGCGTAACTCACGAACAAAAGTTCCACGAGTTCTCTCTGAAGGGCGTCCATCAACTTGGGTCATACGAAGAACCACCTCAGTACAGGGGTCGAACTCATATCACAATTTCCCTCACATTCGACGCATCATATGATTTGTCCTTTCCAACAACCCCCCATCCCAAGATCGAAAATGTATTGAGCCAGTCACTCGATGACCCATCATTTATTGATACCAAATTCTATCTATTTTCTGCAAAGCGGCGCAGTCTGCCAGTTGCGCCCAAAGCTGTTTACGGACAATCTCGACTGTTTGCACAGAATTCTTACTTAGAGTCTCGTAAGTGATGTAGTAGACCTAGTTAGTTGGCTGACTTTCTTGCATAGTTCTCTCATCATGTTCGGGGTTCAGTAGCGGGACTCCTTGTGTTATCAGAAAAGAGACTCCACAAGAAATCGCCAAACTCAAAGCTGAAGCGTACGATTATTATTCAGACAGTGATTTGGAATCCTTACCTGACGACGAAGATGACAATGGAGAGGACAAGTCGGGCCAAGAACATCGACTTACAGAAAGTCCGTTCATGAACGCTCTAGGAGTCGAAAGAGGCAAGAACGCTGAACTGAAGCACATAACTGTACCTCCCGAAGGGACTGAGGCCAAGAAGGACTTCACAGAGCCAATCGACGTGACTTCCGTTCCTGCTGGTCCACCGGATGGACGAGCCTTTGCAATAAATGGAACTGCTTATAAAACGTATGTTGTCTTTCCATTTTACTCATGATAATCTCATAAGAATGCACTGCAGATGGAAAGCCTTCATTCTCTATTCCTATGTGAACAACATACAGTTCACTAATTTGAAATCCGAAAACAAGCCGAATGACAATATGAAAACAGTCCGTTGTTCACCTAAATCAATGTATAGACTTGCAGATTATGTATGTCTCTCCCTCCCCTCTCAAGTCTGTCATATTCTCTGTTAACCCCTGCACACAGGTCGGTTCCCTCTGGCTCAAAAGCTTAGCTAAGGATGCTATACGACAGAGACTCTCCAAATCAAACATCATTACTGAACTCTTCTCTACTTTCACGTACAGGTGAGCCCATTTCTCTACTTGACTCGCAATCATCTCGTTGAAGGGACATCCTAAAATCATGGTTCTACTTACGACAGATACCGAGAAATCATTGAAATGGAAACTGACTTCTTCCTACGGAAATTCGACTCTAATCTCGCTCAGAAGTTAGATGAAATCCTTCAGCTCATAGTTGCAGGGAGTAAACCCCACAGTTATCGTGTCCTTGTCTTCCTCATGCGCAGGCACCGAGGTGAATCTACGGAAGCAGCATGGAAGGCTTCAGCAAACAATGGAGCTGGCAGTCTCTTTTCAAGTACTAAGGATAATACGAAAAACCCGTTCGAAGTCCCGCTGAAGTTATACAAGGGACCACGGCTCTCTCACTGCAATCGTCAAAAAACTTCCTCATCACGAGTTAGCCGCTCTCAGCAGACCGTTGAGACGAAACCGGCTGAAACATATGTCTTTCGCTTTCCAGCGGACTCGAACCCCAACTAGTAGTGCAACAAGGGCTTCTTAAGTATACTTACTGGTTCAATAGCCCAAAACCTCGCTAAGTTTTCATACAGTTGGATACCCATAACCAGAGTTCATTCCATTGACCTTAGTGCTATAGTCTTGTTGTGTAATATGGAATGCAGACTACATGGATCAAAGACAACACACGTGTGAAGTGGTACTAGTCAAAGAGACAGTGTATCATCAGTGCAATCAAGTATCTTCCGTTATAATGGTACTCGAAAACTGGAATCGTCCAGTCGCCTCCAACCTCTTAATGAGTACATCTCCAAGCCCAGACATTGGGGTGAGGATACCACCAGCACGACGTGCTAGAGATGGAAGCACTGCTCTGGCTGCTTCTGGTGCACTTTCTTTGGCATCCAGAGGGATTACAAGGGACAATGCAGATTCAGAAACCATGACTGAAATTACAAGTAAGGAGGAATTCCGTTACAAAGAGAAATGCTGAGAATCACGTACCGGCTGTGAGAAAATAACCTGGCTCGCCTCTGCCTTTTATCACGGATTTGACATGAACGGGAGGCTCGGAAGCGGATTTTGATATGTTGGTGGAAACCATGAAGCCGCGTTGCAGAGCTCTACGTATCACAAGACAGTCTGAACTGGAGTGGCTGAGACGGTTAGGAAGCTCACTTGTCAGAGGGGCCTTCGCCAGGCAGAGGCAGATATTTCTTCGCTAGCCACCGGACCTATAGGGCACGTGCTCTATCAATACAGGTCATCCAGAATACATAGACGTCGATTCCATACCGGCGGAAATGCAAAAAGCAACAAACCAATGAAAAATACAACGGTGTACGACGCTGCAGCAAACACGCTAGGCATGGCCATGAACTCCTTGTAGGTGAAGTCGGGCCCGTATCGGTCGATCTGAGCTTCCTTCGTATTTGACGTATGCGCTTCAAGCTCAAGCAGGCCAAACGTTCGCTGCACTAAAGCCTTGTTGACGGACTCCATGAAGAAATGACCACCTATCAGTGGACGCTCTCCAGGTACTGGGACGTTGTGATATAGCTGAGGACGAGATGAAGGACGACCGGTTACTAGAAATTCGTTTGATGTAGTTTTTGTAGGATATAAATTAACTCGAAGGCGGACCTGGGCTGATGGAATAATCAGTGGTTGACTGTCTAAAATCTTTTCTTGGGACATCCTCGAACACCGTCATCATGGTGCTTATTGTCCCCCCAGATATACCACCCCTGACCTTGTGCGCAGTCACGGACGAGCCAACATTCAGTGGAGAAGGCATTGACTTGAGAGTCTTATTCGAGAGATATGCACTAACATCGGAAGGGATCGAATCATATCCGCAGGAAGGTATGATGATAGCACCGGATTTACTTGCAGCAAAGTCATAGCTGATCGAGGAGGTCAGAGCGAACAAAGAGACCTCAAGATATGAATCTTACTCCCGGATAATTTTTCTGATCCACCAGGTCTCGCCCGTAATATCCACATAATGCACACCATATTTTGCGCAGGCTGCAACCACAGGAGTTCCCCAGTACCAGTATGGACCAACAGTATTTATCACGACCCGTGTGGATTTGACAGCTTCTTCAACCTCAGCAGGTCTTGTGACATCAACATGAACAAGGCCAATCGTGTCGTCATTGAGAAGTCCAAGGTTCTCAAGAAGGCTTGTCAGTTTTGCACGTGAACGTGCACCCACGGCGAATGTGAATCCGCTTCGCTGTGGGTGTTCAGAGAGGTATCGAGTAATGAGACGACCCGTGTACCCTGTTGCGCCCAGGATGAGGAGATCAGTTTTAGGAGGCATGGTGATGGTGTAGGCCCGATGGCTAGCGATTTTATTCCTCGGTAGTGAAAATCACATGGCTCGAATGTCCGGGCTGTAGTCCAGATCTATTTTAAACCGGAATTTGTCACAGTAACTATCAAACTCAATGGTTGTTATTCTTGGAGTCATTTTCTTGAGGCGTGCTAAAATTCCTATCTTGGACCCGATATGGACGGCACCCGTGGAGGTTTCTATTTTCGAATTTCACAGAGACGACCTCACTTAGTAGACGTTATCTCTTAGCTCAAGTCCTCGCAGCGATTTTAGGACTACGAGTACCATGCTGAGCGATGAAAGGGCATAGGCAGAACTTATCAGAGTCTACTGAACTGTTACTCATAAACTGCTACTCGCAAGTGAGTCACTCTTTTGACTGGAGGACATATGAGGATTCCATCAAGAATTGAGTTGCCTACATGAAGAATCTCAACGTGCATGTTGACCGGGACCTCACTACAAATAATAATGTTGGATACCTTCATCAGACGAGCTCGGGGCAAAGCGCATATGCCATGGTTTACGGTATACAGAGATAGTGACTTCACTTCATCAACTGAATTAAAGCTGCACTGACATCGAGGAAGAATTTCATAGTCATGTCGAGAGTCTAGGCTGTTGATTAGATGCGACAAGTGTGTAAGTAGTACAATAAGATTACACCATCCGTACAAGTGACATGCCACCATCTCTTGTCATCTCTTGTCCTACAAATTAAGTGCGGTAAAACCAAAATACATGTCCATACATACAACTCGGACAGTGTCTCATCACTGCCTTGAAACTGATCGTCTTCGCATCTCACTGATGTCATTTCCTAAGCTGACACCGTATCCAGACATTGAAACTAACAATCCGGGGCTCATCATAGTAATCGCTCGTTTTTATGTTGTCCAGGTAGATGTCTGGCAGTTTGTTGGATGGCCGTTGAACGTTGGGATGCCGACGACAGTCCGAGAGAACTAATGCTTCCGCTAACTAACAAAGGAGAAGGTCGGACAACAGGCAGATCATCGTTGGATCGGAAATACCGATCCATATCTTCCGCATCAAATTCAGGCGGAATAAATCGATGCCCAGTCATCCCTAATTCTCCTGGATCATGACCTGAACCGAAGCTAAATTCACCGGCAGTTGCTCGTCCAAATGCAAAGTTTGGGTTGATTTCGGCGTTAACGGTACTGACAGGCGGGAAAACAGCACCTGCTTTCGTAGGCGCCGACCTTGAGGAGTCAACGGTTTTCTTTCCATTGAGATAGAACATGCGTTTCCGTTTCGCTTTTATTGGTTGCTGTCGCTCGCCTGTGGTGCCATTCAATCCCCCACGGGCGAGACCCCCCGTATTCCAAGTTCTAGGTGGAACACTTCGAACCGTGAAGTGTGACAGCGAACACGTATAGGGTGATAATGTGTGATTTGAATGACTTAAAGTGCTCAGATGATGGATAGAATCGGCGTTAAGCGATGGTCGAGTAATTTTGTAAGATTCGGAACCGATGTTTGGGTAGGGGGAAGTATGAACAGAATTGGATTTACCAGGGGAGGTACCCAAATTTACCATTATGGAATCTACTGGATTGTTATTGAATGCATTAGTCATCGCTGTTTGATGAGAAGCGAGAGAGGAGATGGAAAGGCGGCGTTGAGAAGTGGGATAAGAAATGTGATTAGGATTTGAGCTCAGGTATCGTATATGTGTATCGTAATGAGTAGGGAATATCGAGTTCTGTTGTCCTATATGTTGGTATTGTGAGTGTTGGTCATCGATGCCGTCGCTCATGCTCGGACTCGAGTCGACAGTGTCAGGAGTTCGTGATCGTGGCGGAAAATGAGGAGTGGATCTTGGAGGGTCATTGAGTGATTGTGTACCAGAAAAGTGCGAGCCAGATGAATGATGTCGGGAAAAAATGTTAGGTGTGGCAATGCCTGAGCGGGTGTTCCCTTGTGAGCGTGAGTAAGGGTTGAGTGATGGGCGAGGAGTGATCCCTGCCGGTGGTTGTATTGAGGACTGGGAATGGAGTATACGAGGACGTGTGATCGTGCCACCGCCAACAGCAGGAATCGTTTCATACTCGGGAATGCTGATGCGTTCTGCATATACGCTTGCAGGAGGACTCAGTCCTGGAGCTGTAACGACATCAAATGAGGTCGATTCGCCATCATCCACAAAATCTTCCTCCTCTTCGCTGTCACTCGGCTCCTCCGTTAGATTAGCAAGACCTTTATTTGGTGTGAAAAGGCTACTAAATCCTTTAAACCCACTTTTTGCTGGGAGACCTTCAGGCCGTAGACCATATGTAGGGTCAAAGTTCTCATATTCATTAGGGAAGTGGGAGTCGGCTGATGGGACCTGGATACTTGAGCTAATAGCCTTGCGCGAGCTAGTTCTGCGATGAAAATTGGTTGCAGAGTCTCCAGAAATGGAGCGTGGCCTCCTGGCGCTGGGAGCTCCCAGTGAAAGGGCCCGATCGGAATGAGGTGGTGGGTTGGCATTTAATGGTCCTGTGGTCAAATCAGGGGAGGACATGGTCTCAAAAGGTTGCGACCCTCTTGGTGCGAGGGGGAATTGTTTATTCAAATATGGGGCTTCAACTTTAGCCTTGATCCATTGTTGACTGAGGCGGTGGATGATGCCTGGCAAGTCTTCACGGAACATCTGGCGCAACTGCTCCTCGATCTCGCGTTGGATAAATTTCTGGATGACAGCAATTGAATCGAAGGTACTGTTGATATCGACATTCTGCAGAGGGTCCGTCTTGAAGACGAGCGTTATGCCCTTTTGTTTCGAAACGACCAGGACAACATAAGAACTGAGACGAAAGTGCGAGAGGCGAAGTAGCATGGGAACGACTAGCGGTTGTTTGGCTGCAAGCATGCCTCGTGAGCCCGTCATAAGGTGAATATCCGGTTGTTTATGGTTGAGGGGATTGGCCTGCGGATAGCAGAAAGTTATAGGGTATCCTGCAGGAAAGGATGCTGAGGTCGTACTTGGACTTTGGTTCTCAGCACAAGATGGGCATCCCCTGAGTAGGTCAAGCGAAATATTCCCCGGAACTGATCGACTGTGAGGTCGCCAATGTCACGGATCTCAAGTTCTGGGGGCTACAAGCATCATGAACAGTGGTATGGCAGGTAGAGAACTAAAAAGGCATGCCTGAGTGCCCATCTCGAGCTCAACAACCTCTATCTTGTCAACAATGATGGGGGGCTTGTTGCCCTTATTGAGTGCAGTGTTGAGCATCTGGATTGCATCGTGGTGGAACTGGTCTGAAAAGCGAGGCCAATTGAAGGTAAAGGACATGTTCGGTAATAAAGGCAAGCAGCGCCCATGTCAGAATTTTCTCTGCCCACTACCACCACGTCCTATGAACGGCGTCCGCAGGCTGTTGGGGGCGGCGACTGGTGCGTCTCCCTCCTCGCCTGACAAGGACCCGCCTCCAGTACAGACTAATTTCGCCACCACGGCGCCTCTCTCTATCAAGGACAACACCCAGGCTCCGAACTGGCTGCCTTCCTCGAGCATTCTATCGCCAAAGCAGACATCTTTTGGCGAAAGCATCCAGTCTACAGCAGCTTTCTTTCTAGGCAAAAAGGACAAAGGACGGCAAGCCTCGGCTGAGGAGGAAAAAACTATTGGGAGCCCTTATTCTGCTATCCGACCGTTGAACGGCCTGAACTCTCACACTAAGTCATCGCCCCATGAGCAGGTACCGTCTCCCAGCCACACCCCTCGCAATGGATCTATCTCGGACTCTCCGTCCCCCACATTACCAAGTCGAGTAATCACTCGTAAATCTGTTAATAGATCAGATGCTAAACGATCGTCTGGTTTTACAAACACGCGCGACGAGCTCTTATTCAGTCTCCTTGCCAGCGAAGCTGTAGTGGACTCTTGCAGTTTTACTGTTCTTACTTCCGAAGAGGTTGAAGAACTAAAGAAGGTAGCTAAGTTGACTCTCCGCAATAATTCATCATTGATAATGGAGTGAATAGGAACAACATGTTCTCAATGCACGCCTTGTAGCTGCAAAGAAGAAGCTTGGTCTTGAAACCAAGATTCGTGACGCTGCTGTTTCATTGTCCAAAGTCAACGTTTCCCATAAGATTGTCTCCAAGCAGACTGAGAGACAACTTGAGGGCGCCAACGCACGGGTCGATGCCGCACAAAAGGATTTCTGGAGTATATCTGAACGTGTAAATGGAATTTATCGACGACTAATGGAACACCGGGCGGCTGTATTATCTTTCTCTGTACGTGATATGGAAAAGAAGATCTCCCCTTCAGCAACGTCGTATGATTTTGGCTACGACTCCAACCGAAGCACCATCTCAACCCCGGCTCGGACTTCGATTACAGGACTCTCTGAACCCAAATTTGAGGGTGCTCATTTCTTTGCCGGCCATTCCGATGCTATCATCCCGAAAAAGAGGCTTTCACCAGAAGCAACAGCCGCTGAGATTGCTAATCTGGAAACGAAGCTCAAAGCTGCCACCGAATCCCTCGCTGCCGCGGATAAACAACGATTAGAGCTTGCAAGAGAGCTATCTTTGGCGCGGTTGGAAAAACAAGAGGTCGAAGCAATGAGGGATCTTGATTTGCAAGCCGCCCAAGAGACAATTTTAGCTTTGGAGGAGGAGTTACCAAGATTAGAAAATCTGGACTTGGAGAGACAAAGTTTGTTATTGGAGAAGGAGGAATGGGTCAGGGAGAGATCAAGACTGGAGGAACAGAGTAGGCAAGTCGAAATTCTACGAAATCAAATAACAGACCTTGAGACCAAAAGTGGTGAAGCTGCTACAGAGAGATTGCTGGTAGAAATACGGGAGGAGTATCAGGGTCAGTTAGAGGGAAAAGAGCGCGAAATTGATGAACTGCGGAGACAATGGGAACTGGGGCAAGAAGAATGGAAGAGGGAAAGGGCCGAGTGGGAGGATGATCGAGAGAACAGTCTGCAGAGACTGCAGGAGATGGAGAGATTAGGAGGCCAAGATGAGGATGTACTACAGCACGTCAGCCAGGAATTGGACGATGGTTTGGTGACTCTCCGACAGATGATCAGAGAGCATGGAATCGCTCTTGTTTCGAGAGAGCCATCGCTGAAAGACTTGTTAGAGGCCCTCCGTTCGCATTTACAGGCAGTTCATTCTAATATTGAAGAATATAAACTCTCTGAAGTAGATCGGAGCGCAACTATAAGGAAGTTGGAGGATGACATGAGAGCTGAGCTTTCCAAGCGGGAGGCTTTGACAAGGGAATTAGAGAGCACCAAGAAAGACCGTAATTTTGCGAAGACGGAGGCAAGGAATCTACAGGTAATTGTTATGAAATTTCAAATGCATCACCTAAGCTTACCGTACTATAGGATAAACGCTCTTCTCCTGTCGTCCCTGTCAAGAATACCTTGCCCGAGATCAACGTCAGCCCAGGCGCAGACGTCAACCAATTCATCAACGTTCTCCTCCCTATCTGGTGTATCCTTCCCTCCCCTGAAGCTCGCGCTGCGAAATTTGGAACCACTAGCCCTCGGGTCTATCGCACAGGCTCATCCTTCGACCGTCCCCAGCCTTCGGCCGGTTCTCTCTCCGAGTTGGATGTTAGATCGCTCAAGATATTATATAATGGCCCCGGTTCACCTACTACCCCCACTGCCTTGGTGTCAGATACGTTTAGTATCGAAGCATTTGCGCAGCGGGTGCAAGCACTTATTGCAGACGACAGAGCGTTAATTGAGAGACTGATAAGATTTGCGCAAGCACATGATTTATTGAAGAAGAATGCAGAGAGAGCGCAGAAGTTGGCTCAAGATGGAAATACAGCTATGGAGACGTATCATAGACAGGTGAGAATTCTGGAAGAGAGAAACCAAACGCTTGGATTGAAGATGCTGGACGTGTGAGTGTTCTTTGTATTTCCTTCTCCTTGTTATTGATTCCTCTCTTTCAGGCAAAATGAATCTAATCTTCTGCGTGAGGACATAGAGCGCCTGACAGCGGAAAAACGCCAGGTAGAACTGTTGGCTGCTGAACAAGCAGAAACTTGTAAACAGCTGTCAGATGCCAACAATACACTTTCAGCAAGAACATTGACACTGGCTGAGGAGGTCACATTTGCCCCTGAGATGGTCAGGAAACATCTCGAAGGACAGATCAGTGAGCTTAAGACGGCGTTGGAGAAAGCAGAAGTAGAAATTGAGGAAATGAAGACTTCGGGACAGGTGCAGAGAGCGGCGTTGTTCGAAGAAATGAATACTATGCACGAAGAAAATGCAAATTTGAGGGCACAGTTAAGAGCAGCAAAAAAGTGACGTGCTCTTGAATGTTGTCGTCTCTGATGGCGTATTTCTGGTGACCTGCTTCGCTATTCTGTTTACTAGGCTTTTCCTCTGATGGGACAGCAAGACCCCGATCATTCCTTTCAACATTGTGCCACATCACATTTATCTATCTGTTGTATTCCATAATCACCTATCCCTGTCTAGAATTTACCAATTTTCACATATACCTGTTAACATCTATACCTGCAATCTGATTATCTATATGACCACCTGAGTTGAGGGCAATTGTATCCTTACAATTGGTCTACCCATAAATGTGTGACCTTTCAGCTGCACTACTTAACAAATAATACAGGTGTATTAATCAAACATTACTTGACTACTATTTCTTAACATGGAAATTTGTTCTTTGGATAATGTTCGAATATCACACCTGTAGCATTGGATTTACATTGAGGTAGTTTCTCAATGATAATTTATAGGTTTTCTCTCAGTTGATATGAATTTTGATAGTGAGTCACACTAACACTGCATTATAAACTTTTGAAAAAACGAGTCACACTACTTTAATTAAATCCAGGGTTTGATGCACTGAAGGTTCCGTGGAAGCCGATATAGAAGCCGATAGGGAAGCCCACGTGACAGGCTGCATAACCCTTTGCCCTGAACTGACATATACACGTGACTGCGAGCCCTGTGCCCAAGTTCCTTTAAGGTTGGAGCAGTCTTCTGTTCTTCAACACCCACTTTGTACGCGTCCTTGTTGTCCATTGCCATCCCAGCTTCTCAATGTCTGACCTCAAATCCGATGTATGTTACTTATGTTTCGTGCTGTCGTCTCTTGTGTCTTATACATATAGGCCGACCTCTCAATTGCCGACTGGCTATTTCAAGCCAAGGTCTCGGAGCAGGCAGAACGTTATCCCGGTGAGCATTGGCATTTTCATCAACGCGTCTGGCGATTCCGCTCATTTCTATACAGACATGGTAGAAAATATGGAGTCGGTCGCTAAGAAATCCAAGGAAGGTGGTCTCAACGTTGAGGAACGTAATCTCCTCTCTGTTGCGTACAAAAATGTCATCGGCGCTCGTCGTGCATCGTGGCGAATTGTCTCTTCCATTCAGCAGAAGGAAGAGTCCAAGGGAAATGAAGCTCAAGTAGAACTGGTTAGGAGGTACCGGCGCAAGATTGAGAACGAGCTCACTGAGATCTGTCGTAATGTAATTGACCTTCTCATCCAGTATCTCATTCCTTCAGCTGCTACTGGCGAGTCCCAAGTCTTCTATCACAAAATGTCTGGCCTTTTAGATATCGTGTTCCTTGGGTTATATTGATTGCTCCTTGATAGGATGGGTGACTACCGACGTTACCAAGCCGAGTTTTCCGACGGTGACTTACGTAAAGAGAGCGCCGAC
>Ga0153924_1000258_pt1 | contig 35291 bp, 27 predicted proteins | sample TSNJ008MetaG_FD_104709 | JGI IMG/M metagenome (GOLD analysis project Ga0153924, IMG submission 104709) | Attine ant fungus gardens microbial communities from New Jersey, USA - TSNJ008 MetaG | ecosystem: Host-associated > Fungi > Mycelium > Unclassified | place: USA: New Jersey, Wharton State...
TGTTTGTTCCCATCTCGGTCGCCGTGCTCGGCGCAACGACGCCCACCGAGGGCCCAAAGGCTGCAGCAATGATCAACCTCGGCGTCCAACTCGGCGGTTCGATTGCGATCGCGCTGCTCGACGTCGTTATCGATCGGCGCTGGACGTTTCATTCCCAAGTGCTCGACGCCTCTACGAATATCACAAGGGTAGCCGTGCAACAATTCTTCGCACACGGAGGGACGGCAACACTTCTCGCAACGCAAGTGAACAATCAAGCAGCGGTGCTTGCCTATGCAGATGCGACGTGGGTCATGATGCTGATTGCGCTGGGGTGCATCCCGCTCGTGCTGCTCATGCGTAAGCCGAAGGTTGCGGCGGGGAGCGCATCAGGGTAAACCGAGCCGCGCCGGTATCTAACGAGCCCACATGTAAAATTCATCCAAAATTCATCTAATTGGGGAATTGGCTCGCCATATCTGCCGGGAGCCGTCCTGCACCGATCTCGAATCGCCAGATCGATGAGGCTGCTGATTGCTGCTGCCGCGCTGTTATTCTGCGCGAGCGCTCTTCCGGTTTCGGCGCGTGCGCCCGCGCCAGTGATATCGGGTACGACCGACATCGATGGGCACGTGGTACGCTACGCAATCGCGCATCTCGATCGGCTGCACGTTCGTGTCGTTCTCGCGCACGATTTGGTCGGACGAACCGACTCGCTAGCAAATATGGCGAACCATTATCACGCGTTGGCAGCAATCAATGGCGGCTACTTTGAAGCCTACAGCCACCGTCCGATCAAGAATCTGATCCATACGATGGTGGTCGACGGGACGCTGGTGTTCAAAGGTGACGTCGGCAGCATTCTCTATTTCGATCGCGCCAATCACGCGACAATCGAGCGCATTCCGCTGCGCATCGAAGGCTCGCTCGACGGAAGCCTCGCCTATCCGAACAACTGGTATGCGTACTGGCTCAACCGGCTTCCGGGAGACGGAGGCGAAACGATCACGATCTTCACGCCTGCATGGGGAGCCCAGACCGGACTGGACGGCGGGCCGCAAGTACAGGTCGACGGCGGGATCGTCACCGCAATAGCCGATCGATCCATGCCCATTCCGCGCAACGGATACGTCATTTATTTTCGTGGGGAGGAGCGCGTCGCGGAACACTTCCGCGTGGGACGTCGTGCTGAGTATTATGTCGTACGGGCCGACGGGGGTGATCTCGGCCCGTTTGCGCAGGCATGGGAAGCGATGGGCTGCGGGCCGCAATTGCTCGTGAACGGTCGTGCCTTTGCCGATGCTGCGGCCGAGGGCTTCACCGACCCAAAGGTGTACGGCAGTGTCGAACGCAGCATGGTCGGAGTCAGCCGCGACGGATCGGAGCTGATCTTCGCAACCTCAAGCGGCACGCTCTTGCAGATGGCGGAGATCATGAAACGCCTGGGCGCCTACGACGCAATGAACCTCGACGGTGGCGCGTCCAGCGGGCTTTGGGCCGCGGGCCGCTACCTGACGAAGCCGGGGCGCAACCTCGCAAGCGCGCTCGTCGTGCAATAGGTAGTACCTCGCGCTACTACATTAGAAATATCATGTTATATGCGCTCGCTTTGCTCAAGGTGATCGCTTCGCGTCCAATGAAGCGGCCCTCCAGCGCGGGTGTGCCACGGCCCCGGCGCTGTTCGCCTACTTCAAGGAGTATATATGCGACGATCATCACGCGCGATTGCATCAGCGCTGGGACTGACGCTATCGCTCTCCGCGTGTGGCGGGAATTCCTCGCCGCTCCCGGGGACGCTCTCGGGTAGTAACGGCGTAGGCACGGCGTCGATCGCTCGATCGACGAACTCCCTTTCGCCCACGATTTCGATCCCGAAGACGACAGGCGCTCTTGCCTACACCGATCTGGGAAGGCGCGCCGCCAATGCACCGGTCAACGTAACCCTGACTCTCCGCTATAACCATCAGGCCGAACTCGATCAGTTTGTTGCGAACGCGAGTGCGACGCATCATTTCTTAACACCGGAAGAGTTCGACAATTATTACGCACCGACCGTGCAACAGGAGGAAAGTGTCGTGAACGCTCTGCAAAAAGCAGGGTTCACGATCACCGGACGTTATCCTAATCGCACGCTCGTCGACGCGACGGCACCGAGCTCGACCGTCGAACGATTCTTCTCAACCGAAATGCATACCGTACGGCAGGGGAAGTACGGTGAGCGGTTTGCGAACCTCAAAGCCGCGTCGGTTCCGTCCTCCATCGCCTCGTATGTGCGCGACGTTTCACTTAGCAACGTCGTCGTAGCCCGTACAGTTGTCGATCAGGAGGGCGGAGCGCTCGTAGCACAGGCTCAACAAGGTCCGACCACGATTCCGGAAAAGCCGTCTGGCGGCGCACCGGGTCAGGAAGCACCGGCAGCAATGCGCGTCATGCAGAGCGGCTGCACCGGGCAGTTGTTCCTCAACCCGACTTTCTCGCAGGGAAACGTCGATTGGACGACGACGCCCGACGTGATCGTTGAAGAGCCATCTTTGGCATACACGGGCGATTGGCTCGCGTGGCTCGACGGCTACGACTATCCGGAGACCGACACGCTGCAGCAGACCGTTTCGATCCCGGCCGGCTGCACAGCAACGCTCACGTACGAGCTTTGGGTCAACACTGACGAGCGCAGCAGCGCCGGTGCCATCGACACACTGAACCTCACGGTCAATGGAACCACCGAGCAGTCGTTCTCGAACAAGACGAATACGGGCGGCGGCTACACGCAAGAGACGGTCAATCTCTCGTCGTTTGCGGGCGGGAACGCGACGGTTCTGTGGACTTCGAATCAAACCGGAAGCCGCACGACCGATTTCTTCATCGGCGAAGCGGATCTGACGCTCAGCGGCGGCAGCTCACCGAGCCCGTCGCCATCGCCTACAGCAAGTCCGACGGCGAAACCGACCGCTACACCGACGGCATCGCCGACGGCTTCACCAACATCGGCGCCAACGGCGACGCCGACGACATCTCCGACGGCTTCGCCGACTTCGTCGCCGAGCTCCGGCTGTAACGGCGCTGCGGCCGACAACGGACCGCTGTCGAGCTCGTACGGCACGCTCGCAACGGGTGTCGCCAAGCCGTTCAACTACCCGGTTCAACACGGATGCAACGGTGCCGGCTACACGGCAGCCGTCGTCATCGACGACCCGGTGAACACCAGCTATGTTTCGACGTATCTCAGTGCTGCCGGCGTCACGCAAACCGGTACGATCACCAACGAAGCCGTTGATGGCGGCGGAAGCGGTGACGATGCGGAGACCGATCTCGACGTTCAGACGATTTCGGGACTTGCACCGGGTGCCAACATCATCGTGTACGACGAAGGCACGCTCTCCGATCAGAACATCGAAGACGCCTACAACAAGGTGCTCAGCGATGGAAAGGCGAGCGCAGTAAACTCCTCGTTCGGCGGTTGCGAATCGAGCGACACGTCGTTCGAAGAATCGACCAACTCGATCGCCGAGCAAGGCGCATCCGAGGGCGTCGAGTTCTCGGCATCGGCCGGCGACACGGGCTCGAACGAATGCGGCGACGACAACGAAAAGGGCGTCAGCTCACCGGCCGGCGATCCGTACTTTACGTCGATCGGAGGCATCAACTTCACCTACAGCAGCTCCGGCGTGCTCGAAACCGTGACGGCCGGCAGCATTGACGGTTACTCCGGTGGTGGCGGCGTCTCGACCGTTGTTGCTCTTCCGAGTTGGCAGAGCGGCATCGCGGGCGTCATCAGCTCGGGTCGCAACCAGCCCGACATCTCACTCCCGTTTGACCCGGTAGCGGTGTACACGGACGGAAGCTGGGGTGAATATCTTGGCACGTCGTGGTCGTCGCCTGCATCGGTGGCACTGTTCATCGAAGCCGACGAACTCCACGGCTCCAAGCTCGGATGGGTCAATCCGACGCTGTACAGCCTGTTCTCGTCGACCAAATACACCGATTACTACACGCCGTGCACTTCCGGCAGCAACGGCGCGTACTCGTGTAGCGCTACCGAATACAATCAAACCGCGGGAATCGGAGCTCCGCAAGGCTGGCCACTCGCCAACGCCTTGTAATCTTCATCCGCGATAATCATCGCCTGAAATGGGGCAGAGCTACGGCGCTGCCCCACTTTTCATGCGCACGGCCAGGATCAAGGCCGATCGTACGGATTACGGTTGTACCGCGATTTTCGAGCCCCGTCGACCGCAACGCGATATGAGGCTCCGCTGCCCGTCTTGGCCAAGAGATTGAACCGCTCGCCGGCGCGGTTGATATGCAGCACCTGCACGGATGCAACGAGCGGACGGTCAGGGGCGAGCGTTTCGATATGGAGATTGCTCAGGAGATACGCGCCACGCGTCGGGTACCCCGCGCCGCGGTATTCAAACAGCGTCGCGATACCGTTCTTATCGACCGCAAGTTCGCTGCGCTCGTCGATTCCCAGCCCGACTGCCGGACCGTCTACGAGTCGTTCCCGATCGATACGCGCGAGGAACGTGACGAGGCGTCCAAACCGATCTCGACGCGCAAAATGCGAATCAGTGATGGTATCGCGAAGTGGAGGCCAGTGCAGAAATTCGGTCGTAAAGCTGATCTCTGGTTCGTACGGGTCGGCTGTAGCGTTGCTTGAATTTACGTTGTATGAATCGTCGTTCGCATGCAACCGGTCAGCCGCGACCGAATCATAGTCGACAGCTCCCTGCATGGCAAGTCCCGCACTCGTGCCGCCGACGACGCCGCCGCGCTTCCACAATTCCTGCACTGCGGCGATGAGTTTACTCCCCTTCCACGGAACGTAGTTTGCTTGATCGCCGCCGGCAAAAAATACCGCGTCTGATTCATCGACGTACTTCGCCATCGCATCGACTTGCGCGCGTGTCGCGCAACGCGCAATTCCGATCGTCCGAACCGATTGAAAGGGCGCGAGCGACGCAATGTATGGCGAATACGCGTTGTCGTCGGTACGAGCGGTGAGTACTAGGACGTTCCCTCCACGCGCGCTCGAGCTTCCGGTCAGCATGCGGTGCATCCAGCGAAATCCCTGGTCGATATCCGTGCCGCCGCCTTGGAGAAGCAACCCGGGCCCGTGCAGCGCGGTCATCGTTCGCCGGAAGATCCCCACCGCCGGAAAGATTCTCGGCGCACACGCCACGTTCGATGCAGGTGCAGAAAGCCTCCACGCGGCCACATTCCAGAATGCCCCGGACACCGAAGTCGTTTGCCCGTGCAAGCGATCGGTAAATACATTCAACTCGTTGCGCCGATAGAGCAGCGCGATTGGAAGCTGTTGGTAGAGCACCGCCTCGAGGCGCCGGTACACGGCCTTGCGCTTGGCGGGATCGTATGTCGCAAGGCCCGCCTTGAGCAGTGCGTCGATGCTCGAATTACAAATACGCGACTTGTTGTAACCGTTCGGCGGCACGTTGGCGCAGGCGAATTGATCGGTCGTATCGGGGTCGTTTCCGTTTTCGAAGCTGTAGAGCGCCATTTGAAACTTACCACCGTAGACGGGCCCACCCATGTTCGCAGGCGCAACGAATTGCGATATCTCGAACTGTTTGATCGTGACCCCGACGCCGATGGCGCGCTCATCTTGGACGATGATATTCGCGAGCGATGCATCGCCGGGTGTCGCGGCTTGAATGATCAAGAGTAGCCGCATCGTTTGACCGTTCCTCCGGCGAATTCCGTCCGGGCCGATCCGCCAACCCGCCTGGTCGAGCAGCGAGCTTGCCGCCTTTGGATCGAACGGAACGTCAGGATATGCGGCGGGATCGAACGCCCAAAGAAACAGGCCCGCGCCGGCATCGTGGCTGCGCAACGCGCCGCGATAGGTCTTACGAACGCTGTCAGGAATGTCGATCGCCTCGGCAAGTGCATGCCGCACGCGTGGATCCGACGTCACTGGATCCTGTGTATTGAAGATGAGCGCGCCGACCGCATTCTGCGGCGTGCTCGTCGTGCGATATCCTGGAATGTCTGCAAGAATCGGATAGTTCGCATAGTCCTGTTCATCGAAGTAGCCGTCGACCTCACCGGTCCGCAGCATGTTAATCGCCGTCTGCGGGCTTTGCACGAACTGAATCGTCAAATGCGCGATGGCCGGCTTGCCTCTCCAATAGTAGGGATTGGCGCGCATCTCCACGCGATCGCCCCGATTCCATTGCGTAACGACGTATGGCCCCGACCCGAGGGGCTGCGCGTCGAACGGAACGTCATTGAAGTCGGGCAACTGCGAAAGCAAATGTTTCGGCAGGATTGGAAAGCCGGTCTGCGGGGCCCCGACGACCACGATGATGGGCGGGAACGGATGCTTGAGGTGCAGCACGAGTGTCGTCGGATTCGGCGCGTCCGCGCGTAAGACGTCATCGTAGGCGAAGCGGCTTTGTACGTTATTGCGCAGATTGTTGATTGCTTCGATCGACCACGCGCAATCGGCGGCCGTTAAGGGCGCTCCGTCCGCGAAACGGACGCCCTTTCGAATATGATAAATGATTGTCTTTCCGTCCGAACTGATTCCGCCGTTCGCGAGCGTCGGCACTTGCGTCGCGAGATCCGGAATCAATCGACCCGTATCGTCGTAGCGAACCAAATACGAAAAAAGAAGCATCGACCACTCGGTAGACGACGTGCCGTTCTCCAAGGCCGGATTAAGCGAGCGCGGTTGCCATTGCTGCGCAATCCGCAAGGTATCTTCACGCTGCGCCGAGCGCGAACAGGCTGCTACGACGAGTAGCAACAGCGCTGCGAGCACCTTCCAGTGGCTCACCGAAACACGGCCTGGCAAACGCGAATCTCCCCCACGACACGACCCGCTCGATTGCGAACCGGAGGATTCGCAAACGAACGTAGGAGCTCGGCTTGACGCTCGCCGATGCCACCAATTGCGGCGAGTGAGGCTAACGCAGCAGCAGGGCGTGCGCGTTCCGCACCATCGACTACCTTGATAACGATGCCCACCCCGATATCGAACAGCGCGGTTGCGTGCACGCCCTCAGCTCCGCCTTTACAGATAAGCACGCCGTTCCCGGCGCGAATGAGAGCGGCGTCGAATTCGCCCGTGCCGGACATTTGTTCGGGAAACGCAATCATAGCATCGCGCACGCGCTGCAGCGCGTAGGCTGCATCATCATCGAGGCCCTCCAGCGTTGCAATGCGCATGTACGCTCGAGCCGAGTTCTCGAGCGGCGCGGCAAACACGGGGATGCCGCAGCCGTCCACCGCAACGATCAGACCATCCCGCTCCATTCCCGACATCTTCGCGCAGAACGCGAGAATGCGCTGCTGCGCCGCGTTCTCGGGTTCCATATACGTTGCCGGATCTGCTCCGATCGCTTTGCAGAGCGCTAGTATCCCGGCGTGCTTTCCCGAGCAGTTGTGATAGATCGGCGATTTAGGAATGCCTTGCGCGATGAGCGCTTCGGCAGAAGCATAATCGTACGGATAATCGCTTCCGCATTGCAAGGCACGTTCATCGAGCCCGATCTTCTCGAGGATAGAGCGCACGGCAGCGATATGATACGGCTCTCCCGCATGCGAAGCGGTCATAACGGCGAGTTCCTCTTGGGTCAGTCCGAAGAGCGCCGGCACACCGGCCATGACCGACACCGCTGAGATCATCGGCTTGGCCGCCGAGCGCAAAAAGACGGGAACATCGATCGATCCGAGCGCGAAGCACACCTCACCGTCGCGCCCGACGGCGCACGCGACGATCTCGTGAACGGACTCGACTCGATTGCCTCGCGTTGTCTCCACCATCGGCACGCCGCGAAGGACGCCTGCCGTCACGAGCGTCCTTTCATGTAATGGTCGAACCAGCCGAGCCCATGAGTGTAGAGCTCTGCCGTGCGCCGATCACTTCAGAGCCTGAACTGCAGCGTGAAAAAGACGTTCAGCGGCATCGGATAGTTGCTGGAGAACGGGTCGCCGTACGACGGCACAAAGGTATGTGCGAAGTACGGGTTTTCGGGGACGCCGTTCGCCGCTACGTCGTTTGGACCGGTACCGTTGTAGAAATTCCCGCCGTTGTAAAACGTGTTGGCGACGTACCCGCAGAACACCGAGTTCGGCGGATAGGCTCGCGACCACGGCTCGCTCGAACCACCAAAACAGCGATTGACGAGATTCGTGACGATCACGTTGGCCTTCAGGCGTGGCGAAATGTCGTACGAGACTTGCAGGCCGACGTTGAACTGCCACGGCTGGCGAAACTCGCCGAACGTATCGAACGTCCCCGTTTCAGGGTTCGGGATGTACAGCGTACCCGGAAGCGTTCCGTCCGAGGTCAATGCTAAGCCGCACGACGTGTAGTCTGCGTTCAGCGGATTACCGTTCGGTGTTCCGATCGCGCCCTGGTTCACCGTGCAGCTGCGCGGGTCCAGCCCCTGCACGTCGGCGGGCGTTCCGTACGTCGTACCTTCGGAGAGCGTGATCGCCGGCGTCACTGCGAACTTTGCATGCCGATAGCCCAAGATCAGCGAGAACGTATTTGGCGAGACATATGGGAAGTCGAGTCCCGGCGCGTACCAGCCGTTCCGGGCGAGAAGCGGCTGCTCTTTCATCGCGTAGTACGGATTACGAATTGAGGTCGCGCCGCACGTCGGATCGGGCGTCCCATTCGCTGCGTTTGTGTAGCACGCTGCTCCTCCACCCGCTGCCGTCAATGCATTGAACTCTTCGATGTCCTGATTGTATTGATCGATCGGACCGATCGAGCTGTCGGGATAGTTCCCCCATTTTTCGGCGGCGTTCGTGTACGTGTATGAGAACAGCATCGAGAATCCGTTGCGGTCGAAATCGCCCTTGGTCAGCTCGAGCTCGATTCCATCCACGCGCTCGGTTCCGGCGTTGAACGAGGGTGACACATTCAAGCTCGGGAGGTTTACGGTTTCATAGAGCTGGTTTGTGGCCCAGCGATAATAGGGCGTAACCTTTACTGCAAGATCGGTGCCCTTGAACTGGTGCTCGATCGAAGCATCGTAGTTATTCGAGAACTGCGCTTGCGATTCGTGAAGTGGAGAATCGAATCCGAACGGCAAGAAGCCGAGCAATTCCGACGCGAGATTCGGTTGAAGGCTATTGTATTGGATCTCGTAGTTCTGAGGCTGCTGCGCATAGCGTCCAGCCGAGAGGCGCAGCACCGTGTTTGCACTCAAATTGTAGGTTGCCGAGAAACGCGGCTCGACATATGATTGCGCATACGTCGACGGATACACATTCGTTAGCAGGATACCGTCGGTGCCGTTCGGATGGACTGTTTGCACCGCAGTGCCGGTCGACGTATCGATCGGGCAATCGAACGTAACGTACGGTGTGAAAACGTAAATGCTTTGTGGCGGCTGGGGCACAAACATCGGGTTGCGTGTAACCGGATTGACGCAGAATTCGTTTTGCGCAGCCTTGAACCAAAAGTTAGCGCCAGGATTGTTCGTATTCGCCAGATCATACTGGTCGCGTTCGAAGCGGACACTTGCGTTCAGGTAGAGCTTATCGTTCGGGCGAATTTCGTCGGTAAGTGCCGCATCGGTTATGACCGGTTGAACCGTGTTGAGATCGGCGGTGTTGCCTAAATAGGTGAGGAGCATCGATGCACCGGATTTGCACGCCGGCACGCTGGCCGACAGCTCTCCGTCGGTACAAGGACTCTGACCCGAGAACGAGCCGTACGGTGAACCGAACGACCCCTGGCTGACCGGATCGTTGCACGGCGCCGGATATCCGGCCGTGTAGTTTGAATTTGGATCGATTCCCGGCCCACTCAGCGTTGCAAAACATTGGGAGCCGTTGGTGAAGTTGCTGGTCTGCTGGTCCAATGTATTGTCGTAGTTCTGGTTGTAGTCGCGGACCGTGGTGGACGTCAGCATGCTGAACATCCCGCTGATCGTGCTCTTACCCAGCTCGTCGGCAAATTGCATCTCAGCACCGCGGGTGTGCGAGTCTACTTCGTAGTCGTAGTTCAGGATGCCGAGCGACACGTTGTTGCCGTAGCCGTTCGGGCTGGCTTCATTGCTGTTTGAGTAAAACGAATACCCAAAGAGCCGAACGTACGCGTGATCGCCGATGTTCTTCTGAAACTGCAGCTTCGCGATGCTCGCGGTATCCCACCGCCCGTCGCGGAAATTGTCGGGAATCTGCACGGTTTCCTGATAACCGTTTGCGTCGATGGGACACGCGTTCGGAACGCCGACGACGTTGGCGCAGCGGTTCGTCGGAGATCCAGGATAATAATAAGCGACCGGCGCGGTAGAAGCCGGCGCGAGCCACGGCGTTCCGGCCGGAAACGTGTAGTAGTCCGGCCACTGATTGGTGTTGCCTGAGTAGAAATCGGGCGGTGTGAACGTATTGCCGTCGTTTACCAGCCCGAGCCCTAGGGGACCGGCGTCATCGGCACTCGTGTAGTATTGCGTGAAGTTCGCAGACGACATGTAGAGGAGCTGGACGTCGTCGCGTCCGCTGTCGTGTTTATGAGGAATCCCGAAATGAAAATTGGCTACCGCTTCGCGGTCGTCGACCGAGGCGGGCTGACCGTAATTCGTAGCGTAGGAGCCGAAACAGCCTGGATCGTTTGAGAGAATGCCCGAATCGACCGCTGGGTTGTCGTAGGTTCCGTTGCTGCTGCAATTCGGATAGACGGCAGGATAGAACGGCAGGAACGTCGTGATATGCGCGGGCCAATATCCGTACGGAACCGAGCCGACGATGCTCGCGCCGTTGTATTGATCGAAATAGCGAAAGTCCTGATCGGTTCCGCTCAAGCCCGCGTAGTACGAGAACAAGCGATCTGGGGACGAGCCTCCCGCTTCTGCGCGCAGGTCGTGATAGAACGTAGGTGCTCCCAGACCGCCGGTTGCGGTCGCGTAACCTGGGTACGTACCAGTCTTGATAACTTGATTGATGAATCCAGCGAGTCCGGTCGCGTTCGCATCCGCTCCACCGCCGCCCGTGTAGACCTCCAATTCTTGTTGGCCAAGCGTGCTTTCTGAATTCCCCGGATAGTTGTCGAACGATCGATTGACGGGAACGCCGTCATACTCGAATCCGATCTGGTCGTAGTAGCCGCCGCGAATGTAGACGGTCTGATTGACGCCAACCTGGTTGGGCGGAACGTATGCGCCGGGCATTGCGGCAATCGCGGAATATGCGCTGTTGAGCGAGCCTCCGCCGCCAATCGGCGCAGCAGCGGCGGTTGTCGCGGAATTTACAGAATATACGTCCGTCCCGGTACCCGCGCGCACGGGGCTGAGTGCCGAACGCGATGTAACGTTCGCAATGACTTTGAGTGATTTCTGCATAGAGATCGCAACCGACTGGCTTTGATCGGCAAAAACCGAAACGCCCGTTATAGCCACGGTGTCGTATCCGTCTTTGGTTGCATCGATCGTATACGTGTCCGGCGCGAGGGAGATAAATGTATAGCGGCCGCTTGCGTCGGTGACCACGGTTGCCACCTGAGATGGACTCGATGCGACTACGCGTACTCCCGCAAGAGGTTGCTTGCCCGCGCTGTCAATGACCGAACCGGTGAGCGACCCAGTCGTTCCGGCGAAGACTCCACATGGCAGTAGAGCACCTAATGCGATCGCCGTGGCAGGAATGAGGCCGCGAACGCGAGCGAAGCCCGAAAAGTTCATACGCCCTCCGAGTGTGCGCAACGTTGCCTTGATTATATGAAGGAGATGACATGCCGGATATCCCGGGTTTCCGCTATTCGTCCTTGCCTGCGGCGATGTAGGCGGAAAGCGCAGCTCGCGACTTGATTCCTAGGCGAGCGAAAAGCGCGCTAAGGTGATGCTCCACGGTGTGCTCGCTGATGTTCAGGCGTGCAGCGATCGCGCGATTGGTGTCCCCATGTGCGACGAGCGATGCGATCTGCGTTTGCCGGGTGGTCAGTGTGACCGCTTTATGACCCTCACGGTGTCGCCCGGATAGACGCTCGACGTCTCGAATTGCACCCATCGCCTCGTATTCCGCGAGCGCGGCCGGCGTATCGGCGGCCAGTTCCAGCGCAAGTGCGCGGTTCCAACGAAATCCCATCGTCGCGAACTGCTTCGCAGCGATCCGCGCAATTCGTGCCGAGCGCCGCTGGTCGATTTGCCGCAGGGACATCGACCACAAAAGCAAGCCATGGGCGCGCAACATGCACGGTCTCCCGCTGGACCCCGCGAGAACGGTTCGCGCGATCGCGACGTCATCGGCACGCGCCAGCTGGCCTACCGCAATCCATAAGCTCCACGACCGATGGCTGTGTCCCACTCGAGCAAGCCCGCTTCGAAGAATCTCCTGCGCTTCTTCCGACGCGCCTTGGGCGGCGCGCAGTTCAGCGAACGCGGCGCTGACGCAAGCTATGCGCTGAATCTCGCGCGATCGCTCCGCATACTCGAGCGTCGCCTCGTCTGCACAAGCGCGCAGTAGCGCCCGATCGTTGAGAGCCAGCGCAAGGGGAATACCAACCGACGCGGCACGAGTCTTGAACGTAGCGGTCGTCACGCCGCACTCCAGCGCCTCGAGCGTACGCTCTCGCGCTAGGCGGAGCTCACCGCGAAGCATCAGCGTCTGAGCATAATTGAGTGCACAATACGCCACACGCCACATCATTGCCGTGCGCTTTGCCTCGGCCAGAGCGATCGAATGGTGTTCCTGCGCGAGTTCCAGCTCGCCCAGATCTGCTGCAACAAGGGCAAAGTTGTTTTCGATTTGCGCGATCAGCTCGCTGATCCCGGTTTGCGCTGCGAGCCGCACGGCCAGCCTGCCATCGGAAAGCGCTCCGCGAGCGTCGCCGAGCGCGGCGCGCACTTCGGCTCGAATCTCATGAAACATCGCGCGCGACGGTAGGTCCCACTGCGATTTCGTTTTGGCGATGCGACGAAGCTGCGCGCCGGCTTGCACGGCATTGCCCAGCGTCATTGCAAAACGGGCAATCGAAAGCGCAGCCTGAGCGGCAAGCGGCACTCGCCCAAGGCCCTCGACCTGAAAGCCGGCGTCAGCCGCGGCGCGCAGGCTTTCCGTGGTGCGCGCGTCCACCCAAAATTGGTCGGCCATCAGAAGCAACGCCTGGACTCGCCCGATTTGGTTTCCTAGCCGCTCGTGCTCTTCGCGGCTGCGCTCGAACCATCGCGCCGGCTCTTCTCCAACCCCTTCGATGTAAAGCAGTGTGCCGAGGCGCTCGTAGAGTGCCGCACGCTGCGGTCCCGCCGGATAATCCCAGCGCAGCGCTTCGCGATAGAAGCGCGCCGCGTCGCGATAAGCATAAACGTCCCACGCCGCAAGAGCGGCGCGTTCGTTATACGAGCGAGCCTTCTCCGCAACACGAGCTTGCGAGTAGTGATAGGCCAACTCCGCCGCGTGCATCTGTCCATCCGGCCGATTTTCGATGATCTCCGCAATCCGCACGTGCAGCGGAGCCGCAAGCGCGAGAATGAGCCGGTCCGCCAGCGCTTGCCGGATGACCGAATGGCGGAAGGTGAAAGTGTCGGAGTTCCGCGGGTCCACCAACACGATCGATCGCTCCACGGCGCGTTGAACCGTTGCGAGCACATCGGCTCGCGAGAGTTCGGCGGCTTCTGCAACAAGGGCGACGTCGAAGCTATGACCGGCGATCGCCGCGCGAACCAGTATCATGCGCTCGTTTTCCGAAAACGCGGCGAGGCGCTCGCTAAGGATCGCCGCCACAGAGAGCGGCAGCTGCGTCCCAAGCGAAATTTCGCCATTGGTAACGGCAATCCGCGCGAGTTCCTGCGCGTATAATGGATTGCCGTCGCATAAAGCTTCAATTTGAGAAACGATGTCGGGCTCGAGTACGGTTCCGGTTTCCGCCGTCACCGCGTGTACGAGGGTCCGCACGCTAGCGGGCTTGAGTCCGCGCAATGCGATCGTCGCTGCACGCGCTCTCGAAAGATTCGAACGAAATTGGGCAAGAGCGGTATTTTGAATCGCATCATCGGTACGCAGGGTGACAATCAGCAGGACGCGCGTCTCACCGAGGTTTTGCACCAGATACCGCAGAAGCTCGATCGTCGCGTCGTCGGCCCACTGCAGATCGTCGATCGCGCACACCACCGGCTTGCGAGCTGATTCGCGTCGTAGAAGATCGGCAACACTCTCGAAGAACGCCGCCTTCTCGTCGCCATGCCGGCTGCCGCGTCGCGGGGCCGGTCCCCGAATTCGTCGCGTGAGCTGTTCCAGAATGGACTCGATGGCTAGATATGGACGGCGGACTTGTTCTACGCAGGAGGCGCTCGCAACACAAGCAGCGTTCCCGAGCCTTTCGATGAACGCGTTAACCAAGCGCGTTTTGCCGATGCCCGCTTCGCCTTCAATCGAAACAAAGCGCGCGCGACCGCCGTTGACATTCCTGAACTCATCGGAGAGAAATTCGAGCTCTTCGTTTCTGGCAACAAACTCATCGCTGCGGAGCGCGGACACGATCATAGGGATAGAGTCTCGTTGCGCGGTCACAATCGGTTTCCCTCTTGAGCCGACGGCTTCCCGATGCTACGATAATCGTCGACGCCGATGCGTCGAAACCCGTCATTATGATTGCCGACCTCTTTCGCTCGATGCTCGAGACGCCGTTTGGACCAGTGCACATCGCCGTCGATGCCGACGGCGTCTTGGTTGAAGTCTGGTTACCGCGGCGTGCGGCTTCGTCTTTCGAATCGCGCGTGACGTTGCCGCGAAGCGCAGCGGCAGGAGCGCGTGCCGTGCAGACACAGCTCGATGAGTATTTTCGCGGCAAGCGTCGTGACTTTGACCTGCCCCTCGATCCGGACGGCTCGCCGTTCGAGCAACAAGTCTGGGCGCGGTTGCGCACGATACCCTATGGAGCCACGACGTCGTACGGTGCTATCGCCGACGAACTCGGGCTTACCAACGGCGCGCGCGCCGTCGGCCGTGCAAACGGCGCCAATCCAATTCCGATCGTCATTCCGTGTCACCGCGTCATTGGCGCAGACGGTCAACTGACCGGCTATGGCGGAGGATTACCGTTGAAACGCGCGCTGCTCGAACTCGAGGGCGCGATCGCGCCGCCGCAGCCTCGTCTGCTTTAATGACTGTCTGCGATCTGTGGCTTGTAGCCGCGCAGGATCGCCCGAACCGAAAGCTGCGGCGTGAGCACGACGGCAACGCCGCGACTTGGGCGAGCGCGTTTGTCGCCGTAACCATTTTTCGGCGACCAAGGCTTCAGTTGATCGGCGAGCACGATATGTGGAATTCCATCGACTTCCGCGTACGCACCGCTCGGAATCTCGCACCATTTCATCACGTGCACTCGCTTGGCTCTGCGATCGAGCCGATCGGCATGAAGTCGCGCATCGATCTCATCGGCACCGCGAAAACCGATGGCACCGCGGTAGCGCTCGTAATCCGCGCGCCGGCAGAGCGCGCACGGCCGATGACCCGCCGCTAGGGAAAGCGCTTCGTCGTAGAAGAACAGCGCGGTCCATCGGCCCGGCGTCCACTTTGGTGCGACCCATCCCTTGAACTCGAGCGCACACGTAATCCAGCGTTTGTTGTTCCACGGCCGAACGATCTCGTGACCGCGATGTATGCAGCCGCGATTTCCCATCCAGCTTCCGCGCAGCGGGGACGCAATGATTTCCCCGTAGGGGGTTACGCGATTTCGTTCCGGCACCGCGGGATGTTCGCTAGGTTACCTTGAGCTCCGCTTGGGATCGCGCAAGCCGTCGTATTCGCGCGGTTCCGCTTCGCTACGTTCGGGATGACCAAGGGCGTATTGGTGCGAAGGATCATTCGTGGCAAAGCACCGCGCACCAGGGACCCCAGAAATGAAGGCGATCGCGCTTCTGACCTTGTTTTGCTGCTCCGTTGCGCTTGCTCCGCTCCCGGCGCGAGCGCAGCAGGATCGAGCAACTCCGTTCCTGGGAACGTGGTGCGCTCAAGGCGACCCCGCGAAGCGCACCGCGATCTCGGCAAACGGTTTCCTCTTGACGCTAACAAACGAAGTCGGCTCAACCTCGACTGGACACGTGATGGGTATGAGCCCTCCGCAGATTATCGCCGACCAATGGGGCTTCGTGCGAGGCACGCTGAGCCCGAATGGAAGAACGATCTCGTGGACAAATGGAACGTATTGGGCGCGCTGTCCCACCCGAACGCGCATCGATTTGCAAGGGACGTGGTACGCGGGTGGCGATCAATCCAAACCGTGCCGTATCAGTCAGCGCGGTAGCGTGCTGTCGCTCCGTAACGAAATCGGTCAGACAGCGAGTGGATCGTTCACGAGCAAGTATGACATTTCGACCGTTTGGTCGGGAATGACCATCACCGGGACCATTTCGCGCGATCAAAACCGAATCGTATGGAGTAACGGAACGTACTGGACGCGATAGCCGCGTTACTTGGGCTCGATTATTTCGCGGACCACAGAGAAGCACGCGGCGGGAACGCTCTTCCGTACAAAGGCGAGCGCCGGAGCGGCCGTCACTGAATTATTATGAATCTAATTGACAGCGGCCGCCGAAACCGCTAGACTGCGATTAGATTCATAATAGTACGGAGTGTAGGCGTGTCCCGCAAGAAGTCGCTCATTCTCACCGATCACGAACTGCGTCTCATGGAGGTGCTGTGGCAGCGTGGCCGCTCAACTGTCGCGGAGGTCGTAGACGTGCTTCCGCCGCCGCAGCTCGCGTACAGTACGGTGCTCACCACCTTGCGCACGCTCGAGCAGAAAGGCTACATCAAACACGAGCAGGACGGACGGGCGTACGTGTACCGGCCGCTTGTCGTTCGCGACGAGGCTGCAAAGTCGGCGATGCGCCACCTTCTCGATCGTTTTTTCGGCAACTCACCCGGCGCACTCGCCGTAACGTTGCTGGATGACACGCGTTTGAGCGACGACGACATCGCCAAGATCAAACGGATGCTCGCGCGCAATCGAAAGGGCTTGCAGTGATGAACCTGGTGCTCCTCAACGGGCTCTGGCAAGGCGCACTCGTCGTGGCAATCGCGGCGCTCGTGACGCTCCGCATTCCACAGCGCCACGCCGCCACGCGCCATGCCGTCTGGTTCACAGCTCTGTTGGCCCTTGCGCTGTTGCCGATTGTGAGCTTGTGGCATCCGGCGCCTATACTCGCGCCGCTGCCGCCGCCGGTAGAGCACACGGCTGCGGAAACCTCTCTGGTGACAGCAAAAGCTGCGTCCGCAAGCGGCTCTTGGCTCGTCCCGATCTGGATTGCCGGCGTAACTTTTTGCCTCGTCCGCCTCGTGCTTAGCTCCGCGCGCATCAATCGGATCGTGCGCAACGCGACGCCTGCGCCCAAATTCGGGATCGGCGTCATGATTTCGAACGACGTGGCAATGCCGGTCGCGGCGGGCTTCTTCGCACCGGCGATCGTGATTCCCGCAGATCTCGCGACAACGCTCGATCCCGCCGATCTCGAAAGCATCGTGCAACACGAGCGCGCCCACATTCGGCGCGGGGACATTGGCGCAAACATGGTGCAGCGTCTGATCGAAGCCGCTCTCTTCTTCAACCCGTGGGTCTACATGATTGGCCGTCAACTGGTCAGAGAGCGTGAATCCGCATGTGACGATTGGGCCGTGCAAGCGATTGGCGAACCAGATCGCTATGCTTCGTGTCTTGCCCAACTAGCGCAAGGCATGCAGCGCTCGCGCCCGCCTCTTCTCACGCCAAGCGCGATCGGTTCGCGGCGCATGCTCGTCCGCCGAATTGCGCGTCTGCTCAACGGAAAGGCAACTCAATTGAAAGTCAACTATTTTGTGCTCGGAGTCAGTGTCGTCGCGTTCGGCACGCTTACCGCTCTGCTGCAAACTTCGAACGGCTTGCCTTCGATCGGTAACGATGTTGCCGTTGCGGCGTCCACGTGCGCGAGCCGAGATGTGTTGCATCGCGGGGCTGACGTCAAAATCCTCAATGCGGCGATGCCTAACATCTCAAAATCAGCCTACCGCGCGAATGTGTGGGCAAATGCCCTCGTCACCGTAGGCCCTGACGGTCGTCCGCTCACCGTGAAAATTGTAAAGTCCAGCGGAAGCGCTTCAATCGATCGCGCGACCGTCAACGCGGCCATGGCCTCGACCTACGCTCCCGCAATGGTGAATTGCAAGCCTACGACGGGGCAGTATCTCTTCCACGTGGTAACCGGGCCGTAAGATAATCGGCGACAATCCACGCCGATCCGGCTATTCCAAGATTCTCCGCGTTGCCGGCCCAGTTCGTAAGGCTATGGGGATCGGTAAACGGCGCCGGCAGCCAGACCAGCAACCCGAAGCCCACGATCATCGCCGTCGTTAGTCGCGCGGCCAGAAGAGCCGACTGGCCCGTCAGTAAAGCGATCGCCGCTAGCGCGAACGCAATCGTGGTTGTCACCGCCCAGAACATCTGTCCGGGCGGAATCCACTTTGGAACAAAGCGTGCGGTTCCAGAAAGATAGATAAGCTGCTCGAGCGTGAACGAGACGACGCAAATTCCGAAGCAATAGTATCCGATTCGTGCTAGTTTCGCGTCTCGCGCATCGTTCGCGCCAAGAGTCGCATAAACGATCATTGCCCCCGCAACCAAAGAAAATTGTTCGAAGAAGTTACCCAAACTGTCGTAAACCTGCGGCTTCTGCGCGAAGAGCGGCAACCAGAGCAACGCGAAAATGAGATAGAGCGTGCCCAATGCGATAGCTCCGGCGCGCGCCCCTTGACGAAATTGAATCGCAATGCCTCCAAAGATCTCAACGGCAGCAACGATATACACAAGTATCTCGCGGCCGGGAACGTTTCCAAGCGGCCCGATCTGTTGCCATATGTTAAAGTCATGCCAGGCCAGCGCGAAGACGCCGAACCCGATTGCCGCCAATCCAAAAACATGACGTCCCAGCGTGAACTTCATCTGAGCACTTTAACACGCGCGACGGCTGCTAGTGCGTAAGCGCCGGCCGCTGCGGTAAAGACCGACGAGGAAAGGGGGGCTCCAGCGCCAAGCGCGATGCTCATCGTCGTTGCGAAAGCAAGCAGCAGCAATGCGCTTGCGATCGCTATCGGGCGTAACCAGAGGCCGAGGATCAACGCGATGCCCAGAAATGTTTCGATTCCCGTCTCGATCCATGCAAGTGGCGCAATCAACGAGCGCGGGACGAACCAATTGAGCTGCCCTACGAAGCTCGTGAATCGCGCAAACGTTCCCCAAGAAACGTTGTGACTTCCGGGTCCGCCGAGCCACCCGAAGCGGTCCGCGACGGCATACAAAAACGCTGCTCCTAGCGCGAGGCGAAGGGCGAGCGCGGGATAGTTCCGCATACGTTGCTCCTTGTTCCGGTTTCGCAAGCATAAACATTATGCGGAAAATCAGGGCTCGGGAAAAGGGCCGCTTCCGAACGACGAGATGGAGTCGGCGCGGGAATCACGTACGTGCGCGGCCCTCCCGGCGCACTCACCAACGCGTCACTTACGACCCTGCCGTGCCTCCCCGTAGTCGCTCGGCGATGGCATCGGGCAGCAATCGGGTTGCCTCGGCCAAAGCCCGTATGGACTCGCAAAGTTCCGTAAGTGCCGGATCGCTAAAATGTCCGCTCTTTGCTTCAAGCACGTCGAGCGTGCCGCCAACTCCGTGAGCGAGAGCTAGCAATGCGTCGACTTCATCGGGAGCATAGGTCTCGCCGTCCCGTTTTGGCCCGCACACGAGCGCCCCAACGAGCCGACCCCGTGAAATCATCGGAAAGGCCCATTCTCCCGACAACCCGGATCCAGAAGTACGGTGCAAGTCGATCGGCTTATTCCACGCCCTTAACGCGACGATCACCGGGTCATTTTCGCTGAGGTCGACCGGTTCACGCTGGGACGTTGACACATACGTTGCAGATCCGTTGCGGACCAAAATATCAGCGGATTTTGCGGTGGTGTGCTTGCGGACCGTTCCAACCGCGCGCTCCAGCAACGTCGCAGTGTCGTTGATGTACGAGGACTCGTGCGCGAATCGACGCAGCGCAGACTCGTCGTCGTGACGCTTGCGAAAGAGCACGCTGTCGACGAACCGATCGACGTACTTGTGAATATAGCGCAGCGACAGCCCGAGAATCAACGCAACGACCATGCCGACGATGGTACTGGTCGTGTGGCTCGCGTTTACGAGCCACGCGCCCGCCGCCCACTCGACCAGCACGAAGGCGCCGATCACAATCGTCGAAACGATTGCGAAAACGACCGTGCGGTTCAACACGAAACCGATGTCGATGAGCCGCCGATTCAGCGCCGCGTATGTCAGAACGAGTGGCGTAATGACGGCGACAACGCCGTACGCCTGACCCAAAAACAGGAGCGTCGCGTAGCTGAAAAAGTGAAACGCCAACGTGGTCCACTGGATGACGATGTAATAGGCGGCAAGAGGAACCAACACCCAAATGGCTCGCTGGCGTTCGACACCGCGGGCCGCCGCGATCGCAAGAGCACTACAGAGTAACGCCATAAAGATGGCGGCATCGCCGGGGATGGTCCAGGTAGCTCCAAGAAACATCGCCGGATCAAACCACAGCGTCATCGTCGCAACGAGTGGAGCGATGCCAAACGTTCGGTCCGGCGTACCATCTCCTACGATAATCGTTATGGCGACGAGCGCGAAGCAGAGCCCGAGTGCAAAACGCCTCGCCTTCGAGAGGGGACGCGCGAAGCTACTCGCAAGTGCGGCCCACAGCGCGACCGATAGCGGAAGCGCTTGACTAACGATGGCGAGTCCTACATATGCCCATGCCCACGGCAATCCAAAAAGCAGCGATTCTGAACCAAATCCGATCGCCGCAGCTGCCAACACCGCCGAGAGCAAGAGATTGTTGTCGACGTACGGCCGACGCCATGCGATCAAGGCCGCAAACAGAAGAAGCCACAGGCCGGCGAACTCCCACAACGCGTATTGCCAAAAACGCGAAAGGTAGAACGGGCCCGGCACGACGACCGCTCTGGATCGTATCGACCCGCGCTCAACCTTAAACGTTAGGGGTTGTCCGGCTTGCGGTTGCCCCATCATGGAAAGACGCTCGAGCAACGTGTGGCCGCGAATGTCAACGAGATCGCCCTCGCGCAGACCCCCGCGGTCGGCTGGTCCGCCCGGATCGACACCACGGAACGTCAGGTGATATGGCTGCGAGGACCCATCGAAATACCCGCCCCACACGCCGTACCACGGAGGCGATCCACCCATTCCGGTCTGGTCGAGAAAGGCCCCCAGGGTAATAAGCGCTCCAGCGGCGCAGAGCGTCAAGAGAATCGCGCGCCAAGTAGCGGGCCTCATGGCTTGCAATTTAACCGCCCCGTAAATAATTCCCCGGGCACAAAGAGTCCACGGATTCGTACGTAAATGTTCGTATGGTGCAAGTTGCCTCAACGGCTGCGGTCGGCTTCTGGCGTTCGCTCCTCTTGGCGTTCGTCTTCTGCTGCCTCGTCATCAACGCGGTGAGTCTCTTCTCCGACAGCGTCGAGGCATCGTCGGCGCTGGGATTTCAAGTGACGAGAGTGGCCGACTCGGCCCTCGTACGGGTTACGGCCGTCGATCCTGGCGGCGCGGCGGAAGCAAGCGGATTGGACGTCGGCGATGTGATTCACGTACGTAGCCTTTCGCCCGGCGATCGCTACCGGTTGCTGACCGGTGTGTATCCGCATGAGCGCATTCCGATCGCCGTGTCCCGCGGCGGCCGGCAACTACAGCTCATCTACGAGAGCGGCGATGCGCCGGCGTGGCGATGGGACATCGATCTGTGGTGCGCCGCATCGTTCTGGATGCTGGGCTTCGCGATCGTGATCGCGTGGCGCCGGGCGGACGCCGTGGAAGCGCGCATTCTCTGCGTTCTCATTGCGCTCGTGCCGGCAAGCGCGGGATGGCAGGCCGGAAGCTGGATCGGCTTTTCGCCGTTCGCCGACATGCTGACGGCGATTGCGGGCTACACGCTTACGTGGCTCTCGGCTGCGCTGCTCGCGACCTACGCGCAGCTTTTCGGACGTCCGCTTTCCCCGGCGCGTCGCGTATTCACCGCGCTTGCGTATATCAGCGCCGCCGGTGCCGCGATCTATGAAAGCGTGCGCCTCGTGCTGCTGTGGACCGGTGCAACACCATGGGTTGCGCAGACGCTTGGCCCCGATTGGAACATGGCGTGGGGCGCCGCCCCGTTCATTTTGGCACTCGCGTGCGCGTTGATGGGCGTGTCGGCGGCGCATCCGAAAGAGCGCGGCCGCATCGCTTGGAGCACGGCAACGCTCAGCGTCCTATACCTCGCGCAAGCCTTCGGTTCTCTCGTGCCGATGCTCTTTCCGGGCGTGGCGCGGGGCAATGCGCTCGTAATCGCCTACTCGTGCATTAACATCGGTACGTTCTTAGCACCGCTCGGCATGACGTACGCCCTGCTCAACCGGCGGCTGCTCGACATCAACTTTGCGCTCAATCGCGTAGCGGTCTTTTCCACCGTTTCGCTGATCATCGTCGGCTTGTTCGTTCTCGCTGAGTGGGGAATCGGCGTATGGCTCGAACGCGCGGGTCACACCGCGAACCTCTTGGCCAGCGCCGCGGTCGCGCTCGCTCTGGGCTTGTCGATTCGCGTCGTGCACTCGCGAGTCGAACATGTGCTCGACCGCGTCTTCTTCCGCAAGCGTCACGAGGACGAACAGGCGATTCGAAGATTCGCAAAGGAGGCGGCATACGTGACGGAACTAGACGTGTTGATTGCGCGGGCGGTGGATGTATTGGAGCGCCACGCCGATGCGTCATTCGTCCGGCTCGCGCTCGACGACGGACTGGGGCACTACGGTGAAGTCAGCGAGAACGATCCGGCAATCGTTTCGCTGCAAACCTGGCACCGCGTCGTGGATCTCCACGAACTCGACACTCAACTTGACGGCGAGCGTGCGTATCCGATGGTCGCGCGCGGACGCCTCGTTGGTGCGCTGGTCCTCGGTCCGAAGCATTCACACGAGGCGTACGCCCCCGACGAATCCGGAGCCATCGAAGAAGTGGCGCACGGCGTCGCGAGTGCGCTATACATTCTGTCGCAAAAGCAGTCACCGGCCGACGATCGCATAGTCAAAGAACTCACGTCGATGCGCGATGCGATAGCAGACGGATTTGCGAAAATAAATCAACGACTCGAACGCGGAGGACGAGCTGTAAGCTAGGAGCCAGCCGCAATTACCTTCGTCCGAAAAAGGCGCTGACTACCGCGAAAATCAGCGTCAACATGACGCTCAGCAGTATCGATGTTCCCAGTGGGACGTACACACGCCAGTTTTGCCCGCCAACGGAGATGTCGCCCGGAAGACGGCCACGTCATTCGCCACCTCGACGGTTTGCCTATGCGGCTGTCTCGCCGCGTTGAATCCGAATCAGGACGACGCTCGCCCAGACCACCCAAATTGTGAACGGCAAAAGACCGAGGATGAGCGTACCAAGGCCGCCCATGACGAAAAATCCATTCGGAACGAACACGCTGAGCGTCGAAATCAGCGCACCGATGGTAGCGATGTAACCCAGAACGACGAGTCCCCCGGGAAAGCTGTTGTGTCGGCGCCCACTCTGGCTTGCGGCGAATGTGACGATACTTGCCGGCAAGGAAATGACTGCACCAGCGGAATTAAAGATGTCGTAGAGAACGCGAATCGCCGGCTGACCGAATTCCGACGGCGGCCGGAAACCCATGACGATTTGCACGAGAGAGAGCAGCAGCGCGAGTGCGGCAGCGGTAACGCCGCCTGTCAGAAGATACGTAGGAAGTCCATCGTCAAGCTGGGGGACCAGACGGAGATAAGCGCGCAACTGCACGATAAACCAAAGAAAGAAGGCCGTTGCCGGAAGGCCCAACCACCCGGAAAGCAACCACATCGAGCGATGCACCTCCAAAAATGCGGCGACGTCGCCCGCTGGTGCGTCGGGAGCCGGCGGCGTTCCGGGCAACAAGGCGGCGACGATCACCAAGATGATGAACGCGATGCCGGCATACCCCGCTGAGCGCTCTACGCGAACGTTATACATCGAGCACAACCTCCCGCGAACGCCTCATTTGTGCCATAACCCCCAGCCTACCACGTAGGGCGCCGCTAAACCCGTGCCCGATACAAATGGGTCGCCTGCCGCGTATTCGCGTCGAGGGCTCGCGTGTGCTGCTGGTACGGGCTTATAGCCAACCTCGTGTACCCTCGCCCGGCAAAAACAGCTTCGTATTTTTCGGATTCTACTGCCTTCTGCTCAGTCTGCCACAGCTGAAGCTTAATCCAAAGACCCTACCCCGAGCTCAATCTCGTCGATATTGCGGCGGTTTTGCTATAATTGGCAAGTGACTTGCGCCGATGAGGTGAGACTATAACCGCGCCGACGCGGGCCGCGCAGCCAACTGGCACCGTCACGTTTCTGTTCACCGACATCGAGGGCAGCACCGCGCGCTGGGATCGCGCCCCCGGCCCGATGAGCGAGGCGTTACGAGTGCACGATGAGATTTTGCGGCGCGCGGTTGAGGCATCGTCCGGTCGTGTTTTCAAGACGATCGGCGACGCGTTCTGCGCCGTTTTCGCGCGCTCGGAGGACGCCGTCGCGGCGGCGCTGCTGGCACAGCGCGAACTCGCCGCATCCGATTTCTCCGTCGTCGACGGCCTTCGCGTACGGATGGCGGCACACACCGGGACGTGCGACGAGCGCGACGGAGATTTCTTTGGCCCGCCGCTCAATCGCGTCGCACGGCTGCTCGCGATCGCTCACGGCGGCCAAATCCTGCTCTCCGGCGTAACCTTCGAACTCACTCGCGGCACGCTGCCGGCCGACGCAACCGTGCTCGATCTCGGATCGCACCGCCTAAAGGATCTCGAGCGCGCCGAACACGTGTATCAAATTAGTGTGCCCGGTTTGCCAATGGACTTTCCACCGCTCCGTTCGAAGGCGAGCCGTAACGAGAATTTGCCGCAGTCGCCCGCATCGTTCGTCGGACGGAGCCCCGACATCGAGCTTGTATGCAAGTTAGCGGGCGAAGCACGTATCGTTACGGTCACGGGGCTCGGAGGCGTCGGCAAAACGCGGCTCGCGATCGAAGCGGCACGGGCGTTGCACAAAAACTTCCCCGACGGCACGTGGCTTGTTGAATTGGCCCCGGTGGCCGAACCGGCGCTGGTTTCGGCGCGCGTTGGTGCGGTCTTCGGCATGCGCGAGCAAGTCGGTACGTCAGCAAGCGACGCCTGGATCACCGCGCTGCATGAACGAGAGGCTCTGCTCGTGCTCGACAACTGCGAGCACGTGCTTGACGCGGCGGCAATGATCGTTTCAAAATTGCTGCACGCATGCCCGCGGCTGCACGTGCTCGCGACCAGCCGCGAACCATTGCGCGTGCAGGGCGAACGGATCGTGCGGCTCGCGCCGCTGGCGGTGCCACCGGAGAACTCACGGCTGCCCTCACTTGAGGAGCTGCGCGGCTCGCCGGCCGTGCAGCTTTTCCTGGAACGCGCGGTACGCTCGTCGACGTTCGACGAAACCAAATTCGGTGACGAACGCGCGCGTGCAGCGCTGGTGACGATCTGCCGGCGCCTCGACGGCATTCCTCTGGCTTTGGAACTCGCCGCCGCACGTACGCGGACGCTCGGATTAACGACGCTTGCGCAACGTCTCGACGATCGCTTTCGTCTGCTTGCCGGCGGCGATCGCGCCGCCTTGCCGCGTCAGCAAACGCTGCGCGCCACGCTCGACTGGAGCTTCGAACTGCTCGACGAAACCGAACGGCGCGTGCTGCAGCGACTTTCGATCTTCGCCGGTACGTTCACGCTGGAAGCCGCGCAAAGCGTGGTTGCCGACGAAGCAATCGACGAGTGGAACGTCGTCGACGCGTTAGCTTCGCTCGTCGATAAATCGCTGCTTGGCGCCGATCCTCATGCCGATGTTCCACGCTACGGCATGCTCGAGACGCCGCGCGCCTATACGCGCGAGCGCCTGGCCGAGAGCGGCGAGCGCGCGGCGATTGCACGCCGGCATCTGCACTACTATGAGGAACGCTTCGAGCGCTTCATTCGCAAGCCCGACGCCAAGAGCGATGCGCCGGCCCAACTCGAGGCCGATCTCGACAACGCACGTGCGGCACTCGACTGGGCGCTCGGCGATGGTGCCGAACCCGCGCTGGGAGCCGCGTTCGCGCGAACGCTAAACTTTGTATTTGAAGCGCTCTCGCTGTATCACGAAGGTTTGGCCTGGCTCGAACGTGCGATCGCTGCGTTTCCCGCCGACGCCGATAAGCGGCTCGAAGCCGCGCTTTTGCTCGCCGTCGCCAAGTTCCATTCATACATCGGTTCGCCGAAAGGCTCGATGGACGCAGCCGAGCGCGCCGTAATCCTGTGTCGCGAGCTCGACAAACCGAAGATGCTCGCCTCAGCGCTTGGATTCATGGCGTTTGCGAGCTACTACATGGACCGGCGTGCGGAAGGGCTGCGCCTGGCCGAAGAAGGTTTTGCGATCGCGCGTGAGCTCCGCGACACGGCGCTGCTCGGGTGGGTTCTCTGCATCGTTGCGGTGTGCACCGATCCGGCGCAGGCCGATCGTCGGCGCGCGCTTTTGCAAGAGGCGCTGGCGTGCTCCGAGCCGCTGCCGGCGCGTTACCTGCGGGAGTTGGTGTATCAATTCTTGAGCGAGGTTGAATTTCAGGCCGGCGATTATGCGCTCTCGCGACGCTATGCGCTGCAAGGTGCGGCCGACGCGATGGGCCGTGGGCCGTCGGAGGGCTTAGCGATGTGGTGCCTCACCGGCGCGGCGGCTGCGGCTTTCGCCCTCGGCGATGTCGACGCTGCGTATCACGATGCGCGCGAGGCGCTCTCGTACGGCAGCCGCCGCGGCAGCGGGCGATTCATCGGCGCGGCGTTGCAATTACTCGCCGGTGTCGCAGCCGAACGCGGCAAGCACCAAATCGCCACGCGCCTGCTGGGCGCGTCTGACGCGCAATTCGCGGCGCTTGCGCGCTTGCGCATGCCGCAAGAGCGCTTTGTGTACGAGCACACGCTCGAGGTTCTGCAAGGCCGACTCACCAAAGCAGAGCTGATGCAAGCGCTCGAAGACGGGCGCGCGCTCGCACCGGAGGAAGCCGTCGGCGAGGCGATGCGCCTGTAGCTACACGCTCGTAGCGTTCGGAATATTTTCGGGAAGCATGTGTTCGTAAGCGATCAATCCGGGAGTCTTCCGGCGATCGCGGTTACGCGAGTGAATGAGCTCGCGCACGGGTCCGAGAAGCTGCGCATACGTTTTGATTACGAGTTGTTGCGATGCGTCGTTGGAACACAGACTGTAATTGAGCAACTGGTCGTAGTGCCAGGCTGCCAGCACGTAGCTGACCGTTACCTGCTCGACCGTTTGGACGCGCGGTGCGAGCATAGCAAATAGTTCCGCTTCGCTGACGGGGCCCTTGGGGATCGGCGGTTGAAACGTCGCCGCGGTCATGTTTGGAACGTACGTGGCGAAGTCGAGCTGCGGGTAGTTGACGGCGGCGTGCTGCGGCCCGGCAGTCCACACGATGCGACGAAGAACGGTTACCAGTTCCTCGCGGCTTCCGATCGTCTCGGGGAAACCCGGGACGCGACCCAGGCCGTCGTCGAGTATTCCGGCAAGCTCTTGCGCCCAGCTCTGCACCTCGGTATCGCTGCGAACGTCTGCGTCACTCGCGTAGTAGATGTTGACGTAGTCGGAGAGATAATTCCCGAGCAAGTTCCAAATCAGGCGGCCGTCGTCGCGATAGGGATAATACGGCAGTGCAGTTGGATCATCGACGCCGCGCGATTCCAGACGCGCTTCGAAATCGAGATCCGCGAACGACCATCGTTTGTAGGCTTCCCGCATGAGCTCGAGCGATCCGTCGAGCGCGCCCTGGAGGATCTTCTGCATCGCGCCATTGGTTGAGAGCAAAAGCTTCACGCCGAGTTCGTTGATGATGAGCAGCTGGCCGAAGTGATGCGCGAGAAGCCGATGGATCGGGTGATTCATCGCGAGCCGGCGCACGGTCGCGAGGCAAAACGCTTCTTCGATCAGATGCGTGAACGCTAAGTGATTAACGACCTGCGCAATGTTGTAGTCCGAGCTCTGGACGAAGAGTTTGGCCATCTCCCATCGTCCGCTCTCATCGGTCGGAAAGACCAGTATCTGCGGATCAATCGCAATGCCGACCGGCTCGAGACCGGGAAAGTCGTTTGGGCGTATGAACAACGCGATCGGCGCCAGGAGCTTGCGATTTTGCTGCCACGGCGCCGGCGCACTGGCGGGTGCAGTAATGTTGCCGAGAATCTCGTAGTCCGCGACATATAAACGCTTCTCGGCGATTGCGCGCGCAAAGGTTGCATCGCCGCCGAACCGTTGGCTCAAGACGTCGTCGCTGAACGGTGCGCGCCGTTGGACGTCGGACCAGGCCACGCCGCCGGACCCGTCAGCACTGACGCGCGCGAGCGTGAGCGGATTCAATCCAGCGAGTCGTTGGACGCAAAACGTTGAATCGTCTCTCCAGGTTTCGACGACATCCGGCGCGCGAACCGTCCGAAAGACGTCGGTATATGATTTGAATGTCCACGGCGACTCGCCGCTCAGGCGCGCGTTTGCGGCTTCATCCGCATTGTTGGCGGCGTTATTCCAAAGGAAGCCGCTGAACCATGGTATGTTCCCCGGGATCTGGAGATACGCGACGCGCCCTGCGGCCAGGGGCATCGGAAGTTGCGTCTTGCTCGGATCGGCGTAGCGATAGATGGCGCGCGCGGCAAGCAGTTCGAGATCGCGTACGATGCGCTCGAGCGGCGAATCCTGATGCGGCAGAGTGGGCGGTCGCGCCAAGAAACGCATTCTCCACATTGTATGCGGGGCAGCGCCGTAGCGCAAGCGCCTCTAGCGTTTCTGAGGGCGTTAATACAGTCCCGGAAGCAGAGGAATTCTCGGCGGTAACAACCATCGCTCAGAGCGTCATGCCACCAATGATTCGATGTGCCGTGATAGCGGCTTTGTGCTTCGCCCTGTTTCGCACGAGTAGCCACGCGATCGAACCAGAAAACTCACGGATCGGCAGCGCTGTCGCACGACCGATCCGTCCGCTGATGCAACGCTATGGTATTCCTGGAATATCGGTCGGGATCATCGTAGATGGCCGCAGCTACATCTACGACTATGGCGTCGCGTCGAAGGCGACTCAGCGGCCCGTCACTCGTGCGACGCTCTTCGAAATCGGTTCGCTCAGCAAGACCTTGACGGCATCGCTGGCGTCGTACGCACACGTTACCGGGAAACTCTCGGCGAGCCGTTCGTGCCCCTGATGCAGCGCACGCTCTTCTCGCCGCTGGGCATGAGGAACACGTGTCTCGACGTTCCGAGTGATGAGTTGGGAAATTACGCGCAAGGCTATACACGCGACGGCAAACCGATCCGAATGGCCCCGGGCGTGCTGGCAATGGAAGCGTACGGCATACGAACGACGGCATCCGATATGGTTCGCTTCATCGAAGCCAACTTGCTGATGTTGCACACCGATCCAAAGCTGCAGCGAGCAATTACCAAACTCGTACCGGATATTATCAGGTCGGCGTGATGACGCAGGACTTGATCTGGGAGCAATATCGTTGCCCGGCTCGCCTCGACCAACTCCTCGCGGGGTACTCCGTAAAGATTGCTCTTGAACCGAATCCCGCAATCTCTCTCGATCCGCCGCTAGCACCGCGTGACGAAGCGTGGATCAATAAGACCGGTTCGACGAATGGCTTCGGGTCGTACGTAGCGTTCGTTCCGGCACGCCAGTTTGGCATCGCTTTGTTGGCGAACAAGAACTACCCAATCGAAGCCAGGATCAAAGCCGCGTACGAAATCTTCAGGCAAATCGAGCGGATCGCCGGGGATTCTGCGACGCTCGCAGGGGGCTAAACGCGTGTTCCATTCCGTGCTCTTTCGCTCGGGGTGACAAAGCGTGCCCATGCATCTTTCCGAATTAGCGGAAATGCTGCGCGATGTATGCGATCCAGTAGTGGAAGACATCGACGTTGCGCACCGGATCATCGGGGTAATGCCCGTCGACGGGCCACACGCGAAGGGTTGCGTCTTTGTGATTGTCGCGCAGCGCTCTCCAATACATCGACGAAGTCGCGAAGGGATCGCGATTGTCGCCGACGTCGGAGAGAATCAGCACCGGCGTCGTAACGTCGCCCGCATAGCTGATCGCGGAAATGGAACGCCACTCGGCTGCCTCGTTGCCTACAAACGGCGAGCCGTGCAGCAGATCGCGATCCTCGCCGCTGTCGTCGGCCGTACCATAATCGGTGATCCAATCGTCGACTGAGGCACCAGAAACGGCGGCCCGCCAAATGTGGTATTTCGAGATCATCCACGCGGTCATGATGCCGCCGTACGACCACCCACTCACGGCTAACCTGGAATCATCCACGATGCCGCGCGCGCGAATCGAATCCAGCGCCGCGATGACGTCTTTGCCAGGCCCATCTTCCGGATCGTAGAGAATCGGGTGCAGATAAGCGTAGCCCAAATTCGGCGTGCCGCGATAATTCGGACGCAACACGAGCCAGCCTCGAGCTGCCATCACTTCTGCCCAATAGTCGAAGATCTGCATCGACGGATCGCCCGGACCACCGTGAATGAAGACGATAAGTGGATATTTTCGACGCGGAGAAAATCCCGGGGGATAGTACAGCACGCCGTCAGCGCGTACGCCGAGCTGAGTCTGATAGGTGAAGCGCTCGCTGCGCGCGAGTTGTTCGCTACCGGCGAACGCGCGATTGAGCGACGTCAATGCCGTAATGCGGCCATCGGGGAAGCGCACATACATCTCGGCGGGATGCGTTGCATTCGATCCGATGAAGGCGATCGTACCGTTGCGTGCCACGCCGAACTGCAGGTTGGAGATCGTCGCGCCACCCGTCGTATTCTCAGGAACGCCCGGAACGAGATCGCCGGTTGAGAGCCGTTGCGGCCGCGCGCCGAATCGCTCTCGATAGAACGCGATCGTCGTTCCGTCAAACACGGCGCCCAACATGCTGCCGTCGTGCAACCACGCCACGTCTTCATACACGCGATCGAGTGATGCCCACGGCGCCGTGCCGTCGCCCCCGGAAGCTGGGGCAACGTACAGTTGGTTGAGCGAGAACTGATTGTCACCGCCGGAATAGGTGTATGAGAAATTGCGCCCGTCGGGTGAAAAAAGCGGCGTTCCCTGCCACGCACGGTGCGACGTCAGCAGCGTGAGCCGATGCGTTGCCACGTCGACCGCCGCGGCTTGCGAGCGGTCCTGGTCGTCGGTAATGTCCGTCGGACACAGCACAAAGCCGACGCGCGAGCCGTCGGGCGACCAGGACATCTCGGCCCCCTCAAAGGCGCTCTGTTCGCCGAACGTCAATTGCGTCGCGTGCGTCAGGCCGATGAGCTGCAGAAACACGTGCAGCGGTTGGGGCTTCGAACGAGCCGTGATCGGTTCGGTCGTAAAGATGAAGCTGTCGCGAAAGCGATCGGCACCGGTACGATGTGGTTGAGGGTCGGATGCCGTATATGCAATGGCGCGTCCGTCCGGACGCCACACGAACGCGTCGACGTCACTCGCCGAATGCGTGAGCTGCCGCACGGTCCCGCCGCCCACCGGCATGACGTAAACCTGGGCGCTCCCATCCGCATCGTTTGCAAGAAGCGCTAGCTGCGTTCCGTCTGGAGAAAACTCCGGTGATGAAAGACCTTTGCGTGCGCTCAAGTACTCGCGCACAACGCCCGACTCGACGCGCGCAATGAGCAACGAGTCTATCCGCCGGTCCTCGTTCCAGTCCACACGCGACACGATTGTCGCGGCATAGCGGGCATCCGGCGACAACGCCGGCTGTTCCAGGCCAACGATGCGGCGGTAATCCGTCTCGACAAGCGTGCGTGCCGAGGAAACGGCAGTGAAGCCCGCGCAGAGGATTGCGGTTGCGAGGACGATTCGTGCGGTCATAGCGCGTGCTTCTCCGGGGAACTGCGGCGTTCCGGTCGAGAATATACGTGCAACGCCGGCGGCGACCGCACTGACATGCGCGGCTCACACAATGCGATCCTTCGTGAAGCCGCGCTGTGTTAGCCACGTGATCATGATTTGCGGGTACCCCGGAACAAAGCGCTTGGGGAGATCCGGCTCGCCGTTGTAACCACTTGTTGACACGACGAGTTGATGCCCGGCATTTGGGTACGTCTTGATCGTCACATCACAATTTCCGGCGCGCGTCAGATACTCGCGTAAATGCGTGGCCGAATCAGCTGCATCGACGTTTCGATCGAGCGCGCCGTAGAGCGCCAGAGTGGGAGTCGACGAGACGCGCAGTAACGTGCTCGTCGGATCGAAGGTGACGAATCGTCGCAACCCGCGATCATCGAGGCGGGCGGCGGAATTGAGACGCCAAGGTCCGGCATCAGCGAGTACTGGAACCACGGCTGTTTTGCGTCGAGAACGTAGAGGCGTTTTGTGTAACTCCATGAGACCGTGCCATACAGGGACCGTTCGAACGCATGCCAGAGAGCTACCGCCTGCGGCGATGCGGCCTCCGCATCGTGCCGGCGCATTTCCTGTTCGACTTCGTAGTCGATGTTCTGCGCCAAGGATTCCGTGGGCGCACTTTTCAGGATCATGAACGCGATTGGCCGATCGATCGCTACCAGCAGTGCGGTCCAACCTCCGTTGCTAAACCCCCAGATGCCGATCCGACGCAAATCAACGTGAGGATCGCCGCGAATTACGACGTAGATTGCCGCGACGTCTTCGGCGGCATGCACATCGGAGAAGGCGAGAAAGTTCTGATGTTCCTTGCCTCCGGCAATCGCGATCCACGGCGTTGGGAGAATGCCGATCGCTTCGACGTGCGCCGCCGCACCGGGGGCATATCGGCTTCGGACACGGGATCCATCGCTGCGTCGGAGAGGTGCTCGCAAAGATGGAGGGCGAGATTCTGTTCGCTGCTCTGGCCCGGCGCGTTCGTCGCTTCGTCCTCGACGGCGAACCGGTAATGCGCTACAACAACACGCTGCGCGGGTGGAACAGCATCCCGCTGCGGCTCGAAACCGAGGTCGAGGCTAGCAGTGGAGTTCTTGGCTGCTTGACTTTACATAGTTTGCTATATATAATGCATAGCATCCTATGAATAGCAAGAGCGCCGACGAGTGGAATCCCCAGATATTTGCGACGTACTGGATTAACTACGCTTCGAGGCTTGTCCAGAGTCGTTTTGAGAAAGCCTTGCGTCCTTTGGGCTTTGGTTTGCCCTATGTTGGCGTCGCGACTGAGCTTGAAAAATCAGGGCCTCTTTTGCAGAGAGATCTAGCGAAACGCTACGGGGTCGAACAACCTACAATGGCTGCTCTTCTCACGCGCATGGAGAGAGACGGTCTGGTTTCTCGAAAACTCCATCCGGAGGATAAAAGGGCAAGTCTCGTATCGCTGACGGCAAAAGCCAAAGCGAAGCTTTCTGATGCCAAGAAAAGGCTTGTTAAAGAAGCGCGCGAGGTAACAGCCTGCCTGAGCGATCCCGAAGCCGAGATGCTCACGTCGTTGTTGCAAAAAGTCGTAAAACTTTTGGAGAAAATGTGAAGAAAATCGAAGGAAAGGTCGCGCTTGTTACGGGCTCATCAAAGGGCATCGGAGCCGGCATTGCAAGATGTTTAGGCGCAGAGGGTGCGACCGTTGTCGTGAACTATGCGACGAGCCGGGAGGGAGCAGATCGCACGGTCGCCGAGATTACAAAAAATGGTGGTCAAGCGTGGGCGGTGCAGGGCGACTTCTCGAAGCCCGAAGAAATCGCGCGGGTGTTCGCGGATATCAAAAAGGAGCACGGGAAACTCGATGTCCTTGTCAATAACGCGGGCGTAGCCGGATTCGGACCAGTAGAGACCGTGACACCGGAGGAATTCCACCGCATTTTCAATTTGAATGTACTTGGGCTTTTACTATCCACACAGGCGGGCGTAAAGCTGATGAGTCGTGGCGGAGCGGTGATCAATATCGGGTCGATGGCGGGATCGATGCCCGGACCGTACGCATCGATCTACTCGGCCTCGAAGGCCGCCGTAAATAATCTGTCGGTCTCATTATCAAAGGAACTTGGGCCAAAACAGATTCGCGTGAACGCAGTGAATCCCGCCTTGGTCGTGACCGAGGGATTACAAGCGGCTGGATTCATGAAGGGCGAACGCTACCAGAGCGCGGTGAAACAAACGCCGCTCGGACGGGCCGGCGAACCGGACGATATCGGAAAAATAGCGGTATTTCTGGCGTCGGATGAATCGTACTGGATAACCGGGCAGGTGATCCTCGCAACCGGGGGGCTCACGTTGTGACGCCCAACCGGCTCGAGCAGTTCGCTGACGGAATCTTCGCTATTTCGGCGACGCTGCTTATTTTGAACTTCGCCGTCCCCGTACTCGGGGACGCGAGCAACGGGGCGCTCACGCACGCGCTGGCGTCCCAGTGGCCGAAGCTTCTGGCCTTTCTTTTGAGCTTTTTCATCATCGTGAATTACTGGCGGCTGCACAGCGCGATGCTCCACGACGTGCGCGTCCTCGACCATAAGACGATCATGTTGAACACGGCGTTCCTCGTTGTGGCTGCCTTCATCCCATACGCAACCAACGTGGCGGGAACATATCCGACGCTTCCAGCGGCCGCGGTTTTGTATTCCATCGTGCTGTTGACCGGCGCGCTCCTCGGCTTCTTCATGGCGCGCCACCTCATCGAAAGCGGCGCGTACAAGGTGGACGTGCCGCCCGAACAGGCGCGCGTGACCTATCGCCGTATCCGATTCTCGCTCTACATCCGCGTCGTCGGCCTCATCTTCGCTTTCTTCCTGCCGATCGTGTCGTACCTGATTTACTGGGTGATGATCATCTACTTCTTGTCGTTCAGCGCCATCGACAACTTGAGCACCTAGTGTCGGCGCCAGTCGGCGTGCGCGCGAAAGCCGCGATCGTGCAAGCGGCGCTGGAGGTCCTCGACGAGGTGGGCATGGACGGGGTGACCGTGCGCGCCGTCGCCAGGCGCCTCGGCGTTCAGGTGCCGGCCTTGTACTGGCACGTGGAAGACAAACAAGAAATGCTCGCGCTCGGTTCCGACCTCGCGTGGCGCGAGCGGCTACCCGCGTACGCAACGATTGTGCGTCGCGCGCTTCTCTCACATCGCGACGGCGCGAAGGCCTTCAGCGGCACCTACATGACGGATGTTGGCGTACTTCAACAGCAAGAATCGATGTTTGCGCAAATGGCCGACGCCGGGTTCACACTTTCGGACACCGTGCGAGCGTATTCACTACTCTATAGTTTCACGGTTGGCTTTTGCATCGAGGAA
>Ga0153924_1000264_pt1 | contig 35047 bp, 35 predicted proteins | sample TSNJ008MetaG_FD_104709 | JGI IMG/M metagenome (GOLD analysis project Ga0153924, IMG submission 104709) | Attine ant fungus gardens microbial communities from New Jersey, USA - TSNJ008 MetaG | ecosystem: Host-associated > Fungi > Mycelium > Unclassified | place: USA: New Jersey, Wharton State...
CAGCGCGACCACGGACCGCAGCGCGACCACGGACCGCAGCGCGACCACGGACCGCAGCGCGACCACGGACCGCAGCGCGACCACGGACCGGACCGCAGCCTCCGGACTCGAGGTGCGTGGCCTGACGGTCCGCATCGACCGCCGGACGATCCTCGACGACGTGACGTTCACCGTGCCTCCAGGCCGTCGCGTCGGCGTGATCGGCGCGAGCGGATCCGGGAAGTCCATGACCTCGCTCGCCCTGATGGGGTTGGAGCCGACCGGCGCGGACGTGACCGGCAGCATCCTGCTCGACGGCACGGAACTCGTCGGCCTGCCCGACCGAGAGCGCGCCCGGCACCGCGGATCGGGCATCGCCATGGTCTTCCAGGAGCCCGGCACCGCCCTCGACCCGCTCCGCCGGGTCGGTGCGCAGATCGCCGAACCGCTGCGCCTGCACCGTGGGCTCGACCGACGCGCAGCGGCGGCAGCAGCACTGGAGCTCGCGGTGTCCGTCGGGCTGCCCGACCCCGAGTCGCTGCTGCGGCAGTACCCGCACCAGCTGTCCGGCGGGCAGCGGCAGCGGATCTGCATCGCGATGGCGATGGCCGGCGAGCCGTCGTACCTCGTCGCCGACGAACCGACGACGGCGCTCGACGTCACGACGGAGGCCCGCATCCTGGAACTGTTCGAGGGACTGACCGCCGGCATGGTCTTCGTGACCCACGACCTCGCGGTGCTCGCCCGGATCGCCGACACGGCGGTCGTCCTCGAGGCGGGCCGGATCGTCGAGGAGGGCTTGGTGGCGCAGCTCCTCGCCGCACCGCAGCACCCCGCGACGGTCGCCCTCGTCGACGCCGCCCGTGCGACCGCACGCCGGACCGGGGGTGCGTCGTGACCGCCGTCCTCGACGGCGTCGGCCTGCACCGCACGTACCGACTCCCCCGCCGCGGCCCGTTCGAACCGGGTCCGGTCCGCACCGCCGTGGACGGCGTCGACCTGACGGTCGCCCCCGGCGCACGCCTCGGGATCGTCGGCGAGTCCGGTTCCGGCAAGTCGACCCTGGTGCGGCTGCTCGCCGGCCTGGAGGCACCTTCCGCCGGCACCGTGACGGCCTCCGGTCGTCCGGTGGTGGCGTCCGGCTCCGCGGCAGCGATGCGCTGGTTCCGTCGCGAGACCGGAGTGGTCTTCCAGGACCCGTACGCCTCGCTCGACCCGCGGATGCGCGTCGGGGCGATCGTCGCGGAGCCGCTCCGGGCACTGCGGATCGACGGTTCGCACGCCGCGCTCGTGCGTTCGGTGCTGGAGCGCGTCGACCTGCCCGCCGACGTCGTCGACCGGTACCCGCACGAGTTCTCCGGCGGGCAGCGGCAGCGCATCGCGATCGCCCGCGCCGTCGTGCACTCCCCGCGGATCCTGTTCGGGGACGAGCCGATGAGTGCCCTCGACGTCGTGGTCCGCGCGCGCGTGATCGAGCTGTTCCGGTCGCTCGCCGACGACCTCGGGCTGACGCTCGTGCTCGTGTCGCACGACATCGGCGTCGTGCAGCGGTTGTGCGACACCGTCGCGGTGATGTCCGCGGGGCGGATCGTGGAGCACGGGCCGGTGTCGTTGCTGGACGCGCCGCAGCACCCGGTGACGCGGGCGTTGGTGGAGGCGGCGCCGACGCTGCCGTAGGGGGGGCGGGGCCGGGCGGGCGCGGGGCGCGTTTCCGACTCGGAACGACAACTCCGATGTCGTGCGACGTCGACGTTGTCGCAGTCCCGCGTCCGCAACTGTTGCACGCGCGCAGGAACGACGAGTCCGATGTCGTACGACATCGGACTTGTCGCACGCCCCCACCGCCACGCCGCCCCGTGTGCGAGTCCTGTTCGACTGGGCGGGAACCCTTGCCCGCTGTGCGGGACCCTCGGGAGCATCGACGTGCATCGATCGCTTCTCGAAGGGGAGAACGCATGAGCACGTCGAACGACATCACCAGGCGGACGGCACTCGGTCTCGGCATCGTCGCCACCGCGTCGGCTGCAGGCGGGTTGCTGGGCACGTCACCGGCCTCCGCGCACGGCACCGGCCACCCGGTCCCGGGTCCGGGTCGGGGCCACGGCAACCCGCACCTCGCCGCCACCGTCAGCAAGGAGTTCCAGGCCGACACGACCACGCTCCTGAAGAACCCGCTCAACGGCTGGGCGCTCTACGGGTCGTCGGCCCCACCGGCGGACTACTGGACGCAGTACGACGACGTCCCGCTGCCCGACGGCACGACCATCACCGTGTCGGACTACGCCTCGGTGATGTACATGCGGGTGTCGTGGACGATCCTCGAGCCGTCCGAAGGCGTCTACGGCTGGGACACGAACGCGGCCTTCGCGGGCATCCTCGCCGAGGCCCGCCGCCGCGGACTCCGCCTGGCCTTCCGCGTCGTGGTCGACAGCCGCGACAAGTCGTCGAACTTCACACCGGACTGGGTGCGTGCCGCGGGGGCCGCCGGCTACGAGACGCAGACCGGCAGCAAGACGGTGTGGTCGCCGTACCCGGACGACCCGGTGTTCCAGGCGAAGTACGCCGCGTTCGTCGCCGCCTTCGCCGCGGAGTACGACGACGCCGCCACCACCGACTTCATCGACGGGTACGGCCTCGGCAAGTGGGGCGAGGGCCACTCGATGATCTACCGCGACGCCGCGAACCGTGAGCCGGTGTTCGACTGGATCATCGACCTGTACCAGGAGCACTTCAAGAAGGTCCCCCTCGCGTTGAACTACCACCGGATGATCGGTGCCGGGAAGGACTGGGGCAGCCCGGACCCGGACAGCGAGCGGATGCTCGACGGCGCGTACGAGAAGGGCTACGTCCTCCGCCACGACGCCTTCGGGATGACCACGTACTACTCCGACTGGGAGAAGTCGATGGCCGCGAAGTGGCGGTACAAGCGGCCGATCATCATGGAGGGCGGATGGGTCACCGCCCAGCACGACGTCACGCAGGACCCTCGCGGCTACGAGACGGTGGCCGACGTCCGGCAGGGCGAGTTCGACGACTCGGTCGAGGCCCACGTGAACATGATGGACCTCCGCAACGGCGAGACGCTCTCGTGGTTCACTGCCGAGACGTACCCGCTCACGCAGCGGTTCGACGCCGAGGGCGGCTACCGCATCTACCCGTCGAGGGTCGTCGCGCCGGGCACGGTGACCGGCGGAGCGACCGTCGAGATCACGCATGAATGGACGAACATCGGCTGGGGCTACCTGCCCGACAACATCCCGGTCTGGCAGGGCAAGTACAAGGCCGCACTCGCGCTGCTCCGGGCGGACGGGACGGTCGCGAAGACCGTCGTCGACGCGGCGTCCGACCCGTCGAAGTGGCTCCGGGGCACGCCGACCTCGTACGCGTTCCGACCACCGCTGTCCAGCGTGGCGAAGGGCTCCTACCGCTGGGGCATCGCGATCGTGGACACGACCGCGGGCAACGTCCCGGCGATCCAGCTCGCCGCGCAGGGCGCGAAGCAGGACGGCTGGCTCGTCGTCGGCGACGTCACGGTCGCCTGACCCGACCGCCGGGAGGCGCGGCGCCGGTCCCGGAGACCGGCCCCGCGCCTCCAGGCGGTCACCTGGCCCACTCCCGCGAGCGGGCGAAATTTGTCCCCATCGCATGCCGACAGGCGCACATATCGCCCGCTCGCCGAACCGGGCCCCGGCACCAACGGGAGGAGCGGGCGCGAGCGGGCGAAATGCGTTCCGATCGCATGCCGAACGGCGCAGATTTCGCCCGTTCGCGAACGGGACGGGACGGGCCGCGCGCTGCGCGCGGCGCGCTGCGCGCGGCGCGCTGCGCGCGGCGCGCGGCGCGCTGCGCGTCAGGCAGCAGGCCCCGCCAAGAACCGGAGCGCCTGCCCGATGAGCTGGCGGTGCGACGCCGACTCGTACGATGCGGCCGCGTGACCGAGGCCGCTGTACACCGTGGCGCCGCCACCCGGGCGCTCGTGGGCCCAGACGAGCGGGTGCGCTCGGCCGTCGTGGTCGTGGTCGACGAGCACCCGGACCGCTGGCGACACCCGCTGGTAGGAGTACCGCTCGTCGTCGAGGGTGAAGTCCTCCAGGCCGGCCGTGACCGGGTGCCCGGCGTCAACCACGCGGACCGTGCACGTCCCGGACGGCGGGTGCATCGTCGTTCCCCGGACCCAGACACCGCCGAGGGCACGCTCCCAGTCCGGGTCGTCAGCGAAGGACGTCGACGACACGTGCAGCGCGAGCATCGGCACCGCACTCTGCAGGAGTCGCCGGAACCCCGGGTCCGCTCGAGCCAGCGGCACCGGCAGACCGTCCCGCGGCAGCCCCACGTTCCACACGACGAGGTCCGGGAGCGTCCCGGTGGCGAACCCGGCGAGTGCATCGTCGACATCGGGCACGGGTGTCAGCCGGACTCCCGCATCGGCCGCGGTGTCGACGATCGCGCGGTTCGTGTCGGCGAACGGGTGCCAGGGATCGGTCCAGCGTCCGGTGCCGCCGAGCAGGAGTGCGCTCACGCGGTCCCCCGGGTGATGCGGACGGTGTGCGATCCGGACCGGGCGGCGGTCCGCTCGACGAGCCGGATGCGGTGGAGCGCGGGGCCCCACGCGGCGCGGAGCTTCTCGTCGTCGAGGACACGGCGTTCGACCACCGCCTCGAAGCGCTCGGCGTCGTAGGAGATGCGGGCGGGACCGACCGCGAGCCCGCCGTCGACGGGCCGGGGGTCGTGCAGGGTCATGAGGACGAGTGTCATCGTGCCCGGCTCGACGAAGGCCCAGTCGTCGTGGAGCTCGACGGTCTCGGCGCTGCGGTGGAGCACAGCGGTGCGCTCGGCGCGGGTGAGTCCGCCGGACGCCGGGTAGGCGCGGGTCAGGTCCGCCGCCAGGCTCGCACGGTCCCCGTCGTCGGAGAACGTCGTGTCGGTGGCTCGGTACTCGGCACCCTCGTGCTGTTCCACGCCGTTCGGCCAGGGGACGCTGTGCCAACTCGACCGCATCGTCCAGATGCCGTACCGGTGCTCGGGCATGAAGGTCTCGCGGTGGTACACGCCGACGCCGGCGTCCACCACCACGGGTTCGCCGTCGAGGGAGACGATGACACTCCCGACGTCGTTGTGGTTGTGGCTGACGTCGTTGTGGCCGCCCTTCGCGGACAGGAAGAACGCCTCGGAGCGGGCGACGGCGACCTCGGTGCCGGGCAGGTAGAGCGAGCACGGCATGCCGGGGACCGCAGCACCGCTGTCCTGCCAGCCCGGTGCGCGGAGCTCCGCGAGGGTCCGGAGGAACAGGGGCGCGAGCTGGCCGTCGAACCGCAACGGGTGCTGCCGGCCCATCCAGCGGGCGTGCTCGACGACCTGGTCGTCGCCGACGGTCTCGCCGAACCGTGCGAGCAGGTGCCAGTTGGCGTTCTCGGGCAGGACCGGCGACCCGTCGGAGTAGTTCACCTGGCGTCGGGCGTCGATCTGCATGCTCATCGGGAAGCGTGCCATCGCCGCGACCGGCGGCACGGTGAACCCGTCGCAGGCGCCGCCGGTGAGGGTGCGGAGCAGGTCGAGTCCCTCGAACAGCGTGGCTCCGGCCCACCACCAGTAGGTCGCACCCTCGTCGCAGCTGCCGTCGGGGTCGTAGCCGCTGCGGAAGCGGTCCAGGATCACGAGGGCGCGTTCGACGGTGGCGGCGAGCCGGTCGACGTCGGGTTCCACCACGGCGGCGCACACCAGGACGTTCGACACGATCCAGGGCGCCCAGTTGTTCGGCGGCGCGTCGACCCCGTGCCAGAAGTACTCCTCCTGCTCCCAGGGGTCGAGCACACGGCGTCGGATCTCGTGGTGGACGCGGGCGCGGATGCCGGGGAAGTCCTGCTCGAGGCGCTCCCCCGCGACGGTGTCGATGGCCGCGAGCATCCCGCCGAGTGACGCGTCGTTGAGGTCGAGGACGTCCCGCCCGGGGATGGGCAGGAACGGTCTTGAGCCGTCCTCCGGGAGGGCGTAGTGCGACGGCAGGCACCAGGCACTGAGTTCGCACAGCTGCCAGACGGCGTCGCCGAGCGTCGGGACCCAGGTCTGGTCGTCGGTGACGCCGAGGGCGAGGGTCGCGGTGGCCGCGCACTCCATGAGGTTGCGGAGCGACCGCTCGTACGGACGGCGGTCGCCGTCACGGCTGTAGGTGGCCCAGCGGGCGAGGGTCGGGTACTCGACCCGCGCCGCGTCGCGACGCTCCGCGGCGATCGTGAGCAGTGCCTCCCGGTCGGCGTCGGTGGTGCCCGCCCAGGCGGCGCGGTCGGTGACGGGAGGCGCGGCTCGCCACGTGCGCGGACGGAGCGCCCGCCTCGCGGCGGGTCCGAACGTCGCAGCGAGGGTGGTCGGGACGTCGACGGTGACGGTCATGACGGGAACGGCTTCCTCAGGCTTGGACGGCGAAGCCGTCGGGGACGATGGGGTCGGTGAACGCACCGGTGGCGGCGAAGGCGATCGTCTCGCGGACGGCGTTGCCGGCGAGGCGTCGGAGCTCGTTGCCGAGCGAGCCGGCGATGTGCGGGGTGATGAAGGTGTTCGGCGTGGATCGGAGCCGGGCCCCGGCGGGCAGGTGCTCGGGCTCGGTGACGTCGAGGACGGCAGCGAGGTCGCCGTGGTCGAGCCGGTCGGCGAGGGCGTCCTGGTCGACGATGCCGCCCCGAGCGGTGTTGACGAGCGTCGTCCCCGGCCGCATCCGCGCGATGACGGACCGGTCGATCAGGCCGCGGGTCGACGGCAGGAGCGGCGCGTGCAGCGTGATCACGTCGCTCCGGCCGGCGAGGGTCTCGAGGTCGACCGCCGTGACGCCGAGCGCGCGGGCGTCCTCGTCGTCGAGGAACGGGTCGCTGACGAGCACGCGGACGTCGTAGTCGCGGAGGCGTTCGATGACCGCGCGGCCAACGCGGGACGCTCCGACGACCCCGACCGTGATGCCGTGCATACCGATGACCGGCCAGGACCCCTCGATGTCGACGGGGCCGCCGTCGGGGTCCGCGGCGACGGCCGCCGCGGTGGCGAAGGCCCGTTTGGCGGCGAGGACGATCATGGCGACGGCGAACTCGGCGACGGGGACGGCGTTGGCGGCGGCCGAGGAGGTGACGGCCAGGGCCCGGTCCCACACGTCGTCGTCCACCACCGGCTTCACGGAGCCCGCGGAGTGCGCGATCGCACGGAGCCTCGGCATGCGGTCGAGCAGCGCACCGTCGAGGACGGGACTGCCCCAGCCCGTGATGATCACCTCGACCTCGACGAGCAGCCCGGCGTCGCGTGGGTCGTCGGGGTCGAGCGGCCGATCGGCGACGAGCCGCACGGCCGCGGAGGAGTGCAGGGCAGCGATGTCCCCGGTGTCGAACACCCGCGTGAAGGTCGCGTCGGGCAGCACGAACGCCACGGGCACCGGGGTGCGCCCGTTCGGCAGCGGGATGGTCGTGGCGGGCGGTGTGACGGGGCGTGACGTCATCGTCGGACGGCTCCTCTCCGGAGTGCAGCGCTCCCCATGCCAGCGCCCGCGGATGTGCGGAGTCAAGACGGGGTCGTCAAACGATCACGAATCGAACACTGCCGGCGCAGCCGTCGACTCACGCACACTCAGCGTCGGGGCGAGCGTCATGTGCCGCCGGGCGAACCCGGTCTGGGCAGCGGCCGAGATCCGCTCGAAGCACATGGTCGCGGCGAACCGGCCGACGTCGTGCTTCGGCGGGGCCACGGCGGTGAGGGGCACGTCGGCGAGCGCGGCGACCTCGTCGTCGTACGCCACGACGGACAGGTCGTCGGGGATCGACAGCCCCATCTCGGTGACCGTCTCGACGAACTCGACGGCGTAGTGGTCGGAGTGGACGAACACCGCGGTGGTGCCGGTGTCCAGGCAGTGGCGGATGAAAGCGGCGGTGGCCACGCCGACGCCGGCGGTCTCGTCGATGACCTCGACGGGGGCGTCCTCGTCGAGGCCGAGCTGGCGGACGGTGCGTTCGTACCCGGTGCGGAGCTGCGGGGTGGTCGGCGTGTCGAACACGGCCATGCCGATCCGGCGGTGCCCGAGGGACGCCAGGTGCCGAATGGCGAGCGCCGCCCCGGATGCGTGGTCGCTGCGGACGGATTCGAGGTCGGCGCCGACGGGTGATTCGGAGACGGATCGTTCGACGACGACGACCGGCATGGGTGCGTGGTCGAGGAGCTCGAGCGTGTCGAACGCGTCCGCGACGGTCGTCGTGACGAGCAGGCCGTCGACGCCGGCGGCGATGAGCCGTTCGACCTGCTGCCGCTCGCGTGCCGGGTCGTACCGGGAGACGCCGAGGACCACCCGTCCGCCGAGGGCCTCGGTCCGTTCGGCGACACCCGCGACGATCTTCGGGAAGTAGTACCCGGGATCCGGGACGACGAGGCCGAGGGTGAACAGGGCTGCGGGGTCGGTGCCGTGTCGCACCGTCGCGTCCGGCCGGGGCTGTGGTCGAAGGGGCGCGCCGGCGGTGGGCAGGGTCTCGACGGACACGGCGCCGCCGTGCACGCGTCGGACCAGTCCTCGTTCGGCGAGTTCGGACAGGTCTCGTCGAACCGTCATCGCGGAGATGCCCTCGCGCTCGGCGAAGTCGGACGCGGACAGGCTTCCGTGCACGCGGAGCTCGGCGAGGATCCGCTCCTGGCGTTTCGTGGGGTGCACCGTTGCTCCCATGTTCGTTTCGTGTGCGGGTGAATACGCCCGCTTGACCGTCATCATACGGACGTCACAGGATGACGAAACCGCAGCCCGTCGAGGCTGCGCGACCCGAGCTACGTGAGCAAAGGAGCCACATGAGCGCGACGCTGGTCGACCCGGCCGCCAGGGCGAGGACGGACCCGTCCGGAGCAGCCCCGGTGGCGCGGAAGGTCCCGTTCCTCGCGAGGTTGCGACGCGACTACCCGCTGCTCCTCATGGTGGCGCCCGCGGTGATCCTGCTGCTGCTGTTCGTGTACGTGCCGTTGATCGGCAACGTGATCGCGTTCATGGACTACCAGCCGTACATCCCGATCTCGCAGAGCCCGTGGGTCGGCTTCCAGAACTTCCAGGTGATGTTCGCCGACGCCGACTTCTGGCGCGCGACGGTGAACACGCTGGAGATCACGTTCATCCAGCTGGTGTTGTTCTTCCCGGTGCCGATCGCCCTCGCGCTCCTCATCCACTCGCTGGTGTGGCCGTGGCTCCGTGCGACCGTGCAGTCGGTGCTGTACCTGCCGCACTTCCTGTCGTGGGTGATCGTCGTCGGGTTCTTCCAGCAGTCCCTCGGGTCCGGCGGCGTGGTCAACCACGTGCTCCGGCAGTTGGACATGGGGACCATGACGGTGATGAGCGACCCGTCGACGTTCAAGCTGCTGCTCACGAGCCAGGTGATCTGGAAGGACGCGGGCTGGGGCACGATCATCTTCCTGGCCGCCCTCGCCGCGATCGACGACAACCTCTACGAGGCGGCGGCGATCGACGGCTCGGGGGCGTGGAGTCGGTTCTGGCACGTGACGCTGCCGGGCATCCGTCCGATCATCGTCCTGCTGCTCATCCTCCGGCTCGGCGAGGCCCTGTCCGTCGGCTTCGAGCAGATCATCCTGCAACGCAACGCCGTCGGGGCGAACGCCGCCGAGGTCCTCGACACGTACGTCTACTACCACGGCGTCATCGACGGGAACTGGTCCACGGGCATCGCCGTCGGCCTGGTGAAGGGCCTCGTCGGCTTCGTCCTCATCATGGCGGCGAACAAGGCCGCCCACATGCTCGGCGAGCAGGGAGTGTATTCGCGATCATGAGCACCATCGTCCGTCCGGCATGGGCCGGCAAACCGAAGCCCGTCGTGCTCGGGCTCAAGGCGGTCGGCATCGTGCTGATCCTGGCCGTCGTCCTGTTCCCGTTCCTGATCGTGTTCTCGACGAGCATCTCGAGCCAGGACGACATCACCGCCGCGGGCGGGTACGTGGTCTGGCCGCGGTCGTTCGACCTGACCGCCTACGTGCAGATACTGTCCGGCGGCGTCGTCACCCGCGCCGTGGTCGTCACGCTGCTCGTCACCGTCGTGGGCACCGCGATCAGCCTGGCGTCGACGGTGCTCGCGGCGTGGGCGCTCAGCAGGACCGGTTCGCTCTTCCAGCGGCCGCTGCTCACGTTCGTGCTCATCACGTTCCTGTTCGCTCCCGGGATGATCCCGCTGTACCTGATGGTCAAGCAGCTGGGACTCCTCGACAACTACTGGGCGTTGATCCTGCCCGGCGCGTTCAGCGTCTTCAACATGGTTGTCGTCCGCGGCTTCATGATGAGCATCCCCCAGGAGCTCATCGACAGCGCGAAGATCGACGGAGCGGGCGAGCTGCGGGTGCTGTGGCAGATCGTCCTGCCGCTCTCCCGCGCCGTGATCGCCGTCGTCGGGCTGTTCTACGCGGTCGGGTACTGGAACGCGTTCTTCAACGCGCTGCTCTACCTGTCGGACTCGACGAAGTGGACGCTGCAGCTCGTCCTGCGCACCTACGTCCTGCAGGGATCGAACCTGGTGTCCGGCGCCGGTTCCGATGCCACCATGCAGCCGCCGGCCGAGTCGATCCAGATGGCCGTCGTGATGATCGCGATCATCCCCATCCTCGCGGCCTACCCGATGGTGCAACGCCACCTCACCAAGGGCGTCCTGACCGGCGCCGTCAAGGGCTGACGCAACCGTCCACGGACTGGAGGCGCGGGGCGGCCCCGCACCGCGCCTCCAGTCCGACGTCCATCACCACCCGACCCTCGCTTCAAGGGAGAAGCCATGTCCGAAACCACCACCGGCATCAGCCGCCGCACCCTGTTCTCCGGCGCCGCGTTCGGCCTCGTCGCGCTCGGCGCCGGCGGGTCGCTCGCCGGGTGCTCCGGCGGCGGGAGCGCCGCGACCATCTCCGACAAGGTGGCTGCACTCCCCACCTACGTCCCGATCACGAAGGGGCCGAAGCCCGACCTGCCGGGGAACGACAAGGTCCAGCCGGTCTACTACTCGTACCCCGAGGACAGCGAGCTCTTCCGCTCCGTGACGAGGGACGTGAAGGTCGGCGGCACCACCACCGGCTTCGTCGTCACCTACGCCGCGCCGCCGCCCGCGAACAACTCGTTCCTCGACTACATCGGCGACGTCACGGACACGAAGTACGACCTGACCTTCGTCCCCGGCGACTCGTTCGACACGAAGTTCGCGACGATGACCGCGGGCAACGACATCCCGAACATCGTCGAGTTCCTCACGTTCGCGATGCCGCCGCGGTTCCCGCAGCTGCTCGACGCGAAGTTCTCCGACCTGTCCGAGTACCTGTCCGGAGACGCCGTCAAGGAGTACCCGAACCTCGCGAACATCCCCACGCCGTCGTGGCGGAGCGCGCGCATCAACGGCAAGATCTACGGCGTCCCGGAGCACCGGCCGCCGTTCGGGTCGGTGATGATCTGCCGCCCCGACCTCATCGAGCAGTACACCGGTGCCGAACCGGCGCCGAAGGACAAGGACGAGTTCTTCGAGCTGTGCAAGGCCGTCACCGACGCCAAGGCCGGTCGGTACGCGATCGCCGGCGGCGGTGGCTCGTCCGGTGTGGACTGGTCCTACGACTTCATCGGCGCGACCTTCGGCGTCCCGAACCAGTGGACGAAGTCCAGCGGCGGCAAGCTCGTCCACAAGAACGAGACCGAGGCGTGGCTCGAGACCCTGAGCTACATCAAGAAGCTCTGGAACGCCGGCGTCTTCCACCCGGACACCCCGAGCCTCGAGAGCGCCAAGGCGAAGACCTACATCAACAACGGCACCGTGCTCATGCACCTCGACGGCATCTCGGCGCTGCTCGACGTCACCATGCCGAAGGGGATCGTCACGGGTGGCATCGTGCCGTTCGGGGCCGACGGCGGGAAGGGTGCGAACTACCAGGGCACCTCGAGCTTCTCCTTCGCGGCGCTGAAGAAGACCACGCCCGAGCGCATCAAGGCCCAGCTCCGGCTCATCGACTACCTGTCCGCACCGTTCGGATCCAAGGAGGCGTTCACCCTCACCCACGGCAAGAAGAACGTGCACTACACCGGCAGCGGACCGAACGCCGCGCTCACCGGCGCCGGCGAGCAGATGATCAACGCCAGTGCGCTCTACCGTCTCGGCGCCGGGCCGCAGGTCCTCAACACCGCGGTGCGCATCGACGAGCAGCTGCGGCAGTCGCACAAGTGGCAGGTCGCGACGCAGGACATGCTGCTCACGAACCCCGTCGACGGGTACTACTCTCCCGCAGCGTCGTCCACGCAGTCGGCCAGCCAGGCGTTCAACAGCGTCTGCAACGACTACGTGCTCGGGCGGACGAACCTGGCTGCGGTCAAGGCCGGCGTGACGACCTGGACCGCGGCCGCCGGGAACACGATGCGGAAGGAATACACCGAGGCGATGGAGAAGCAGGGCTGAGGGGCGGGCGCGGGACGGCGGCGCGGGCGGACTCGGAGCGACAGATCCGATGTCGTACGACGTCGGCGTTGTCGCTCTCCCGCGTCTGCAACGATTGCGGCCGCGCGGTTGCGACACTTCCGATGTCGTACGACGTCGACGATGTCGCACCGCAGCGCACCACGTCGGCCCCGCGCACCCCGCACGCACCGCCTCACCACATCGGCGGGTGCCTCCGCTGCCACCGCACCCGCCGCTCGAGCTGCGCACCGATCGCCAGCAGCACGCGCTCCCCGCCCGGGCGTCCGATCAGCTGCACACCCATCGGCAGACCGGCGCCGTCCGGGTGCCCGTCCTCGGTGACCCCGACGGGGAGCGTGATCGCCGGCAGCCCCGCGACGTTCGCCATCGAGGTCCACGGCGAGTAGGCGCACTGCCGACGGAAGTCCTCCTCGGGGTCGTCCCCGTACCACCCGAGGGGCCGCGGCGTCAGGGCGAGCGTCGGCGTGAGGACGGCGTCGAACCGGTCGAACGTGCCGATCAGTGCCGCGGAGAACGTGTCGAGCGCGGTCATCGCGTCGAGGACCTGCGTCCCGGTCAACGACTGCCCGCGGGCCACCAGCCACGACACGAGCGGGGTGAGTGCCGACAGGTCGATGCCGGACACCATCGGGAGCCGTGCAGCGGAGCTCTCCCACGCCACCCGGAACGCCTCGGCGTACGGCGCGCGCGGCATCGCGACGTCCTCCACGCCGTGTCCGACCTCGCCGAGCACCCGCACCGCGGTCTCGACCGCAGCCCGGGCAGCAGGGTCGACCACCACGTCGACGGTGTCGTCCCACGGTGAGCCGTCCAACACCCCGACGACGAAGCGTCCCTCGCCGCGGACCGCCGCCGCGGTGAACGGCCCCTCGCCGACGTCGGGCGTGACGAGCGCGTACGGCTGCGGCGACGGCAGCCCGGTCGGGGCCACGAGTGCGTCGAGCAGCATGCCGGCGTCCGCGACGTTCCGGGTGAGCGGCCCCGCGACCGACAGCCCGCCGACACCGGAGCGGCCGGGCATCGACGGCACCCGACCGCGGCTCGGCTTGAGGCCGACCAGCCCGTTCGCCGCCGCAGGGATCCGCACCGATCCGCCACCGTCCGACCCCACCGCGGCCGGCAGGAGTCCGGCGGCGACCGCGACGGCGGCCCCGCTCGACGATCCCCCCGGAGCCCGCGACGTGTCGTACGGGTTCCGGGTGACGCCGAACCGGGTCTCCGACGACGAGGACATCCCGAACTCGGGACTCGTCGTCTTGCCGAGGCTCACCGTGCCGGCAGCGTCGAGCGCGGCGACGAGCGGGTGGTCGGCCCCGGCGGGGCGCACCGGCAGGGACGCGGTCCCGCTGCGCGTGGGGACCCCGGCGCGGTCGTACAGGTCCTTGTCGGCGGACGGGAGGCCCCACAGCGGTCGCGACGTCGGCACGCGGTCGCCGAGGTGGCCGGCCCGGTCGCGCGCGGCGTCCGCCGTGACGGTCACGAAGGCGCCGAGGCCCGGGTCCAGTCGGGCGATGCGGTCCAGGTAGTGCTCGGTCACCTCGAGCGCGGTGGCCTCGCCCCGTCGGATCCAGTCCCAGAGTTCCTGCGCGGCGAGGTGGTGGAGTTCGAACACGGTTCCCGAGCCTAGGCCGACGGCTTGCATCCTTCGGAGGAACCCCGCCGGGTGCGTCCGTTCGCCGGTCGTCCAGCGCGCCGCCGGTTCCTAGCGTCGACGGCATGACGATCACCACCGAAGACCGGCACACCACCGGCACCGTCCCCGCGGACCGGCCGGGGGTGCGCGGACTCGTCGCCCGGCACCCCCTCGTCGCGTTCGCCACCCTCGCGCTCGGCCTCAGCTGGCTCGCGTGGACCCCGTACATCCTGTCGCCGCACGGCCTCGGCGTCTGGGACCTGCACTTCACAGAGTTCCTCGGCACGGCGCAGTTCACGGGTGTCCTGCCCGGTGCGCTCCTCGGCCCGCTCGGCGGTGCGTTCCTCGTGACCGCGCTCGCGGACGGCCGACCGGGACTCCGCCGCTGGGTCGGCCGGCTCTGGCGTTGGCGGGTGGCCTGGTACTGGTACGCCCTCGCCCTCGTCGGCGTGCCCGCGCTCATCGTGGCCACCGGGCTCCCCTTCGCGGGCGGCCAGGTCCAGGCACCGAGCGCCCTCGCCCTGCTCGCCCTCGTCCCCGGGCTCATCGTGCAGCTGTTCACCACCGGGCTGTCCGAGGAGCCGGGCTGGCGCGACTTCGCCCTCCCGCGTCTCCAGGAGCGGTTCGGTCCGCTCGGCGCCGCCGCCGTGCTCGGGCCGCTGTGGGCGCTGTGGCACATGCCGCTGTACCTCAGCGACTGGGGCGGCTGGCCGGACGCGCACTGGACGGAGCCGCTCGTGTTCGCCCTGTTCACGATCACGTTCAACGTGGTGATGACCTGGGTGTTCAACCGCACCGGGGAGAGCCTGCCCGTCGCGCTGCTCCTGCACGTCGGCGTGAACAACACCATCTCGACGCTGTGGGCCGACATGTACCCGGGGATGACCGCCGGCACGATGATGCACGGCCTCGCGATCGTCTCCACCGTGGCTGCCGCCGTGCTCCTCGTCGCGACCCGCGGGCGCCTGGGGTACCCCCGACTCGTAGGATCGAACGATGGCACCCGCTGACGCGCGCACCCGACGGACGGACGTCCTCGTCGCCGTCGGCACCGCGGTCCTCTCGCTCGGCCTGCTGCTCGGCCTGCCGCCGCTCGATGCGCTCGACCCGGACTCGGTGGGCCTTCGGTACCCCGAGGTCGGCGGTCTCGCGTGGACACTCCTCGCTGTGGCGCTCGTCGCCCAGTCCGCGGTGCTCCTCGCCGCTGCAAGGTCGCCCCGCGTCACGCTCATCGTGGTCGCGGCCCTCCCGGTCGCCCTGGCGATCGTGTCGACGAGCACCGTGTTCGGGCTGACCGCGCTCCCGGTCGTCGTCGCCGTCGTGCTCGCCGCGCTCCGGGTCCCGCTCCCTCGGCTCTGGCCGACCGTCGCGCTCACGGCAGCCCTCGTGGTGGCAGGGACCGCGATCGAATGGGGCGACACCAGCGGCGCGTTCCGTGGCGGGGTCGCCCGTGGCCTCACCGGATCGCTCGGCCAGGGCGTGCTGCAGGCGGTCGGTGCGCTCGGCCTGCCGCTCGTGGTCACGCTGATCGTCCGGTCCCGACGCGAGCTGCGCGCTGCACGGCGGGACGAGGCAGCAGCCCGCACCGCCGAGGCCGACGCCCGCAGCGCCGAGGCCGCCGCCGTCTCCCGCGAACAGGACGCCCGCGTCGACGCAGCCGTCTCCCGCGAGCGCACCGCGATGGCACGCGAGCTCCACGACATCGCCGCGCACCACCTGTCCGGGATCGCCCTCATGTCGGCCGTCGTGGACCGGCAGATCGACACCGACCCGGAGCGCGCCCACGACGGCGTCCGGCAGGTCCGCGAGCAGAGCACCGCCGTCCTCGAGGACCTCCGCCGACTCGTCGGGCTCCTCCGTGACGACGCACCGGCCGAACGCGCGGTCGAGACGGTCACCGGGATCGTCGACCTGGTCGAGCAGGCGCGGCACCGGACCGCCGTCGAGCTCGTCGTCATCGACGGCGAGCACCCGCTCGCCGACGGGATCGGCCCCCTGACGCAGCTCGTCGCGTACCGGACCGTGCAGGAGGCCCTCGCCAACGTCGCCCTGCACGCCGCCGGTGCGGCGTGCACCGTCACCGTCGACGACCGCGACCCCGCGCACCTGACGGTGCGCGTCGAGAACGGGGTGCCCACCGCACCGTCCGTCGGCAGCAGCCCGGCGGGTGGGAACGGACTCCGAGGCATGCGCGAGCGGGCAGAACTGGTCGGGGCGCGCCTCCAGGCCGGTCCCACCGGTCCGGGTGGGTGGCTGGTCGAGCTGGTGCTGGGCAGGGAGGCGCGCCCCGCGTCCGCCCCGTCGGCCGCCGGTGACGAGGTGGCCGGGTGATCCGCGTGCTGGTGGCGGACGACCAGCCACTGGTCCGGGCCGGCGTCTCGGCGCTGCTGTCCGCGGAGCCCGACATCGAGGTCGTCGGTGTCGCCGCCGACGGCGGCGAGGCCCTCGCCCTCGCGCGGAGCACCCGACCGGACGTCGCGTGCCTGGACATCCGGATGCCGGTGCGGAACGGCATCGAGGTCGCCCGCGAACTCTGCGCTCCCGGGGCCGACCCCGCTGTGCCGGTGCTCATGCTGACGACGTTCGACCTGGACGACCTCGTGTTCGGCGCGCTCGAGGCCGGAGCGTCCGGGTTCCTGCTGAAGGACGCCGAGCCCGACGTCATCGTCGGCGCCGTCCGGCAGGTCGCGGCCGGCAACGGGACCATCGACCAGACCCTGACCCGGCGGGTCCTGCGCGAGTTCGTCTCACGGCGGAGCCTGCAGCCGGTGTCCGGCGACCGCGTGGACGACGTGCTGACGGCTCGCGAGCGGGACGTCCTGCTGCTCCTCGCCGAGAGGATGTCGAACGAGGAGATCGCCGCGGCTCTGGTGGTGGAGGTGTCCACCGTGAAGTCGCACCTCGCGCGGATGCTCCCGAAGCTCGGGGTGCGATCCCGCCTGCAGGCCGTCGTGTGGGCCTACCAGAACCGCATCGTGCAGGTGCCGGACGGCCCTTGACCGCTCAGCGGCGGCGGTACCGGACGTGCGTCGTCAGCGGGGAGTGCAGCACCTCGACGGGTTCGAAGTCGAACGCCTCGGCACCGTCCTCGAAGATCCGCTCCCCGGACCCGAGCAGCACCGGGGCGATGTCGAGGGTGAGTTCGTCGACGACCCCCGCGGCGAGTGCCTGCCGCACGGTCGACGCCCCGCCGGCGATGTCCACCCCGCCGTCGCCCGCTGCCTCGACGGCCTGGGCGTAGGCGGCGTCGAAGCCGTCCGTCACGAAGTGGAAGGTCGTGCGCTCGAGCGCGATCGGGTCGTGCGGGTGGTGGGTGAGCACGAAGACCGGTGCGTGGTACGGCGGCTCGGCGCCCCACCAGCCCTGCCAGTCCTCGTCCCACGCGCCCCGGACCGGGCCGAACATGTTCCGGCCCATCACGTACGCGCCCCGTGGCCGCATCAGCCAGCCGGCCGCCGTGCGGTCCGCCTCGCCGACATCGGCGCCGGGCATGTGCCACGTGTGCAGCTCCCCGCCCCGACGGCCGAGGGGCTGGTCGCGGCGCTGGTCGGACCCGGCGACGAAGCCGTCGAGCGAGATCGACATGTGGCAGGTGGTGTCGGCCATCGGCGGGGTGCTCCTCCTGGTCAGGCGGAGACGTGTGCGGCGAGGACCTCGCGCACGGTCGTCCACTGCTCGTCACCGTACCGCCCGTTGTCGACGTGACGCAGTTCGGCCTCGCCGCTGAACATGCTGACGAAGTACTGCATGCCCTGCCAAGCGGGGAACGGCTCGTCGTCGCCCGCCTTCGACAGCCGCCGGCCGACCCGGGCCATCGCCGACAGGGTGCCGACGGTGCCCGCCCACTGCAGGCGGAACGGCGTGCCGGTCAGCTGCGACATCGTGTCGGCGATCGTGCGTGAGGTGACCCGGTCGCCCGCGACCTCGACGACCCGTGGTGCTGCGGGGTCGAGGGCGACGTGCGCGACGGTGCGGGCGACGTCGTTCTTCGTGGTGAAGTCGAGGAGCTGATCGGGCGACGACCAGTACAGGACTCGCTGGCGGTCGAACAGGATGAGGGGTGCCTGCCCGGTGAGCATGTCCGTGAACGCACCGTTGAGCACCGACGTCGCCCGGATCGGTGCGGCGTCGAGGTCGGCGGCGAACTCCCGGCGGAGCTCGAAGTTCCGGTTGGTGCCCGGGGTGATCGACCGGTAGTCGGCGGCGTAGTCGGACGGGACGAACCGTTCGACGCCGGCCTCGACCGCGGCCCGGAGCAGTGCACGCTGGGCATCGACGATGACGGCACGGGTGCCGCTCACCGCCGAGACCACGACGTCGACCCCGGCGAGCGCCGAGGTCAGTGCGGCGTGGTCGGCGTAGTCGGCGGTGACCATGTCGAGGTCGTCGGCAGCGGCGAGTCGTCCGGCCGCGGGACTGCTGCCGCGTGTGAGGACGCGGACGTGGGTGTCGTGGCTGCCGAGCGCGCGGACGATCCGTCGGCCGAGGTCGCCGGTCGCGCCGGCGACGAGGACGGTCGTGGTCACGCCTTCTCGACGTCCGAGAACAGGCCGGTGAACGTCGCACCCGTGGCACCGAGCTGCCCGAAGAGCGCACCGGCTTCCTCGCCCGCGACCGCGGCCGACGCGTCGTCGTAGGAGTCGAAGTACAGGTCGAGGGTGCGGTGGGCCGGCGTGGGCGTGCCGTCCTCCTTCGGCCAGACCTTGCCCGCCTCGAGGCGGCGGAGCTCCGGGAGCGCCGCGGCCGCCTGCTCGAGTGCCGGGTACGCCTGCTCGAACGCAGCCGGGTCGGTCGGGTTGTCGATGATGAGCGTGATCTTCGTGGTCATGCGCCCAGTGTCCGCTCCCCCGGCTGATCGCGTGCCGGTCAGTCGTCGTAGCGGTAGAACCCGCGTCCGGTCTTCCGACCGAGGTGCCCCGCGTCGACGTACTCGTGGAGCAGGCGACGGGGCCCCTCCGGCAGGTGCGGGTCCTCGGCGGCGTAGTGGTCCTCGATGTCGAGGACGACGTCGAGGCCGACCTGGTCCATCATGCGGAACGGCCCGGCGGGTGCCCCGGTGTTGACGGTCCACATGGCGTCGACGTCCTCGGGCGTGGAGACGCCGTCGGCGACGACGGCGAGCGACTCGCGCTTGATGGCGGCCCAGATGCGGTTGAAGATGAAACCGGTCGACTCGCGGTGGGCGACGAAGGGGTGCACGCCGAAGTGCGGGAGTCCACCGCGGAGGAACTCGATCACTGCCGGGTCGGTCTGTCCGTCGCTCATCAGGTCGACCGCGTTCTGCTGCGGGGGCATGTAGAAGTGCATGTTGAGCACGCGCTCGGGGTGCGTGACCTCGTCGATGACGTGCCGGCTCGCGTAGGACGACGAGTTCGTGGCGAGGATCGTGTCCGGGGCGACCGTCGCGTCGAGCCGACCGAACAGCGGGGTCTTCAGATCGAGGCGCTCCGGGATCGCCTCGATGACGAGCCAGGCGCCCGCGACGGCCTCGTCGAGGTCGTCGAACGCCCGGATCGTGCCGGCCTCGGCGCCCTCTCGGCTCGCGACGACCGAGGGCAGGGTCTCCTCGACGTACGCGACGGCTGCAGCGCGGACGTCGGCGGACAGGTCGTGGATGCGTGCCTCGGCGCCGCCGCTGGCGAACATGAGGGCGATGCGACGCCCGAGGGTGCCGCCGCCGACCACGGTGACCGGTCGGTCGCGGACGTTCTCGGGGAACTGGTGGGTCATTGGGGGTCCTTCCCTCGGTGGGGTGATCGTCCGCTCGCTTGCGTGGCGTACCGGTTCGATACAGACTGTACTCGATACAGATCGTATCGTTGTCCCGGAAGGTCACCATGCAGGAAGCCGACGTCCTCCACCACCTCACGACCCCGCTGACCGCGCCCGTGTACCCGCCCCGACCGACGCGCTTCACCGACCGGGAGTACCTCAACGTCGTCTACCGCACCGACCCGGACGCCCTCCGCGCGGTCGTGCCGGAGCCCCTGCAGATCGACGAGCCGCTCGTCCGGTTCGAGGTCATGAACATGGCCGAGGTCGACGGCTACGGCCCGTACGTCGAGTCCGGGCAGGCGATCCAGGTCACCCTCGACGGCGAGCGCGGCGAGTACCTGCACACGATGTACCTCGACAACTTCGCCGCGACGGTCTCCGGACGAGAGCTCAGCGCCTACCCGAAGGTCATCGGGACGCCCCGGCTGCGCGTCGACCAGGGCGCCCTCGTCGGCACGCTCGACCGCAGCGGTGAACGGGTCGCGACCGCGACGATGGCGTACAAGTGGGAGCCGCTCGACCTCGACGAGGCACGGGCGCAGATCACCGTGCCGACCTACATGGTGAAGATCGTGCCGAACGTCTTCACCGGCGAGCTCCGGGCCGCCGACCTGGTGCGGACCGAGATCACCGACGTCGTCGTGAAGGAGGCCTGGACCGGTCCCGCACGGCTCCAGCTGTTCGAACACGCGCTCGCCCCGATGGCCGACCTGCCCGTGCTCGAGGTCCTCAGCGCGTCGCACATCGTGACCGACCTGACCCTCGCACCGGTGCAGCCTGCGCACGACTACCTCGGTGCGCGTGCCGCCGCCACCGGGTACTCCGCCGTCTAGCCTGGTCCGGTGAGCGATCTCCCCACACCCGACCGGGCCGTCCGGCGGCGCAGCAGCACCCGGGCGACCCTCATCGCCGCGGCCGAGGCGCTGTTCGACGAGACCGGCTCGACCTCGGTCAGCGTCGAGGCGGTCGTCAGCCGTGCCGGGTTCACCCGCGGGGCGTTCTACTCGAACTTCCGCACCGTCGACGAGCTGTTCTTCGCCGTCTACGAACAGCAGGCCGAAGCGGTGTTCGCAGTGCTCGCGCGGGAGCTCGGCGACGCCCTCGAGGGCGAGCACCGCACGGTCGACGACGTGGTGCAGGGCGTCGTCCGTGGCCTGCCTCCCGAGGACAAGTGGTACGCGATCCGGTCCGTGCTCCTCACCCGGGCGCGTCACGACGCCGACGTGAACGCCCTGCTCCGCGCGCACACGGACCGCTTCCACGACACCCTGCAGCCGTTGCTGATCGCCGCACTGCGCCGCATCGGGCGCGTGCCGACGGTGGACGACGCGCTCTACACGAGGGCGGTCGTGGCGGCGCACGTCGGCGCGGTGAGCCAGAGCGTCCTGTTCGACGCGACCGACGCCGTGCGGATCGCAGCGGTGGAGGGGTGCATCCTCGGGCTGACGACACCCGCCGACGACGACTGACGACGCCCGTCAGCGCGGGCTGAGCCGGCCTGGGCCGAACGGCAGCCAGCCGGCCCGGTACACGACCCGGTCCTCGGTCTCGTCCGTCCCCACGGTCCGCGTCGCCGCCCCGAACCGCCACACGCGGTTGTACAGGTACACGCCGATGACGGTCCCGCCGTCGTCCGGCACCGCCCACGTCCCGATCCCCCACTGTGCCGGGTGTCCGACGCCGTCGATCGTGACCGTCGGACGCGCGAACCACGTCAGGACGGGTCGGGTGATCCGGAGTTCCACGCGGCGCTTCGTCGTGCCGGAGGGCTGTGTCGCTTCCACTGCCGCAGGATACGGGAGCAGCGTGCCGGAGCCGGACGCTAGGTTGGCCGGGTGACGACGATCGACCTGAACAGCGACCTCGGTGAGGGCTTCGGCGCCTGGAGCATGGGCGACGACCAGGCGATGCTCGATGTGGTCTCGTCGGCGAACATCGCGTGCGGGTTCCACGCCGGCGACCCGGTGATCATGCTCGACACCGTCCGTGCCGCCGCCGCACGCGGGGTGTCCGTCGGTGCCCACGTGTCCTACCGCGACCTCGTGGGGTTCGGCCGCCGGGCGGTGCAGGTCACGCCGGACGAGCTGTACGCCGACGTCGTCCACCAGCTCGGTGCCCTCGTCGCCACCGCGCGCGCTGCCGGCACCACCGTGACGTACGTGAAGCCGCACGGCGCCCTCTACAACACGGCCTGCGCGGACCCGGTGCAGGCTTCGGCGGTGGTCCGCGCGGTCGCCGACGTCGATCCGTCGCTGGCCGTGCTCGCCCTGCCCGACTCCGAGCTCCTCCGAGCGGCCACCACCCACGGCCTCCGCGCCGTCGGCGAGGCGTTCGCCGACCGCGCCTACGAACCCGACGGATCCCTCGTGTCGCGCAGCCGGCCGGGTGCCGTGCTCGACGACGCCGACGAGGTCGCCGAACGGGTGCTCCGCATCGTGACCGAGGGCGTGGCGACCGCTGTCGACGGTTCGGACGTCCCGGTCCACGCGGACTCGGTCTGCGTCCACGGGGACTCCCCCGGCGCGGTCGCGATGGCACGGGCGATCCGCGAGCTGCTCACCACGCACGGCGTCGCGATCGCACCGTTCACGCCGTTCACGCCGTTCACGCCGTTCACGCCGTTCACGCCGTGATCGTCGACGTCCGTCCGGCCGGCACGAGCGCGCTGCTCGTCACCTTCGGCACGCTCGCCGACGTCGTCGCCTTCCACGGCGGACTCACCCGTGCGGCGCTGCCGGGCGTCACCGAGGTGGTCTCCGGAGCACGCACGCTCCTCGTCCGGTTCGACCCTGCGCGCACCGACGCCCGGAGCCTGCGGGGACGCCTCGATGACGTCGTCCCCGTCGCCGCGGGCGACCGTGCCGACGACGACCCGGTGGTCGTCCCCGTCACGTACGACGGCGAGGACCTCGACGCCGTCGCCGCCACGACCGGCATGACCACGGACGAGCTCGTCGCGTGGCACACGGGTCAGGTCTGGACGAGCGCGTTCTGCGGCTTCGCGCCCGGCTTCAGCTACCTCACCGGCACGGCGCCGTCGCTCGACCTGGCGCGGCGGGACACGTCCCGCACCGCCGTCCCGAGCGGGAGCGTCGCCCTCGCCGGCGAGTTCAGCGCCGTGTACCCGCGCACCTCGCCCGGCGGGTGGCAGCTGATCGGCCGCACGTCGGTCCCGATGTGGGCGCTCGACCGCGACCCGCCCGCACTCGCCCCGGCGGGCACCCGCCTCCGCTTCGTCGCGGCGGATCGTGCATGAGCACCCTCACCGTCCTGCGGGTCGGCCCCGGCACGTCCACGCAGGACACGGGACGCCCCGGGTTCAGCGACACGGGTCTCGGTACGGCCGGCCCCGCCGACCGGGGTTCCGCCGCGCTCGCCAACCGCATGGTCGGCAACCGTCCCGACGCGGCCGTCCTGGAGGCACTGCTCGGCTCCGTCACGCTCCGCACCGATGCGCACGTGGTCGCCGCCACCACCGGCGCACCCTGCCCGGTCGAGGTCGCGTCCGCCGACGGCCGGGTCCGCGGCGCCGCCGCGTACGAGGTCCTGCACCTCGCACCGGGCGACGTCCTCCGGCTCGGCGTACCGACGAGCGGACTCCGCGCGTACCTCGCCGTCCGCGGTGGGCTGGCGGTCGAGCCCGTGCTCGGCAGTCGATCGTGGGACTCCCTCGCGCGGCTCGGCCCCGCACCGTTGCGGGTCGGCGACGTCCTGCCGATCGGGGACGCCGCCGATGCCTGGCCGAACGTCGACGCCGTCGCTCCCCCGGTGTCCGGCGTCGCCGTGCTCGACGTCGTGGCCGGGCCCCGCGACGACTGGTTCCTGCCGTCGTGGCGCGGCCTGCTGACGGGCCAGGAACACCGGGTGACCCAGGACAGCGACCGCGTCGGGGTCCGGACCACCGCAGCACGCCCGCTCGTCCGGGCCGTCACCCGGGAGCTGCCGAGCGAGGGCGTCGAGACCGGGTCGCTCCAGGTGCCGCCGGACGGGCACCCCGTCCTGTTCCTCGCCGACCACCCGGTGACGGGCGGCTACCCGGTCGTGGCCGTGCTCACGCCGGCCTCGGTCGACCGCGCCGCCCAGCTCCGCCCCGGCGACGCGTTCCGGTTCCGCCTCGTCGGCTGAGGCCCGCGTCGGATCACTCGAACATCTCGGCGAGCGCCGCGTGCGGATCCCCCTGCACGACGTGGGCCGACGGGGGTTCCGGCCAGTGCACGGTGCCGTCGTCCGACCAGCACGGCACGACGTGGACGTGCAGGTGCCGCACGCTCTGCCCGGCATCCGTCCCCGACGCCTGCAGCAGCACCGTCCCGGTCGCGCCGAGCGCCCCGCGCATCGCGCGGGCGACCCGCTGCGCCAGGGCGAACGTGGCGGCGAGCCCCGCCGGCCCGGCCGTCAGCAGGTCGTCCGTGTGCTGCACCGGCACGACGAGCGTGTGCCCCGGCGCGAGCGCCGAGTCGGGGAGCGGCGCGAACGCGACGGCGTGTTCCTCGCGCTCGACCCACGTCGCGGGAGCCTCCCCGGCGATGATGCGGCAGAAGGTGCAGGGTTCCATCCGGCCATTCTGCTGTCCTGGAGGCGCGTGGCGGGCCCGCACCGCGCCTCCAGTCCGCCACGGTGTGTCCGGAGCGGCCGTGCCGGGATGGGACGATTGCTGCATGACCGCCACGCTCGTCGCCAAGGGCCTCGCCGGCGGCTACGCCGCACGCACGCTGTTCGACTCCCTCGACCTCACCGTCGCGCCCGGTGACGTGATCGGCGTGGTCGGCGTCAACGGGGCCGGAAAGTCGACGCTGCTCCGGCTCCTCGCCGGCGTGGACGAGCCGCTCGCCGGCACGGTGTCGCTCGCACCGACGGACGCCTTCGTGGGGTGGCTCCCGCAGGAGCACGAGCGCGTCGAGGGCGAGACCGTCGCCGGGTACATCGCGCGTCGGACCGGCTGCGCCGAGGCCACGACGACGATGGACGCAGCAGCGGCGGCACTCGGTGAGCCCGACGCGGGCGACGCGGTCGCGGACGCCTACTCGGCCGCGCTCGACCGGTGGTTGGCTGCGGGTGCGGCGGACCTGGACGAGCGCATCCCCGCAGTGCTGTCCGATCTCGGCCTCGAGCTCGGGTCGGACGGAGACGGGGTCGGCCCGGACTCCCTGATGACGGCGCTGTCCGGCGGGCAGGCCGCGCGCGTCGGCCTCGCGGCCCTCCTGCTCTCCCGGTTCGACATCGTCCTGCTCGACGAGCCGACGAACGACCTCGACCACGACGGTCTCGACCGGCTCGAGGGCTTCGTCCGGGGACTCCGCGGCGGGGTCGTGCTCGTCAGCCACGACCGCGAGTTCCTGGCGCGCTCGGTCACCGCCGTGCTGGAGCTCGACCTCGCGCAGTCGTCCAACCGGCTGTTCGGCGGCGGGTACGACTCCTTCCTCGAGGAGCGCGAGATCGCCAAGCAGCACAAGCGCGATGCCTACGAGGACTACGCCTCGACGAAGGCCGACCTCGTCTCGCGCGCGCGGACGCAGCGGGAGTGGTCGAGTCAGGGCGTCCGGAACGCCATGAAGAAGGCACCGGACAACGACAAGATCCGCCGCAAGGCCGCGAGCGAGTCGAGCGAGAAGCAGGCGCAGAAGGTCCGGCAGATGGAGTCCCGCATCGCCCGGCTCGACGAGGTCGAGGAGCCCCGCAAGGAGTGGCAGCTCGAGTTCACGATCGGCAGCGCGCCCCGGTCGTCGGCGGTCGTCGCGACCCTGGCTGACGCCACCTTCACGCAGGGCGACTTCACGCTCGGGCCGGTCTCGCTGCAGGTCGACGGCGGCGACCGGATCGGCATCACCGGTCCGAACGGCGCCGGCAAGTCCACCCTGCTCCGGGCGCTGCTCGGCAAGCAGGCACCGACCACGGGCACTGCCTCGCTCGGCTCGAACGTCGCGATCGGCGAGATCGACCAGGCCCGTGCGGCCTTCACCGGTGACCAGCCCCTCGCCGCGGCGTTCGAGGCGATCGTCCCCGAGTACACGACCGCCGACGTCCGGACCCTGCTCGCCAAGTTCGGGCTGAAGGCCGACCACGTCGGACGCCCCGCGAGCGCACTCTCCCCCGGTGAGCGCACCCGCGCGGGACTCGCTCTGCTGCAGGCCCGGGGGGTGAACGTCCTGGTGCTGGACGAGCCGACGAACCACCTCGACCTCGTGGCGATCGAGCAGCTGGAGCAGGCACTGGAGTCGTACGAGGGCACGCTCCTGCTCGTCACGCACGACCGCCGGATGCTCGAGACCGTCCGCCTCGACCGGCAGTGGCGGGTCGAGGACGGGCGGGTCACGGAACGGTGAGCACCGAACGCTGACTCCGTAGGCTCGCGGGCATGGTCGACCTGCAACTCGCGCTGAACGGCGACACGACGCACCCGGCGATGCCCCGCACCGCCCAGGAGATCGCCCGGGACGCCGCCGACTGCGTCGCGGCCGGTGCCACGCTGCTCCACCTGCACGCCTTCGACGACGACGGCACCGAGTCGCTCGCGGCCGGGCCCGTGGGTCGGATGCTCCGGGCGGTGCGCGCCGCGTGCCCGGGGATCCCGCTGAACGTCACGACGTTCGCCGCGATCGTCCCCGATCCCCGAGAACGGCTGTCGCTGGTCTCCTCGTGGACCGAACTGCCCGATCTCGTCGCCGCGAACCAGGGCGAAGCCGGCATCGACGAGGTCAGCGAGGTGCTCGCCCGCCGCGGCGTCGGGATCGAGGCCTGCGTGCTGAGCACCTCCGACGCCGAGCGGTTCGTCCGGAAGGGCGGCCACGACCGGTTCGTGCGCCTCGTGGTCGAGCCGCTGCTCGAGGACGTCGACGAGGCGCTCGCGCTCGACGCCGAGATGGAGGCGCTCATCGCCGCCGCCGACGTCCGCCTCCCCCAGCTCCACCACGGGATCGGTGTGGCGTCGTGGCAGGTCAGCCGTCGGGCGCTCGCGCGAGGGCACGCGATCCGGACCGGGCTCGAGGACACGTCGGTCCTCGAGGACGGCAGCGCCGCGACGTCGAACGTCCAGCTCGCCGTCGCGGCAGCCGCCCTCGTCAGCGGGTCAGGCCGAGCCGGTCGATGACCTCGGCGCTCTCCTCCTCGGGAGTGCGGTCCGCGGCGATCGTGACGTGCGCCTCGTCGGCCTGCGGCGGCTCGAGCGTCGCGAGCTGGGAAGCCAGCAGCGACGTCGGCATGAAGTGCCCCGACCGCTGTGACATCCGGTCCTCGATGAGGGAGCCGTCCCCGGCGACGTGCACGAACACCACGCCGGGCGCCCGCAGCACGTCCCGGTAGGAGCGCTTCAGGGCCGAGCAGGTCACGACCCCCGGTGTCCCGGCGTCGAGGTGCGTGTGGATCCACGTCGCGATGACGTCGAGCCACGGCCAGCGGTCCTCGTCGGTGAGCGGGGTGCCGGCGTGCATCTTGTCGACGTTCGCCTGCGGGTGCATGGCGTCACCCTCGGCGAAGTCCCACCCGAGCTGCTCGGCGACCATCGCGGCGACGGTGGACTTCCCCGACCCGGAGACGCCCATCACCACCAGGACGCGTGCGTCGACGGTGCTCAATGGATGAACACCCCCGCGAGCATGACCCCGGCGAGGCCGAACACCGAGATGAGGCACTCGAGCATCGTCCACGTCTTGAACGTCTGCCCGACCGTGGTGTTGAGGTACCCCTTCACCAGCCAGAACCCGGCGTCGTTCACGTGCGACAGGAAGACCGAACCGGCACCGATCGCGAGCACGAGCAGCGAGGTCATCGGCGAGGACAGGTCGTGCGCGATCGGGGCCATGATGCCGGCCGCGGTCACCGTCGCGACCGTCGCGGAACCGGTGGCCACGCGGACGAGGGCCGAGACGACCCAGGCCACGAGCAGCACCGAGATGCCCGAGTCCTTCACGGCGTCGGCGATCACCCCACCGATCCCGGTGTCGATGAGGACCTGCTTGAAGCCACCACCGGCCCCAACGATGAGCAGGACGCCAGCGACCGGCGGCAGCGCGCTCTCCAGGGACTTCGACACCGCGGATCGGTCCATGCCGCCACCGATGGCGAAGAAGATCATCGCGTAGACGGCGGCGATCCCGATCGCGATCATCGGCGACCCGAGGAAGTCGAGCAGGCTGACCCAGGAGCCGGACGCGTTCGGCACGGTGGCCTCGCGGATGGCCTGGGCGAGCATGAGGACGACCGGCAACAGGATGCCGACGAGCGCGACGGTGAACGACGGGCTGCGCGGTTCGCTGATGACGCGGGTGAAGTCGCTCTTGCCGTGGGGCAGGGAGGCGGTGTCCTGCGTGGCGGGGCCGCGCCGTGCCTCCCGTCCGGCCTGTGCCGGGTCGTCGGAGACGGAACCCGATCCGCGCGAGCCGAACATGTCGGGGGCGGGGATGTCGACCCAGCGCGCCGCGAAGCGGGCGAAGACCGGGCCGGCGAGGACGATGACGGGGATCGCGAGCACGATGCCGAAGGCGAGGGTCGTGCCGAGGTTCGCGCCGACGGTGGAGATCGCGACGAGTGGGCCGGGGTGCGGCGGGACGAAGGCGTGCATCGTCGACAGGCCGACCAGCGCGGGCACCGCGATCTTCATGATCGGGACGGAGCTGCGCTTCGCGACGAGCACGATGATCGGGATGAGCAGGACGAGGCCGACCTCGAAGAACATCGGCAGGCCGATCAGTGCACCGATCAGGGCCATCGTCCACGGCAGCGCCGCCTTCGACGACTTCCGCACGAGGGTGTCGACCACGCGGTCAGCGGCGCCGGAGTCCACGAGCATCTTGCCGAACATCGAGCCGAGGCCGACAAGGATGCCGACGCTCGTCATGGTCGCGCCGAACCCGTTGCCGAAGCTCGTGACCGCCTTGTCCGGCGCGAGTCCCGCACCGATGCCGACGCCGAGCGCACCGATCGTCAGCGCGATGAACGGGTGCACCTTGAGCCAGGTGATGAGCGCGATGATCACGACGATGCCGATCACCGCCGCGATGATCAGCTGTGCGACCGGGCCGGACGGGTCGACGGTCTCGGTCCCGCCGCCGTCTGCTGCGAGGACGGAGACCGCGTGGGCCGTGGCCGTGTGGGCCGTGACCGCGCCGGTCGTGGCCGGATCGGCCAGGAGAGCGTGAGGCATCGGTGCCCCTTCCTGGAGCCGCTGCCGCGCGGCTCCGTCGCCTTCGTGTCGAGAACGGTCTGGCGTGCTGCGCGTCCACCGTCAATAATCTGATTAATCAGACTATACGACGATCCACCGCGCGGCACTCGCCCTCCCGGGCAGTCTGCCGATTCGATGGACACCGCGTCACGCCAACTGCGTGACGCGTACTGCATGGAGGAACGATGCCCACCGGACGCGGCCTGCACGCCCACGTGCTCGACACCCTCGGGCAGCGCATCGTCGACGCGGTGCTCGCCCCCGGCACCGTCGTCCGGCCCGAGCTCGTCGCGGAGGAGTTCGGCGTGTCGCGGTCCGTCGTCCGCGAGGCCCTCCGCGTCCTGCAGTCGCTCGGCCTCGTCGAACCCCGACAGCGGGTCGGCACGCAGGTGCTCGGCATCGGGTCGTGGGAACTGCTCGCACCGACGGTCATCCGGTGGCGCGGCGCTTCGCCGTCGTACTTCGTCCAGCAACGTGAGCTGCTCGAACTCCGGCTCGGCGTCGAACCCGTCGCGGCATCGCTCGCGGCCGGGACACCCGCTGCGTCCGCGGTGCTCGCGGCGGCGTCGGACATGCTCGACGCGTGCAGCCGGGAGGACAGCCGCGCCTACCTCGAGGCGGACGTGCGCTTCCACCGCGCGCTGCTCACCGCCTCCGGCAACACCGTGTTCGCACACTTCGCGGGGACGGTCGAGGCACTGCTGCGGACCCGGACGTCGGAGTCGCGGGACACCATCACGCGCTGGACGCGGGACGCGGCGGCCCGGCACGAGGCGGTGGGGCGGGCGCTCGTCGCGGGCGACGGCGTCGCTGCGTCGGCGGCTGCGGGCGAGCTGGTGCGCGTGACGCGGGACGAGTTCATCGCGGAGGCGCCGGCGTCCTGACACGCGCGTTCTTTCCCATCACGCGCGCGATGGAGGATGAAAACGGGCATACCTGGTCGGAACGTTCCGGCAGGCACGCCCGAAAGCGTCCGGTACAGCCGGGTGGGTGGTGACCAGACGACGGACTGGAGGCGCGGGGCGGCGCCGCCACGCGCCTCCAGTCCGGTGGTTCGCACGTTCTTTCCCAGAACGCGCGCGATGGAAAGTCAGAACGGGCGTACCTGGTCGGAACTTCCTGGCAGGTACGCCCGAAAGCGCTCGGTACGCCCGATTCAGCCCGGTACCGCGGGCCCGGCCGCGCCCCTACCGGCGCGCGAACAAGCGCGGGCCGCGTAGGCGCAGCCGCATCGTCACCGTGCCGAGCCACCGGTCGTACTTGTAGCCGACCTTCCCCATGCGGCCGACCTCCTCGAAGCCGAGTCGCTCGTGCAGACGGATCGACGCCTCGGCCTGACGGTCGGCGATGACGGCGACGACCTCACGGACCCCGGCCGACCGGCACTCGTCGAGCAGCGCCTCCATGAGCGCGCGCCCGAGGCCCTTCCCGCCGGACGCGGCACCGAGGTAGATCGAGTCCTCGACGACGCGGTTCGAACGGTCCCGCGGGTTCCAGGCGTCGACGAGGGCGTACCCGAGCACCTGCCCGGACGGGTTCTGGGCCACCAGGAACGGCAGACCCCGGCGGCGGATGTCGTCGTACCGGCGCTTCCACGCGGCGAACGTGAACGCCGACGGGTCGAAGGTCACCGACGAGTTGCGGACGTAGTGCGTGTGGATCTCTCGGATGTCGGGGAGGTCCGTGGGTTCCGCGGCACGGATCGTGTAGGCGAACGCCGCTTCCGCGGGCACCGGGGCACGCAGGTGTCGCGGCAGGACCCGCCGTCGCTGGTATTCCTCCTCGAGCACGCGTCCGAGCCTATGCCGCAGGCGGTCCGACCGGTTCGGTGGGCAGCGTCCAGTCCACGGGTGACGCACCCCGCGCGACGAGCAGCTCGTTCACCTGCGAGAACGGGCGGCTGCCGAAGAACCCCCGCGACGCGCTGAGCGGTGAGGGGTGCGCGGACGCCACGACCGGGGTGTCGCCGAGGAGCGGCCGGACCGAGCCCGCCTGGTTGCCCCAGAGCACGGCGACGAGGGGCTTCCCGCGGGCGACGAGCGCACGGACGGCCTGGTCGGTGACGGCTTCCCAGCCCCTGCCGCGGTGACTGCCCGCCTCGCCGGACCGGACGGTGAGCACGCGGTTGAGGAGCAGCACGCCCTGCGCGGACCACGCCCGGAGGTCACCGTGGGCGGGCGGCGTCAGGCCGAGGTCGGACTCCAGCTCGCGGTAGATGTTCGCCAGGCTCCGTGGCACCGGTCGCACGTGCGGGTCGACCGCGAACGACAGGCCGATCGGGTGCCCGGGCGTCGGGTAGGGGTCCTGCCCGACGACGAGCACCTTCACGGCGTCGAACGGATCGGCGAAGGCCCGGAGGACGTGGTCGCCGGCGGGCAGGTAGGGGCGGCCGGCGGCGACCTCGTCCCGGAGCCAGGAGCCCATCCGGTGGACGTCCTCCTCGACCGGGGCGAGCGCGCCGGCCCAACCGGGGTCGACCAGGTCGGCGAGCGGGTGGGCCTGCACGACGCTAGGCGCCCATCGTCGCGACCGCGACCGACTCCTCGCCGGCGACGACTCGCCAGACGCTGCCGGTGCCGCGGACCTCGAGGGCGCCCTCGCCGACGACGAGCGTGGTGTCCTCGTCGATCGCGATGCCCGCGGTGACGAACTCGGCCTCGGCGCTCGCGACGAGTCGAGCGAGCGTGCCGGCCTGGACCGCGTGCACGTCGATGGTCAGGTCGACGAGTCCGAGTCCCTCGCGGAGCTCGACCTCGTCGAGCCCCTCGGACGCGTCCTCGGGGCAGATCTCCACGCCGCCGATGCGCCAGCCGCCGATGAGGGCGCGGTCGGAGGCGATCATCGCGCCGGCCGAGTAGCCGAGGTAGGGCAGGCCGTCGGACACGAGCAGACGGATCTGGTCGACGAGCGGAGCGACGGCGTCGAGGTAGTGCGGGGTGACCCCGCCGCCGACGACCAGGGCGTCGACGTCGCTCAACACGGTGGTGCTGAAGACCTCGCCCGGGGCGATCTCGGTGACGAGGACCTCGGCCTGGCGTGCGCCGCCGAGGACCTCCGCGATGTCCGCGGTGGACGGTGAGACGCCGGCGGCCGACGGCCCGGCGACCGACAGCAGTCCGATGCGCGGCACGGTCCGGCCGACGGCCGCGGACCGCGCGGTGGCCTCGGCGAGGAACGGCGCAGCGGCGTCCGAGGCGGCGAAGGGTCCGCCGCCGACGAGGTGGATGCTCACGACTCGGCCGTCACCGGGGCGAGCGCGCTCCACGGGAAGGTGATCCACCCGTCGACACGACGCCAGACGTGGTCGGGCTCGAGCACGGTACCGGGCTTCGAGTACAGGCAGGCGCTGCGGACGTCGGCACCGGCGTTCCGGATGATGTCGACCACCAGGCGCAGCGTGCGGCCGGAGTCGGACACGTCGTCGACGACCAGGACGCGCTTGCCGGCGAGGCTCGGGGCGTCGAGGGCGGGCGACAGGATGACGGGCTCGTCGAGGCGCTGCTCGACGTCGGTGTAGAACTCGACGTTGATCGAGCCGCACTCCTTGGTGCCGAGCGCGTAGGCCACGGCACCGGCGATGATGAGCCCACCGCGGGCCACGGCGACGACGACCTCGGGTTCGAATCCGGACGACAGGACGTCCTTCGCGAGCAGGCGCGCCGCGTCCCCGAACTCCAGCCAGCCGAGCACCTCGGGCCCGCTCGTCACGGTCACGGTCGAGGGAGCCTGGGCGGGTGGCCCGGATTCGCTGCTGATCGGCATCCGACCACGGTACCGGCACGGACCCCACGCCCGCGACCCGCACGCACGCCCGGGCGCGTGCGGACCCGCACACCGACCCGTCAGACGCGCGGCGTCAGGGTCCCCCGCGCCAGCTTGTGCTGCGCCGACTGCGCCACCGGCCGGATCGTCACCAGGTCGAGGTTGACGTGCGCGGGCAGCTCGACCGAGTGCACGATCGCCTCGGCGACGTCCTCGGCGACGAGCGGCTCGGGCACGTTGTCGTACACCGCCGCTGCCTTGTCCTCGTCGCCGCGGAAGCGGGTGAGGGCGAACTCGTCGGTCTTCACCAGGCCCGGCGCGATCTCGACGACGCGGATCGGCTCCCCGTTCAGTTCCAGCCGGAGGGCACCGACGAGCGCGTGCTCGGCGAACTTCGCGGCGTTGTACCCGCCGCCGTTCTCGTACGCCACGTGCCCGGCGGTGCTGGTCACCGTCACGATGTCCGCGCTGCCCGCGGTCGCCGCGCGACGGCGGAGGTGCGGGAGCAGGGCCGCGACGACGCGCTTCGTCCCGATCACGTTCACCTCGAACATGGCGCGCCAGTCGTCGACGTCCGACTCCTCGACGCTCGCCGAGCCGAAGGCACCGCCGGCGTTGTTCACGAGGGCGTCCGCTCCCCCGAGCTCCTCGACGCGGGCGGCGAGTGCCGACACGTCGGCAGCGTCCGTGATGTCCGCCACGAGCACGTCGGCGCCGGTCTCCGCGGCGAGCGCCTCGAGCTTCGCCGCACGGCGGGCGACGGCCAGCACGTCCCACCCGTGCGAGCGGAACAGCCGGACGGTCGCCGCCCCGATGCCCGAGCTCGCTCCGGTGACGACTGCGCGACGAGGTGCGGCTTCGGCACGAGATGCCATGTGGTTCCTCCAGGGATCGGGTGGGATGTCCTGACAACCGTACCGATCAGGCAAGGTCACGATCAGGTAACGTGACGGGCGATGACGACGGATGCCGCTCCTCCTGCGCCCTCGGCGCCCGCCACGCAGCTCGAACCGGGTCGTGCGAAGCGTCGTATCCCGATGTGGGACACGGCGCGGTTCCTCGCGGTCACGCTCGTGGTCATCGGCCACGCGATCCAGCGGCAGACCACGGCGAGCGAGCACGCCCTGGCGCTGTACACGTTCATCTACGCGTTCCACATGCCCGCGTTCGGCGTGATCAGCGGGTACTTCTCGTCCGCGGACACCCCGACGGCGAAGCGGATGCGCCGGACCATCACGGACATCGTCGTGCCGTACATCATCATGCAGACGATCTGGACCGTGGTGCAGGGACTCGTCGAGGGCGGGAAGAAGTTCAACCCGACCCAGCCCACCTGGACGCTCTGGTTCCTGCTGGCCCTCGGCATCTTCCGGCTGATCCTGCCGTACCTGGCGCAGCTGCGGTGGCCGTTGTTCTGGGCGGTCGTGTTCAGCATCGGCGTGGGCTACTTCGACAACGTCGACTCCACGCTGTCCCTGTCGCGGGCGATCAGCCTGCTGCCGTTCTTCCTGGTCGGCTGGCAGGTGAAGCAGTGGGGGTTGTTCGACCGCTGGTACGAGGCTCCGAGGCGCGTGGTCGTCCGGATCCGCATCGCCGCCGCGGCCGTGTTCGCGGCGTGGGCGGTGGCGTGCGCCATCTGGATCCCGCAGTTCAAGGAGTTCGACCTGCACCACTGGTTCTTCTACGACGACTCGTACTCGGGTCTCGGTGAGGACGCCTGGTGGGCCGGTGCCGTCCGCTTCGGGTTGATGCTGCTCGCGGCGCTGCTGACGGCGTGCTTCCTGCTCCTCGTGCCCCGCCGGAACATCTGGATCACGCAGTTCGGCGCGGCGACGATGTACGTCTACCTGCTCCACACGTTCCTGCTCTACCCGATCCGCGAGTCCGGGATCCTGGCCGGGCAGCACTCGGCCTGGCCGTACGTGCTGCTCATGGTGGGGATCGCCTGCGCGGTGAGCCTGTTCCTCGCGCAGCCCTTCGTGCGGCGCGGCATGCGCTGGCTGCTGGAACCGAACGTGCGCTGGTTGTTCAGGTGACATCCCCGCGCAAGCCGTCGTCGTCGCTGCGCTCAGTCGGCGGCGCGCGACATCGCGGCAGGCCGCGACCATCCCCCGTGGCCGCCGCCGCCAGACCGTAGGACACTCCCGGACTGGAGGCGCGGGGCGGCTCCGGCGCGCGCGTTACGTCCCGAGGCGGGTGCGCTGGTACCAGCGCGACCACCTGCGTACCGTGAGTGCCGACGCGAAGGCGCGCCGTTCCTCCAGGCCGGCGCACGGCGACCCGACGACCGAC
>Ga0153924_1000265_pt1 | contig 34993 bp, 23 predicted proteins | sample TSNJ008MetaG_FD_104709 | JGI IMG/M metagenome (GOLD analysis project Ga0153924, IMG submission 104709) | Attine ant fungus gardens microbial communities from New Jersey, USA - TSNJ008 MetaG | ecosystem: Host-associated > Fungi > Mycelium > Unclassified | place: USA: New Jersey, Wharton State...
AAGTACTCTTTAGAAAAATAGTACTTTTTGCTAAACATAGAGATTTTAATTTCTTTGCAGTAATTTTTTTCAATGTCATCTTTGATAATGTCAATCACCTCGTCAGGAGAAATATCAGCAGCTGTCTTCGCCGTTTCAACCGTTGTAATATTGCGCTCAAGGTTCAAGAGTGCTGCCGCCTTTTCCAAGGCCTCATTTAATTCTTCCGCTACTATAGGCTTTAGTAAATAATCTAACGCACCGTTTTTGATCGCTGCCTGTGCATAATTGAAGTCATCATGGCCGCTGACCACAATATACTTGACATCAGGGAATTCCTGCGAAGCAAGCTTTAAGAACTGGGTGCCATTCATGATCGGCATCTGCATATCAACAAATACAATATCAGGCCTAAGCTCGCGCATGGCCGACATCCCCTCCTCGCCATTTTGGGCTGTCGCCGGCGGCTTCTTAATGCCAAATACATCCCACTTCCCCAAAGCGGTTATTGCCGTTTTGACCGGTTTTTCATCATCAATAATAAGTACCTTGTACATTCAAACCTCCTGCCTTCTTTGTGGTATCTTCAGTGTAACAGTAGTCTTGTGACCGGGAATGCTTGTCAAAAACAATGCTGCTTGATGATCAAATAATATCTTCAAACGGCTGTCTAAATTCATCAATCCGATGCCCGTTTGCTTATTTTGGTTCAACTCGCTATGTGAAAAATTATGATTCAGCTCTTCCATCCGTTCTTTGGGAATCCCTGCGCCGTTATCAGTGACAGCTATGATTAAATAATCCTCCTCCAAATAACCCGAGATATCGATATGGATGCTCATGACATGATCCTTCATTCCGTGAATAATCGAATTCTCAACCAACGTCTGCATACTAATCTTAGGGATCCGTAAAGCCTTTGCTTGATCAGGAAATTGGATTTCATAGGTAAGCCGCTCTCCAAACCGCGCTTTTTGTAATAGCAAATAATCCTTCACGTGCTTTAGTTCAACCTCTAATGCCACAAAATCCTCACCTTTAATGGAATATCTCAGCATTGAGGCGAGCGCCGTAATCATCTCATTAATCTGGAATTGCTCATTTGTCACGGCTTCGGCCGAAATCGCCTGTAACGTATTATAAAGGAAATGCGGATTAAGCTGGGCTTCTAAGGCAATCAGCCGGGCTGTCTTATTGTTTAATTCTTGGATGTAGGTCTTTTTAATTAAGTCATCGATTTGATGAATCATCGAATTGAAGGTTTCCGCCAAATTTGCAATTTCCAGACTGCCGCCGATATCCGTTGTCGTCGTAAAGTTTCCAAGGCCAACCCGTCTAAGTCGGTGGTCTAAGTCCGATAAAGGTTTTGTGACCAGACGAATAAAGACAAAAGCCAGCACGGCGGCGATGATAATCGAGAGTCCTCCAAGCATTAAGCTGATATTGCGGGTGCTCATTAATTGCTTGTCGATTTCCGCAACCGGTCTTAAGTTGATGATTTTATAGTCGTGAGCGCTGCTATTACTATAGACCGCAAGATAACTTTCACCGTTAATATCCACAGTAAAACTATTTTCACTCGTCTCATCCATGGAGGCTAAAAAGTCCTTTATCGACGCGGTGTTGACATAATCTGTGTTATTTGTATAAAATAGGCGTCCCTGGCTATCTGCAATGCAAAATAGTTCATTGATATTTTGATGGTTTTCAGCTAATATCTCAATATAGGACGTGTCAATAACCAATTTAACAACGGCCAGCGGCTCCTGATCTTCAATTCTGATGATGGTTCTGTAATAATTCATAAAAGTATTCGCAGCTGCGGAGGGCTGCAGCGATTTATAGTACTTGCCTTGGGTAAAAAAATCATACTCCGGAAGCTCTTTCACCGAATCAATGTAAAAGGATTGCACTTTATGCTGCATCGCATCTATTTTATAATTCTCCTGCTTGTTAACTAAGTAGATGCTATAAGAGAGCAAATCATTTCTAGAATCAAAATTATTACGTAGTAAATTCTGCACCCTTGTCTTTTCCGTATAAGTCATCGGCTGCTGGGTAGCGATTATCTGCATAAAGCTTCCATCGTGCCTAAGCAGTAAAGAGTATCGGTCAATTTCCGAAAAGTAATTGTCCAGATTCTGAGTTTCAGATTTCAACAGCGTCGTTGTAATGTCGGTATGCTGCTTCATTATTGTCTTGGTGCTGCTCTGATAGTTATAGACCGTGATGATCGTTATAATGACAGAAAAAGTAATGGCTACCAGTGCCGCCAATTGTGTTTTTAGAGGTATTAGACTCAATTTCTTAAATAGAATCTTATTCTCTTTCATAACCCGAACCACCTTTGTTTATATATGTCTATGAATTGTCACGACCTTTTGACCTTGGTATCATAATATCACAAAAACCATTAGAAATCACTAATTATATTGTACATTTTTTTACCATAATCCGTTCACAATAATACATTCACTAAGCAAAAGACACATACTATAATGATAAAATAAGGTATTTAAAGAAGGTTTGACAATTAGGAAGCGGGTGGAGAATTGAATAAAAAGAAACAAGCAGTCGAAACGGTCATATTTACTTTGCCGGCAATTATACTTGTGACAATCATGATCTATATTCCTTTTGTAATGAGCGGGTATTATTCGTTCACCGAATGGAATGGCATTGCCAAGCAGCCGACGTTTATTGGCTTTGATAACTTCAAAGCCTTGTTCCAAGGGAACAGCAGCTTTTTAAGCGCCCTCATATTTACAGGGAAGTATACCATTTTATTTATGATTCTGGCAAACATCTTTGCACTGGCTCTTGCCGTTGTCCTCGTTAAGAAATTGCGGACAGCTAATTTATTGAGGGGCATCTTTTTTGTTCCCTACATCATGAGCATGACGATTGTCGGTTTTATATGGAAGTTTATTTTTTCCCAAGGATTTGAAAAATTATATGAGATGTCAGGATTGAGTTTCTTGAATTTAAGCTGGCTTGGCGATCCGAATCTGGCATTTTATTCGGTAGTATTTGTCGGGGTATGGCAATCGGTAGGTTTTTATATGGTTTTATACATCGCCGGTTTACAGGCCATCCCAGGGGACGTTTTAGAGGCCGCCATCGTCGACGGAGCCAATGGAAGAGCCAAGTTTTTTAAGATAACATTACCTTTATTGATGCCCTCCATTACAACCTGCGTCTTCATGTCATTGACTAATTCGCTAAAGGTATTTGATATTATTCTGGCCTTGACCAAGGGCGGGCCAGGCGGCTCTACTTATAGCGTGACCTTAGATATTTACCGCGAAGCCTTCCAAAATAATAACTATGGCTTAGGATCAGCTAAATCACTGGTATTCTTCATCGTTATCCTAGTATTGACAAGGCTTGTTTTAACAATATCACGCAGCCGGGAGGTGGATGTATAATGACGAGAAAGCAAAAGCAGAAATTGAGCAAGGTTATTTTAGAGATTTTAATGATCATTCTCGCCATCGTCTTCATTTATCCGATTTTTTTAATGTTTATCAATTCAGTGAAGCCCTTTGGAGAAGTTGTCGCAGATGTCATTGCTTTGCCGACCAAAATAGAGTGGCAGAATTATAAGGATGTTATCGATAAGATGAATTACCCGCGCTTATTTATCAACAATCTGGTCATCACGATTATCGGAATCCTTGGTATTGTCGCATTCTCGGCAATTACCGCTTATATTTTGGACCGCCGCAGAACGCGATATACAAGAATCGCACATTTGATTATTACAACCCCTATGTTAATTCCCTTTCAGACGATCATGATCACCTTATTAAAGGTAATGAATGTCATTAACCTGTCAGGAAGCACATGGGGGCTGGGGATTCAATATTGGGGGTTTGGAATTCCCATGGCAACCTTTATCTATTGTAATTTTATGCAGACAATACCGAAAGAGCTTGATGAAAGTGCCGTGATTGACGGCGCATCCACCTTCCGGACTTTTAGATCAGTGATATTCCCACTGCTCAAGTCAGTGACGGCGACCATCGTTGTCCTAGATGTCATGTGGATATGGAATGATTTCCTTTTGCCATTGCTAATGGTCAACAGCTCACCAGCTACTAAAACACTCGTATTATCCGCTTATGCGTTTGTGGGGCAGTTTAACACTCAATGGCATTACGCCATGACAGCAATGGTTTTAGCCGTGTTACCGTCGATTATATTTTTCATTTTATTACAAAGGTATATTGTCGACGGAGTTGTGGCGGGAGCAGTTAAAGGTTAGTGCAAAAGCTTTTTCTGCTTGATATAAAAATGAACCTATTGATTATTTATTTAAAAAGGAGAGATGATTTATGAAGAAAAAATTATTAAGTGTGCTATTATGTGCCGCAATTGCCCTAACAATGTTAGCCGGCTGCGGCGGGAGCGGAAGCGATGGCAATACCAGTGACACCGCAGGAACAGCAAGTACGGCAGGGGCAGCGGATACGACTGCGGCGGCAGCTTCTGATGAGCCGGTCGAAATCAATATATTTATTTCCATGCCTGAATATGCCGACGCCATCGAGGAATTGATTGCCGCATATAAAGAAGAGAAGCCTAATGTAACGATTAACTATGAAACGACTCAAAATGACTATCCGACTTTGTTAAAAGCAAAGTTAAATTCCGGTGAATGCCCAGACATCTTTGCTTCCACATCTGGAAAAGAGATTGAAGTTTATTTGGATTATTCACAGGATTTAGCAGATCAGCCGCTCGCTGAGGTTATGAGCGATCCGGTCAAGGAAGTCATGATGTCAGGAGACGAGCTCCACGGACTAAGCATCAAAGGCAACTATTTTGGTGTTGTTTACAACAAAGCTATTTTTGATGAAGTTGGCATCACAGAATTCCCCAGTACCTTTCAGGAGCTAGAAGCAGCCTGTGAAGCAATCCAAGCGGCAGGATACACGCCCTTTTCCACAGGATTTGCAGAATGGTGGGTGTTTAAGCATGTTTTCCAGCATTATGTCAATGCTGCCCAGCCTGACGATGTCGATGGGCTGATTAAAGCATTTGCCAGTGGCGAGGCACACATTGCAGACTATCCCGAGCTGTATGATGATTTCTTTAATTTTATCGACTTAGCTGTTAAATATGGAGACTCCAAACCACTGGAATCGGATTTAAGCACCGAGGTTGCGGCGCTTGCTTCGGGTAATACGGCGATGATTTGCGGACAGGGCGCATGGGTAGAAACGAGTATTTTAGAAATCAATCCTGAAATCCAAATCGGCTTTAACGGATATCCGATTAATGATGATTCCACCAACTTAAAGGTTATCGGCGGTTCCGATCAGGCGCTTCGTATTTATAAGGATTCAGCAGTGCTTGATGAAGTTCTTGAATTCTGTAACTGGTGGTATACCTCCGATTATGGAAAGCAATGGTTTGCCAATGTCGCCGGCGTGATCCCGCCCATCGTTGGTGTTGAAGCACCAGATTTGGAAGTCGTGAAACAAGGCGATGCCCTGGTCGAGGCAAATGGTTCCGGAACTTTGGCGATTGTTTATTCTACCGATAGTTTCCATCAGGCATTTGGTGAAGTCATGCAAGCTTATATTGCCGGCACATTAGATAAGGATGCCGCTTGCGCAGAGATTGAAGTTAAATGGGTAGAGTTGGAAGGAGCACAAAATTGAAATTTACAGAAGGCTACTGGCTAAGAAGTGAGGATGCCAATGCATTTTACGCTTCCCAGGCTTATGACATTCAGGAAATCCCAGGGGGCATGAGGGTTATTGCCCCCTGCAAGGTGATTGATTCAAGGGAGGATACGTTAAATCTCCCTACTCTTACAATTGAATTTACTTCTTCAGCAGAAAATATCGTTGATGTACAAAGTTATCACTATAAGGCTTATGAAACCAAAGAAGCCATTTTTGAAAAGGCGCAAAACCCCAGAAAAACCACTGTCCACATTGATGAAAATGAGGCTGTGATGCAGGCCGGAGCTATAACCGTCCGCATCAATCGAAGAGAGTGGGGATATCAATTCGAAGCCGATGGCAGGGTGATTACTTCTTGCGGCTTCCGTAACCTTGGCTATATGCAGTACCAGAGGCAAAAGGCGAGCATGCTTCCGGCTGACAATTATATGCTCGCTAATTACACCCCCTATATGGTGACCGAATTATCTTTAGCGCCCGGAGAATGCGTCTATGGACTCGGGGAACGATTTACTGCCTTTGTTAAAAATGGCCAAGTGGTCGAAACATGGAATGAAGATGGCGGAACCTCTTCTCAGATTGCTTACAAATGCGTTCCATTTTATATGACCAATAAAGGCTATGGCATTTTTGTCGATCATACGGACAGTGTATCATTTGAGGTCGCCAGTGAAAAGGTTGAATACGTCGGATTTTCCGTTTCCGGGGAAGAGCTTAGATATCATTTTGTATATGGGCCCTCACCCAAAGATATTCTCAGTACCTATACCGGATTGACAGGCCGTCCGGCACTTCCTCCTGCCTGGTCCTTTGGCCTGTGGCTATCGACATCCTTTACGACAAATTATGATGAGCAGACCACAAGCTCCTTTATTCAGGGAATGCTTGACCGAGATATCCCCCTTAGCGTATTTCATTTCGACTGCTTTTGGATGCAGGAGTTCCACTGGTGCGATTTTGAATGGGATGCGCGCGTATTTCCAGATGTTGCGGGCATGCTTAAAAGATATCATGACAAGGGGCTTAAGATTTCGCTTTGGATTAATCCCTATATTGCTCAGGGAAGTGAATTCTTTAATGAAGGGGCGCGCAAGGGTTATCTGCTAAAGCGAGAGGATGGCAAAGGAGTCAAGCAGGTCGATTCATGGCAGGCCGGCATGGGTTTGGTTGATTTTACAAATCCTGATGCCTGTAAATGGTATACGGATAAGCTGAAAACGCTATTGGATTTAGGCGTCGATTGCTTCAAAACCGACTTTGGCGAGCGAATCCCCATTGATGTCACGTATCACGATGGTTCAGACCCAAGCTCCATGCATAATTATTATACTTATTTATATAACAAATGTGTGTTTAGCTTATTGAAAAAAGAAAAGGGTGATAAAGAAGCAATCGTATTCGCCCGAAGTGCAACTGCCGGTTCCCAGCAATTTCCGGTCCATTGGGGCGGAGATAGTTCCGCAAGCTATCCCTCTATGGCCGAAACTCTTAGGGGCGGATTATCCTTTGCCATGTCAGGCTTCTCTTTCTGGAGTCATGATATCTCAGGCTTTGAGCAGACCGCAACCCCTGATTTGTACAAGCGCTGGGCGGCCTTCGGATTATTATCGACGCACAGCAGATTACACGGCTCCACAAGCTACCGGGTTCCATGGTTATTTGATGAAGAGTCGAATGGAGTCGTCAAATTCTTCACCCATTTAAAATGCCGTTTAATGCCTTATATTTATAGAATGGCGATGATTTCCAGAGATCGCGGAATTCCAGCTATGCGCCCCATGGTCCTTGAATTTCCCGAGGATATGGCGACCAATTATCTGGATATGCAATATATGCTTGGTGAGCGCTTACTCGTCGCTCCAATATTTAATGAAAATAGTGAGGTCGATTATTATCTGCCGTCGGGAAAATGGACCGATCTCTTGACCGGCGAAATCAAAGAGGGCGGCTGCTGGCATCATGGAAGCTACGACTATTATTCGCTTCCTTTATATGTCAGGCCAAATACACTGCTTGCATTAGGCGCCGATGAAACAAGACCCGATTATCATTATAGTGAGGGCGTCACCCTGCATCTCTATCAATTAGAAAACGGTCATGAAGCGATCTGTGAGGTTCCTGATACTGACGGCAATATTGATTTTAGCGCATCCGCTATCCATCATGATGGCGTGCTTCACATGAAGTTTTCAAGATTGCCGAATCATATGAGCGTTGTTTTGCATGGAATTGACAGGATTGAGGAAGTTAAGGGCGCCAAATATCAGAAGGATGCCAAAGGCTGGGTGATCATTCCAACTTCTGCCGAGGTCAGGGTTGTCTTATGAATATCGTCTATATACACACCCACGACAGCGGTCGGTATCTAGAGCCCTACGGTCACGCCGTCCCGACGCCAAACCTCATGAAACTTGCCAAAGAGTCCACCTTGTTCCGGCACTGCTATTGTGCCGGTCCGACCTGTTCCGGCAGATTATCCAAATGGATGGCGGATACACATGATATGGTTTACAAACGTTAGCTTTACAGAAACAGCAGGCATACGATCCGATCGGAATGATACCACTGCCTCTCCCGGTTCTCTTGGTGCCCGCAATACAGCTGTCAAATGTCCATCATAGAGGGTGCGGGTCTTATCATAGAAATTTTCCATGCTTTTCGGGTCACTGTTTCCGTAACCAAGCAGCTCTGCGGTACCATCCACGACAATATCCACTTTATCTGATGCGGATTTGTCATAAATACCGTTTTTATCCACGACATCCACATCGATATAGACCAGGCTTTGTCCATCAGCCGGAGTGCATTCTTTATCACATATTGCATAAAGCTGTCTTTCGCCCATAGCCGTTTCAAGCATTGTATCCGACACCACTTTTCCCTGCTTATACGTAACGGCCTCGATCTTTCCCGGTTCATATATGGTATCAAATACAGCTTTAAAGCCTGAATCTTCCCCAGCTGTTTTTCTGCCCACAGGCATACCATTGATCAAAAGCTCTGCTTCATCCGCATCCGCATACACTTCAATCTGAACGGGCTTGCCTTCATAGCCCGGCCAGGTCCAGCTGCTCACTCCATCAAACCAGCTCCAATTATTCATAATACTTGGCTGCTGATAATGTTCAGGGCGTCCCACAACGATATACGGTTTCTTCCTTAGCCCCCATACTATTTCCCGGTAATAAGATTGGGGCCGTCTCCTGCCACAGATGTCAATATCACCACAATTTGCCAGATACCATGGATAAGCCCCATACATTCCCTGTGAAGCATCCATGGTATAGTCCACTTTGCCGGTACCGGCTTCCCCAATATAATCCCAGCCTGCCCACACGAAATCCCCAAACACGTTTGGCAGATTTTTAACCATCCTCCAGTTCTTAGCAATACTGCTCGGTCTTGCCTCAGAACCGACGATGATGCGGTGTGGATACTTTTCGGCATCGGTTTCATATCTGCCATCCATATAATTGTAGCAAGCCACATCAAGGGCATCGGTAATCGGCTCCAGCATCTCACTGATATAACGGTGCCGCATGATAGCACCCATATTCTCATCAAGCACCGTCATCATATTATTAATTTCCATATTGTCCGTATTGACGGAATCTGCCCGATCTATTTCCGGCAGAATTTCATCGATATGCTTCAAAGCAGTGAACATGCCATTGACGGCATTGGATGTCAGGCGGGTCGGATCCATTGATCGCAGAAAATCTGCCATCATGCGGTTTTGCTTCTGCCCCTGCAAAGTATCCAGCTCCTGAATCTCATTGCCGAATGTATACATAATGACAGATGGATGGTTGAAGTCTTTTTTCACCATCATCTCCAGATCAAATCTCCAGTTCTTATCAAAAAAGAGTGTATAATCAAATTCTGATTTTGCCGTATGCCAGGTATCAAAGCTTTCATCCATAACCATCATGCCAAGTTTATCACATGCTCTTAACAGACTTTTTGAGATTGGATTATGTGCGGAGCGAATTGCATTAAATCCAGCTTCTTTCATAATCCTTATCCGGCGATAGGCGGCATCATCATATTCAGCTGCACCAATTGGACCATTATCATGATGGATACATCCGCCGCGCAGCTTGGTCTTAACACCATTGATTAGCAATCCCTTTTGGGAAACGGCTTCAATGGTCCGGATGCCAAACTTTACGCTATCCTGATCCACATCCGTTTCCCCTTTAATCAGCCGAAGCTCTGCTCGATATAGATCCGGTGTATCCACTGACCACAGCTTTGGGGATTTGATGATAAGGTTCGCCCCAAATGCGCCGTTTTGCGCCACCGGAACTTCTGTTGCCTTAACAATCTGCTCTGTTTTTTCATCTACAATATCAATTTTCACACTTAAGGCTTTAAATTCATTTGCTTTTGCAATTTTCCCGAAAATTTCTAATTTCGCTTCCCCTGCTTCAATTCTGGCTGTCAGAATGCGTACCCCATCTGGCTCAAAATAGGTATCCGGTCCAATATGTAGGTTGACATCCCGATAGATGCCAGTGCCACTATACCAACGGGTCGTCTTATTCATACTGGCCTTTGTATACACTTGAATCAGATTTTCTTCATCGGGGATCACCCAATCCGTAATATTCAGATAAAAATCCGTATATCCATAGTCGCATTTATCGATATAATTATGGTTTACCCAGATCTGAGCATTCATATAAATACCCTCAAATTCCAGAATAAAGGTTTTCTTATCCTCTTTTTCTGGTACATAAAAGGTTTTCTCATACAGATAATCACTATTCCAGAAAAATCCGGAGGAATTTCCATTGGGGCAATCCTCACTCCGTTTCCCCAAAATCATCGCATCATGAGGTAAGTTCACTCTCTGTGGTTTCGGTTTTTCCCCAAATATATTTGAGCTATCTGATATATCACTCACATCCCAATCAAAGTTAAAATTTATTTTTTTCATTATTAAGTTCTCCCTTCCCCTGATATCTTGGAATACCGCTGTTCTGCCATAGCTGGCCGAAACGCTGATATAGCGTAAATCTATTCACAAATGCAGCATGACATGTGTAATCTTAGACTATAAAGTCAACTTAAAAACACCGCAATACATGATTACATCAAGGTTTGAGCGGTGTTTTTATTTACAGCGGATAACGAGAATCGAACTCGCCTCCCCAGCTTGGGAAGCTGGTGTTCTACCAATGAACTATATCCGCATGAACGTATTATACTATTTTTTGTTAGTGTTTTCAAGGGTTTCTTGAATTTTTTCGAGGTTGTTTCAACCTCATGCTATCCCCGCCTTCATAACATCATCAAACGTAATCAGCATAACGTTACCGAGCTCTTGTGCCTTTTCTATACATCCCTTAGTAAATCCACTTTTAGCAAAAAGATAAAGCTGTACATTTTTATAATGAAACAACTGACTGCGATCTACAAGCGTATCAAGAACACCGACATCAACCTTTTCGCTTGTCCATTTGCATTCACAGAACAAAGCGCCATTCGCACCATCTGTACCCATAATGTCAATCTCTGCTTCGCACTTGTTTTTAGCGTCATTACCCCACCAGCGACCAAGATCGGTAAATTCAATTTCAACCTTTCCTTGCTCTCGTAGTTTCCATAAATACTGAATACAAATATCCTCAAAGACAGCACCCATGTAGTCGCTGATCATCGGGGATATTTTTTTATAGACAGCATCAGTCAATCCACGGTTAATAGATGCGATATTATCAGGAACAAATCTATACCAAAAACGGAATAAGTTATCATCAATTTTATAAATCGTCTTTCTTGTAGAACTCTCTGCAAAAGGAGTTTCTTTTTTAATAATGCCAAGCGAAATAAGATTCTTTATATATGCTGCACAGGCGCTTGTTTCTTCTCCAACTTTTGATGAGATTTCAGACAACTTTGTGCTGCCTTTGGCAATAGCAGTAATAATTGCATTATAAAGAGCTGGTTCTCTGACTTCTTGCTTTAAAAGGTTATTAGGCTCTTCAAAAAGAGGGCTGGAGGGGTCTAAGAAACATCGTTTGATGTTTTCCTCAAGCGATAAATCATCATTCATTTGCAAGAGATATTGTGGTGTACCGCCTACGATACCGTAAACTGCCGCCATATCCATATCCGAAAACTTCTTGAAATAGCTTCTGCTTTCAAAGAAGTCAAAAGGCAAAATTTTAAACTGTGCGGTTCTTCTGCCGTATAACGGAGCTTTATAAGCCAATACATGGTTTTCCATGAAAGACATAGATGAACCGCATAAAATTAAAAACAGCTTAGAAGTATCTTTATTTTTATCAATCAACGATTGAAGCGTGGATGCAAGGCTTTTAGAGGCTTTTGCTACATAAGGGTACTCATCTATAACAAGGATAATCCTTTTCTTTTCAGCCAGTTTAAAAACATATTCAAGCGCCGCCTGAAAAGACGGAAACATAGTATTTTCAAGTGCCTCATCAGCGTGTGAAAGAATACTCCTGCTGAAATTCTCAAGGTTTTGCTGGGCGTTGCTTTCAATTCCAGTAAAGAAAATCGCTTCTTTATCTTTAATAAACTCGTTGATAAGTGCAGTTTTTCCCACACGCCGCCTTCCGTATATTACAGGGAATTGGAAACCGTTTGTATGATAAAGTTCATTTAATTTATTCAGTTCTCGCTCACGACCAATGAACATAATATTTACCGCCTCTCAATACGCTAAGTTACGATTTACTAAATTATAACTTATCTCAAAAGGAAAGTCAATGGAAATCATTGATTTGATGTCTAGCGCAGGAAATTTTATTGCGTACTGACGTCTTTATTTAATCGATTAAATAAATATATATTTAATTTAAAATATAATTAATCTGTCATATATACATAAAAATATTACATAATAAACCTAAAATTATTGATAAATTGCATAATTATAGTATAATAAAAAAATATATTTTATACATATTGACATATCCGACTCATTGTGTTACCATAATCACACAATTTAAACGATTAAATTACAAATACTATGAAGAGGGGAGAATTATTTATGAAGTTTAGAAAAATCTTTTTAATGGCTTTAATTTCTACTTTAGTAGCCAGCACATTTGCAGGCTGTGCAAAAAACAACGCTTCAGGCACATCAGACACATCAAACACATCAGATATGAAAGAAAGCACCAAGAGCGAAGATGTAACGATTCACATATGGGGGATGGGTGAAGAAGCTAAGAAATTAGCTGAGATAGCCGCTCCATTTACAGAGGAAACAGGTTACAAGGTTGACGTTCAAGCTATTCCATGGGATGCTGCTCATGATAAATTGTTGACAGCCATCGCTTCGAAAACAGGTCCGGATGTTATCCAGCTCGGAGCTTCATGGATGCCGGAATTTGTGAATGCAGATTCGTTGCTTGATTTGTCAGATTATATTAGTGAATATGAAAATTTAGCCCCAGACAATTTCTTTGAAGGGTCAGTTGAAACAACACAATATGACGGGAAGACATACGGAATCCCCTGGTATACAGACACAAGAGTACTTTATTACAGGACAGATATTTTAGAATCTGTCGGATATAATGAAGCACCTAAAACCTGGGAGGAATTAAAGGATGTGTCGGCAAAATTACGCGCGCGGGGAGATGATATGTATGGCATGCCTTGGGATCCCAAAGAACAATCTTTAGTATTTATGCTTGCAAACCAAGCAGGGGCTAAGTTTTACGGAACGAATCCCGACACGGATTTTAATTCAAAAGAATTTATAGAAGCGGCTACATATTTAGACGAATTTTTCAAGGATGGCGAAGCGCCTGTTGACCTGGCTATTGTGGATTCTGTCACCGGCATGAAAGACGATGGTATTATTCCGTTATTCATAAGCGGTCCGTGGATGATTAACATAATGAATGAAAATGCGCCGGAACTTGAAGGAAAATGGGCTACAGCAGTACTTCCAAAAGGACCTGATAACAATGATTCCATTCTCGGAGGTGCTGATTTTACAGTGTTCAGATATTCTGAAAATGTAGAAGCGAGTATGGCGTTTATCGATTATATGTCAAAACCGGAAACCCAGGCAGCTTGGTATGATTTGACGAGTTCATTACCGGCAAATAAGACTGCTTGGGATGAGAACGAAAACTTATCTGCCGATCCTCTGATTGCTCCATTTCAAGAGCAACTAAAAACTGCAAAGGCAATGCCGCTGATCCCGGAATTTGAAGAAATCGCACAAAGCTGGCTGGCAAGTTTTGAAATGATCTACAGAGGGAATGCAGATATTAAAGACGTGGTTGAAGAATTTAACGAAACAGCAAAAGAGCTTCTTAACAACTAATTTACTTTGAGCATTCGCAATAATGTCAAGATATGATAAATGATAAAATAAGTTCTCAGAATTTAACAACACAAATTCTGAGAACTTATTAAAAACGAAAGGAGGGAAAACCAATTGGGAAACAAAAATAAATCATTGCCTTATCTATTTATTACGCCTGCTATTTTACTAGTACTCATTTTTTATATCATGCCGATCGTCATTGCATCTATTATAAGTTTTACAAATATGGATTTAAAATCATTAGCGAACTTTTCTAAGATTGAATATATTGGTTTGACAAATTATGCAAAATTATTCGGAGATGATGTTTTTCTAAAATCAATTGGGAATACTGTCTTTTTTGTTTTATTCGGAGTTCCTTTGGTGGTTTTTTATTCATTCTCAATAGCTTTATTGGTTAATTTTCGAGATTCAAAGTTTTTTAGTTTTATTAGAGCCGTATTTTACACGCCCTCTGTGACAAATATTGTTGCCGTGGCTGTGGTATTTCTGTATATGTATAATCCGTCCTTTGGTTTGCTTAACTTTCTTTTGGGGAAAATCGGAATAGATCCAATCAATTGGCTGTTAGGGGGGCCAATTATAAGCAAAATATCATTGATAATTTTAGCGGCGTGGCGTGCATCAGGCTTGAATATGATTATATTTTTGGCTGCTCTTAAAGGTGTTCCAAAAGAATATTACGAAGCGGCCAGAATTGACGGCGCCGGCAGCTTTAAACAATTAGTGAAAATAACCTTACCTCAACTTTCCTATTCCATTGTGTTTGTGAGCATTACAACCGTAATAGCATGGCTTCAGTTTTTTGATGAACCTATGATAATGACAGGAGGGAACCCCCTTAACGCAACTTTATCCGTGGTCTTATTTATCTATAGAAATGGGTTTAAGTTTAATAAATTTGGATATTCGGCAACTGCTTCTTTAGTTTTGTTTGCAGGCGTCATAATAATAACATTACTTCAATTTCAATTGAAGAAAAAGCTTGAAAGCGATTAGAAGGAAAAGGTTGAAAGAAAATATCAGAAAGGAGCCATGTTAACTATGAAAAATAGTGCAAGATCGAAAGTTAAAATGATTGCTCTCATTATTTTTTTAAGCTTTGTTGGGTTGATTACTTTATTACCTTTGCTTTGGATGATTTTAACAGGGTTTAAAGCAGAATCTGAAGCAAGTTCACTTATACCGACTTTGTTACCATCTAAACCTATCTTAGACAACTATATAACTTTATTTACAGAATTAGAATTTGCAAAATATATCAAAAGTACTGTCATCGTAGTGCTGCTTTCGTTTTTAGGCGTCATTGTCAATTCACTGGCTGGATTTGCCTTCGAGAAATATCAGTTTAAAGGCAGGGAGCCATTGTTTTATCTTGTTCTAATGACAATGATGATTCCAGCGCAGATAACGATGATTCCGGTATACTTACTACTTAATGGCGCAGGGCTTACAAATAATTACTTAGGAATGGTATTGCCCGGCCTCGCCAATGGATTTTCGATTTTCATGTACAGATCGTTCATGAGCACGGTGCCGAATGAAATGATGGAAGCTGCCAGAATTGACGGCACTTCAGAATTCCAAATATTCTATAAAATAGCATTACCGATTATTAAGCCCGCACTTTCAATACAGATAATTTTAACTTTTATTGCAGGGTGGAACAGTTTTATCTGGCCATTAATTTTAGCTAATAATGATAAATTTTACACTTTATCTGTAGCGCTCAATTTAATGAAAAGTCAATATATAGGCAAATTTGGGCTGCAGATGGCAGGCGCGACAGTGATGATTATCCCTGTAATCATTGTTTTTGCATTCTTTCAAAAAAATATTATCGACGGCAGTATCATGTCTGGTATAAAGTAGAATGCTAACCAATCACTAAAAAATATTTTTCATGAAAGGTCATTACTATGGCAACGATTAAAGATGTAGCAAATCTGGCAAATGTTTCTGCAGCAACAGTTTCTTATGTCATAAATAACAGTCATAAAGTTAAAAAAGAAACAAAAGAAAAAGTTTTAAAAGCAATCAAAGAGTTGGATTACAAGCCCAGTTTTGCTGGGCGAATGTTAAAAATGAAAGAAACTAAAATCATTGGCGCATATGTGTCGGATTTAAGAGGATATTTTTATGGAGAAGTTCTCAGCGGATTAAAAGATTGTATCGTCAGCCATGGATATGAATTTGTCATTGTTACAGGTTCTACAACCCATCGTCTCATTAACGAAAATATCTTTGATGGCGTCATTATCCTTGATTCTTATTTTAATTCTAAGGAGCTTGTGGAATACGCAGATTTTGGGCTTAAAATGGTATTGATGGATCGGGTGATGGAACATAAAAATATTTCTTGTATCACACTGAGCAATGATAAAGGCATTCAGCTGGGAATGGATTATCTCATCAAGCTTGGATATCGGGAAATAACATGCCTGACCGGGCCGGGTGACTCCTATGACTCCATGGCAAGGGTTAGGGCAGCCTTAAATTATGCGAAACAAAATAATATAGTATTAAAAATGCTGGAAGGTAATTTCAATGATACCGGCGGTTATGATTTTGCATGCAGGACCTGTTCTGATTTTGGCCGTAAAAAAGCAGTCTTTTCGTTCAACGATGAAATGGTGATCGGAATATATAATTATTTTAAAGAAAATGAAAAAAATATAAATGAATATATTGATATTTCAAGTTTTGATAATATCAATATTATGCAGTATTTAGGTGTTAAATTAGCAACTGTAGACTATTCAAAATACGACTGGGGTTATCAGGCGGGTGAATTACTTTTGAATAAATTGAATGAACTGACGGTTGAAAATCAAGCTTTTGATGTCGGATTAGTTTGTTATTAAATAAGACACCTTTTTCAGGAGGAACATAATGATTTTACTTAAAAGTGACGAATTGAGCTTTGACTTCTTGGAAACAGGAGATTTATATGAATCAAAGATTAAAGATGTGAATATTAACTTATTCAAAGGAAATGTAATTGACGGCTCCTTAAACAATATTTATTTGAGAATTACTGAACATGATAAATATTACTATACTCCCCTATTGGGTAAAAATTCAAACAGTATCTTTCATAAGGCTCTAAACAACGTCAAATGGACAGGCTGCTTTAGAGAAATAAAATATGAAGTTGTATTCAAACTGTCTGGAAATATTTTTTATTATGATATTGATTTATACAGTGAAAAGACCGCTGAAGTTGATCTGTTTTTCTGCAATGATATTGCCCTTTCTCCTGGCGGAAATGAAGCATATATTGGTCAGTATATCGATCATAAGCCTGTTCGTAATAAAGACGGTGTGACCGTATTATCCAGACAAAATTTAAAAAACCATGGAAAATCTGCTTTTATTCAGCTGGGAGCACTGTGCAAAACAATAGCTTACTCAACAGATGGATTTCAATTTTTTGGCAGGTCCTATAAGGTTGATTATCAGATCAAAGCTCTTGCCTTGGAAACCCTTGATAATGATGTGTACCAATATGAGTTTCCTTTCATTGCCATTCAGACAGATAAGATAATAGTCGAGGGGCATTATCATACAGCCTTTTATGGATATGTGCTAGAAGACATTGAAGGTGAAACAAAAGATATTTTAGCGTGGGATAAAATTAAAGAAAACAGTAATTCAGATACGAACGAACGATTCGAGGAAGTAGGAAGCATCGAATACGAGATTGATATTAATCATATCCTAAATGGCAGGGAGCTTGATAATAACGAAGTCAAAATGATGTATCAGACAATTCAATGTGAGGAATATGATAACGCCAAACTAATATCATTTTTCGATCGTGAAAAACACATTGTATTGCAGGAAAAAGAAAACTTGGTTGAGCGGCAGCATGGCCACATTCTTGTATCTACACAAGAACCCCGGATCAGTGAAAATATTATCACAACAACTGCTTATATGAGCGGCGTTTTTAATTCTCATGTTGTCGTAGGCAATACTAATCATAATATCTTCCTGTCTCATCTAAGAAGCCCATTAAATATAATGAGAATCAATGGACAGCGTATATTTGTTAAAATAAACAATGAGTATCAAATGCTTTGTCAGCCGAGCTTGTTTGAAATGGGATTGAATTATAGTAAATGGGTGTATAAGTTGGATAATGATACACTAACGATTACGAACAAAACCAAACTAAATTCGCCGTTCCTTTGTCTTTCAATTGATTCTAAAAACAAGATCGAATATGAGTTTTTGTTTTCAAATCTGCTATGCCTTGGGCCTGATGAATTTGGCGTGACAGGCGAAATATTAGAGCAGGGGAATAAGGTGAAATTCTTATTCAATAAAAATTCTTCTGCTTATTCTGTATATCCGGAATTAAATTACACCGTTGAAGTTGAAGGAACAAAAATGACATTTGGGGGAGATGAACTTTTTTACAAAGATGGCAGAAAACGAATCTTCAATTTATTTACATTTTCCTGTTCAAAAACAAGTCGATTGAAAATGTATATTTATGGAAGCGTAGATAACGTATCTATTTCTAAAAAGGATTTTGAATTTAGAGATGCAGCGGAAATTTACAAAACGAATTTTGATTTATTAATTAACCATTTCAAACTCTATTTTTCACATAAAGAAAATAAGGAAATGGAGCGGTTTAACAAACTGATCTATTGGTATACGCTGGATATGCTGATTCATTATACAATGCCGCATGGTTTGGAACAATACGGGGGTGCAGCGTGGGGGACAAGAGATGTTTGTCAGGGTCCTTTCGAATATTTCATGTGCATGCAAGAATATGCGGAATGCAAGAATATCATCGAGCGTGTTTATTCGCATCAACTCTTTGAAAGCGGGAGATGGCCCCAATGGTTTATGTTTGATAAGTATAACGAATATAAACAAGACGAAAGCCATGGTGATCTAATTATCTGGCCTTTAAAAGCTTTGACAAACTATATTCTAGTAACCGGCGATTATAGTATTTTAGCGGTTCAGCTGCCATTTATTGAAGAAAAAAATGATGGCAGGGCCAAAAAAATGTATAGCGTGCTGGAACATGTAGAAAAACAACTGGATTATGTCTGTAACCATTTCATAGAAGGTACTTTCTTATCAAAATATGGTGATGGGGATTGGGATGATACATTACAACCGGCAAACAAGAATCTTAGAGAAAAAATGGTCAGCGGTTGGACGACATCCTTAACTTATGAGGTACTGAACAATTGGTATGAAGTAATATCCAATCAAAAATTTACAAATACCGCGAACGGTCATACGCAGGCTAATAAAATCAAAGAAATAATTGAGGGCTTGAAAAAAGATTATAATAACTATGTTATCAAGGATGGCATTGCTTCCGGATTCATTTATTTTGACAAGAACAATAAAATCAGACACATTATCCACCCTACGGATACAGAGACAAAAATAAAATACCGGCTGCTGCCAATCAATCGGGGAATCATTTCCGAATTGTTCACCAATGAACAAGCCAAGAGCCATTTGAAAATAGTCTATGATCATTTGTATTATGCTGACGGTGTGCGTTTGATGAACGAACCGGCACAGTATAATGGCGGAATTAACACTTATTTTATGAGAGCCGAAACAGCATCAAATTTCGGACGGGAAATCGGACTTCAATATGTTCATGCCCATATCCGATTTATCGAGGCGATGGCAAAGTTTGGAAGTCATGATCAAACAATGGATTTATTATTAAAAATTAATCCAATTCAAATTCAGAAAACAGTACCAAATGCTGATTTCAGACAAAGCAATACTTATTTTAGCAGTTCTGACGGCGATTTTAAAACAAGGTACGAAGCTCAGAATGAGTTTTATAAACTCCGTGCCGGAGAGATTAAGGTTAAAGCCGGTTGGAGAATTTATTCATCAGGTCCAGGCATATATGTGAATCAACTAATCACCAATGTTTTGGGAATTCGGTTTAATAATCAGGATTTAGTAATAGATCCTGTGCTACCTAAGAAATATGACGGATTATTTTTTGACTATGTCGTATACGGCAAAAAAGTCACTTTTATTTATCGGTTTAAAGGAGACAGCAGTACCATAAGTCAAATAGATATAAACAGAAAAGTTATCAGCTTTACCAGAATTGAAAATCCATATAGAGAGGGTGGTGTGCAATTAATCAAAGAAGAAGTTCTGCTTGCGTTAAAGGACTTGAATGAAATTGTCGTGACAATGTAATGTGGCAGCAAAAGCAATAGAAATCATAGGAAAAATGGGGGGTTATCATGAAATATTTAAAAAGAATCATTTCAATTATTTTGCTAATTATTTTATCTACATCCAATCTTCTGGCAGCATATGCAGATGCAAGCGAAATCGAAACACAAATATCCATTGAAGAACAAAGTGAAACAAACGACATTTCAAACGAGACCGAAAAACAAATGTCCGATGAAGATGAAATTATAAATATGCTCTTCGAAAATTGTTATGATGTATTTACGCAGTATAGAAATGAAGTAGGCATATATCGGGACAGCATATTACTTTTTGACGGCACACCTTACCATCCATCATCGATAGCAGCAACAGGAATTGGTCTGATGTCATTAACAATAGCTGATAAAAAGGGCTGGAATGATAATGCACTGGAAGATGCAAGGCTTACCCTTAGAACAATGACAGGGCATACAGAAGGATTTAATCCGGATGTGTCACCTAACGGGTTTATTAGGCACTTTATCGATCTTGAAACGGGTGAACAAGCATGGGATTCTGAATATAGTACCATTGACACAGCAATTTTAGTTACAGGGGCTTTATTTGCTAAGAAATACTTTAATGATCCGGAATTAAGCATTTATGTAGATGAATTGTTCAATTCTATTGACTTTCAAGATGCGCTGGCCAGTTTGGACACAGGTGGAATGTATATGATTATGGATGCTGACGGTAAAGGCAATCCCAATGCTATTACACTTCCATATAATGAATACATAATCGTTGCCTGGCTTGCATACAATCAGCACATAGACGAGCCCGATAGTTTAGCAGTTAAAATGTGGAATAAATGGTTTAAAACACCTGAAAACATTTTGAAAAAGGATTATCAGGGAATTCCCCTCTTAACAGATAATGTCAATCGGTTTTTGCCATCGTTTACGTTGCTCTTTCCTTACTACATGGTCAATGTTTTTTCAAGTTCAGCAGATTATGAACAGTATATTGAAAATGCCTATATGGCTGATCAGCTTTGGAGCGCCAACACTGGAGGGCAAAGTTATGAATGGGGTAACGGCGCCGGAAATAATAAAAGCACCGGATACCATGCAGATGCAATAAATGATAATGAAGAGCTTACAGTATCTCCACACATAATTGCCGGATTTATACCAATTAATCCGAGCGGAAGAGATGACTTGCTCGCTTTATATAAGAATAATAAAGGCGTCTATGCGCTTCCTAGTAACGATAAAGAAATACTATGGAGATATAGCCGGAAATATCCAGACTGGGAGTCTGATTCCATACAGGCGATTGACTATTCTACCTTTTTATTTGGGCTTGCTGCTCAAGATAAAGATTTAGGCATGAACTTTTTTAAAGATAACAATAATTTTTTCAAGGCACCGGATGGTAATGTGGATGAAAGAGGAAATAATGAAAATGATAAAAAAAGTGAGAAAGATAAAGAAAGCGAGAAAGGTAAAGAAAGTGAGAATGGTAAAAAAAGCGAAAACGATAAAAAGAGCGTAAGCAATAACGGGAAAGAAGATGACAACGCTGGAAAACACAAGACATCAAGTGTATCTGTCCAAACAGGAGACACAACAAACATAATGATTCCTATTACCTTATTACTGCTCTCTGCTTGTTTTGCAATTATTTTGTTTGGTCGCAAAAGGATAAGTCTATGTATATGTGAATTCAGAAGAAAAAATTGATTGGTATAAATTCCATGTGCTGACTAATCCAAATATAACGATCAAAATACGAGTTCAAAATACGAGTAAAAATACCAGCGAAAAATTGTACTTGCGAACTTGCTCAGCTTACAGTATAATAAACATATAAAAGGAACAACCGCCACAAGTGGTTGACCTGGTTAACAGTTACAATTCTTTGAATCGCCCCTGACTCGGTCAAAGTACAAGGGGCGTTTCTTTATGTATTAATGACTAATCAGATATATGAATGTCAGTAACGCAAGGATGAACATTCCGAAAGACATGATGTCCTTAAAATCGAAATTCTTCATCGGCATCACCTCCAATCCATTTGGAAGGAGGTCAACGCACCCTGTACACGGTGTTCCTTGGAAATCATTCTACCATGGGTCAGGCATTTTCACAATGGTTTTATCATGTGAAGCATCTCTTATTACCAAAATCTGCCGCCTTGCATATCCTGCTCATTCAATATATTTATATAATTCCTTATGGGATATTTCTCCAGAAAAACGAAAAATTGTACTTGCGAATTTGCTCAGCTTACAGTATAATAAACATATAAAAGGAACAACCGCCACAAGTGGTTGACCTGGTTAACGAGTTACGATGTTCTTAGCATCGCCCCTGTTCTCGGCAAAGTACAAGGGGCGTTTTGCTATGTATTAAGAACTAATGCCAATATCCATTCTATTATTTTTTTCATATACTTTAACTCCCCTCCATGCAATTAAGAATTACACTAAAATAATTGAATACTATCAACAAAATTATAAGCTTACGGAAAACTCACAAATATCTTAAGTAATGCTTGACAAAAACTATGCAAAATCATTATAATATAAATAAAACTATACAAAATGGAATTTAGGAGATAACATGTTTATTACAAAAGAAAGTGATTATGCCATACGAATTGTGCGTGCCCTCGCACACGGCGATAAGATGAATGTAAAGAGTATTTGTGCCATGGAACACGTTCCGCGCCAGTATGCTTATAAGATTTTAAAGAAATTAGAGAACGGCGGCTTGGTCAAAAGCTATCGTGGTACTTACGGCGGATATGCTCTTAATAAATCACCTGATAAGATCACTTTGTATGACATTATCTTTTCTATTGAAACTAATCTGAATATTAGCGGCTGCACAGAAGAGGGTACAACGTGTATTCATAATACAGGAGATCGCCTTTGCAAAGTACATCTTGAGCTTTGTAAGCTACAAGATGAGCTTTTTAAGAGGCTTAAGGAAAAGTCAATGTCTGAAATTCTATCAGATTGATCTTAATTGGATAAGCCTCTCAAACAGGTGTTAATCGCCTGCTTGAGAGGCTTTTATTTGATTCTCTGATATAAATGCAATCTGCCCTTTTTCCCTATTTTTTCAACAGCCCGCACATAATTCATAAGATGAAGCCCTTTTTGTGCATTGGATAGCGAAATATGTGACTTCTCTTTATAATCCTTCGTTGTAAAGCTTTCTCCTAAGGAATCCGGCAGCAACCGCTCATAATCTTCCCGCCCGGCAAGGTATATCTCCTGATCAATTTTAAGCGGAATCCTGTCATAACGGCTTGAACCCCTCTTTCGGTCATGGCTCCAGCCATTGAGAAGACGGTATTCTTCGATGTCTAGCAGGATGATATGAATCCGTAGATTCGGGTGTGTTAAGTACTCTTTTATGCGGTATAGTTCCGGAAATATCATATGAGCCGTGCCCACTTTAGGAGATTTTCTCCGTTTTGTCACCTCTCCGGTTTCTTCATCAATCCAGCAAATCCATTTATGATAAGGAATAGGATATACAATGGTTACCTCATACTCTGGAAGAAAGACCTTTAGCTTATCTCGCATTGCGTTAAAGCTTCGGGTTTGAATCTCTGTAATGCGCTTTTCGTTAGCGATATCTGCATAGTAGCCATGGATTTTAACTTCATGATAGGCTTCATCAGGCTCAAGATAATTCTTAAGTACCGCATGGACGGTTTTTTCCCCTAGCGTTCCGATTTGACGCCTTTCCCGATTCATACCTATAATCTTCTGACAAGCAGTATCAAAATTAGTTTGGTTCATGAGATAGCATATCCTTTCATTGATGTATCTATGATACCACACTTCGATCGGCTAAGTCTATGCATGAGGGATATTTGTATATTCTGAAATCTCCCGGTCAATGGTGCAAAGGTCAGACACATTGATATCATGTAAATATTCGTGTCCGGTTATTCTGGCAAAGGTTTTTAATTCCTGAAGCGTCACATTAAGATAATTAGCCACTCGCTCTGCTGCAGCATCCACATTTAATCGTTTTCTTAGCTCCGGATCCTGCGTCGCCGCGCCCACCGGGCATTTACCGGTTCCACATACTCGATATTGTTGACAAGCGGCGGCCATCAGCCCCGCACTGGCTATCGCAACAGCATCAGCTCCCATGGCAAGGGCTTTGGCAAAATCTGCTGATATGCGAAGACCTCCTGTGATGACCAATTCAATATCCGAATGGTTGATGTCCAAATATTTTCTGGCACGATGAAGCGCATAAATAGTCGGAACGCTGGTGGCATCTCTGACAAGCTTCGGGCTGGCACCCGTCGCTCCCCCACGTCCGTCGATGGTGATAAAATCAGGCTTTGCAAAGACGCAATATTCCAAGTCCTTTTCGATGCGTCCTGCGGCAATTTTAATACCGATGGGCCTTCCGTCTGATTCGATGCGCAGCTGATCTACTAACGCCTTTAAGTCTTCCTTCGTTTCAATTCCCGGAAATTTCGAAGGACTTATGATATCCTCGCCTAGCGGTTTATTTCTGATCCCAGCAATCTCCTGGGTGACCTTCTCCCCCGGAAGATGTCCACCCATACCGGGCTTCGTTCCCTGTCCAATCTTGATTTCTATGGCATCGGATTTTCTTAAATGCTCCTCTGTCACACTATATAAATTAGGAACATATTCAAATATGTACTTATAGGCCGATTCCATTTCCTCCGGCAAGATTCCGCCTTCGCCGCTGCACATAGCCGTTTTTGCCGCCGCACTTCCTTTCGCAAGGGCGACCTTTATTTCCTTAGATAAAGCGCCAAAGGACATGTGGGAAATATAAACCGGACTATCTAAAACCATGGGATGCTTAGCATTTTTACCAATGACCGTTGTTGTGATAACCGGCGCATGTTCTTCTAAGGGCATCGGATTCAATTGGGCGCCAAGGATTAGAATGCTGTCCCATGAAGGTTTTGGCACTTTAATGCCCATCGCTTCAATGATCGTCTCTCCTGAAACTGCCATTTCGTGAATTTCTTTCATATACCGGCAGGACTCATCCTGACGTGAAGTCTCCGGGTCATAGCTTAAGTCTTGTGTCTTAACCGGCAATTCTTCCGTCTCCGGCGGAGCCTCATTAACCTCTACAAATAACTCCTTTGCGCTCCCGCAGACAGGACATTTCTCTGCCGCCTCAAAATCTGCTTTGTTCTCAAATACAAATCCACATACACCACATTTTAATTTCATTATTTCTCTCCTTTTTTTAATATAGACATTCCTTTATCATATATTATAACTCTTTTATGGCTCCCCGTATATCCATTTGAAGACAAATAAGAGGTGAATGCCGAAGCACTCACCCCTTATTTGCCTATTTCATTAACTATACCGCAGCGCATCTATCGGCTTAAGCTTAGCTGCCTTATTCGCCGGATATATGCCGAAGATAAGACCCACCATCATCGAGAAGCCCAATGCCAATGCTGCCACGCTAATGGATACCGTAAAGGTGTAGTCGGCCAAAATTGCCGTCAGCAGCCCCAGAATTCCCATACTCAGCAGCATGCCGATAATACCTCCCATAAGTGACAGTGTGACCGATTCAATGATAAATTGTGTAACAATATCACGCTTTTGCGCACCAATTGCCTTTCTGACGCCGATCTCCTTCGTCCTTTCAGTCACTGAAACAAGCATAATATTCATAATGCCAATGCCTCCGACCACCAACGAGATTCCCGCAATGCCTGCCAGCAGCAGCGACATAGTGCTCAGAACAGCATTAATCGTGTCCTGTATAGTCGCCATATTAATGACACTAAAGCTATCCGAATCCCCAGTTCTCTCTAAAAGAAATGAATCCATTGTGTCCTCTGCAAGCTCCAGTGTTTCCGCCGATGACGAGGAAACGTAAAAGCTGGTGACGCCGGTAGAATATAGAAGTCTCTGGGCATTTGTAAAGGGAATATAGACGGTTGAATCCGTACTGCCCATCATCGACTCGCCTTGTTCTTCTAAAACACCGACAATCAAATAGTCTTTCCCTTCTAAACGGATTTGGCTTCCGATCACGTCCGTATTCCCGAAAAGATTTACCGCCACGCTGTTGCCGATAACGCAAACATTTAAACGATACTCATTGTCAATATTAAGAATCCCTCTGCCATTTAGCAAATTAAGCTCTGAAAAGTCGGAATAATTTTCAGTAATTCCCGAAATTGAAACTTCCTCCTTATTACCTCCAGCTTTTACCGTTCCATTTCCTGAATTGTATGCCGCTACTTTTCCAATCTCGTCTTTATCCTCCAGGCTATTCACATCACTTAGCGTCAACTTACTGCTTGGATCTGTAATGGTGACCGTCAGCTGGTTCCCGCCCAACGAATCTAACTCACTGGTGATACTGCCAGTCGCGCCCTGCACAAGAGAAACCAGCAGCACTACGGACAAAACACCGATGATAATACCTAGCATTGTCAGAAATGAACGCATTTTATTGGATCTTATGGAGGCAATCGCCATTTTAACCGCCTGTCCTACCTTCATTGAATCACCCCTCCCGTATCACTTATAATTTTGCCATCACTTAATCTGACCTTACGCTCTGCTTCTTCGGCAATATCATTATCGTGGGTAATGAGCACGATTGTATTGCCCTGATCATGCAGCTCATGCAAAAGCGCGATAATATCCTTGCTGGATTTAGAATCCAGATTTCCTGTCGGCTCATCTGCTAAAATCAAGGTCGGCTCAGTCACCAGCGCCCTTGCCACAGCCACTCTTTGCTGCTGCCCGCCTGACAATTGGTTAGGCTTATGATGAATTCGCTTCTCAAGGCCCACCTTTTTCAAAGCATCGGTTGCCTTTACCTTTCTCTGGCCTCCCGGTATGCCTTGATAAATCAACGGTAATTCAACATTTTCAAAAGCATCTAATTTCTGCAGCAGGTTAAATTGCTGAAAAATAAATCCGATCTTTTTATTTCTGATGACACCTAGCTGATACTCCGTCATATCGGTTACGTCCTGTTCATCGATCGCATAGGACCCTTCATCAGCCGTATCCAGACAACCAATGATATTCATCAGCGTCGACTTGCCGCTTCCTGAGGTTCCAACAATTGCCACAAACTCATGGTCGTGAATATCCAAGCTGACACCGTCAAGAGCATGAACATATTCATCACCAACCTCATATATTTTCTTTATATTTCTTAATGTAATCAAAGATGTCACCTCTCTTTTAGTTGCTTGAATTTTCTGCCGGAGTGACCACCTCTGCACCGTCACTGCTGCCCTGCCTTATTGAAGACATCTCCCCGCCGCCGCCACCAAACATGAACGAGCTTGTATCATCTGTTGTTTTACTGATGACAGTTACGATCGTCCCTTCACTGATGCCGCTTAAGATTTCTGCATGGGTGTTATTCACAAGGCCAATGGTAACTTCAACCATCTCCTTTTCTTGACTCTCACTCGCATCAGTATCGGCATTAGTTGGCGAAACAACCTCCACATATTTTTTCCCGTTAACGGTCTGTATGGCATCTACCGGTACAAGAATTGTATCTGTACTGCTTCCGATGACAATCTTAGCATCAGCGCTCATATTCGTCTTGATATTATCCTGGCCCTCTAATTCGATCACGACCGTGTAAGTGGTCACGCCACTTGTATTGGTTCCTAATCCGGATACCTTTGTGACTATTCCATGATATTCTTCATCTTCAAAAGCATCAAATACAATCGTTGCATCCTGTCCTGCCATAACACCATCAATATCTAATTCATCGATCTCAACCTTAAGCTGATAGATTTCTGAGCTTAAAATCTTACATAATTCAGTATCTGTTAAAACCGCTGTGCCTTCCACAACTTCAAGGCCTGAAATAATGCCGCTGTAAGGCGCTTTTATCGTTAGCGTCTCTTTAAAGCTCTTGGCTTCCTGAAGCTTGCTGACCGCATCATTACGGCTCTCAATCAAATCCGTATAATCAGAATAATAGCTGACATCATCAAGCGTAAACAATGTGCTGCCTTCGTATACCTTTTCATTAAGACCAACCGACACATGATTAATCGTTCCATAGGATCCGGAAACCAAATAGGGCTGATTGGAAGCTAACGCGCCGGTTCCTAAAGTGTTATCATCCTCATCATAAACAACCGCCGCTTCATCTACATGATAATAATAGCTATCTGAGATCGTGACAGTCACCTGATGATCTGCCACCTGTTCAACCGTTCCTTCCACTGAATAGTCAGAAAACTCTACGGTCACCGTTTCTCCAACCGTAACCTCCGCATCTGTGCTAAATTCAACCTTCAGCTTGCCATCTGCGGCAATTTCCATCAATGCGCCCTGAGACTTCATTTTCTCAGTGACAACATCTTTACTTTCTGCATAAATTCTTTTAACCCTGCCTGTTACTGTCGAAGAGATATAAGAAGATCCTGATGAATCCGCACTGGAAATCTGCGAATCGTCATCTGCAATCTCTGCCTCAAGGCTTGCTATGTAATCATCAATGCCACTGCTTTCAACTGATAAAATAGCATCTCCCGCTTCAACAACATCGCCATTTTCTTTGAAAATCTCCAAGATTTTGCTGTCATAAACCATCTCCACGCTATACTTGTTTTTAGGTGTGACGGTACCATTTCCTTCGGTTGTCACTTCAATGTCGCCGGTAATTGCCGCCTCTGTCATATTCGCCCCCGCCGTTGCATTTGCCCGCATCCCTTGCATTTGCCCGTTTATAAATAGAAACGCCGCAACAACGATCACGACAATAATCCCTAACGTAATCCACTTCTTTTTTGATTTCTTTGCACTTTTTGCTGCCATATTCATTCCTCCAAATATAATCTCATGTTCTGATGGTATTATAAGAATAAAAGATTGAAATAACCTTGAAGAATGCCCTTAAAAAAATAAAATTTTTATAAAGTAAAATATTTCAAGTTTATTTCAATGTTTCCATGTATAATAAGAAGCAAAGGAGGAATTCTGATGCGTATCCTTATTGTTGAAGACGAAGTAGGCCTGGCAGATGCGCTAAGCGCCATACTTGTCCAGAAAAAATATAGTGTTGATGCCGTATACGACGGGATTAGCGGTTATGAGCATGCCTTATCAGGCATTTATGATGCGATTATATTAGATGTTATGCTTCCAAAGCTTAACGGCTTTGAAGTTTTGAAAAGAATCAGATCGGAAAAGGTACAGACACCGGTATTATTGCTGACCGCCAAATCAGAACTAGATGACAAGGTTTTCGGTCTTGACAGCGGCGCCGACGACTATTTGACAAAGCCTTTTGAAACAGCTGAGTTACTGGCAAGAGTCCGTGCCCTGATGCGCCGGAAGGGCGAGCTTTCTGATAATAACTTGAAATACGGCAATTTGATTTTAAGAAGAGCGACTTATGAGCTTTATTGCAATGACAGCTCTGTGAAGCTTGGCATGAAGGAATTTCAAATTTTAGAATTGCTGATGATGAATTCAACCCAAATCGTCACCAAGGAACAGATTACTGAAAAGATCTGGGGCTATAATGACGATGCGGAATATAATAACGTGGAGGTATATATCTCCTTTGTCAGGAAAAAGATTAATTTTGTTGGCGCCAATGTGCGAATAAAAGCTACGCGAAATATCGGATACTCATTGGAGGTACTTCATGATACGTAAATTAAAGATAAAGTTTGTCGCATCTATGATGGCTATTTTAATCTTCATTTTTGCTGGCCTTATCGGTTCGATCAACTATAGCAGCCACAATATCATTGAATATCAAATCTCTTCCTTTTTAGAGGCCTATGCGAATGAAAGCATCGACTATTCATTTGATGATCACAGGTTTAGCTTTATCGAATTTTATACAGTTAGACTTGACTCTAATAATCAGATAACTGAAGTCGTTAATGACACTGACTTACCGATGGAAGATGAAGATTTGAAAGCTTTTGCCAAAAATGTTTTGGATACGAATGAGGAAAGTGGTGTCTTAAATGGATATCAGTTTTATGTCGGCAAAGGCTCCAGCGGCAAGGTCATTGTTTTTACCAAGGAAAGCACTGTGATGGCGTATTCCTCAAGGCTTCTCAAAGTCAGCCTATGGGGCTCGTCAATCGCCCTGTTGATATTATTTTTCATTTCCATCCTTCTCAGTAATTGGATGATCAAGCCGGTAAAGGATACTTTTGAGAAGCAAAAGCAATTTATTTCCGATGCCAGCCACGAGCTCAAGACACCTATTGCGGTCATTAGCGCCAATGCTGATGTTCTTGAAAATGAAATTGGCCATAATAAGTGGCTGTCTTATATCAAATCAGAGTCCACCAGAATGAATAAGCTGGTCAATCATCTGCTGACATTGGCAAGGCTAGATGATGCAAAGCATACGTATCATTTCACTGAATTTAATTTGGGCAAGACCGTATTAAACGTCGCCCTTCCATTTGAAAGCACTGCTTTTGAAGCTAACATCGACTTTTCGCTGTCAATCGATGACCGTATCCAATATAGCGGACAGAAGGAAGAAATCATGCAATTAACGGCTATTTTAATCGATAATGCGATCAAGCATACCGATGCCGGCGGCACCGTTAAGGTGACATTAAAGCAGCTCTCAGGAAAGCGGATCCTTGAGGTCTATAACACCGGCCAAGGGATTGCACGCAAGGAAAAATCTAAAATCTTCGAGCGCTTTTATCGTAGTGATGAGGCGCGCTTGCGGTCATTGGAAAGCTATGGCCTTGGCTTATCCATTGCCAAATCCATTGTCAGGAATCATAAAGGGAAAATCGAAGTCCAAAGCCTTGAAGGAGAATGGGCGAAATTCACGGTCACCTTATAATTCTTAGGCTGATATGAATATTGAAAATCTAATTAGGATATGCTAAAATAGTAAAATATATAAGGTTTAGTATTTATAAAATAAGGCTTACGGAGGTGGATACATGTTATGGTTTAAGGAGGATGCCGATCAAGTCATCCGGGAACTTATGACAGACAGTCAACAAGGACTTAGCCAGGCAGAGGCTGGCGAAAGATTAACAAGATATGGTCCCAACGAGTTCGAAGAAGGTAAAAAGGAATCCCTGCTTGAAAAAATTGTTCATCACTTAAAGGAAATCTCTACTGTTATCCTACTTATTGCCGCATGTATTTCAGGGTATATGGCAATTACCACCGGCAATGGATGGCCAAAGGTTATTGTCATCATGTCGATCGTCATTATTAATGTCGTTCTTGCGATTACCCAAGAGGGCCGTGCCGAAAAGGCGCTGGAGGCATTAAAAAGCATGAATGCACACTATACGGCGGTGATTCGTGATGGCTCGATCAGCCATATCGATGCCAGTCAGCTTGTTCAGGGCGATATCATTGAGCTTAATTCAGGTGATATGATTCCCGCCGATGCCAGGCTTATTGAAAGCAGCAGCTTACAGGTAGAAGAATCTGCGCTTACCGGTGAAAGCGTCCCGGTCGAAAAGGATCACAGCGCCATCATTGATGACGAAGCACCTTTAGGAGACCGTATCAATATGGTCTATTCCGGTTGTCTGATTACGAATGGGCGCGGTAAAGCCGTTGTGGTCGAAACCGGGATGCATACCGAGATGGGTAAGATCGCCAACCTGTTAAATAGTACCGAAAAGCTGATGACCCCTTTACAGGCCCGCCTAAAAGGTTTGGCCAAGCGGCTGGCCTTTGTCGCTGTCATGGCAGGTATTATCATTTTTGTTGTCGGCGTATTTGTCCACGGCGAAACCATCGATGAAATGCTGCTGACTGCTATTTCACTGTCTGTTGCTGCTGTTCCAGAAACACTGCCGGTCATTGTGACGCTGATCCTTGCTTATGGTGTCCAGCACATGGTCAGGAAGAAGACGATCGTCCGTCGTATTCCTGCCGTCGAGACAGTGGGCAACACCTCTGTCATTTGTTCAGATAAGACCGGAACACTGACACAGAATAAAATGTACATTCAAAGGATCTGGCATGTCGATACGGTCCCCAATCAATCAGGCCATGCCTTTTCTGATGCAGAAAACACGCTTTTAGAAATGCTCTCCGCCTGTACCAATGCGACGATTGAATACGATGAGAATGATGAAGAGAAGGTTATTGGTGACCCGACTGAGGCCGCCATCGTCCGCCTCCTTTATGACAAAGGCATCACCAGAGCGAAACTCGAAAAGAAATATCCCCGTGAGCATGAGCTTCCCTTTGATTCCACCAGAAAAAGGATGACCACGCTACACCGGACAAAAGAAGGCTATATCTCGATCACCAAAGGGGCTTTTGACCGGATTCCCGTCAATTTCAGTGCAGACCTCCTTAATAAAGCTACCGAAATACATGACTCCTTTGCCGAAGAGGCATTGCGCGTCATCGCTGTTGGCTATAAGAAGTTTAGTGAGCTGCCGAAGGATTTAAGCGCTGAAAATCTAGAAAACGACATTACTTTTCTTGGCATGGTCGGCATGATTGACCCGCCGCGCCCGGAAAGCCGAACCGCTGTCGCTTTAGGTAAGAAGGCCGGAATTAAGACCGTCATGATTACCGGCGACCACGTTGTCACGGCCTCTGCCATCGCTCAAGATATCGGCATTATGGCAAAGGGAGACCGCGCCGTCACAGGCACGGAGCTTGCCAATATGAGCGAGGATGACCTTAGAAAGCAAATCAGAGATATTTCCGTTTATGCCCGTGTCAGCCCAGAGGATAAGATTCGTATCGTCCAGGCATGGCAGTCTCACGGCGAGGTGATCACCATGACCGGCGACGGCGTTAATGATGCCCCCGCCCTGAAAGCCGCTGACGTAGGCGCCGCCATGGGAATAACCGGCACAGATGTTTCTAAGAATGCCGCCGACATGGTTATTACTGATGATAACTTTGCGACCATCGTCGATGCCATCAAGGAGGGGCGCACCGCCTATGAGAACATCCGCAAAACAGTCCACTTCCTGCTCAGCGTCAACTTTGCGGAGATTTTAGTGATGCTCATCGGCGTCATCATTGGCTGGGGGACCCCGCTTACCGCCGTGCAGCTTTTGTTTATCAACGTCGTTTCCGATGGTATCCCAGGCTTCTTTATCAGCAAAGAAAAGGCGGATACAGACATCATGGATAGACAGCCGCTTAAGAAGAACGCCGGTATATTTGCCGCCGGTTTAGGGCAAAAGATCGCCGGCAAATCAGCTGTTTTCATTGTCATTACCTTAATTGGCTTTTATTTAGGACGCTTTGTCAATATCACCAATGACATTCTCCCCTGCTACGAAGTGGGTATAACAATGGCGTTTATCACCTTATCATGGGCATCCGTCATTAACATCTTCAATATAAAAACCAATCAATCGATATTTAAAGTTGGCTTCCTGTCAAATCCGTCACTATTTTACAGCGCCATGGCTTCGATGCTGATCACCTTGCTGGTCGCTGTCATACCGCCGCTTGCGATGGCTTTTAATATCGTTCCAATTAGCCTGACCCACTGGCTGATAGCACTTGGATTAGCTCTTGTTCAATTGATCGTCGGAGAAATCGTTAAATTAGTGACCAGAAACAGATAAATCATCAGGACATTGTTCCGGCGATTAGCCAAAGAACAATGTCCTTTTTAAAAACTAATGTGTTGTCCGGTGAACTAACTTGGCTCCTTGATCACATTTGTTCCCCCATGCATCAATCAACTCCTTGCCTTTGTAAAAACAGATGATTTCACAATGATTGGCACACTGGTCGCATTCGATGCCTTTCGTTTCAAATTCACAATCGGCAATATTAAAATCAAACGTCTTCTTCGGCGGAGCTTTTTTCGAAAGTATGGCGACCCCTAATGCGCCCATCAAATGCCCATTGGCGTCAACATGTATTTCTTCGCCGATTTCCTGCTCAAAAGCCCTGATGACACCGGTATTTTTACTGACGCCGCCCTGAAAAACGATCGGCGGCTTGATCGTTTTGCCTTTACCCACATTATTTAAATAATTGGTCACGACAGCACTGCAAAGACCGGCGACAATATCTTCTCTCTGATGGCCTGTCTGCACTTTGTGAACCAGATCAGATTCAGCAAAAACGGTACATCTGGCCGCTATTTTTGTAGGCTTTTTTGACTTCAGCGCCAAATCCCCGATTTCTTCAACCTTAAGCCCCATCCGCTTAGACTGGGACGTTAAAAAGGAGCCGGTGCCGGCCGCACATAAAGTATTCATGGCATAGTCAACGACAATGCCCTGATCAATCAAGATGATCTTGGAATCTTGCCCGCCTATTTCAAAAATAGTGCTTGCTTCCGGAAAAATCGACAGCGTGCCTATGGCATGAGCCGTTATTTCGTTTTTAACAATACCGGCATTAAGCATCACTCCGATTAACTTTCGTGCGGACCCCGTCGTGCCCACTGACGCTACACGCATATCTAAGGGCTTCACCTGCTTGTTAAGCTCACGGATCATTCTTTTGACTGCATCGATGGGATTCCCTTCTGTCCACATATACTTCTGCGCCACAATCTGATTATCCTCATCAATAATAACACCCTTCGTCGATATTGAACCTATATCGACACCTAAATATCCTTTTTTCATATCTATCTTAAGCCTTTTCCTTTCGCATCATCAGCATGTCATAAAACGCTTCTAATCTTGTCTTAATACCCGTTTCAGAGGTTTGTGAATCAAAACTGAAATAAAGAATGGGTATTTTATAATCTTTTGTAATGTTTTGCAGCATCGGCATCGCATTGACCTCCGGCGTGCACCCAAAAGGCTTTAAATGGATCACGCCATCATA
>Ga0153924_1000266_pt1 | contig 34937 bp, 32 predicted proteins | sample TSNJ008MetaG_FD_104709 | JGI IMG/M metagenome (GOLD analysis project Ga0153924, IMG submission 104709) | Attine ant fungus gardens microbial communities from New Jersey, USA - TSNJ008 MetaG | ecosystem: Host-associated > Fungi > Mycelium > Unclassified | place: USA: New Jersey, Wharton State...
ATAATCGCCCTATCCAAATTGTATTTTGTTATAATAAGCATACCTTAAGTAGACTTGATTTGTCAAGATTGTTTGGGGTGAAAAAATGTCACAAAGATTTGCTTCGTAATATGACATATTCGTTAAGTCGTAATGACATTCTTATATAGGCAGGCAGAAATCAAAAGTAAATCTTGATATATTAAGTTTAATTATATACAATTAAACTATACAGTTAAAAACAGCCGCCTATTGGGAAGGTGGAGAGGAGAGACCATCATATATGAGAAAAATAATTTTTTTGGATGTTGACGGAACTTTAGTGGATTATGAAAATAATTTGCCGGATTCCGCAGTCAATGCAATAAGACTCGCAAGAAAGAATGGGCATAGAGTGTATATTAGTACCGGCAGGAGTAAGGCAGAAATTTATCACGAGATTTGGGATATCGGATTAGATGGAATGATCGGTGGGAATGGAAGCTATGTAGAGGATCACGACCATGTTGTGATGCATCAATTAATAACAGGCGAGCAATGCAAAAAAGTTGTGGACTGGTTACTAATGAAGGGGTTTGAGTTCTATTTGGAGAGCAATAATGGTTTGTTTGCGAGTCAGCATTTTGAAGAACAAGGGGAGCTTGTTATACAGGAGTATTCAAGAAGAAAAGGAAAAGAGAATGCTGATCAGGTGACAGTGCGAACAGTCTTTCGTGGGATGGTATTTGGAGGGGAATTATATCGGTCGGACCTAAATAAAATAAGTTTCATTTTACCAAAAGATCATGCGTATCAAGCATATCTGGAAGCTAAAGAGACATTTCCTGATCTCTCGGTCGGTACCTGGGGCGGGGTAGGTGAAAAGGCGCTTTTTGGGGATTTTGGCGTTAAGGATATTAACAAGGCAAATGCAATCGAACATTTGCTAACTTATTTGAACGCTGATGTGGTAGATACAATTGCATTTGGTGATGCGAAAGTCGATATTCCGATGCTTGCGTTCTGCGCATATGGAGTTGCGATGGGTAGTGGGGGAGCTGAAATTAAGGGGATGGCGGATTATGTGACAGCGGATGTGGACGATGATGGGATATGGGAGGCCTTTAAGTATCTTGGGCTGATATAGTATAAAAAGAGAACTGTTCAAGAGGTCTTCTGCCCCATAAATTTTAAAAAAGAGAAAAAGATGGCTAACGACAACCATCTTTCCTCAGTTGCATGTTATAATGTAAATAGGTTTACCGTCAGATGATCCTGTCCATACCCTTAAAACAGTTTTGGAGGATTTAAATTATTCGAGTCTTGTGGCTCAGTATTCGACCAAGGGTAGAAAAGGCTATAATCCTATTATGATGTTCGCTGTACTCATTTATGCCAACATGCGCGGGGTAAGGGCGATTGATCGAATTGTTGAATTATATGAAAGAGATATTGCATTCATCTGGCTTACAAAGGGACAAAAACCTAAGCGGGATAAGTTTTATGACTTCATTAAATACAAACTAACCGATCCTATCTTGGAGGATTTGCATTGCCAGTTTCTTCGTCAGTTACACAAAGAAGGTCTCATTACGTTGGAATCATTATTTATTGATGGTTGGAAAATCCCGCGTTTATAAAACTGAATTACGCCCCAGAGTAAAACCGTAAAGGAAACGCAGTGCGCTGTTACGAACATTTATACTGGCAGGTAAAAGTTTTTTGATTTCCAAAAGATAAATGAGATAATTGCGAATCTCTTGTTCCGTCATGTTGAAGATAGGTTGATTGTCATAGAACTTGATAAAAGTGTTGGTTGCCAGCAGGTATTCCTCCTCTGTAGCTGATGTTAAACCACGTAAACGAATATCCTGTCGTAACTTACATAAGATTTCTTCATTTGCCATAATGCATGACCTCCTTAAAATAAATAGTATGAACCTATATCTTAAAGGTTTACCAAAAGGATTTGAAGTGTTAAAATGAAGAAAAGAGTAAAAAGAAAGCACTGAACTACCGGCTTTTGAACCACTGCGCCAGCAGTTTAGTGCAATTTATATTAGTAGAAGGTGGAGAATATATGAAAAAATATAGTATGTTATGTTTAATGATTGTTTTGCTTTGCATATGTTTATCAGGATGTGTTCCTGGAGATGGAACAAACTCAGCGACACACACCGCAGGACTGTTCTCAGGGATTTGGCATGGATGGCTAGCTCCTTTTTCGCTTATTTACTCATTATTTAATAAAAATACAGGAATTTATGAAACATATAATAACGGTTTTCTCTATAATTTAGGCTATTATACGGCAATTATAAGTGGCTTTGGAGGGCTTACACTTTCTAGAAAAAAGCGTAACAAATAAGTCTGACACACAATAAAGCGATAAGGCGTGTAAATAAATTTATCAATTATATAGGGAGAAAAGAGAATGAGTGCGAAATAAAAAACATTTAAATTCCACTCAAAGGTGGATGTTACTTTGCAAATTAAGTAGTTTTTTCAGTTCTCTCCATTTTTCACTAAACTAGTTTCCATAATTGAAATGACTTGCCGACTAATTTCACTACACATAATATCAGACTTGTATTTTTGATCAAGAATTAACGATGAAATATGCTCAATCTCGTATTCAAACCCCCCACCTCTTTCAAGAGTGGTGATTTGCTGGTGCTTACCTTGAAATGAGATGTCAATGTTTTTGGGATTCCACCACTTATCGTGAATAACTATTTCGACATCAGGGCCCTTAATGATGGCTTCACGTTTTAGATTGCGAGTGATAGAGGCACTCATTTTCCCTTTGATTTCTCCGTCAAAAATGAACTCAACATTTTCATCTACTTCAGATTCGTCATTGTCTTTACTGATTTTTACAGAGGGTTTTACTACTGTGGCATTAGTGAGTCGACATAAATCAACATACAACCATAAAGCATACACGCCAACGTCTAAGGTTGCTCCGCCACATAAATTGGGGTTAAATATGTTCTGTTTGTTATCAAATTCAATTCGATTACCAAAGGCTGCTTCAACAAAATCGATTTTCACATTGTTGTTTTTAATAAATTTTCGCAATGCTTGATAAGCCGGAAAAGCTACAAATTTCATTGCTTCTACTAGAAGCAAATCATTTTTTTCAGCCAACAAGGACATTTTATTCCAGTCTCCCATGTTGGTAAAAGCTGGTTTTTCAACTAAGACATGTTTTCTATGTTTTAAAAACAGCTCAACCATGCTTTTATGAAAAGGGTGGATTGTGGCAACGTATACGACATCAATGTTAGGATTTTTTGCTAATTCCTGATATGAACCATAAGCTATTTTACAACCATATTTATCGGCAAACATATCAGCTTGATGTTTGTCTCTTGCTGCAACAGCATATAGTTCTCCATTCTCAATATGCTGCGTCAAATCCGCTGCAAAACGATGAGCGACTTTACCTAACCCCGCAATGCCCCATCGAACTTTATGAGTAATCATATGCAAATCCTCCTAGATTTTTTAAATAGTATATCACTTATTTTATATTATTTCAATGTTAAACCATTCTTGAGTTTTCGTAGATTATCCACAAGTGGATAATCTACGGGGTTTTAAATCCACAACGTTATAAAAATCTCAATAGAATCAACCGGTCAGCCTGTTTTCCCATATGCATTCCTCCGTTGAAAAAGGTTAAAAATCAACAAATGCAGTCACCTATGCAGGATTAGATCGTATAATCGGTGTACTGGAGAAACGGGCGACCTTTGTTTTTGACAGAGGCTACGATATGAACGACCTTTTTAAATATATGTACAAGAAAGAACAGGATTTTGTCATCCGGATAAAAGAGAATCGGAAGCCTTGGTATAAGGGGAAATGGTATAAATCAACGACCCTGCGGGATTCCAGAAAAGGAAAAATCAAGACCACAGTACTCTTTGAAGGGGAACAGAAGGAGTGTTATATTTCACATATAAATACCAAGATAACCGCAACAAAAAAGCCGATGCAGCTGGTGTTGGTTTATGGTTTAGGAGAAGTACCCATGATGCTTGCAACGAATAAAGAAATCAAGGGAAAAGAGGATGTGATTGGGATTCTAAGGCTCTATATGTCACGCTGGAGAGTAGAAGAATATTCTCGATTCAAAAAGCAGGAATTCGCTTATTAATTGATTCATGATTTGCAAAATAGATGTAAAAATTCAGTAGTAGATGAAATTTGAAGTTGAAATTCGTATTAGTGCGGCTCTGCCGCACAAAATACGAAAACTCAAGTAAACCATTGGTCTTTTATTAGCAAATTTATTTACTTAATTTATTTTAACAATCAGTAAAAATAGTTACCAAAGAAAGCTGTTTGTATGGTATGATAAAAAAAGATTAATAATGACTTCATAGGAAATAATCAAAGCGATATTAAAGTGAATATAGTTAAGATTGATCACGCTTGATTTGGACGGTTGACACCGACAAAGGTGCTAATAGTAGATGTGTATGCGGGGGCACATATATTCCTCCGTAAATCTTATTATACGAGGTAAAATCATATGGATAGTTTAGAAAGAACCGTAGGCGGCATCGTCATATGCGATTACAAAGTCCTGCTTGTCCGCCATACTTATGGCGCATACCGAGACAAGCTACTAATTCCCGGCGGATATATAAAACAGGGAGAAATGCCAGAGGATGCCGCCGCGCGTGAGATTTTCGAGGAAACAGGCATTGTTGCCGAGGCAGAGTCAATTCTGTGCACACGATTCTTACCGGATGCGTGGTACATCGCATTTATGATGCGATATGTCTCCGGCGATCCGATCAGCGATGGCTTTGAAAACAGTGAAGCCGCATTTTTTGACTTGAGTGCAGTGGCGCAACGTGATGATTTAACGTTGTTTAGCCGGAAAATGTTGGAATCGTTGAAGTCGGCTCCACTGATGAAGATGAGCGATTATCACGGACCGGACGTGGAGAGAGACACATACCACGTATACGGCATGGGAGCGGAGTAAATAATCTAGTTGACAAATCCAAAAAAAAATAGTAGAATAAAGTCAAATTAAAGCGCTTTAAATTCAGTCATATTTTTTTACCACCTATTTAAACCGCTTTAAAAGTGGAAACACCATAACCAAAACCGAAACCATATATTTTTTACTCTAAACTTAAAGCGCTTTAAATAGGTGATGCACATGCAGGGATTTTTAGGAATTGACATCGGAACAACAAACAGCAAAGCCCTCCTTTTGTCTGAGGCAGGAACCGTGATACACATTTGGAATGCAAAAACACCTCATGTAAGAATATCCGGGTTAGAATTTTTTGATCTGAACAAAATCGAAAAGGTTATTGAGAGCTTTATTTTAGCAGCAAAAGAGAAGTGCCAATTAACGAGTGTTAGTGTCTCAAGTGTTGGCGAATCAGTGGTTCCAGTAAAGAATGGAAAGGCCATTGGGCTGCCATTACTCTGGTATGAAGACAATTTTAAGCTTGACGAAGAAACGCTAGCTTTCATTGAGCAGCGAACCGGCTTTGCGAATACCGGTGTAGGTAGATCAAAAACATATTCAGTCTATAAAATAATATGGATGCAGAAGCATTTGCTTAAGGAGCTTCCGGAATTTTGGCTGCCGATCAGCAGTTACTTGATCTACCGCAAAACAGGCAGAGCAATTTGGGATACCTCTCAGGCGGGCCGGTCATATGCCTATCACATTCATCATAGGGAGTGGATAGAGGATATTGTTGATCAATTGTCACCGGCTTCGCTCGGGGAAATCGGGAAAATCGGAGCTTACTGTGGGCATTGTGATGGAATCGCATATGGCTTAAGCGGTCATGATCATTATGTTGGGCTTTATGGAATATATGAGCTTTATCAAGGTGCGGAATTTTTCTATGATTCGATGGGTTCGTCTTCTGTTTTGGCGATGGTTAAAGATAATTTTGATAACAAATTGGGCGGGCGAAATACGTATAATCCCAAAGGGGGTTGCCTTGTGACTGGCTTTGAGGAAGGCGAATATATCGTTAATCGATCTATTGATTACTATGGTCGGATCATTGCCTGCCTAATGAATATAAGAGGTGAATGCGGGGATCATGCCTATTTTGCACATTTGAATGCTAAAATCATGAACCATATTCAAACCATGAGACCGTGTCTGATCGGCTGTGAAAATGGGCAAATCAACTTTTTAGCACTTGAGGAGAAAACATCATTTGAGGAGATGGTTCTGGGCGGATACTATTATCTGGCATTGGGCACCTTATATATGTTTAATGATTTAATAGAGCTCTGTCATGGTGAGGAGGGAGTCATGCCTTATTTTGTCGGAGGGCAGACCACGAATAATGGTTTAATGATGAAGCTAAAAGCAACTGTCTTAGGCAGAGAATTAATAACATTAAAAACAACAGAGATCAGTGCTTTGGGAGCAGCCATTTCTGCGCTAAAGGCCGTTGGGAGAGAGGATGTTTTGCCTTATGCAAAAGACCGGCTGCTATATGCAAAGACAATCTGCCCAGATACACAATATGAACCGTTTGTGAAGGAGATGAAGGCGCAATATGAAGAACGCAACCAATCATAAGCCATTATTAATTGTTGTGGCGGGCTCTCCAGGAAGCGGGAAATCTACCTGTGGGGAATTTTTAGCGAAAAAATATGCGTTGCCATATATTGACTATGATACTGTGGTTCAGAATTTTATGGAACCACTATTTGAAAAGCATTACAAAGAGAGCTCTTATCAACAATTCTGCAAAGAATGGAGAAGCAGCTGCTATTGCTCAATATGGGATATCGTTATGCAAAATATAAAACTAAACAATTCTATCATAGTTACAGCGCCTTTGACTAAAGAAAGAGGGCAGCCAGATTTTTTTAAACAGCTCAAAACGTCTTATCAAACGGACTTTGATGTGATGGCGATAGTATTTTATGTGGCGAAGGATGTTTTAAAGCAACGCCTTATTAAGCGCAACGAAAAACGAGATAAAGAAAAGCTAGAGGATTGGGACAGATATTATGAAGGTCAGAATTCAAATATTTTCTGGGATGCAGATTTAAGTATTTTATTGACACCTGAAGAAGGATACGTGAATCATAAAATCCACCAGTTTGTGATGAAACATTTATGACAGGTATATAGGTTTTCATAAAAACCCCATTTTATCGAAGACTTTATATAAAAAAACACTATTTGTGAAGGAGGAATAAAACATGAGAAGGGCTGTAGCATTAATTTTAGTGATATTGATGGGCGGCATATTAATTGTTGGTTGCGGTAGTTCTGGGGGACAGACCGCTAATGAGACGGATGCTGCCGGTACTTCCACAAATCCCGAAACGAAAGCTGTGGCATCTGAAGATGCGGCAACGACGGATGCAGTAACGGTGACTTTTTGGGCGGGACTTACCGGTGATGATCAACAAGCAATGAAGAACCTGGTTGAAAGATTCAACGAGGAACAAAGTGACATCCAAGTGGAATTTTACTCTGTGACATGGAGTGAGATTTTTACCAAATTTGCAGCGGCCGGCAATACGGCTTCAGGTCCGGATGCTATGTTGATGCATCCTACGGATCTTTCGACTTATGCTGGGAAGGGAATGATCACTGCTCTTGATGACTTGATTGGGGATATGGGTGTCAGTGCAAGCGATTATTCAACAAGTATCTGGGAAGGAAATCAGGTTGATGGGGCACAATATGGGATTCCCATAGATTTCCATCCAATGGCGATGTTTATCAACTTGGATATGTTTGAAGCGGCAGGGCTTACAGCGGAGGATGCAAAGGTTTCTAGCGTAGAAGAATTTAATGCTCTTTGTGAAAAGCTTACAACCGATGAGCAATACGCTATCGGTCTTGGCAGTAATTATGCGCACACATATCGCTATTGGTATGGCTTTTTACATCAAGCCGGAGGCAGTTTTTTGACGGAAGATATGTCAGCTGCGGCATTTAACACAGAAGAGGGGGCAAAAGCCCTTGATTTTATGGCATCTTGGGTGACTAATGGGTTTGCTCCTGAGGCGCAGGCAGACATTGACGCTGATTGGTTGGGTGGAAATACGGCTATGGTCATTGAAGGCCCCTGGTTTATCCCGACGGCGATGAATTCTGCGATGAATTTTACCACCGTTGAATTTCCTCAGGTATTCGAGGAAAATGCCGTTTGGGGAAGCTCACATACAATTACCGTGCCAGTGTATGACGATCGGGACAAAGAGGTTGTCGCGGCAACGAATACTTTTATCGGCTGGCTAGTTGAAAATTCATTTGAGTGGGCAGCATCCAGTGGTCAGATTCCTGCTAATATGATGGTGCAGTCATCTGAAGAATATAAGGCACTTGAGCTGTATCAATATGCCGAGGCATTTATTAATGTCGCAGACTATGTCGTGTATGAGCCGCTTTGCCCTGGAACAAGTGAATTTGGGGCAGATAATGAATTGTCACCGGTTGCAAATGCGGTTTATAGTGTCATCAGTGGAGAGGCAACATCAGCTGAAGCCTTAGATACTGCGGCACAAAGTGTTGATTTGATCTTAGAATGAGAAATGAAATGTGCGGATTAGCGTGTAATTGCGCTAATTCGCAGTATTTGGTGCACAAGGCACGAATGATTGAAGAGGTAATCGAAGGGACAAGGAGGAATTGCCTTGGCTAGAAATAGTATTTGGAATAAAAGACGCAAAAAGGAATTGAGATTTTTAGTGCTAAGCCTGACACCGTTTTTTGCCATGTTGTTTATCTTTAAAATATTCCCGATTTTTGCTAATTTTTATTATAGCTTAAGAGATATCGAGGTGCAGACCCAAGGTGTATTTGTAGGCTTAAAGAATTATCAAACGTTAGTCAGAGACCCACTATTCTATAAAGTTCTAAGAAACACATTTACGTATTTACTATATGTGGGACCGATCAATATCATATTTGGATTTTTATTAGCGTTGCTTTTGAATCAAAAATTGAAGGGAACGACATTCTCCAGAGCGGTGATTTTTGTGCCTTATATTCTGATGACAACTCTGGTTGGTATTACGTTTCGATGGATTTTAGATGGAAATAGTGGGCTATTAAATCATTATTTGTCATATTTGGGGATTGAGCCGATTTATTGGCTGACTAAGTCATCTACAGCGATGCTTGGAATTGCAATAGCTTCTATCTGGTGGACAATCGGCTATAATACCGTCATTTATCTTGCTGCGCTGCAGGGTGTGCCAAGAGAATATCTCGAGGCAGCATCAATTGATGGTGCGGGCAGAATTAAAAGATTGACAAAAATTACCATACCATGTGTAAAGAATACGACGTTTTTTGTTGTATTAACAACTGTTATTTATTCTATGCAGGTGTTTGGCCAGGTGTATGTCATGACGTCGGGCGGACCTAATTATAGCACCTTGACCTTTGTTCAGTACTTGTATATTAAAGCATTTCGGGAATTCAAGTTAGGATATGCGGCGACTATAGGCGTGGTATTGTTTTTGATCATCCTAGCGATGTCAATTGCTATTTTCTGGATGTTTGGAGATCATGATAGCTTAAAAGCCAAATGGCTAGGTAAAAGGAGGGCTAAATTTGAAAAAAAATAATAATAGCAAGAAAATCTACAGAGCTCTGTTATACGTGCTGTTGATTATGGTCGTCATCATTTTTTTAGCGCCTCTGCTATGGATTCTATCGACCTCCTTTAAAACGACGCAGGAAATTTTTAATGGCTTATATAATTGGATCCCACAAACGTTTACGCTGGATAATTACCGAGAAGCAATAACAGAGTACCCGTTAGGTGAATGGATGCGAAATAGTCTGATCGTTGTTGGTCTGGTCATTCTATTATCCAGCGTATTTTATATCCTGCCGGCATATGCTCTGGCTTGCATTAATTTTAAAGGCACTGGCTTTTTAGTTCTTCTGATGGTAGCTACGATTATGATTCCTAAGGAATTATCTTCTATTATGTCCTATAAGATTGTGGCGAGCCTGGAATTATTAGATACTTATGCCGCAGTAGTTATTCCTCAGATTTGTGATGCGATAGGTGTATTTTTACTTTATCAATTTTTCCGCACAATTCCGAGAGAGTACAGTGAGGTATGCCAATTAGATGGCGGGGGGCATTTTACTATTTTAAGAAAAATCTATCTGCCGCTGTCCGGACCGGCTATTTCGGTGATGGTCATTTTAACATTTGTAACCTCATGGAATAATTTCTTCTGGCCGTTATTGGTAACCTTCACCAATAAATCAATGACTTTACCAGTCGGTCTGGCAACGATTATGACAAGCTACAGTGAGTCCTCGGCATCCCGGCAGTATGGGCTATTAATGGCGATTTCCCTGTTGACGTCAATACCGGCATTGACTCTTTTTGTATTGATGCAGAGAAGATTTATAGAAGCGATCACAATATCAGGGATCAAAGGTTAAAAGAAATAAATTTTGAAAGGAACATGATGAAGAATATGAATCAGGTAGTACAAAAATTTATTGAGTCTTCAGACGGCATTTTAAGACTTAGGCCAGCCTGGGTGGCTCACGATTTCCTAAAAGCAGGCAGGCGCCTGGGCTTGAAGGAGGAAGAATATGATGCCGGAGAGCGGGGAGAGGTGATGGAAAGGTGGCTTTGCTCCGAGACGCATGCAGATAATCGAATCGATATTGCTGATGAAGGTTTTTCTTATTTGGATATTCCGGGAGAAAATATCACGGTTATTGATGCATTGAAAATATGCAAAGAAGAGATACTTGGAAAAGGATATTCAGAAAATCACGATAGCTTAGGTCGATTAATTAAAATCTTTGACTTCGGAACAAGATTATTTTTCCATATTCATCAAAGAGAAGAAGATGTCAAGAAATTAAGTAAAAATTCTAAGGACGAGGCGTACTATTTTCTGGATGCGCCGTTAGGAAATCATCCGGAAAGCTTCTTTGGCGTACATCAATACATAGTTGAGCAGAATCTCCAATATGAAATCTTTTTACCGATTATGGAGAAATGGGATGCAGATGATACAGAAGTTTTAAAACATTCCCGGGCGTTTTTAAATGTCCCTGGCGAAGGTTTCTTTTTGGATTCTGGGATTCTTCATGCGCCGGGGACGGCGCTTACAATGGAGATTCAAGAATCGTCAGATGTTTGTGCGGTTTTTCAGCCAAATGTTGAGGGCTTTAGGATTTCTAAAAATATGCTTTATAAAGATGTGGCTGTTGAAGACATAGAAAAATATCAGGAAATGGCAGCGCTTAAGCAGATTGACTGGGAAGCCAGTAGCGATCCATCTTTCTATGAAAAAAGACATCTGTTTCCCAAGAAGGTTGAAGAAACGGTTCAGGGAGATATTTTTGAAGAATGGATCTATTATGGGACCTCCAAATTTAGCGGAAAGCGTCTGAACCTGAGACCGGGAGAACAATTTTTCAGTAAAGAAAAGGGTGTCCATAATCTTTTTGCCTGGAAAGGAAAAGGCAGTGTCAATGGCATAATGATGAATGCTGGTGAGTTTGATTTAGACTCTTGTAAGGATGAGCTATTAATTACTTGCCGTAAGGCACAGGAAGGATATATAATTAGAAATGAGGGCGATTCGGATTTAGTATTGTTTAAATATTTTGGACCGGATATTAACGTAGAAAATTTGCCTGTTATAGGGCATCATTGAAGAGGAAGATGATTTATGAAGAATGTTACATTAAAAGACATTGCCAAAAAGGTAGGCGTATCAGAAGCTACAATATCATTAGTTTTAAATAATAAAGATGTTGTTAATGCTAAGACTAGAGAAAAGGTATTGCGTTGCATTAAAGAAATGAATTATATTCCCAATCCCTTAGCCAGAGGATTAGCCCTTCATAAATCAATGACGGTAGGTCTCGTATGCCCGGATTCGGAGAATCCATATTATGGGAAGCTGATGAAGCTGCTTAGCCACTATTGTAACGAATATGGTTACTCTTTAGTTCTAGCCGTATCTAATAATGATTTTAATGTGGAAGCGGCTATTGTCCGAAACTTTGTCGATAAAAAGTTTGATGGTATCATTGTTTTGCCATTAAATATCAAAGAAAATGAGCATCCGGTTTTTAAGGAGCTTATAGAACGGAAAATCCCTACTGTATTTTGTACATCTTATTATGAGAGCTTTAAGGAAGATTGCGTCTTGACAGATTATGCACAAGGAAGCTATTTATTGACGAAGCATTTACTAGAGCTTGGGCATAGAGAATTATGGTTTTTTGTTACAAAGGATCAAAGCATTCCTGTGACCAAATATCGTTTAGATGGTATGAAGAAGGCTTATTCTGAAATGAATTTAGAATTAAAGGATGAGTGGATTGTTGGCTGCGACACGATCGATGTAGAATACGGTTATGAGAAAGCTAAGGCGCTTTTAGAAAGTGAAAAACAGCCGGATGGCATATTGGCATTAAATGATTATATGGCCTATGGAATCAAAAGAGCAATCGTTGAGTGCGGGTATAGGATCCCCGAAGACATCTCTTTAGTTGGATATGATGATGTTTTTTACCATTTAATTTCGGAGCAGCCCTTAACTACAGTTCATCAACACCTTGACAGTCTAGCCAGAAACACCGTAGAGCTGTTGATGCAAAAGATGAATGATGATTATGAGGTTAAGAATCCCATCCAAAAGGTCATTCAACCTTCTTTAGTTATAAGAAAAACAACAAGTCGGAGGTAAAGGTTGGAATATTCCATTTTAAATTTAAATCCCGGTTATGATCAATGGCACATCATCCAAGAAAAGCCGGCTTTTAAAAATGTTTATCGTGCAGATAAGGTTTTGAAAGTAGCATCAGGTAAAGGATTAAATTTATCCCGTCTGTTCCATCATTTGAATTTTGAAGGGTATGAATGCATGAATGTGTCAGGCGGGATGATCGGAAGCATGATTGAGCATTATAGCAAGGAAGAGGGGCTGAATTGTCTCTATCACCCTATTGCTGAGGAATCCAGAATTAACTTTTGTATCATTGATGAAGTCAGTGGCAAGGTTGAATCCTATAATGACCCTGGTCCAATGCTGTCTGGCGCTGAGGTTAACGATTTATTAAATTATCTTAAAAGGTATATTGATAAGCGCCGAAATACAGCAATTGTTATAAGTGGGGCACCATGCCGTGGTTTTGATATTGAAAGCTTTAAGACATTACTAAAGCATGCTTTTGATTGTGGCAGCAAGATCATTGTCGATGTGGCGGGATGTTGGCTGGAGGCAGCCACTACGTATCCTATTTATATACTTAAAGTGAATAGAGAGGAATTCTATGAAGCGTTTAAGTTGGATGCCTTTATTTTTAACGAAAAATTAAAGCGCTTTAAAGAAACGAAAAGGATTGATACTCTAATTGTAACAGATGGAGCCAACGGATGTGTGGCATATGATGCTTTTGGAAATGGGTACTATGGTAGTATGAAGGGCATTAATGGAGGTATAGATGCAGTAGGATCAGGAGATTGCTTTCTGGGCGGATATTTGCTAATGCATGCATATGGCCATTCGATGGAAGAATGCATTACTTTTGCAAATGCCTGTGGTATTGCTAATACATTTGTATATGGACCAGCCATGATTCATCTTGCTGAAATTGCTGAATTTGAAAAATATTCTAAGATTATTGAATTGAGGATAGGAGAGGATTAAATGTCATTGGTTACATTAAAGGAAATACTAAAATATACCAGAGAAGACCATTATGCTGTGCCGGCGTTCAATTTTAATGGTTATGAGGATGCGCAGGGGATGGTAAACTGTGCGGATCAGATGCGATCCCCCATTATTTTAATGGCCTCCATGGGAGCAACTAAATATATCGGATTGAAACAAATTGTCGGAATGATTAAGGGAATGGCAGAATCTGTTGATATTCCTGTTTGCCTGCATTTGGATCATGCAACAGATATTGAATTAATTAAAGCTGCTGTTGCCGCCGGTTTTACCTCTGTCATGATTGATGCATCCAAGAAGCCTTATGAAGAAAATATTTGCATGACAAAAACCGTCGTTCATTATGCGAAGCAGTATGGGTGCTCTGTCGAAGCCGAGCTTGGTAGGATAGGCGGGAGAGAAGAGCATATCCTAGTTGACGATATGTCTGCGGCATTGACGGATCCCGATGCAGTTCCTAGGTTTGTCAGAGAAACACAAGTCGATGCATTGGCCGTTGCCATTGGCACCACCCATGGCTTTTATAAAAATGAACCGCAGTTAGATTTTGAACGCTTAAGAGAAATTGTCGCTTTAACTAAGTGCCCGCTGGTGCTTCACGGTGGGACTGGGGTTTCGGAGAAGGATTTTAAAAAATGTGTAGAAATTGGAATCAGCAAAATCAACGTTGGAACTGAATTTAAAGCGGCCTTCTCGCATACAATTAGAAGTGCGGTAAATGATATTTCTGAATCAGAAATTGATCCAAGGTATTATATGAAATCGGTAAAAACTGTTTGTGCCGATGTGACGAGGACCAAAATAGAGATATTCGGCTCCTCAAATCGAGCATAAAAAGTGTAATTGGAACTTATTAGAACTTGTTATCAAAACCTTGCAAAATGCATAGTGCTATTATATAATGGGGATTAGCTTAGGAGGTAGATTCTATGCATGATTATTTAAGGGCAATAGGTTTTAGTAAAATAAAAACAAAAAAAGTTTTGAATGAAATACTAGATATGGTTATGATTGAACCTTCGCAGGAATTCATCACAGATAACGGTGTTGAAGCGGCTATCGGGGAAAAGTCCAGGGAGTTCGGTAAGCGGCTGGGGCTCACTGTCCGTGGAGAGTTTGATGATAATGGAGAATTTGAATGCGATTACTATTTTCCATATTTCCAAGGAGAGCATGTCACGACCAGAGAAGATATCACTATTGAAAAGCATGCTGACAGGGTAGATTATGTTGGGGTATGTGATGAAGTGAATGTCGGTGTCTCACTGATTTTCCATTTATTAAACATGGTGAATTATATTGACTGCATTCATTACGAGAAGGAATATCTAAAGGAAAAGCCGATCATAATATCAGGATTATCAATCTTAGGAAAGGTAATTTTAGCTACAAGTAAAAATGAGGAGCAGGTTAAAAAGCGAAATGCACTGAATTCCACTAGAAATAATATGATAGCGGCAGCCAGACAGGGTGACCAGGAGGCTATTGACAACTTGACCTTAGAGGATATAGACTTATATACCTCCATTTCAAGAAGAGCTAAGACGGAGGATGTCTTGTCAATTGTAGAGTCATATTTCATACCTTATGGCATATCCTGCGATGAGTATTCTATTATGGGCACCATTATTAATTGCGAGGAAGTACTTAATCAACATACAGGCGAAGAATTATACTTATTGACCATTGATTGTAATGACTTGGTTTTTGATACTTGCATTAATAAAGTGGATTTATTTGGAGAGCCTCTGCCCGGACGGCGTTTTAAGGGCAATGTATGGCTTCAGGGTCATATTGAATTTCAAGCAGAAGAATAAGAGATTAAGGAATCGAGGCTAATATAAAGGGGCTAATGGTGTTATCCAATAGCCCCTTTGTGCGCCCAGTGACGCTTGCTCTTAGCCCATGCTGCGAATGTTGATGTTGCTGTTTGAGGTCTGCAGGGTAAGATTTATTTTACTTTCTGCAATATCGTAGTCTTTAGCTTTTGCCTTCACAAAATCTCTGCTGTCCACCAGGTACTCTAAGTTCTCGACATTCGTCTTGATGTGCCCTAAGGTTGTCGAAGCGTTTAGCTTGCATGGAATTTCAAATGACAGAGGTAATTCCACCGTTAAATCGCCGTTGCTTGTGTAGGCTTCTAAGTTGTATAATGAATAATTCTTTCGTTCATCATTATAGAAGTTACGGAAAAACATTCCGGCATTTGACGTTTTGGCATAGATTTCACGAATGTTAATGCCGTCTAAATTGATGGGGGCATTGGAGGTCAATAGCTTGGCAAAGTCGGCATTGGCCGATTTTACGGAAATGACGGCATTGTCAGTTTTGAGGCTGATTTTTGAAACGGTAATGTCATATACATAGATATGTGCATTTCTTGTTTCGGCAGTTAAGTCGCCACCTGTTACGGTATCTAGTTCAATCATGGCATTTTTAGTTGTCAAATCGGCTTTTTCTGTATTTACCCGTTTGAGAATGATCTCCGCATTTTTATTATCTACGCTCAAATAAGGTATCTGACGCTCGGGAACCTTGATGCAAAGACCCATGGAATAAACAGCGTTATAATCATAATTTAGTTTATAGATACCATTCTCCTCTTCGAATTCGATTCTTAAATCAGAATCTCCTTTGGATTTATATCGGGCCTCTATTTTGATGCTGTCTTCTTGGTGTCCGACAACCTCAACACGGTCATTTTTGCCGGTCAGCTTTAATGATTTTAAGTTCTCAATATTTTCACATGTAGTAGAGAAGAACTGGTCAGGCCGGCCGAACCCAAAGGCGTTATAAGTCTGCGAGCCGACATAACGGGAGATGTTAATTGCTGAGTCGATAATATTGTTTTTCAGGTCATTGATCCAAGTGAAATCTAAGCTCGGATCATGGTGCTTGTGCTCCTTGCGAGTTTCATGGTCTTTATGAGCGCCATCATCATCAGTGGCCTCTTCATCACCATCAGCTTCTGCGGGTTTTACGATCGACTCGCCTTTTTGCAGCAGGTCAATCAGGCGTAGAGCCTCTTCTGTCGAAATAGTGCCTTTCTCCAGCATTTCTAATACTTTAAGCTTTTCTTGATTCATTATAATTCCTCCTTAAGGGTATACCAGCGCTGTATGGCTTCACGCTGCTTGCTGTCAAAGAATACAATATAGTTTTCAATAATATCATATTCCAGGTTGTTTTCAATTGCATGGCTGATAATCATGTCTTTATGCTCGTGGTTGAGGAAAGGAAGCATTTCTTCCAGAAATGAAAATTGTTGTTCGTTTAATAGCTGCTTAAGAATCCCTGAGCGCATATTTTGAGGTGTAAAAGGAATCAGGGATTCTAAAGCCTTGTAATCCTTTTTGGCTAAGACCCTCTCAATAATGAACATCCGTTGAGTCAGGTTGGTGTAGGGAATGAGATCATCGATAATGATATCATAATCCTTCATTTCAAGCAGCCGTGTAAAAAGCTGTTCCTTTTGTCCGTTATTCAAAAACATAAAGATTTCAGGCGGAACGCTTAGGTCCTTAATGGATTCGGCTGTCTCAAAATCGTTCAGCAGATTGTGAAACACTTGGTGGTTGACCACTGTGCTCATTTCACTGATGATTTTATGATAGTTCACATCATCAAGAGACGTACCGGAATCTTTTGGGGATAAAATATCTTCGACACCAATATTGTACAGCTTTGCAATTTCGGGCAGAAGTGCAATATCCGGCATGGAATCATTACATTCCCATTTTGAAACAGCCTGTGGAGATACATTTAAATGTTTTGCAACCTCTGACTGGGTCATCTTCTTTGATTTGCGTATTTTTTGCAAATAGCTGCCAATATTTTGTGTGGGCAAGAAAGTGTTCCTCCTTTCCTATTAATCAGGTTAAGTTTATTTTATCAGTAAGGGGAAAAAGAATCAAACAACTGCTGGTTGAGTCTAAATATATTTGACTTGCACGCTGCTTAATGTAATCGTGCCTGTTAAAGTCAGGGTAGGAGCTACCGGATCATCATTACTTCCATAAGAGTTGACATTGGCAACAGTGGTTGAGATTTGATCAATGATCTGCCATGTCCTTGGGATATAAAGTTCTACACTGGCAAACGAGGCATCTATAAATACTTCGGCGCCGCCCGGACTTAGCTGTGCCTGGTCGAAAAATATTTTCAACGACCCAAAGGAGCATGTAAAGTCACCTCTTTCAAAATGGTCGGAGTAAAGGTATTTTGCATCTGACCCAAAGCTTACACTGCTGGAAACAATATTATCATTAACATCCTCAATTGTTTCACGGTATCCATCGTCATGATTATATTGGCTCTTTGAAGATCTTCTGGGCTTAATAATCATAGATAAGCCGGCACTGGCAAGACATCCGGATAAAAAGATGGACCAGGAGCTTATAACTGAAAGTCCTATATAGTCTTTATATAAAATTAAAAGCAGTGATAATGGCAAAATAATATTGGCAAATCGCAGTTTTGGAATATTTTTAATAATGGTAACGACTAATACTATGGTAATAATTAGGCGGAATGGACTGATTGGCATAAAAAGCCCAATCTGGTTTGTAAGAACAAGTATTGCGGCACAAATAAGGACGATTCCCCAAAATGAATTTCTGTTTCTCATAATTGACTCCTTTCGTCTAAACGCTGCTGTAAATTTTTAAAATAGCCTCTAGATACATAAACTTGTTGATGGCTGCCACGAAACCTGATTAAGCTTGATGCAGTGAGGTTTCGTTGTATTGAATAGATATGTTTAATATTAAGAATACCGGATTTGGATATTCTAATAAACTGACGGGGAAGAATTTCTTCTAATTCATATAGGCGATATTTAATGGAATAGGCATCATCTGCAGTATGAGCATATACTTTATCGCCGCTTGTTTCGAAGAAAAGCACATCATCCAAAGAAAAGAAATACTCTTCATTTTCTTTAAAAAAGGTCATTGTTGAAGACGCTTTTGTCTGCTCTAAAATGAATTGCTGGATGTTTTGAATTGAAGTGTCTATCTGTGAACACTTGATAATGACTTCATCTTCGGGTAGGTCATTAACGACCTCGATTTGAATTTTCACTGAAGCTCCCTCCTTATAAAGTTATTATAGCAGTCTTTCAAAAATTGTTAAGAGGCTTTTGCCAAGGAGTTAATTTTTACAGGTAAGAGGTAAAGAAAGAGACTGTAACATTAAATGATTTCTGTTACAGTCTAGAGCTTTACTGATTTATCTTCTTTTTAAGAATAATGATAGCTGTCAATATGCTTGTAGCCATTAACAGGAGGAATAGTGTGATGCCTATGCCTGAATCACCAGTTTTACTGCCAGATTCGTTGGGCTTTGCCGGAGCGCTGGCATCTGTAGTATTGCTGGTGCTTATCGTGCCGGAGGTATCCGTAGTGTCCGTAGCATCAGTCATATCTGTGGTATCCGTAGGATCTGCCAATCCCTTGTTTTCAATGATTAAATCGTCTTCGGTGGCAGCCCTGCCATTAAAGTAGACAACGAGCGCATTGTCAACAAGTCGTATTTCAAACTCAATTAAACTGTCAAAAGCAAGCTCATACCCGTCTGGAGCTTTTGCTTCTATTAGTCGATAAAAACCTGCTCTTAAGTTCTCTAGCCGCACGAGACCGTTATGATCGGAGACAGTCGTGCCATAAACGGTATAGCTATCCTCAGTGCCCGAGGTGCTGAAATATACATCAAACTCTGCACCAGGGAGTGCAATTGAATGATCATTTGCATCGACCTTTTTAAGATCAACATTAATCACAGGATCTTGTCGGTTAAGAATATATAAATTTTCATACATATGGTCTGTAACATCGATACCTTCGATAGATATCCGTAATGCCCCGCTTTCATTTTCCCAGACCTCGAATAAAACCTCCTGACCTGTTAAAATATAGCTGTAAGGCGGCAGAACTTCCATAAGGCGATAATGCCCCTTGATCAAATAAGGAAAAACAATTTTACCATATTCATCTGAAATAGCTGAGCCAAATACTTCATATGCCCCACCCGGTTGAAAATCTCCGGTGTCGCTTCGATATAGCATGAACTTTGCACCGGGCAGCACAATGGAATGATCGTCATAATCAACCTTAAAAATCTTAAGGGATGGGAACTGAGCCTTGAAGTTTTCCATTGTTATCGTCAAATCAAGTACGCCGCCATCAGTAATGGAGAAAATCAGCGGGTGTCCTGATTCATAACCGGTGTTGGGATTTTCTATTTCAAGAAACTTGTAAGTGCCCAGAGGCAGTCCGGTAATCAGTGCCAATTGGCCGTTGGTGTCGGTGACTAGTGATGAGCGGTAGGGGACAAAGGCGTGCGTGTCCGGATTAAGCTTATAGAGCTCAAAGACCACATCAGACAGTGGATTACCGCTGTCGCCGTCTAGCTTAGTCAATTGGACAGACCCTAAAATCGCCTCATTCTCAATGGCAACAACATGGTCATATATAAAGGTTTCGGTGCCGTCATTGCCGACAATGAACTTAGTGCCGCTGGGATTTATGGGCAGATACCCAGACGGGATCTTCGTTTCTTCCAGCCAATAAGTTTCCTGTGCCAGGCCGGAGATAAAGGCTTTGCCATTTTTATCGGTTGTCAAAACAGTGATGAGCTCCAGAGAATCATTTTCGGCAACGCGGTACAGTGTAAATTGTGCACCTGCTATAGCAGCACCAGAGGTGCTATCGCTTTTCTGAATCTCAAGGCTGCCTTCAATTTCAGTATTTTCAGCAGTTATGATGTATTCCGCTGTTAAACCGTTAAAAAGACCATTTGTAATGGTAAATGTAAACTCTCCGACACCGGTGATTTCATACCCAGCCGGAGGTGTTGTTTCGACCAGCCGATAATCGCCATCGGGTAAGCCATTAATGATAATGTAGCCATAGCTATCAGTTTCAAGCGGATTATTTGAAACTTCCGGACCACTGTATGCCTCCCACTCATCAGTGGTGGTGTTATAAACATCTAAACTAAACCAAGCGCCGCTTAATCTTGCGCCTGTAACGGACGCTATTTTTGCAAAGATTAAACGAGGCTCGACTGGTGTCGTGTTCACAATTTCAAATTCACCATTTAAATTGGGAAAGATCCCATTACCTTCGGTATTGAAAAATTGTATTTCCAGATTACCGGTATTGATATTCTGAGTCACGACAATCTTGATGACATCATAAAGCGGATCCAAACCAAAGCCTTGGGGCGGCTCGTACTCCATCAGGTAGTAGGTGCCCACGGTTAAGCCGGAAATGACAGCCTGACCAGATGAATTGGTGGTGATCGGTGCTATAAGGAGCGTTACATCATGGTCATCCTCCAAGCGATATAAGGCAAAGCTTGCGCCTTCTAACGGGGCAGAGCTGTCGCTTAACTTTAAAATTGTGGCATCGATGGTAAGTGCCGAATTCATCGCGGTGACTATCACGGCAGTATCTACACCGTTGCTTTCGTCGATGGTAAATTCAGGGTTGCTGCTACTTGGCTGATAACCACCCGGCGGCGAGATTTCAACAAAACGATATCTGCCGGCAGGCAGATCCTCAAGCTTAATTTGCCCATACTGATCGGTGGTAAGTGAATCAGTGGCGGCAGAATAGCTCAGCCAGCCGTTGGTATCCTCATTCCAAACCTCAAGCCTAAATACTGCATCCGGCAGTCTGATATTGTTATTGTCGGCATCGACCTTGTAAAGGATGACGCTGCCGCTAAGGCTTACAGCTTCATTTGTAAAATCAAAGATATTACTATTTATCATAAAAGCGTGCAATTCATGTCCGTTTGCCATTATAAACGTATCGGCGATTAGCATGCCGTTAATAGAGCCACCGGTGCCATCTACATAAGCATCAGGCGCTAAAACAGAACCAACGATGCCGGAAGCATAAACTTCGATAGCCTTTGCAATGGGGAAATTCCAGATGATCTTACTGGAATATTTTGCTAATAGGGCATTCTCGTTAGGCATCCAGTAACCGGGCGCTGAGGTATTAAGCTGCGTGCCATCGACGGCCACAGAGCCGCCGGTAAAATCGACGCTGGTAGCATTGGGGAAATTGAAAATAATCATTTCATAATCCCCGAAGGCACCGGTAATCTGTGGTGAATTAATCGTTAGGTGACCCGAATCAATAATATTGATGGCTAGGACATCATTGGGGCTTATGCCAGTTGCTCCGGTATTCAAATTATCCGCCTCAAAGTCAGAAAGATTTGTCTTGAAACCATTATAAATGCTATAGCCGGTAAAATCGCTGACAGTGATAGAGGCGTTGGAATTTTGTTGGGCATTGGCCAGAACATTAACCGTATTCACTGAGGTGCTGTAGGCATCAGTAAAAAAAGCATCGACAATACTGCTTTCGGCAAATTTTGTCGCGCCACGGATTTGATTGGTTTGATTTAAATATGCTGTCCTTAAGTCTTCGCTTAGTACGAGCGGTCCGCCGTGCACATAAATGTTGCTTGCAGTGGCATTGCCGACAGTAGGAAGACCGCCCAGCAGTAAGGTCGGGTAGCCGTTAGGATTGTCATATTGGCCAATGGCGACCTGTGAGTAGTTTGGTGCGGCAGCTGCGCCAATGTCAAACTGACCCATAGTGCCAATACTAGACTCTTCGCCCACAGCCAGGGCTCCTTCAATGTCTGCCCGTTCTGATTCAAAATAATCAAAAATAATGCCGTTATAATGAGCCAGACCTCCAAGCGCATTGCGATCAGTTATGTCGGCTTCGGCATATATAATAGAAGAACCTGTTATGTTTACAATAAAAAGCAAAAATAGTATAGCAATTATAAAACGGTGCCTATTAATCATCATCTAAACCTCCAATTAAAATATTGTGGTCAGTGCTTTTGACCGCTTATCTTTTGCCGTTATTATTATATCTTTTGCTTTTTCTTCATTTACTATAGCTTCTCTGATAATATTGTGTGATCGGGTATGGGGTCAGACAATATGTAAAGTAATGTCTAAATCATGGATGTAATCAATCCATTCTTTAGGAATGCCGGAGTCGGTTATGATCATATCGAAATCACTAATCTCTGCAAACCATGCGGACTTGACAACTGAAAACTTACTGGAATCTGCCAGGAGGATCTTCTTAACAGAGGAATTAAAAATAGCATGCTTTGTTGCCACTTCATAATTGTTAGCACAGGTCACCCCCAGCGTCTTATGTATGCCTGCGGCAGAAATGAAGACCTTAGTAGCACGGGTACGCTTAATAAGGGAGAGGCCTTCCCTGCTTTCAAACATCTGTGTATTAGAATGATAGTATCCACCAGAGAAAATAAGATTGAAATTAGGTTTATCCAATAATACATTGAGGATGTTATGATTAAAGCAGAGCACTGTAATATCCAGATCAGGATTTAATGATCTGGCCAGAGGCTCGGTGGTTGATCCGGTATCTATAATAAGGATGTCGTCATTCTCGACCAGCTTTGCCGCAAATGCGCCTATACGCGCCTTTTCCTCATTATGCGCAACCTTTGCATCATGAAGATGATAGCCTTCGCCAAGGCCTGAAGCGGCATTACCGGTATAGATGACTGCACCATAAAGCGTAGTCACATAACCCCTGCTCTTTAAAATCTCGATATCCCTGCGGATAGTCATCTCAGAAACTTCCAGCTGTGAAGCTAATTCTTTGACGGAAATATTGTTGCTTGATTTGATCATTTCCAAAATGTGATTAATTCGCTCGTACTTTTTTTTCATAGGGAACCTCTTTAACGGGTTGATTTTTTTCTCTGATAGTATTGTAGCAGTTTATTTTATGGTATGCAATGATATTTTACGATAATATTTACGAGGCCATCTATCTAATGTACAAGACACTAGGTATGCTATCTTGTAATTTGCCTGAAACAATGTATAATTAGGGGTAGAGACGGACGATCGTACTATATAGGAAGGATGTTGAATCTATGGAAATAAAGAGAATTTTTTTGATAGTATTGGATAGTTTTGGAATTGGCATGGCGCCGGATGCGGATTTATTCAATGATGAGGGAAGCAATACACTGGCTACTATTTGTAAATCGCCTTATTATCATACACCCAATCTTCAGAGGCTTGGATTGTTTAATATTGAAGGCGTTGACTGTATGGCGGATGCTGCCGATGTGATCGGATCTTATGGCAGGCTGACAGAAGCATCGATGGGAAAAGACACAACCATTGGCCACTGGGAGATTGCCGGAATTATTTCTAGAAAGCCCCTGCCGACTTATCCTAATGGATTTCCAAAGGAGCTTCTTGATGCGTTTGCGGCGCAAACAGGGCGGGGAATCCTCTGCAATATGCCGTATTCAGGAACGGATGTTATCAGAGATTATGGGAAGCAGCATGTCGAAGGCGGCGACTTGATTGTATATACGTCTGCTGACAGTGTGTTTCAGATTGCGGCTCACGAGGAAGTAGTGCCGATTGACACATTATATGAATATTGTAAAATTGCCCGGGAGCTGCTGCAAGGTGAGCACGGTGTCGGCAGGGTCATTGCCCGCCCGTTTAATGGAGAGTATCCTGACTTTAAGAGAACCTCCAATCGGCATGACTTTTCTTTGTTGCCTCCTAAAATAACAATGCTTGATGTTTTATGTGAGAATGGTCTTGATACCATTGGTGTTGGTAAAATCTATGATATTTTTGCTGGGAAAGGCGTCAAGGAGCATACCTATATTAAGAGTAATATCGATGGCATGGATAAGACCATAGAATATGCGGATAAGGATTTTAGTGGGCTGTGCTTTGTCAATCTGGTGGACTTTGATATGATTTATGGGCATCGCAATAATATAGACGGATATGCTGAAGCGGCAACAGTTTTTGACAGGCAGTTGAGTGAATTCTTGAAGAAAATGAGGCCTGATGACATGCTTATGATTACTGCCGATCATGGCTGCGATCCTGGATTCCAGGGAACGGATCATACAAGGGAGAGGGTGCCGATGCTGGCTTATGGGGAGGCCATTAAGCGCAATCATTCTATTGGCACAAGAAAGTCCTTTGCTGATATTGCGGCAACAGTTATTGAAGCCTTTGGATTAACAGGGAATATTGATGGAAAAAGCTTCTTAGATGAAATTATTCGGCCCATTTAATATCCCCGGTAAAGGTCAGGCTCAGCCATTTTTCATAAGGGATTTCCGACAAGGAACGGTTTAGTTCTGCCCTTAGCGTATCCTGTTTACGGATCGAATCCAGTTCGGAATTTTCCTCAATAATATAATCGATTTCAATGATAATCTCCTGCCCGACTTTGCCAATACGCAGAACGGTATCGGTAAAATGGTAGTTGAGGTTAATCTGATTGATTTTTTCTTCAATTAAAGAAGTGAGTTCAAGTGAAGGAACTGCGTGAAGTAGTTCCTTTATACTTGTTCTAAGTGAAGAGACAGAAGTCTTTATAAAGAGTAGAGTAATCAAAATGGCTAATACCGGATCCACATAGGACACAAATGGAAGCAGGCGAGTTTTTGAAAGGATCCAGGCTACGCCAAATCCGGCAAGCATAGCCAGACTGAAAAGGAAGCTGAACTTCCACTGTGTCACTTCAACTTCCTCAATGCCGGTGGCGCTTCTCTTGGCAATGAATTTCAGAAACATATAAGCTAAATAGCAGAGGACGGCAGAAATGAAACCATATAAAAACCCTGAGTTAATATCTACATCGGCGCCGCCCTCTAGGATAACCCGAACGGCACTGATCATATTTGAAACGCATACCGCTAAGATAATGCAATACTGGGCAATGACAATAAATGGCTCAAAAGCCTCTTTACCAAAAGGGTAATTCTTAAAATCTTTCTTTTTGATAAACTGGGCAGATAAAATAGATAGAAAAGTTAGCGCAATGCCTATTAAAGTGAAAATCCCATCAAAAAGAATCACTTGCGAAGACGTCATAAATCCGATGATAAATGCGATGATTGATAAAATGGCACTGAAAAGAATGGAGTATATTAGCAGATTGGATTGTTTTTCATTTTTAGCGTTCATATTTTGCCACTCCTTGTTTTGATCTTGTTTATACCTCTATTCTTTGCATGGAAAGCAAATATTATGTTAATAGTAGCATTCGAGTTTTATATTGTCAATAATCCTTAAAATTCTAATCGTCATTCTCGTATAATTATGATAGAATAACTGTAGTTTAAAGAGGGGGCTCTTCCTAAGGTATTGCCAGGAAGCGGATGCAAGAAAAGAGCTGCTGTTGGCAATTGATGCAACTGCAGAGATCACTACTCCTGTTGGGCACTATAACCGATCACACGATCAAGGATCGGATCATAAAATATGTGCAATGTATAATTTATAGGTAAATCAGTAAAAGTATTAAAGCTTATTATAAAATAGTGGTCATAATAAATCGCAGAGTAATCAATCAAGTAAACCCAAATGTTTTCATGCCGCACGTAAGGATCATAACCTATGGAGTATCCCAGGGTGGGTAAGAACTTGGAAAAGAAACGATTAATTGGATTTGTGTCAGAAGGATTTATGACATGTTCTAACTCCTCATGTACCTTATTTTCATCATATATCTCACTTTCATCATCATATAGCTTACTGGGAGTAAATGAGGTGGAACCATCAATGCTATAATACCATTCATCAATATATTGGATAGAGTTCATTATCTTTTCGGAAGCAGTGTTTATTTCTTCCCTTGATATACTTTTGTTATCCTCGTATGAACATTTTAAGTATTCAAGCGTATCATAATTAAAAGCGGCATTTACATTGCATGCCCGACCATCAATGTCTGTATATGTATAATCCCGTAAATAATACATGGAATAAATCCGATCCACATATAAATCATGCGAGAATTCGTCAATATCACCAGGAATAAATTCTGGGAATAATTCGCTAATATAATTTAACAATAAGTCGCAGAACGTATAGCCAGTGTCAATTAATTCAGGATTCTGCATATTGTTACAGAGATCTTCATCGTACTCATTCCAGGGATAAATATTGAGTTCATCAGTTGCATTTGTATATCGAAATTTTCGATAGTCGGAATCCTCATGTGCCGTGATATTGTTTTTATAAGTCGGAAGAAAGTTATGAATAAACAATGATCCGGTCACAAGGCTTATGACAAGTACTGCTGTCAATATTAGATTTATTATTTTACGATTCATTCAGAGACCTCATGCCCACCTTCGGGATTGCGATCACGACGGTGGTGCCGCCTTTTGCTTGAGACATAATCTTCATAGTGCCATTATGCCGGTTTACGATTTCCTTGCACAGGGCAAGCCCAATGCCTAAATTAATATCATTCTTTTGACTGACACGTAAAGGATTGCTTGTGTAAAACAAATCTGTTGCATTCTCAATTTCTTCTTTCGTCATTCCGATGCCATTATCTGAAATATCAAACATAACATCATTATTCACGCTTCTGCATGACAAAGTGATAGCCTGTCCTGAATTTGAAGCCTTTACCGCATTTTCAATGAGATTGTAAAACAAGGATTTGAAAAGCTCCGCATTGGCATAAAGAGTAATTCCCTCTTGGACATTGCAAGAAATCTGCAGATGCTTTGTAAATAGCAGAGGCTGCACAGCAATACATATTTCAATTATAAATTCTTTTATATCAATTGTATTGAAATCCAATGGGAGGTTGGTTGAACTAAAGAGCTCAAGTAATTTGCCGGATAGGTTTCTCAAACGTTTTGCCTCTTCAAATATAATGTTGGAAAAGTCTTCTCGTTCTTTATTACTGACCTTACGTTTTATTCGTAAAATGTCTGCAAACCCCAATATTGAGGTAAGCGGTGTCTTCATTTCATGTGCCAGGCTGTCAATAAAGCGCTTGCGCCCGTCGGCGATATTTTGGATTTCCTTCACGTTTCTTTCAACAGAAGCAGCCAGGATGTTGATACTTCTCGAGAGTTCACGAAACTCCGGACTCCCTTCTTCCTCTATCCGCAGCGTATAATTTTCCTTGGCGAGTTGATTGATTGAGAGATTAATCCTTGATAAAGGGTGCATCAGTTTAAAAATAAATAGCAGCATGATGGTTGCTAAAATGCCTGCCGATACAAGGCTTACAATTTGAACAAGCTGCAGCTGCTCATCATACTGTGAGTAAAGCGGTGTTATATCAGAGCCAATAAACAGAACATAATCATCGCCTTCCAAACTCATATGCGAGCCCATCAGGATAAAAGTCTTGTTTTCATCATCAATAATAGTGGAACAGAGTTGATCTCCACTAATCACCTGGTCGCGGAAATTAGAATTATTCTTCAGGGGATATGCTTCATAACTGGTAACAGGCTTATCGTCATGGTAAAATATCATATGGGTTTTGTTACTGCCGTATTGCGCAACAATTTCATTCAGAGCTTTATCTATTTCGGTTCCTGAAAGAAGAATCTTCGATTGCTTTAGCCGCTCATATAGAATCTGCCTGGATACCGTAGCGGATATGGTATCAAAAAGTATCAGGGTCTGATTTGTCTCCCTTGTCACAGAGGAGGAAAAGCTGTTTACTAAAATGGTATAAGCCACAATATCAACAGCCAGAATCATAAAGGTCAGGGAAAATAGGAATACCTTAAGCCACAACTTCATAAAATGACCATGCCTTTCTATTCTGAAATGATTATCATTCAGTATTTTTATTAAGTCGGTATCCCAGCTTTGGCACCGAAATCAGTTTACCATGCAGCCCCGCTTTTCTGCGCACCTGTTGCACATGTGTATCTACCGTGCGGCTTTCACCCTGATAGGTATAACCCCATATCGCCGCAAGCAATCTCTCCCTGGATAGCACAATATCAGTGTTTTTAATGAAAAAGACCAGTAAATCAAACTCCTTTGGGGTTAATGAAATGTTTTTAAAACCCTTCTTAATGGTGTGTTCCTCGATGTTAATAGTGAGATCTTCATAGAAGAGCATATTGACACCTTTGTTCGTCCTTCGAAGAACAACATCAATCCTTGCCAGCAGCTCAACTGCCTCGAATGGTTTAACTATATAATCCTCTGCTCCAAGACGCAAGCCTTTAACAATATCTGAAACATTTTGCAATGCGCTTAGAAAAATAATAGGAGTATTCCGACCTTTGATCTTCTGGATTAAAGAGAACCCACTGATGCCGGGCAACATGACATCGAGGAGAATAAGATCATAATGATTATTCATTATCAATTCAAACGCCTTGTTGCCATCATTACAAACGGTTGTTTTGTAATCAACAATAGAAATAGTGATCGCTATCATTTGCGCTATATTTTTATCATCTTCAACTATTAAAATATGAACCATTTTTCCCTCTTTTATGTTTTGTTTTAAATATATCTTATCATGACCTAAAGAAACTGTACATTTTATTTGAAAATTTTTTGCAAAAATTTTGCATTTTTTTGTGGACATCATCGGGGAAGCCACGATATAGTGTGATTAGTACAAAAGAGGGTAAAGGTAAGAAATTATGTGTGGATTTGTAGGATTTATTAATAATGATGAAGACGTTCAGGAGAGATTCGATGTATTAAAGAAAATGACAAATATAATTAAGCATCGCGGACCTGACGATACGAGCTACTATATGGATGAAGAGGCGGCACTTGGATTTTGCAGGCTTAGTATCATTGACCTTGAAGGCGGGAGACAGCCTATTGCTAATGAGGAAGGTTCGAAAGTCTTAATATTTAATGGAGAAATATATAATTATCGTTTTTTACGGGAGGATTTAACAAGGAAAGGCCATATATTTAAAACGGCCTCGGATGCTGAAGTTGTTCTGCACGGATATGAGGAATATGGTACAGAAATGTTATATAAGTTGCGCGGCATGTTTGCTTTTATTATTTGGGATAAAGTAAATTCAGAGCTTTTTGGTGCGAGGGACTTTTTCGGCATTAAGCCGCTTTATTTTGCTGAAATGGACAATGCCTTTATATTCGGTTCAGAGATTAAGGGCTTTATGGCGCATCCTGGCTTTAAGAAAGAGTTAAATAGAAATGCCTTGGAAAATTATCTCTCCTTTCAGTATTCACCAGGAGCTGAAACTTTTTTTAAGAATGTATATAAAATAGAACCGGCGCACTATTTTATTTATAAAGCAGGGAAGCTTGAGAAGAAGCGGTATTGGGTGCCAGAATTTAGTGCGGATGAAGATAAGGATCTTGAGTCTTGGACAGATGAAATTGAGAATGTGTTCAATGACTCCATCAATGCACACAAGGTAAGTGATGTGGAGATTGGTTCATTTTTGTCAAGCGGGGTAGACTCAAGCTATGTTGCATGCTCTGCAAATGTAAATAAAACATATACTGTTGGCTTTGATAATGGCACTAAGTATAACGAAATCAGCTATGCGAGTGAGCTCTCAAAACTGATCGGAGTCCAGAACAAGAGTAAAGTAATAAGCTCAGAAGAATTCTTTGATGAGATATCTAGAATTCAGTACCATATGGATGAGCCATTGGCAGATCCTTCCGCTATTGCCCTATACTTTGTTTGCAAACTGGCATCGGCTGATGTGAAGGTGGTTTTATCAGGAGAAGGAGCCGATGAGATATTCGGGGGTTATAATATTTATAAAGAGCCGTTAGAGCTTGCGTGGTATAATGCCGTTCCTTACCCAGTGAGAAGGTTAATAGGAAAAGTGGCTTCATGTTTCCCGCCCAAACGCGGCTTGAACTTTTTAGTAAGACGAGGTAAGAAGCTAGAGGATCGGTTTATCGGAAACGCTTATATATTCAATTTAAAAGAGCGAAATAAATTGCTCAAAAAGCCTGTTGGCGCTCTTGATCCCAGTAGCCTTACCAAGCCATATTATGATATGGTGAGCGACCAGCATCCGGTGACAAAAATGCAGTTTTTGGATCTGAATATGTGGCTGGCTGGAGATATTCTCCTGAAAGCTGATAAGATGAGCATGGCAAATTCGCTGGAGCTTAGAGTGCCTTTTTTGGATAAAGAAGTAATGTCGCTTGCCAGTAAAATACCGATAAAGTACCGTGTCAATAAAGAAAATACGAAATATGCGTTAAGGCAGGCAGCCGTCCGGAAAATGCCGGAAAAGTGGTCCGAGAAGAAAAAGCTGGGATTTCCCGTTCCGATCAGAATCTGGCTTTTGGAAGAAAGATACTTTCAAAGGGTAAAGGAAGCATTCTTATCAGAAGCTGGGAAAGAGTTCTTTGATACCGACATGCTTATGAATCTTCTAAACGACCACCAGAAAGGAAAAGCAGATAACAGCCGAAAGATCTGGACGATATACTCATTCTTAGTTTGGCATAAGGTGTATTTTGATGAGGGCTTAAACTACTGTTCTGTCCGGAATTTGGATACTGAAACGAACATGACAATGGGAAATATTACAGCAACCAATAATCCTGCCTTAATACCCAATTGTTCAGGCTGCATTAAAGTTGATGCCTGAAGCTTAACAAATAGACTTGTCTTCTGGAACAAATCGGATACAACACCTGTAATCCATGGACCAGAAGCGCATCCGATATCACCGCACATTGCTAAAATGGCAAACAGTGCGGTGCCCCCGGTTGGAAATCGTAAGATAGATAAGCTGAACATTCCCGGCCACATTAAGCTTACGGCGAAGCCGGTCAGCGCACAGGCCGCAAGAGAAACTAAGGGGATGCTGACAAGGGCTGTTACCATGTAGCAAATAATGCATAATGCGCTGCATCCGATCAAAGCTTTTTTCAAGTTGATTTTATCCCCATAAATGCCATAAAGTGTCCTGCCGATTCCCATGCACACTGCAAACAGACAAGCGCCTAAGAGATCACCCATAACCTTGCTGACGCCCAGACCTCTTTCCGCAAACAGGGAGGACCATTGTGACATTGCTAATTCACTGGCACCGGCACAAATCATAAGCACCATGGCTAATTTAAAGCCTTTAGACTTTAATAAAACTCTTAAGGGCATGCGCTCTTCTTCACTGACCATGGGGGCGAGGGGAACCTTCATGAAGTTAAAGAAGTTGAATACCGGAATCAGTGCCCAAAGTAAGGGAAGGACAAACCAACGATCGGTGCCTAAAGGCAATAACAATAGTGTGGATATAGCGACAACAGCCACCTGCCCCCAGCAATAGAATGAGTGGAGCAGACTCATAGCGGCTGATTTGGCATCTCCGGGGCAGGATTCTACAATAGGGCTGATTAATACTTCAATAAGACCACCGCCAATGGCATAGATCGTTGCGGCGAGCAGCAGCCCGACATAAGAATGTTCCATCATATGAGGGAGTATCCCCAACATAACCAAGCCCATGGCTGCGCAGCCATGGGCTATTAAGCATGAGATGCGATAGCCGATTTTATCAACAAATTTGATAGCTAGTATGTCAACGATCAGCTGGGTGCCAAAGTTCATAAGAATCAGCTGCGCTAGCTGACTGTAGGAAATATTAAATTTATCTTGAAAAATAACAAATAAAATAGGTGCCAGATTATTAATGATTGCTTGTGTGATGTATCCTATATAGCAGGCATAGATAGTCTTTTGATATGGATTTTTCATGGTAAATAGTGCCCGTCTCTTTCGCTTTTTACCAAATTATAACACATAATAATGATGGTGTATACAGAATATTCTTTGTAAAAAAGATGGTATAAATAATTCTCCTTCGGCATTTAATAAGTATATGGGAACAATAGGACATGTGAAGGAGGATTATATGAAACGCAGAATCTTAACGCTCACAATCGCCATTATTTGTATGATCATGTGTGAAAACAGTGTCAAAGCTAATGGGGGTGCCCCGTATATAGAAGGTATTCCGCTATCATTTGATATTCAGGAGTATATTTGGAATACCGGTCTTGAAAATGAAATTGATCCTTATTTAATTTATGCCATGATTGAAGTAGAAAGCGGCTATGATGCAGGGGCTGTATCAGAGGATAATCACGACTATGGACTGATGCAGATTAGAACCATTAATCATTCTTGGATTAATGATGCGTTAGATGATGAATTGGATTATCTCAATGCAAAGGACAACATCGCCGCCGGAATATTCCTTTTATCAGAGCTTTATGATAATTATTATGATAATTCCGGCATACATTGCGTCTTGATGGCTTATAATATGGGCGAGGGCGGTGCCGAAGTATTATGGGAAGAGGGACAGTTTTCAACCAAATACTCGAAAAAGGTCGTTGATGTGTATGAAGAAATAAAGACAAAGGGTAAAGCTTATATGTTTAATCCTCGATAGCGGTTAAAACAAGCAAATATCTCCTGCCTTCTGGGCAATGCGAGATTTGAACAGAGATAATTATTTTCGCTGACATAAGTAAGCCCTTTCTGCTCAATAAGTAAAAGCAGTTCTTCGATGACCTCATACAGATTTTTCTGCCCGTCAAATAAATGCCTTTCCGCATAGCGGAGCATATATCCTAAAGCGAGGGTCTGCTGTGAATCAATGAGTTGCTCAAGGTAATGCAGATTAACGGTGTCTTTGTTTATTAAAATGGTGTCTCTCCCGGAAGCTTTGATTTTCAATCGCTGGTCTCGTTTCATGGCAGGACTGGGCTTTGGTCTACGGTCAAAGGAGGGTGCTTCGGGTTTATTAAAAGCTTCTTTTGTCATGGGGTAATTGGCGGCTGCGCTTTTTGCAGAAGCAGTGATATCCTTTGGAATATACTGATCCATCTGAATAATATGGTCGGCAATGTGAAAAAAGGAGCCAGAGCTTCCGGCAACCAATATTGTTGAAATTCCGAAATCAGTATAAAGCCCCAGAATTCTTTCAATAAAGGGGGTGATTGGCTCCTGATTCCGGTGGACAACCTGCTGCATCAGCTCATCTCGAATCATGAAGTTTGTAGCGCTGGTGTCTTCATCAATTAAGAGCAGACTGGCGCCTGCCTCAATGGCTTCAATCACATTTGCCGCTTGGGAAGTGCTGCCGCTTGCATCCTCAGTATAGAAAGCGGTGGTATCCTTCCCGGATGAAGACCCTGGCAGGCAGGGCAGGTTGTTGATAAACATGGAAATATCTGTTTTCTTTACACTGCGCCCATCTTCCGAGCGAATCTTCACAGCGGACTGATTGGTAATCACATATTCTCTGCCGTCTCCGGCGATATGATTATAGACACCGGTCTCTAAGGCTTTTAAAAGTGTGGACTTTCCGTGATAACCGCCGCCAACAATGAGCGTAATCCCTTCGGGTACACCCATGCCCGTTATTTTGCCATAGTGAGGCAGTGTAAAGGTGACTTCCAGAGACGTAGGTGAGACAAAAGGAACTGCCCGCTTCATCGGTTTGGTGGAAATGCCTGTTTCGCGGGGCAGTAAACTGTTGTTAGCTACAAAGGCAATTAGTCCGGTTAAATCCAGCTGTTCGCGGATATACTGTTGATCTTCGGCCAAGTTATGGACTTGCTCTACTTTGTTGGGGTCATGCTTTTGATACACAAATGCCAAAAGGATACATTTCGGCAGAAAGTCAAATAAGATCTTGGATAATTCTATGGCATTAATCGTTCGTCCATTGGCTGGAAAACCAATTTCAATGCCTGCCAGGATATCGCCCGTTGAAGGATTGATTGTACAACAAGAACGCAAAAGGATCTCCTGATCACATTTGCTAATGGCGAGAAGACCGCTTTTTCCAGATCCCTTGGCTTTGAAATTATAGGATTCAATCTGCTTTTTAAAAACTCTGGTCAAGTAATCCTGCAGTGCAATGCGCATGTGGGCGGTATCATAAAGCCTGCTAGGGAAACCGGCTGTTTTACTAGGGATGAGGATGCTGACATTAGAAGGAGATGCAAATGGATCGCCTTGTACATGGTCAATAGAGAGTGTATATTTGCCGAAATGATAGCATCCTTTTAATGATTTGTATGCTGGGTAGCTTTTTCGGTGGATTCCGTTTAATATATTTGCTAAGTCGGTAGAAGTTTTCATATGAATGGAAGCCTTTCTTAATAATTAATTGTTGATACAAAAATAAACACCATTAACCCTAAGACAGATTGCCTTAAAATAATGGTGTGGTAGTTGCGGGGACAGGATTTGAACCTGCGACCTTCGGGTTATGAGCCCGACGAGCTACCGTACTGCTCCACCCCGCGCCAATGTGTATACCTTAGTATATGCAAGAACCATTCGGAATATGTATGGACTCTGGCACAGCTGTATAGACTGTAGATATACTATAGCATGGGTTACATAAATTGTCAAGTTATGTTCTGAACCGGCTGTTATAACAAATTCATATCACCC
>Ga0153924_1000267_pt1 | contig 34820 bp, 47 predicted proteins | sample TSNJ008MetaG_FD_104709 | JGI IMG/M metagenome (GOLD analysis project Ga0153924, IMG submission 104709) | Attine ant fungus gardens microbial communities from New Jersey, USA - TSNJ008 MetaG | ecosystem: Host-associated > Fungi > Mycelium > Unclassified | place: USA: New Jersey, Wharton State...
TCAGGCACACTCAATATTTACACTTAACATAAGTCCTCTCACTTCTGATGGTCCAATGGACAGAATGGTGGAAATATGAATGTCGTTCAGTGCCTCTCATTGGAACAAGAAAACAAAAAACAATCAGCGCAGGGCATTCTCGATGCCCTACGAGATAGATTTATGGTTGGGAGAGCAAACTTGATTCAAGGGAAGGTATTTCAAAACTGGAGACGATAAGAAAGATCTTGCTCCTTGCAGAAGCACAAGACAAGGTGTCTCGGTTAGATCTCGAATTTCGACATCATTGGGCAAATCAGGGACTGACATGTGGCGAGAGGTCGTCTTGTCAGGTGCACCTTTTGCGACGTTTTCGTGGGAGAAAGTATTAACGCGTTCGGCAAACCCTGAAAGAACATGACGTCTGATAGACGCAAACAACCAAGAAGGCTGGAAACCACACAAGATCCCAATTAGAAAGTCAGTATGACTATGGTCGAGTAGTGAAGTCGGTCGTTAGATACATCCGACGGGAAATTTGTATATATTTGGTTCAACATGACGACTGATGGACTAGTGTCCAAGATGGTCCTACTTGACCAGAAACATGATGTTCCGAACGTGCGATCGCCTGACAATTCTTCGTCGACCCTATATATTAGCTCTCACGCACCAAGCTCTTTCTATCCCATTCCATTACTTTGAACATGCTCTCAACACATCCTTCAAACTTCCGGGTTAGACTCATGTTAGACCTGTTTTCTGCGCTCGCTGTCCCTTCAATCATCCTCAAACTCATCCTTCGGTTTTATTTGATTCACCTTGGGCGCTGCGCTCCGGTGGTATATGTGGCTTCCATCTTCTGCTGGGCAATGTTAAAGGGTGCCTACGCGGCATCCAAACAACACAAGCTCGCTGGACAATTGGGCGCTAGACCCATACCGTCTGTCGTTGGAAAATGGCCTGGAAATTTGGACATCCTCCTGAGGATGACGAGTGCATTCAAAACGAGTTATGTGCTTGATGTATATCTTCAACTCTTTGAGGAGTATCAATGTACAACCCTCAATCTTCGAATTCTTTGGGCTGATAACGTGAGTCGTTTCCTCCAAATCAGATCGTACGGGTGGTTTAGTGGCGATTGTCCGATATTCGAGGCTGTCTTGCACGATCCCGATATTTCAGGGCCTGTGCTTCCCGGGAATAGAAGTTCTCACCAGTGTATAGCCTGCCTGTGATCATTTGCCTTGTCTTATTTATCTGAAGATGGGCCTCATCTGATGTCCTGTTCATCTGCACTGTTCACAAACATCGGGATTGATGATGGAACATAGATCATAACTATGGATCAAGAACATATCAAATTTGTCCTCTCAACGGGTTTCAAGAGATTTTGGAGAGGGGTTTCTCAGAAAGAACGCATGTGTATAGCTACTCCTCTGAACTTTTTGAAAGAAGATTTTGACAGGAGCTGCTGGATTTAGGGAGACACTTCTGGGAGCAGGAATATTCAATCGTGATGATGATGTAACATATTCTGAGTTGTGCCGTAAACGAACGTGGTTGATAGCTTTGTTCTTTTCTCCCTAGGTTTGGAAGATGGTAAGTTTCGTCCTGCAAATTCTGGTGTATCTTCGTTTATTTCCTGGAAAGCACCGAAACACTGCACGACCATTCTTTGCCCGTGATCGCTTTATTGATTTTGAGATTTTTGAATATTACACATCGAAGACTTTGGCCCATCTAGATCACATAGCCTCTGTGAACAGAGCATGTGAAGCACAAGATCTCTTTTCCCGTTTCTCTCTGGACACAGCATCGGAGTTTCTCTTTGGTGAGAACCTAGATACGTTATCGTCATCCCTGCCAGAACCGTACAAAACACCCATGGGACCAAAAGGATCATCCACTACGGATACGTGGGGAGATTTTGCCGGTGCTTTCGATGAGGCTCAGATAAATATCACTAAACGGGCGCGCATCGGTTATCTTTGGCCCCTGCTGGAGCTATTTGAGGATCGAAACTCTCGACATGCAAAGGTGATCAGTGGATGGTTAGATCCACTCGTGAAAAGAGCACTGGAAGAGAAAAAAATGACCAATGCTACTGGTGACAGTAGAACGACCGTTGGAGACAAGAATTTTTTGCAACATTTGGCGGATTCTACGGAGAGTGAGCGAGTTTTCATCGAGATAGGTAGCGTAGTGATACTGACTTGATGTTGAGATCCATCCATCATACGTGATCAGTTGTTGAACATGCTGCTCGCGGCGCGAGATACGGTAAAAAACTGACAATCCATATCAAACCTTGGCACTAATGGAGTGGCCGACTTCTAGACTGCGTGTGTATTGACTTTTGTCACGTATTTCATGGCTATGCACCCCGAGATCGCCACTAAAATGCGAGCAGAGGTCCTGGAGCACTGCGGGTCGCATTCTATGCCCACTTTTGACCAGATCTACCAACTGAAGTACAGTAAGTTTTTCGTCCTTCGTTCACGATATGAGTCTGAGTACAGGCCAGTTCGAGCAGTCCTCGACGAAACACTTCGCCTGTTCCCCCCTGTTCCACTCAATGTCCGCGAGTCTCGTTCCATGCCTTGTCTCCTCCCCTCTTCAGACCCCACCTATCTCTATTCAGACTTGCAAGATCAGTCGAATCGCCGGCCTCTATTTTTGCCGAAAAATACTATCGTGACTTTTTTGCCTCTGTTGACTCAAAGGAATAAAGCATTGTGGGGTGAAGATGCGGATGAGTTTAGGCCAGAGAGGTGGCTAGAAAGCGAGACCAAAGTAAAGTGTAATGCAAATATGGGGATGTTTATGCCATTCAGTCATGGACCCAGAATTGTGCGTTCTCGCCAGAGATATCCGGATGCAAACTAACCTTATCACAGTGCATTGGGAAGAACTATGCGTACAATGAGATGACATTCTTCCTTGTACGCTTACTGCAGCGATTCGATAAATTTGAACTAGCACCAGACTGTCAACCTGAAGGCTCCTGTCCGCCTCTAGAATGGAGAAAAGAAGGAAGGAAAGGCCGGCAGAGATTTGAGAACATTTGGCCCGCTGCAGCGCTGACGTTGTTTGTAAAGGTTGGTTAGGATTCGCGGCTGAATGTCATCAAGTGCTGATGATTCTGTCTGCAGGGTGGCCTTTGGGTGAAATTTTATAAGGCTGAGAGGCACATTCATTGATATCATTTTGTATTACATTTATCACATGGATCATTAATTCCGGACCCTGGATAGCCAGGTGTGATGTCATTCCAACAGCAAAGGCACATGACCACGATAAGAATTCTTATTTCATTGTTCTTATTCGCCGCCATGGATCTGCAGGACATACCTCCAATTCCCTTTGGCACAAATGAAGAGGCCTGGCGTGAATCTTACCAACGTATAATGCGGGTATGCCAATCATTCCCCAATGCCGACGCAGCCAAGTTACGCGATGTCTTCCTCAAAATACGCAACGGCGAGGTCGACTTTGATCAGGTACCGCTTCCCACAGGCAATGGGAGAATATTATCCGTTCCTCTGCAAAAACTCGACAAATGTCGAGTCTGTGCTGTCACTACTAACCTACGATTGTGCAATTCTTGTGCTTCCGTACGTCCGATCATGGACATCTTTCACGTCTAATTGTTGACCAAGTCAGGTCATTTACTGCTCAAGAGAATGTCAAAAATTCGATTGGAAGGTGCACAAACGTTTATGTTGTAAGCAGCTCAGCTCAGGGAAGAACACGCATATTCAGGGTTATGGTTATGGTCACCAGCACAGACACAGCAAATCAATCTCAAGACGTTCTATCCCTTCATCGCATACATGTTCGATTCTGTAAGGCGATTAGCGCCTACACAAGAACGGAACAATGCTAGACACTCGGATCCCTTCATCGAAGGCATGTTTGAGAAACTCGGCCGCCGTATCAACCCCAATCCGAGCGCCAGCCTGCATCCTGCGCTCAGACATAAAATTCTACGAGCTCCAATACCTGGATCTCGCAGAGCTACGCCCACGGAGAACAATCTTCATCACACTATCGTCCTTGGCGAAGAATACGATCTCCAAATCTCAGATCTACCCAGCATGGAGAAATTACCATCGTGGTGGAAAGGACACGAACCATTGGAAGGTTTACAGATGTTCCTGCATGTGATTCGAGAAAACTCCATCTTTGAAATCACTGTCGCCATCTCTCTTCTAATATTGTCAGAAATCTACTCAACCCACATGGCCAAGTCGTCAGGTAACTCAGAGGGCCCATGTTGGGAATCCCGCGGGTGTTTCCGATTGGAATACGGACACAGTCCTGTCAGCGATTTCGGCATTTGTCGAGGCCGGATCCAAGGCAAGGCGAATCGTGTCCAGACCTGGACCTATTATAATCCAAAATCTTCTTCACAAACAACTATAATGGATCCTAACAAACATTATTGGTTGTATTTCCGTACGATCAAGGGCGAAGAGCTCGTCCTGGATTGTTGTTCCATTCCGTACGGGATGGAAGGCTGTGTGGATGCATCACCTTGCCTCAAGAAGCTTCCGTCAGGATTTAGGGACTGGGGCAGTACTCGTACGCCTGCCTACTTTTATGCCTCCCAGAGACCAGAGGAACTCCCTAATTCGCACGCACTGATAGAAGAAAAGCGATTCTCAGTTATGCAGAATTCGACCTTGTATGCAGCGCTCGGCTGGGATCTTTTTGGGGGGCGAAACGTAGAACAACATGAAATTGTCCGGAATTTCATGAATGAAGTTCAGGGAACGCCACCGACATTTGCACAAGAGGAGAGAGTCAGAGATTATCGAACATTCGGCGCTTTGATGCTTGGACAGATTTTGGTGGGTAAGAATTGGAAGGAGTGGGAGAAGCCAGTGACGCACAGCAGGGACGAAAGTCTAGATGTGAGGAATCCGAAGCGTGACGTGTTTCATAAAGGATCCAAGTTGGATAAGGAGTGCGATGGAAAATTAAATGGGTTTATGGGGCTTTATTGTGATGCAATGGGCATATCTAATTTTTGATACCCCTCTGTTTTGTTGACTGTAACTGGTAACTGTCTGTATCATCTTGTTGACTTTATACCGTTTGGATCGTCCACATAATCGATTCTCTTGATAGCACAAGCAAGTGAAATACAATTGGGTAGATTCAGGCCGTGCTGTCTACAGTGAGCATGGATGCTCGTTCAGGAAAGATATTATTTAAGAGGCCAGATTTGTCTGAGTTTCGTTCCCCTACTTGAATTTTCATCAGCACTGGGAGAGGTGTATCGCCTTGAGAGTGTTTGCTTTTCAATACTTGCTCCCTTGACATCTATTGCTGACTAAGCAATGACGCTACAAATTTCGACAAACCTGAATTTGTAAACTGCTGGCCACAATGTTCCTGGGTCGTTTTCTGGTCCAAACCCAGAGACTACGCCCTCCTTCTTGCTTTTTTCTTTCTATCCTGTCCCTCACTGGAAGACGTGCTGCCTCAACTGCTGCTGCCCTGAAACCCGTCGATGAAGTCCCGGCTGACCCAGAGAAACTTGCATACCAGCTTTCCGACAGAGATCATGATCGACTTCAGTTTCAGAGAAATATCGGTATCTCAGCGCATATTGACTCTGGCAAAACCACATTGACAGAGCGTGTTCTATATTACACTGGTCGGATTAAGGACATTCACGAGGTACGTGACCTCTTATCACCCAAAAAACAACTTTGCAGGATACATAGCCTTATATCTTTTAATTTTCTTTTATTGTTTCCTGAAATTCTATATCTCACCTTGTCTCTGTCGTTCATCAGGTGCGAGGCAAAGATGCGGTAGGCGCCAAGATGGATAGCATGGATTTGGAAAGAGAGAAAGGCATCACGATTCAGAGTGCTGCCACATTCTGTGACTGGGAAGCCACGGATGCTCTATCTGGTACCAGAAATAATTATGCCATTAACATCATTGACACTCCCGGTATGAAGATTTTCTCAACAATTACTCGCTCTCTTTCTGATTGCACTTTATTCAGGACACGTCGACTTTACAATTGAAGTGGAAAGGGCCTTGAGAGTTTTAGATGGCGCTGTACTGGTGCTGTGTGCGGTTGCTGGAGTGCAGGTCTGTCCGTTTGCTGTCCGGTTCTTCTATCATCGTGGACGCCACTTTTCAGAGCCAAACAACGACGGTTGATCGCCAAATGCGCCGATATCATGTTCCTCGGATTTCTTTTGTCAACAAGATGGACAGGTAAGTCTTTCAATATACATATGTTACAAGCCAATAATTTTTGATGAATAAGGGCTGGCGCTAATCCCTGGCGAATTGTAAATCAAATCCGTACCAAACTTCGCATGCCGGCGGCTGCTGTGCAGGTTCCTATCGGCACCGAGGACGAATTTAAAGGTGTTGTTGACCTCGTACATTGGCGATCTATCTACAATCAGGGTTACAAGGGGTGCGTCGATCATAGAAGGCGGAATATCATTTTTGCTCATAACCTGGTTTAGTAATGAGGTCATTGTTTCAGAGGAAATTCCCACATCTGTGCTGGATTTGGCCAAAGAAAAGCGTCAGGAGCTTTTTGAGCAATTGGCCGAGGTGGATGACGAAATTTGCGAGATTCTCCTCAATGACGAGCTTCCGACTAATGATCAGATTGCTGCAGCAATCCGGCGCTCTACTATTGGTCTCAAGTTCTCTCCTGTTTTCCTTGGATCTGCGATCAAGAATACTGCCGTTCAACCTCTTTTGGATGGTGTTTGTTCTTATCTACCAAATCCCTCTGAGACTCAAGTACTTGCCCATGATGTGAAGGCACCCGTAGGGTCACCGCAAGTTGAACTTGTTCCAGCTGCTGAGGCGCCGCTTGTTGGACTGGCTTTCAAACTTGAGGAAGGCCGATTTGGTCAACTGACGTACATACGCGTGTACCAAGGGACCCTGAAGAAAGCGATGCAGATCTACAACGCTCGCACGGGAAAGAAGGTTAAAGTTCCTCGTTTAGTTCGCATGCACAGTAACGAGATGGAGGTACGGTTGCTCAAGGTTGTTCTGGTCAGTCACTGATGATATTCTAGGACATTGAATCGATCGGACCTGGTGAAATTTGTGCTATTTTTGGTGTTGAATGTTCTTCTGGAGATACATTTACTGATGGCTCGTCGAGTTTCTCTATGGTACGCCATCTTTTCATCTACGGCAATGACTCATTCTTGCTGCTCAGTCATCTATGTTTGTTCCTGAGCCTGTTATCTCGCTCGCCATCAAACCTAAAGGACAGGAAACGCCCAACTTTTCGCGTGCATTGAACCGTTTCCAAAAGGAAGACCCCACGTTCAGAGTTCATATCGATCAAGAAAGCAAAGAGGTAAGATCTCTCGCTGGAGTCTGCTCCCATTCGACTTCTGATTTTTCACTTACGCAGACTATCATTTCCGGAATGGGCGAGCTGCACCTCGAAATTTATGTAGAGCGCATGAAGCGGGAATACAATACTGAGTGTACGACTGGAAAACCCCGAGTTGCCTACCGTGAGACCATCACACAACGTGCCAATTTCAGCTATACGCACAAAAAGCAGACTGGTGGTGCTGGACAATATGCCAAAGTTGTTGGCTACATTGAGCCCATGGATCTAGATCCAGAAACTGGAAAGGACATGGGTTTTGAGAGTGTCGTCATGGGTGGCAATATTCCTTCAAATTTTATTCCGGCTGTCGAGCGGGTGAGTATGCTTGGCAGTTTTCTAGTTTTAAGACGCTTACAGCACTTTTTTCTGTGCCTCGTGGCAGGGATTCTATGAGGCCTTGGAGAAGGGAACGCTATCCGGTAATCAGATTTCGGGCTGTCGCATGGTTCTACAAGATGGGGCCTTCCACGCTGTTGATTCGTCTGAATTGGCATTCAGACTTGCTGCAATCGGTGCTTACAGAGAAGCATTTAAGAAAGCTGGTGGTGTTATCCTTGAACCTATCATGACCGTTGAAGCCGTGGCGCCCTCTGAGTTCCAAAGCGAGTGACCCTCTGATCAATTTTCTATGTTTCAGACTGACATTCCATCATCAACAGGTCAAGTTATTGGTGGATTGAACACGAGACGAGGCACGATTATGGATAGTGATGTTCGCGATGAGGAGTTCACGTGTGTTGCCGAGGTACCCCTGAATGATATGTTTGGATACTCCAATCAACTCCGTGGCTCGACACAAGGCAAAGGTGAGAGGATCCCTACCTTTTTAGCGGCTTCGGTAATTCATACCCGTTGCTTCTCTTCCAGGTGAATTCAGCATGGAATACAAGGTACCTCCTATTTGTCTTATAGTATTTTGGAGACTAATCCATATCTGTCTGGCAGGCACATGTTGCTGTGACGCCAAATGTGCAGAAGGAGCTCGAAGAGGCATATCGCAAGACCCTACCTGCAGTCAAAAAGTAGACTATACCTCAGCCATGCAGTTATATTATTCCATAATACTGATAGATTAATGGACCGTTGCATCTGAGTTCCGATAAAGGTTGAAGTTAAGCAATCCCTGGGCCTCCAAAGACTGGACATCTGTTTTTCATATAATAAATGGCCAGTGGAGCATATTTGATACGCATCATTGTGATCCTCACACTTAGAGGGTTTTACCTAACCTCAGCAAAAGTGATGTCACACCGCGAACAATGTTTGAGGTACCATGCTCATTGCCCGATCCCTTTCTGCCGTCCTCACTGAGACTTATTACACGGTTGCCTCATTCACTTCCAACTACGTGGATCGTCGAGGTAGGAGACACAAGAGACACTAACGTACTATTGTCATACTCTCAGATGAACCTGCGTATTTAATCCAAGAAGCACGTTACTGGGCATTGTCCATTATTGACATTGAAAGCAAATGGGCGTGTTTGGTAGGGACAGTGGTCATGCGGCACAATCACCAGCATAAAACATACAACGCAAATAACTCCCACATAAATCTGGAAACAAATAAACCACCAACCACCAACCAGCTAAGCAGGTGTGTTCTCACATGGTGTTCTTTCGAAGTCCACTAAACACACTCTTCTTGTCACCACTATTCCCACTGGTCTTTGCACTAAGACGATCTGCCATCACAGGCCCTGCAGAAGCATTTGCGAAAGTTGCCTGTGTCGAGGAGCTGGAGGGATTTGCATCCGGACGACGGTTGAATGATGTAGCATTCATCGTCTTCATCATACTCCTATATTCAATAAACAGACAGATGTCAATTCCGAGATACAAAAGCAGCAGGTTGATATCGACTAGGACTCTAACGTACCTCTGCGTGGCATCAATATAATCTTGTCTATCAAAACGCTTTGATGTCTTAATAGATACGCCCTTGCCTGAAACTTCATATCCCTTGTCCTTCATCCTAGACAAAAGAAAAGAAAAAAGAGATACATCAACGTCGAAGAAACATCATAAAATAGCCACTTCGCAAGAGACGAAAAATCCAAAAACGATGAAACGCACTTTTGTTTGGTTGTTTGGAAGGATTCCGTAGCTTGTTTGAGGACGGTCACAATTACCCAGACTATTCCACCCAGAATACCAATCGTCTGGATATATCACATTGTCAATCCAACGAAACAAGCCGTGCTCCCTCGGTAACGCAGAAAACTAACCATGAATAAAGAAAAAATATCGACCCTGGACATAGATCGTCAGTAACAACGTATTAAGAAGCACGCTTTAAGATGACCCAGAAGACTCACCAGTGAGCCATGTTAGTTCAACTTTCTCAGAATTTGCAGGTTCTTAGAGCAGTGATGTCTGAGCTAGAAACAGTCAAATGGAGAACTTTTGGAGCCCGTGGGACGTGGCACTACATACAAGGAACTTCCGATCTGCCATCCCGATTAGGCACGCCCCATCAACAGATTGTCAGACATTTATTATTGAAAAAGTATCATAGGCGATTACATCCTACTCTACAGGCCCATTCGTCGTGGCAGCTTTGGCGAGCGCTTCGCGACTCTTGGCTCGTTTCCGACCTTCCTTCAAAAGTATCCGGATGTTGTTCATGACTTTAGGATGAAGATATTGACTGCATGCAACAATCCCGTGATTTTTGCCTAATGTTCTTCCCAGACCAAAATCCAAGGCACTTCCCCTCGAATCTGTTACAATGCCACCAGCTTCCTCGACCAAAAGAGTGCCAGGGGCGTGATCCTGTCGCAATCGATAACTTATATCAAAATCAACCGACCAAAGAAAAAACTAACCCATATTTTTTCTTCATAGTCTGGGCGTGCAGGCATCCGCAAATATAGATGACCTCGTCCCATTGCAAGCGCACAATATTTGGCCTGACTGTCCATTCTACACGGTTCTTCTTCCACTCCCAAGAGCTCTGACACACGAGAGTTGAAAGAATGCGATGAATGGCCAGACTCTACCGATTCCAGGACAACCACATCTGCAGAATGCACGGTGGGCATGGCGATGATAGTTGGGTCGTGACCTTCCATTGAAAGCTATGATAAAAGTCAGAGCAACCACATGACCAAGGCGTAAATAATACCCACTCGTTCAGAACCTTGATCCTTCACTGCAATGAAGATATAGCCCCTTGAGCCACTGTTTCGATGTGGTAAATTCGGGCAACCAATGACACCAACAATGGGTTTTCCATCTACAAGGAACGACAGACAGACTGCATACTGCTCTCCCCGAAGGAAGCCCTTTGTCCCATCAATCGGATCGATAGTCCACATTCCTATCAGGGACTTTAAGTCAGAAGAACAAGTGCAAATGGAACACGCACTTCCAGTATTTCCACCTTCGTAGTTACCTCTGTCTATCGCATCCCGCACTTCACGAGGTGAAATATCATAACCCATGCCAATCCCCCATTCTTCTTTCTCGTAAGACAGCCGTTCATCAGTCAAACCCTCGTTCACCAAGGTAGTGATATGATGTAATAGATCCTTGCTCTCTGATTTCCGCAATTCTGTAGCATCTTCCTCTCCGACGATAGGATCATTAGGAAACACCGTATGCAATAATGAAGCTATCACAGCTTGTGCGGCGTAATCACCCACTTAAACAAACATTCATAATCAGCGAGGATACCGAGCAGAATTATAGCGCACCAGTGACAGGAGACTGATCATTCTTGGTCATGTAATCTGTATTGACCAAGGTCTCAAACACTTTCTTCGTAACGATACACGCTCGACGAACAGCAGAGATTGCCACCGTCCGTTCATAATTCCAAGGGAGAAAAGGTTGATCAGAGGACTGCATGATTCTTGTTGTATGGTATATATGAAATAAACGGGTTCGAGGAAATGTTGTCACACAACGAGGAAGGAGAAAGAGGAGAGATACATCTCGTCTGAGCATTCAAAAATCTTTTGTTGCCTTAGATTGATTTACAATCGGAATAGCGTGTGAATCATTAGTCACATGTCGTTAAAAATGGAAAGCGGAGGCGAAAGTCATTGAAACCGTTGTAGAATCTGAACCTATGGCCAACCGTAACATCTTATCTGCTCTTCCTCCATGGTGCAGCAGATGGTTTGGTCATCGCCCAGGATCGCTCCCTAATTGCCCTAATTATGTCATCTGGATATGGTCTTTCATCGGCGCCTTTTGTGGCATTTCAGTACTTCAAGCCGTTTTCAAGCAAGCACATTATTTTATTCAACGAAGAGTACCCACCATTATAGCGAGTTATGTATGTCATTCTCTGAACGCATTGATCCAAATTATTTTTGTTCAAGCGACAGAGATCAGGGTGCTTCTGCTGTTCTGATTTATGGTGCAATTGAAGTTCCATTAGCACAACCTAGAGCACTCTTCGGAGGTCATTTCCTAGGTGCACTAATTGATGTTATTATCACCAAACTCTTCCAACTCCTTCCTACTGAAGAACGATTCAATCAATTATCATGGCTTGCTGCTTCTCTCTCATGTGCAGTAGCAGTTGTTGTGATGCAAATAACTCGGACTACTCATCCACCAGCTGGTGAGAAATTTCCCTACAATTCTAGCTAAGAATCATTCTCAAAAATAAAATAAAAGGCGCTACAGCTCTTCTTCCTGCTACTAACCAAGAAATCCGAGACATGGGATGGTACTACCTCCCTGTTGTTCTCCTCTCTTCTACTCTGGTTTTTGCTGTTGCTCTCGTCAACAATAACATTCAACGTAGATATCCTATCTTCTGGTTGACACCAGACACCAAAGAATCGAAGAAGACAGAATGTATTCCCGTTGTTGAACTATAAATTCATCGTTATCATCCATACGTTTGTCTCGCCCATTGAGCGGCCTTAACAAGATTCCTAAGCGAAGCTTCCGTTTCTTTCCACCCACGCGTTTTCAATCCACAGTCCTGTAAAAAAAAAGTCAACGTCGGCTTGATTTTTTCTCGATTGCATTCTCCCACTGACCGGGTTGACAAAAATCAAATCTTCACCACTACGACTACCATTTTCTTTCACCACATCAACCATCACTTTCAATTTATCTCTCATCTCCTCTTCACTAGGCACTCTGGTTGAATGGACGTCATAAACCCCAAACCCAACAGAGCACCATCCACCACCACTATCACCGCCATCCAAAGCAGAAAAAAACATTTGAACAAGTTTTCGTAACTCTTCATTCCTAGACGCTTCAATGGAAATTACATCGGCGTCCAATCGCCGAATAGCCCGAATAACAACTTGATCGTCTAATTTTGAGTAACAAAAATGGGTATGAATCTGCGTTTCATCTGAGACACCGCTTGTGGTGAGTTTGAACGCATCGGTAGACCAACTTAGATATTGATCCCAATCTTCACTTCGTAAAGGAAGCTGATCAAAAAATTTATTGCACTAATAAGACAAAAAAAAGTTCCACTACTCACACCTTCACGAAGAGCAGGCTCATCGACTTGAACAGCTTTCATTCCTCCCAGTTCTTCCAAATCCATCACTTCATCTCTCAATGCCAAAGCAATCTGTTGGCATTGAATTTCACGAGATAGATCCTCACGCGGAAAAGACCAATTCAAGATTGTGACAGGTCCAGTTAACATCCCCTTCATTGGTTTCTTGGTCAAACTTTGTGCAAAACGACTCCATTTGATCGTCATTGGTTCTGAACGGCGAACATCGGAAACGATAATTGGAGGTCGCACGCATCTATATAAATGGAGGAAATTGATTTTATTTTTCGGAGAACAACTGCACTCAACTCACTTACTCACCGTGAACCATAGCTCTGAACCCAAGCATTCTCCAAAAGTACAAATCCATCAAGCAACTCAGCAAAATATTGAACCATATCATTTCTCTCAGGTTCTCCGTGAACCAAAAGATCCAAGCCAACATTCTCCTGAAATCGTACCACAGTCTCGATCTCCCTTTGTATAAAAGCTTCGTACTCTTGTTTGGTTATATTACCTTTTCCAACACGACCACGCGCTTTTCGAATTTCGTTCGTTTGCTATGAAAGAGTTAGAATTTACATATATATACAAATGGATGACGAACAGGATAAGAACCAAGTGTCGTTGTAGGAAACTTAGGCAGACCAAGATTCACTTTTTGAACCTCTTTACGATGGGAAAATCGACTTTTTCGATTCATCATTTCTGGTACAATCTCTCGAACCCTTTGTCCAACTTGATAATTCTCATTCCTCTTTTCAAATTCCCTTCTCATAGCAACTGCTTTTCTATTCGCCTCCATAGCCTCTACAACACCATCATCTTGTAACCCAGAAAGAACCCAGCCCACGATAGCCACCTCTCTCACTTTCTCAACGGCAAATGAAAACCAGTCTCTCTCCTGCTTGGTCAACTTCGTTTCCGAATCAAGAGTCACAGGTATATGCATAAGTGAAGAAGATGTAGAGACCATAACACGGTTTTCGCCTAAAATCGCGATAGCTTTCCAACCGAGTTTAACCACAGCTTCCAGATCCGTTTTCCAAACATTTCGGCCTGAAACGAGACCCAAAGAAAGAACGAGATCCGTATTCTTAACGGCATCGATGACTTGATCAAACTGATCAAGAGCACGATCAAGATCAATGTGAAGACCATAAATCGGTAGCTGAGCAATGAACCGGATGCTGGAACCCAAACGAGCAAAATACGTCGCAAGCATGATATTCAGAGACCCGAGTCCAAGTTGGTTATAAGTTTGACTAAACTCTTTTTCAAGTGCCATTGCTGAATCAAGAACAAGAATCGGTTCGTCGATCTGAACCGATTCAACACCCTCGACTTTCAATTCCCAAAGGAGTTGTTGATAAACAGGAAGAAGCTTGGGTAAAAGCGAGATGGGTGAAAAATCCGGTTGAGCACTCGACGATTTTTTTCCAAGGATCAGAAAAGAAATAGGGCCGATAATGACAGGACGCGTTGTAATGCCAGCAGACTTAGCTTCTTTGTACTCGTTGAGAGGTTTGTTGTAGTTCAATTTGAAGTCTGTTTCTTCTGAAAATTCGGGTACGATGTAATGATAATTCGAGTCAAACCTCCACATAAGTTCAAATTCTGTTCTTTTTTCTTTTTGGTAGATAAAAAACACACCATTTCTTCATCTCGCAAGCAGGTACATCAACACCGGGCGTCTGACGTCCGCGACCCATAGCAAAGTAAACATCTATATCGCTTAGACCCAGACCAAGATAACGCTTGGGGATGACATTGAAGGCCACAGAATGATCCAAAACATGATCATACAAAGAGAAATCACCGCTGCAAATCATCAGCAAAACCCTATGATCGAGCAGACAGACATACCTAGGGACTATATCAACACCCTGAGCTTTGATAGTGGACCAGCTGGTTTTCCTGAGATTGGCAGCAGCGTCACTGAGCTGTTGTGCGGTGATTTTATCTGCCCAGTAAGCTTCAACTGCTTTCTTGAGTTCACGGATACGACCTAGGGAGGAGACGATTGATGATCAGAAACGGGGGTGGGGAAGAGAGCGCACCGACACGAGGAAAGCCGAGGATGGAGGAGGCAACCATGGTGCGTAGTTGTTGCAGAAAGACACTGGGTAGCTTTTTGTAAAATTCTGAGGATGTATGAAATTCCAGTATTCCTAGGGGTATTGTCACACTGTCACACCGTGTTGCGGTGGCGCGTAACAAAATGTATTCTGAAGACACTACTGGTTGTATGTTGCACAATAGGTCCTGCAGTTTACTATTGTGTTCTTCAAGCATGCAATGCTCAGTATCAATGCCAAAAACTTCATTGCCGCTATTTACTACAAGACAAGCTGCTTCCAGATCCATCACATGGCCTTTGGTTGTTCATAGAGAAAATTAGCATGTTCATTCTACATTGGAGACAACATCTGTATATAGTATGCGACCTTGATCCATAATGGAAAGGATATTTATACATGGTATAACACTCTGGTTCATGTGTCTGAAAAGAAATATCCATGTACCAAGTTGTTGGGTCCTTGTAGTGCTGAGCCCTACCTGGATAATTTAGTTATCTAGAGATGTCCGTATAGTCTATTTCAAAGCAGTAGACAAGCAAAGATCATCATAAAGAGTTTGCCAACCCAAGACGAACGAACTGTTCCTGCTCCACTAGTTGCAACAGGCGCTTTAGGTGTCCCCGAACTCGTCGATTCTACCGATTGCGATCGCGATGCATCAGCCAGCTTATTCCCCGATGTCACAGTGCCATTGATATCTAGACCATACATCATCAAATCAATTTGAGGGAGACCCCTAGACTGTGACTCACATTGCTCAAACGTTGACATAGTGTGGTTTTTTTCGACATAGGGTTGTGATCTATTATAGGCTACACCAACAGGAACAATGTACTGCGACCATTTTTGTCATCACTCTTTTCTCGGGAAATCCCAGAAAACTCACCTGGAAAGCCTCCTGTAGGCGTTCATAATACTCCATCGCTTCTTGCATGGTAAAGTTATCAATTTCATGAGTCAATATAATGGCACCACGCTGATGTTCGTAATCATGAGCTTTCCAAAAACACTGAATCACAGATCGAACCACCTACAGAAGCGAACGTCCCATTCTTGGCTGTATCAATGAAGTTCTGATAATTGACATCAATTTCTGCTTTTGTCACATCCCCTGTCCCAAATGTCCAATCAAAAGAATCATATTTCCAAATTATAGTTTCGAGATTCAATGAAGCGGCGATGAAACGAACTCGATCATCGACATCGCCAAAAGGCGGCTGGAAATGTGAAATGTTAGACGGTCAAATTGCACATCAAATTACTTACCCTCCAACATGTCGGTGTTACACCTACTACGAGCTTGATAATCTTCATCTAAGGACATCAGATCAGCATAATTTTTTTTGAACGATAATGAACTTGCAGCTAGAAAAATTCATATTTTATGAGCCAAGGATGGGTAAGCGGAAGCTTTATACGTACTATAGTAAAGCTCTGCAAAAACTGAACTGCTTGATAGCGACGTCACTTGAGAAAGCGTGTTGATGACACAAAGTGGGTTCATTAACCGAAGTCACTCACTATAACCATGAGACCATGTATCTTGTCACCACGTCAGTACCACTGATCATTCAATTGACAGAAAAAAAGGGACTTACGAACACAGAGCTCATGTCCTAATAAAAATGTCTGTAAGTTCACGATCTAGTAGTGTTATAAGAACCTACCGTCGGCAAGACCTCTTTGAGCCTCTAGCGGCCAGTTATATACATTACTCCCAATATAATACATCGCTTCACAAGGGGAAATCAGTCCAGAAAAGAATAGAGGAGATAAAAAAAATACCTACTCGCTTTTTGATGTTTACTCGCAAGAAAATCATAAAAAGCATTATGAGAGCAATTTGGACCATCATCGAATCCATATCCCAACGTATTAGGCTAAGACAAGTCAATCATTTTCTCTCTCTCATCGATGTCAATCTCTTACCTCAGGAACATCAGTAATGTCAGGTAATAATCCTTTCAACTTCGGCGTGTCACAGTTTGAATAGGTCCACCAACAATCAGGATCATTTTCTGGATATTTGTGATTGGAAAATCCAGAACTTCCAGGAACGGGCTAAACACATACGCGTTGAGTAAAAAAAAAAAAAGAACAGATAGATCAATGAAAACATACTTTCGGGGGAATGTTTGGAACTTTGGACTCAATACTTTCCCAGAGCGACTGTGCCTCAGAATCACTCGATAAGATGGTCGCAGTTTTCCAAACTTCGGGTAATTCTGCTTGATGAGCAGCCAAATCCGGATAATAATACGGAGAACACTCAGATTGAGGATCTATATGTGGTTGTGTTTGTATTGTGATCGAGAAGTTTAGCTTCCGAATGAAATCTGAAACCTACCATTGATCGAAGCTTCACTAGCTTCAGTCGTCCTATCCAAAGCAAAACATCCATGACATCCAAAGGTCAAGAGAGCAGATATTAGGAACGACTTCATTATAATGATTAGAAAGAGAGTGAGAGAATGAGAGGTTAGTAAATAAGCAATAAGTAGGAAGAGAAAGAATGGAGGGGGATAGATGAGAGTAGGGAGGAAAGACGTTGCCTTAAGCCCGCTCCTTATACATCGTCGTAAAACGGGAATCTATCCCCGTTTCTGTTTGTGACAAAATCAAAAATATTCAAAACGGAAGCCCAAGATTTGTTGCATTCGTGGGAAATCATGAAAGAGCCGAAGAAGCGGTGTTTTCATTAAACATTAGCTCTTATGAAGTGATAGTGAGTCTTTCTATGGTATATCATACCATTTTAGAACTTCGTATTTTCCCGATCAGGACTATTATTATCAAAGGGCAGCACTTGTCCAAGGCGACCTCCTTTAACATAGGAGAAAACCTGTCTCAGTCAACAGCTTCATCAAGGTCGACCTTTGAAAGGAGGAAGCTCACATTCGGTGGGGTGCTAACAAAGGACATGTTATCTACTCGCCATGTGCCTTCCGAACCGGCACCTATGTAAACGGGAAACATACTCCGCACCTGCCGAACCAATGATATCATGCCGCAAAACGATCCGAGTTACGGGGTGATCTCATAACAGAAAAGGGTCCTCCCGTACCGAGATCTCTTTTTCCTGAAATGAAGTTGCTCTCTCCCACGGACAGACACAGGATTTTTACGTATCGCACTCCACAAAAAAACGGAGGTAAAACACCGAGCTTGATCAGGACCGGTAAGCTCTCTTCACCGGTTTATCACATTTAACTTGAAGTATTGACAAATCCCTTTTCGCTGGGGAGTAATAAATGAATAAATATACAGCGAACTGTCGTATACTTGGTACGGCCACAATAGCTTTTCGAAGTAAGGGGATGGTGTGCATCACCATGCCCTTCTAACCCAAGCGAATGAACAGATGTCAGTTCGGATATATCAGTTTGACCTCTCCTTCCCGAAAATACCGAGGAGGTGGTTTCAGGGCTCGTCCTTCAGAAATCAAGTATCATAGTTTATATTAACAGTCATCCGCATCTCTTCTCAATGATTTTCAAAGTATGCAGTTATATCAACTTTTCTAGCACCACTTCATTCAAAAATCACCTTTGGAATACTTTTAAAATATACGAATTTAAGCTGAGACTCGGCTGTCCATGCGGCATAGGACAGGGATCTTTTTAGAGGTAGATGGTCTACTAAAAAAAGCTGCTCTTAGGCAGTCGGCAGTGGAATGAAAGCGGCGAAGCGTCAGCGCCGCTGAAATTACACTGGCCTTCTGGACCAAAAGACTTTCCGTACCGAATGGAAGGATGATGTGGGCGCTGAACGTGCATGTCCTGTACGACAGGACGTAAATGACACCCTGTATCAAACACGCAAAATTTAATGTGCTTCGCACATCATGTGATCACAAAGCCGACGAAGAAGCATAATAGGCGCCACTTGCACATGAACTAATTATTACTAATTATTCTTTGATTAGAAAGACCCAGCCGTAGTCTCTGACTTCACTTCCTCTCTTTTTGCCACTCTCACCACCCGAAAGAGGGGTTTCCCCCTCAACGTTTGGATAAAAATATTCTACTTCATATGCCCAATGGACTGTACCCACCACCCAGTTCAGGAGTATTTTCCTGATCTCTCCCTCTGAAACGCCACTAGTCAAGTAGGATATGTCTTCTGAACACGAGGGGCCTCGTTGTAAGGTTGAGCTATTAAATGAAGGAAGAAGAGAAATGATCGAGCTTAGACTCGACTTGAAACCCGATGCCATGGTAGCAGATTCTGGGTTTGTGGACAGAGCTTTTGTCGTTGAGCTCAAAATATCGAGTTCAGTCTTCAATTCCGCCATTCGTTGTCGTATAATCTCCCCTGAGGAATTGATCGCACCTTGTAATGTCATTTCTGGATCTGATGCCATCAGGAACGAGACGAGGTTCAAATGACTGGTAGAATGTAGCGTCTGGGGATCGGCAGTTTTCCTAGAGTACCATGCTTGATGGATATTATATCCAAATAAATCCTAGTTCATTGTCTAGGAGTGAGCGGAGAGAGGGAGGCATCAAGAATGACTCACCGTTATGCATGCATTCATCTCAAGCACAAGATCCAATGTACGACTGAGCTGAGACCGTTCCGCTCTCGGAGAAAAAAAGTATTGATCGAATAACAACTTGTGTCCACTAATTTTGGTTCGCCACTTCACGTATTCGTGAATTGAAGAGGACGGAGTTCTTGAAGTGCTGTTTCCTGGTCTTGGCGGGACATGAGCAAGGGCATCCAAAAATTCAATTATAATGGCTGGATCCGAAGAATATTTATCCCCGCATATACTTTTTTCGCATCTAAATCATCCGCTCAATACCCAATGCAGCCTGAGGGTAATTAATGCATACTCCTCCCATATCTTCCCATCCCCACCCATTGCCTTGGGTAAAAAAGCAATACAATCAGCTACTCGACCCGGTCGAAGCAATTCTTCAACTACAAGTGCACAAACCAGTATCCATTCCGTTGCCTCCTGAAGCACCGTTTCTGCCAATTTCTCCGATCGATTGGAGGAGGAAAAGGGAACCAGAATGCTAGTGAGAAGTGTTGGGTTGTATTCCTGCGTGAAGTCGACTACTTGTCTTTCCAAATGCGACTTTTTATTCGATTTGGAGGTTGTAGGTGTTAGTGAGCTGGTAAGCCTTGAGGCCATGTTGGAGTTGGATCGGTATAAGGAATTAATATGAAAATCCCCATCATCATCATCGCCTACGATTGAGGTAAGAAGTCCAAGAAGGTCAGGTATCTGGTAGCTCGTCATAGAGGGAAACAGAGAGTTTGGTAAAAGCCATCATGGAAGAACGAGGCCTTAATGGATGCTGGCCTAATTTTGATTCTCATTGGAACGTGATTTCCTGGATTCAACAATACAAAAGTATGAATCCACTTTCCACTATGACCTAGAAACCAAGTACGTTGGGAGGTACGAAGTAGAGGCAAATTTCGGCACTTGAGACAGGTTGTCATCTGAACATTCATCAATAGTGAAGTATTTGATATTAACAAATTGTTCTAGTCAATACATTGAGCATTCTCAGGTACATCCGAACACTAAATACTCAATGTCAGCCTCGCTGTTTGGAAGGTCAGAGAAGTGGCCTTCCTCCCGACTATGGCTGGTTCTTTCGAAAAAATATTGTGATTTGTCTACCGATCCGATAGCTCAAGGGTTGGAGATTGGTTTATCAATGGCGGCATAATGTGTCCATTTTTCCCTCGAACAATCATAGAGTATTCTGAGTTGGTCAAATAGATTATGTTCATTTCCAGACTGAACAAAACGTCGGCCAACGTGGTTCCGTCAATGCCTTCCTTGCATTACGGCTCTGTTGGTCAGCCATGTAATGTAACGTGACAGCAGAACAGAGTCACAGACACACAACGATCGTCACGTCGCGTTCAGAACACAAGGTCTGCTTTCAGACATCCTTGTGCTGGATCCTCAAAGTTAATAATACTGAACACTCTTAGAGGGCGCACAAATCATGTCTGAATATCTCACCAGGTCCTATGCAGATGTGTATTCTATATGCCAATCCGCGACCCTCAGAACATTGCTCCATCCAGAAGATGGTTTCGCTCCTCGGTTAAAGCAGTTATGCAGCCACCAGTAATGTGTATATCTGATTTCTTGAACGACTCTCATTATTTCATGTAGATTGAAGGAATACGAACAAAAGGGGGTTGACATGATGAGCAGAGAAATGGCGTTGTTGAGAATGGAGGAAAACACTTGGGCACTCTTGCAGGAGATCATGTCGTGTGTTACACTCTACTTTTCATTTAAAAACGGGTTGACAGGTCTCCTAGTGCTCGTAAAATCGTGAGACGGTCGGCAAAAGCTACCATGCGAGACCTCCTTACTCAGAACCCATACACTCCACCTGTTAATCTCGTACGGACTCTCACAACTTCTTTCCCCTTATTTGAAGAACTTCTAATTATACGTGACTGGCTACAAGACATAGCGCCTTGCCCACCCCCAATGGAAGCCACTACCGGCTACTGGAAATTCACGAAACACAGTGTATTGCAGTCTCTAAGAATGGGCAATGATCGGGATGGCCTGATTCGACAGATGGATCCTGATGCCGTAAACAGGGGAGATCAGAAGATGTTGGCCTCGGAGGATGCAGTTTGTTGTCTTCCTTGTTTGACTGACATTCATGAGTCTGATGTGTTCCCTAGATTTATGAGATTTATCTGGTTTATAACTTGCATGGCCTCATACGTGCTGGCAAGTTGTGTGAAGCTATTGAAGCGTGTCGGAAGGCATATCAGCCGTGGCGCGCTGCCTGCATTCGAGGCTCTCTATTCTTCGAGTGGAAAGCACTTTGTATGTGAACTATGATATTGCTATGTAAAAATATGACATCTGACATCGTCTTAGCTACTGAACTTTGCAACAAAGAAGGGAAAGGAGAAGGAAAAGAAGAGTCACCGGTATGGCAGGGAAACTGCTACCGTACACTCTGGAAAAAGACTTGTGCAAAAGCTGCTCTCAACGTATGTTCACCTTGACGTTATCGAATTTCTCGCCCTCATCAGTTTTCAGTCAAGCCTACCTGAACCTGAGCGTTTCTTCTACGCTGCTCTCGCACCTTCTCCTCATAGCTTGCCCACCCTCATATCTGCATGTGAAACATGGGAAGACTACATGTGGACGCATGTCAGCGTCATGTGCGAAGAAAAAGCAGAAAGGGAGCTTTCGAAGCTTGGAGGAAGCTTCTGGGAGGGTGGAGTTGAGGCTATGGAGAAGGGTGTGAAGGAAATGTCCCCTATTGATGAAGGACATGACCAACAAAGTTGGGTCAATGAGGTTACGGAGAGGTTGGAGAGTCTGGGTAAAATTACTCCATCCAAAGGGTAATTAATTAATCTCTTTCAACTACCAACCCAATTGCTGATCCGCATCCAGGCCCTCTGCTGATGACCCCTTCCATGATTCTCAACTCCATATTATTCTCAATCGAATACCGCAACTGCTGGAGAATTTTGCTCGTGAGTTGAATGATGGCAAGCTCAAGCGCGGCACTCCAGAGTAAGTCTATTTTCTGAAGTTCTTACAAAATATTTCATCGCATTTTCAGGCATGCGCCAATGTGCCGATTCTTTGCCCACCTGTGTCTTTATCTACGAATGATAGACATCGCTATCCCTGCAGCTGCAACCCAAGTCATTTTGGAGTTATACCTCAAGGTTTTGGAGGTGTGTGTCTCCACTCCCTGAAAATATAATATTGATCCCGTTGTTTCTAGGGTACTAGTGAACAAGACTTAGTCGCGACATATGTTGGAGCTCTTGGTAAAAACGCTGTGGGACGCTATGCCGAGTTCCTTGCATCGCTGGGGCTCGATGCAGATATTGTCGAGCGTCGTCTTTCGTTAACCCGGGCGAAGGATCATAATTTGGATATGAAGCACGTTGCTTGTGCTACGGCTGAGAAATCAGTCAACAACGCTTTGAGGGTGAGGGTGAAGTGTTTTGTCTGCTTGTTTACCCTGATTATTGTACTTTGATTAAAGGCACTTCCGGAACTCGTAGGCACACTTCCCTCATTGACTGTGTCACAACCCGCAGAATCAGGAGCGGAGTTGTACCTTCTTCGATCGATAGAATGGACGACGTTCTTGAGCACTACGTATCCTATGGCTTTGCAACAAGCGAACATGATTCTGCGGTACTTTCTGGGTATGTTCGAGGACCTATCTAGTTTCTCTTGAAGTGACGCATCCTGGCTCGTGCAGGCTCGGCAAGGATCCAACTCGCAAAACGACTCCTGGAAATGGTCCCGCCAGACTTGGCCGTTATCAGTGAACCAGAAGATTTTGCCACGGAATACTTGCACTTTCGACAATTCTTCCTCGTATGGGAAACACTCGAGAAGATCTATGAGTCTCAGTCAACGTGGGGACGTGGGTTGACTGTGGATGAAAAACCCACTTGGGTTGCAGAGTATCGGGTGAGTAAATAACCTGAAGCCGAATTTACTATACTAATGTAGAGCAAGGAACTGATTAATCAAGCATACGACCAGGTTACGAAATTGCTGATGTCGGATTGGTTGACGGTTGATGATGATAGTGAAGGTCAGTATTTCAGTTGCACTTTGAGTTCATGGTCGTGGCTGACTGAGATCGTAGGAGGAAAGCGATGTCGTGAGTTAGTCCGGATTCGGCAGATCTATATTCCGAATTTGGTCCTCCAATTACATTCGCTCCTCATGTCCTCGCGAAAGTTAATGCCTCAGTACGTCCTTTACACTTGACCATTGGCTTCATTCAAATAATTTATTTCGAAAGTAATTTGAAGCGTGTATTCAAGCTTGTGAATATTGCTGCGGATTCGCGATACAAGGTTTACGAAGATTTTATCAATGAAGGTGGAATCAAATTCAGTGGTTATTTGGCTAGTGTTCGTCAAGCGATGTTGGTGGGATTGGAAGGAGGAGGTTCCGTTCCGTTGGAGTTTCTCATACAGTGAGATGAAGTATATGGCTGATTTCCTATTATGATAATGTATAAGTGCTGTGTCCTAACAGTGAGTCTTGAAGGAAAGATGTGGTCGCCATGAGCAAAGATGCCTGTCCCGAAAACAATAAACCAATGACGTCAACACACTTGAGCAAGTATTGTCAGTGCCTTCCAGAATCCATTTTGTTAGTGTATGCTGAAGATCTAGCTCCGATCTTGTAATTCCAAGAATAGAGGCTTTCTCTCTTTATGGAAACAATGAGCATATTATGGTTTCAATTGCCGAGGAAACGTGGAGACAACCTAGATTCTCGTCCTCCCTATAGTCGGGTTGGAATACCAAACTAATTTGTCCCATATGAATTGATTATTACCTCAAGATATGAATTTTTACATTGATATACTACGTGGCCCACCTACTACAAGTCCCTTCACTAGTTTGAGTGCTGCAAGTAAAAGTATCGAGACTGAATTATCATTGTAAATGGGTGCGCGTGACAGGAGGGTGATGGGAGTCACCTAACGCTTCTCTCAAGTCAAATTTTGACAGGACGGTCCTCGAGTAACCGTCAGCAACAATCCAAGGGCAAGAACAGCCACATATATTCGTTGCAAAGGAGAGAGCATAAATCACATTCTTAGCTGGCGGCAATAACTTCACTGTGATCGATGACTAAGTGTCTCAGTGTGGCTTGCGGGTTTCCGGCTGTACGCACCCAGACAATCGGTCTATTTGTACTCTGGCCCTGGAGTTTTCAAAACGATAGTTCTGGGACCTTCTAGTCGAGTTTTCGTCTACGGTGGAATGTCAAGGGCACTCAGAGGTCGACACCTTTGATATGGACAAAATATGGCTATGGCTCGCAAGTCGTTTGGGTTGTTCGCTAATCTTTCTATCAAGTGCCAAGCAGTGAGTCAAGATATCAAGCAGCCGACCAGAGTCAGAACGATCGCCTTGAATAATGATGATTATTCCAGAACCAGTGCACTCGATCGGTGGACTAGTAAGGAAATCGAAATTTCCACCAGGTCTCGATTTCACCTCGGCTTTAAATTTCAGGCCAAAAAATCATCCCGCCTCACATCTTGTCTTGTCGATGGATACATCTCGAGGGCATGAAGCATGGTCTGGAGGCAGCCACACAAAGGAGAGTCCATCATCGTCTGTAGGTTTGCAGACACACTCTGCAAGGACACCAAGGAAGATTCAGTGGTTAGATGAGAATGCAAACAAAGGAGATGACGGGAACCATAGTCTGCCGCCAACTCATCTGTTAGATGAGGAGGGTTTAGATGTATGCATATTCAGTTGATGATGTCTGTCTGATCACCCTAATGTTTTATTAGCCTGACGCATTCAAGCATCTCACAGAGGCGCTAGAACAACATCGCAGCTCTAGGGAGAAAACATGGTCAAAAGTACATTATTACACCCCCCGCACTCCTCGCTCTCCAGTCAGTGATTCTTCTAGACAAACAAGCGATGAGGACGACCAAGATGAATTTTTCTCGGAACCGACAAAAAATCCCTCGACGTCTCGAAATCCTTGGCAGCAGGTAGCTGAACATTCCTATCCGCCTGGATGCTTCGATAGGGCTTTCCAAGATACTCAGTCACCTACACACGACGTGCCGGATAATTACATAGACCCATTTGAGGACTCCGGTCTTCCAGGGACCAATGATCTTCAGGCATATTCTCGGAAGAGAGCTAACAAAGTGGTCCAGAAACATCTGCAAAGTATGCGAGGTGTGCCAGGAACGGCACGAAAGAAGCAAATGGAAGATTATTTTTCTCCTCGCGTTGGCTCCTCTGCATTTTCGTCTTCTTCAGACATTCGAGACGTCGAGGAAGGCATGTCAGAAAGCGAGACCCATGATTCGTCTCAAGGTCGCATTCTATCGTCACTTCTCCAGTTATATGGCGAAAGAGGTAATGCCGGATTTGAAAGCACGTCAACCCTGCCATCCATTACAAGTACAAGAGTCGGCTCGCCAGATGAGCACGAAAAGCTTCAACCTAAGAAGGGTATGTATCATATTTGCGCTTCATTATCTTGCCATTGATAATTTTATTCAGAAAAGGACAAGACCAAACGTCAGCGTGTCAAGGAGAAGTTGACACCACGCTCCTTCTCGTCAAGGCCATCACAGTCTCGTAATGCCGGAGGCGTTGTAGGTTCCTTGATCGCTAGTACCGGAAATCTTGCTGGTATCGCTGCTCCGGTGCATAGTCAGTTGCAGCCAAATGTCAAACGCCCAGGATACCGACTCTCTAGGTGAGCAGCTCCTGATTGTTTCCATTGACCTTCCGTTAAAGTCAAGTGTCAGATATTCTTACAAGGAGGAGCCGGTCCGTCCTCCACCTCCGGCGCGACTTCCAAGTTTTTACAGCGCCAACTCCGATCAAACCGAGAGTGGAAGATCCACTCCCACATCGTTATACCAGGGCATAAAAAACCTACCGAGCACTATGCTAGACAATCTTTCGTTTAAAGGCGCAAGGCGGAGTGGTGTTTCGACGCCTCACGAATTTCTGCCTTTCTCTGACAAAGGGAGCGGGTATCATAGACGGCAAGTCAGGTCCGAGAAGAATAAACACAAGAGACGCAAAGCAGAGGTCTTCGTAAGCAAGAATCATATCGATTCCAGATCCGTTAATTGTAGATCTTTAGATTACTCGGCATGTTGCCCGGGTGATTCAACGGGAGGAATTCATTCTTAAACTCACGCGGGCGATGATGATGTTCGGGGGTCCATCTCACCGCCTTCAATCCCAGATTCAATGCGCAGCTCGGGTCCTAGAAATTGATTTATGTGTTGTGTACTTCCCAGACAACTTCATCATCAGCTTCGATGATGACTCCACTGGGACGAGTCATGTCAAAATTATCAGACAAACCAGCGCTCTTGATCTTGGGAAACTCTCGGACGCATACCAATTATACTGGAAAGTGAGTTGCATCTGTTTCAAATAAAATACAATACTGAAATAGACCAGGTCACATGATGAGATGTACGTTGCTGATGCATCCGCTCAGCTGGATGGTTTGATGCGCAGAAAGCCGTTTTACAACTGGTGGCAGCAGATCCTGATAGGGGGCATGTGTTCGTCTGCCATCTGCACGGTTAGTTTTGGTGGAAGCTTTGTTGATGCTCTCATGGCATACCCCCTTGGAGCCTTGCTTGTCGGACTTCAACAACTCAGCTCGTACCACGTTCTATATGCAAATATTTTTGAGTTTGTGGCGAATACTGCTCGTTAGCCTACACGCTAACGCCACTCAAGGTTTACGATCACCGCACTTTTTAGTTTTCTGGCTGCCGCTCTGGCTGCAACACGTCGTTTTTGCTATTCTGCAATTGCGTCAAGTTCTGTGGTTTTGATCCTACCTGTGAGCATGTCAGTTGCGATATTGAACTGAGATGATTCAAGCGCGCATACGCATGGTATCCAGGGATTGCTTGTTTTGACAGGGTCACTGGAGATCATGTCACGGAGAATTATCTCTGGATCTACCCGCATTTTGTTTGCAATCATGTATGCGTTGTTCTTGGGATTTGGCTTTGCAATCGGCGCTTCATGCTTTGAAAAATTCACGCACACCGAAGTTTTTGGTGCGGAGGATTATTCGTGTACCTTGACCCACCATTCAGCTGGACCCTGGTATCAAAGAACGCCGAGCCAATTTTGGGGTTAGCTGTTAACCTAATCCATACGATTTACAGTGCTAACTTTGCTTCTGAATAGCATTCCTTACAGTACCACTCTATTCTTTGTTCCTGAGCATGAGGAATCAAGCTCCTTGTAACCGAAAAGAACTGGTTAGTCTGTTTCAGATTACCGCCCTTCTCACACCTAACCTGCGGATTCCAGCCCCTTCTTGTTATCATAGCATGCATAGGTTGGGTAACAAATTACTTCACGGGCACGAAGTTTGTTGGTCAGAGCGACATCACTGCTGCGGTCGGGTGAGTACCCCTATCGGTAGTGTTGACGCTTGTGGTCATCTCTGATACATTGAATGCTGTAGAGCATTTGCTGTTGGAATTGTTGCCAACATTTACGCTCGAATATTCTCTGGTAGTAACGCGTTTGTCGTGATGGTGTGTACTTAATCCTTTGAGAGGTCGCTCGTTCAAATTTCAATCAATCGGGCTGATAAATGTCTCCGTATTATTGTTTTAAAAGATCACTGGGATTCTATTTCAGTTGCCTTCTGGGCTTGGAAACGATGGTCTCCTCAGTTACGCTTCTCAGCAAGCTTCTGGATCAACAACATCCTATATTGCAGGATTTCAGACAGCGATGAAGCTTGTTTCAGTGGCGATTGGCCTAACAGTTGGGCTCGGTCTCGCTTCTGTGCTTGCTCATCCCAGACAAAGTAAACGACGAGAAGATGGTATCTTCAGCATGTAGCACCGTCAATTGTCCTTTGGGTTTAAAAGCTTCATGTGAGAATCTTGTAAATCTATCATTGGACCCACCAATTTCGTATTGTTAGCGTCTATTATTAGATAGAAATATCTTTGCAATTCAGATAGTATGTATCAAATGTAGACTGGCATGATTGGATTTAAACCGCTCCATTCTGGTCCCGAAACAAAATCCCTCTCGTCAATCAAGAAGTCCTTTTTGAAAAACCAATATCAGGAGAACGGATGAACTCCAAGTAAGAGCTCAACTTACCAGAGGGGCCTCGACCAGCGCTCCTTTAACTTGACTCAATCTTTCCTTCAGACGTTGGAGCGTAACGCCAGGTGCAACATGGCCCGTCTTTACATTAGGAACATAATTCTGATAAGGGATACCGTGAAAGTCAAATAGGATCCAGGGAACCAAAGAAAATTAACGTACATCATAGGACTTCCAGTTCCTAACAATGTTCGTTGGGACAGTCCTAAAAATTTCGCCGAATATTTCTCGATTCTTGTGAGCAGTCTCCTTCCAGAGCCGATCGGTCTCGACTGCCATAGGATCAGCGACAAGGCGATCCTCGTATTCAGATGTCTCGTCTGGGTTAGGCCAAGGCGCTGGTTTCATGAAATCGTCAAGATGCGGGTTACCATTGGGCATTTGAGGCCTAATGAGGCCAAGATGCTCTGGTAGAAGCAAATGCATACGTGAGCAGCTCATTGGTTATTAAAACCCCATCTACAAACCCCGATAGAGCTTTCGGCGCAACGTGGAGGCGAAGCGAGCGACAGAGTAATATTCGCCGTTCATTGTTGATTCAATCATGTCGGTATCCTCAACGACGACAGCAATTTCAGAATCTCCATCGCCTTTCTGGCTACGATCATTAATGTTGGCGGAACCAATCTAGAGGTAAGATTAGTCTGTCATTATATTTAATTATGAACATTTTCGTCACTGACAATGACCCGACGATCATCGATAATCATCAGTTTGGAATGTATGTATAATAATTCTGTGACGTATCTAGAGATGGGAATCAGCAATACAAGATGTGAAACTTGAAGAAGACATCAGATACGCACGAGTCCAATTCCTCCTGGTCAGTACCCAACCACAGCTCGTCCCAGAGACTAGAATTATCATGCAACATGTGCTGAGATACATTGTCTGAAACGTTCTCGTCACCTCGGATACTTTTTGCACCCTCCTCAAATCTGTGGATCGTCTCATCGGCTTCCTCCTCGCTCGCGGGGATTGGAAATTCTTGAACAAGGTTATCTGTCTTGTCAGTGGGCACCAAACCTTCAGTAGTCTCCTCAAGAGTTCTAATTTTAACAGTCCTCTGGGTAGTTAAGGTATCACCATTAACCCATTTACGGCTAAGAGCGATCTGTGCCTGGGAGAATTTGACACCAGAACGACGCTCGGCTTGTTCAATGTAAGATCCTGGATATTAGTCATTAGGATTGTGGTGAAAATGAAGCAGAAGAAACCGACTGAGGGGTGCATTGATCCGATCATAGGAGCGGAGGTGGTAGAATCGAATAAAATCCATCCTGAGTCGCCTTGTCATATCGTATTCTATTTTGAAGGACGAAACTCACGGTTCGTATCCAGCCTCTCGAATTTTTTCATAGATACTACTCCCTCCTCGGTTTATGGTCCGATATTGGGCTGCCATGATGATTTTCAATGAACTCTCATTCTTGACATCTCCTGCAAATCCTGGAACTTCGGGAATCACAACGACAACCATGAATTTCTTGCCTGCATTGGCTGCCTGAATAATGCGATCAACCAGAGCTCTTCCAATCATGTTGACAACGACACCGCCTGTTTTCGTAGCAGAGATACTAAACATTGGTCAGTAAAGAGTCATCCGCGTACTGGGCATAATGGCGTACAAGAACTGATTCTCTATTGATAAATTGAAGTTGAGGTGAGAACATTCTAGGGTAAATCGAGTATGTACCAATGTAGATGAAGTGTTCAGCATCTTCGATCAACTTGCAATCTGAACCAACTCAGCACTAATTATAATAGCTTACTGAGATAGGGACCTACAGGCGTTCTGAATGCTAGCTTCGGTGAGAACACCATGTGACCAGTCACTAACACTGCGTACGACTTGAACATTGCAGGTGCCGTTCTTTGTAATAGCATAACCCGGTTCATTCGCATGATGACCATGCCATCGTTGCTTGTACTTATGACCGATGGCACCCCACCTTCTTAGATGAGGGTGTTCTAGTGCTAAGGAGTGAGTGGATGATCGAAAAAGAAAATTCAACTCCATACGGGAGATAGCCTCGTCGGGTGCATCTTCAGGCGTAAGAGGAAGAGCCAACCAAGGCCACTTCCTACAAGAAGAGTATATGAATAAGATCAAGGATAAGAGAGCACAGGCAAGTGACTTACTCTTCATTGCGATACTGAAGCGCGGATATACCCGATCGCTGAGTATCTAAGCAACAAAATACATCTAAATCGAGCTGACCTTTCGCTTCTTGATTTCGTTCCACCGTTCCACGAAATGTTGACAAACATCCAGGACAGCTGGTCCTGTGAAGGTCATATGAACCTACATGATATTCATGAGTAACACTGAAGTCGAGACAGAGTTAAGCAAACCTACATCATGCCAAGGCATGCGAGCACTTTGTAAAATAGACAACTGGTTGCTAGCGTAGTCATAGACATCTTGGAAGTCCATTATGCGGGCGTTATTGTAATCTTGACCTGGGAAGACTGTTTTGGAGAAGTTAGTGGGGTGGACATCGGCAAGGGGGTGGGTGTGGGTATCCCATCGACCGAAGCAGAGATCAAGACCTCCAATCGCTGCATAATGGTTGTCAACCACAACAACCTATTGCCAGATTCAATTTGAATGATGAGAAACACTATACAAGAACCCTGCTTGGCTTGCCTTTTCGTGGTGTGACCAAAATTGAACGCTGTCTATAAGATAAATTATTTAGCAGACTTGGTCATCCAGGAATGAATTTCACGACCCTTCGCTCCAATATGGTCAGGATGTCGCATACAGCTAATGTTAGGGTGCAAGTTCTCTAACGTGCTCTGAGATGGATGAGTAATCGAGTCTTGCAGAAAGTTGCCCCAATCACCTTGGTGTGTTTGGAGCTCATCCTCATGGTTTGGGTCACCTAGGTCCCAATAATTAAGGAATAGTAGTGACGAATAAAAGAAATGGCACTCGCCTCTTTGTAGACAATAACATGAATCATGACCCCTTCCTCAGCCTTGTGTTTAAGAATTCTATCAAGTCTATAGTCGGGAAATTTTGCCGCGGGACGACGGAGGTATAATTCGGGTGTAAGCCACCAATCCTAGATTAGTGTTCAGCTTTTCTCGGATAGGTGCGCACTCAGACTAAGTCATACAAGAATGAAAATGGCCTCTTTTGCACTCAAAAGCATTTCCGAGACTGCCCACATATAATCGTGACCGTCGATATGCCTACACCAGATGAATAATATAGCACTCGACCAATCGCGGACGCACCATTTAGCGATGTTCTCAGTCCTCTCTCCCGCAAAACTATGAAATCGATGACTTGCTTTTATTTCCTCTCGAATCCTGTCCTGCTCTTGCTCTTCGGGTTCGTCGTGACGCCCTAAAGACGACGATAAACTGAGTGAGACGAGCTGCGTTACATGGCTACACACGATTTGGGTTCAGGAGGCCTAGTTTATCGTAAGATAGTTAATTCCTTTGATTGAGCGCTCAGTGACGAACCAATAATTTCAGCTCGGGCATGTTTGGCACCCTTTTGGGTCAACTGGGCAATGTCTTTGAAGACGCTCATTCCTTCGTCGACGCGAGTTCGGGTTTTCTGGACTACAATAAATTCTCAAATAGTTTCACAATTACCCTCTTGAGGTAGGATGTTGAGGAAAGGATGTGATAGGAGGGATAGTAAATAGACTCAGGTTTTATGAGCCTATCATCAGTTAATACTAGGAAGACATTTTCCATTTATAGGACCTTACATTATACCTTACATTATGAAACCCCATCTTTGGGAACATCCCTCACATTAGCTGTCTTCGACTTCCGTGGCACAAGTATGGCCACAACAGGCTCTACAACATGGCATCTCCGAATACTACGGCCATGCCGCCATCGATGTGTGACACATCTGAATGGTTAGAATCGTTTGGACTGACGTAATACACCGGTGATTGGCACTGCCTCTCTTCAAGCTCAAGTATAATTTTAACATATCAACTCTGGAAAAATGTAAAAGCTTATTTGAGAAGCTGAATTGGCACAGGTGTTTGCGCGTGGATCTCATTTCCCTATGTTAATCAGCCTGATCTGATGACTTCTTGGAGCCAAAAAGCAAACTAAATAGCACATAAGACACATTGATTTCTCAAGCTTAACTTCTCAAATAAATTTGTAACTCATTTGGAGCTCAATATGCTTTTCCAGAGCTAATATATCAATTTTCTGGTCATAATTGCACTCAGATAATTCCCAAAATATTGATTTCAGTCAGGGATCAGCAGAAGTTGATCAGAGTGTCGAAATGGACTGGTACGTGTGCATTAGGAGATAACCCGGTCACAATTTGTGCTTATGTGGAGGCTATAGTATGTAATACTAGTAGATCATTCTCTTCTACTGTGATGTAATGCTCTCACTGTTATGCTGAAAACTCAACAAATCATAACATTTTGGGCATTATTGAGGGTCTAAAGTATGTCAGCTGATTAGTGGAAATATAGTCACGTGACTAGTGATTGCTTAGTCAAAATAATGTATTAGTCATCTGGTGAGTCACACAAATCATCCACCTAGTAATTGAAACTTATCTCCGACCAGCATGCCTGGCAGCCCATCTGCAAAGAGCGTTGAAATGCAACAAAATCAAGATTTTTCTGTGGAAGTTCAAGAACAGATAGACGAACTGGATGTGAATTGTAGCATCTGTTTACAGCCGATGGAGGATCGAACAATTATTCCGAAGTGCTCGCACGAATTTTGTTTCAACTGTCTGATAATCTGGACAGGTATTTGTTCGCTGGATCTCAAACTATCTGCTGGCTTACAGGATAAAAAATAGCGCAATCGCGTCGTTGTCCTCTATGTACACGGACATTTGGAGACTATGTTATCCACGACATACGGACGCGATTTGACTATCATAAACATCATCTCATCCAATTGAGAATCTCATCTCCACAACCGTTATTGCCTTCGCAGACAGCAGCAGCAATAGAAGTGCGAAATACAGCTCGCCGGAGAAGACGAGACCGTGAGAGGCAGTGGCGGGAGAACAATGAACATAACGAACTCGAGCTTTCTATCGCTACTCGGAGATGGATTTATAAACACGAGCTATATGCAAAAGTATGCATTTGAAGATACATTGCCCCAGGTTTTTTCAAGTCTGATCAGCGCTAATTAGCACGTTGCATCTAACTCGTTCACCAAATACCGCCCGTATCCCACGCCCGCGCGCTTCGCAGCATCCTTGGACTTGATTTCTCGAACAACCTCATTCTTAAGGAGAGAACTTCAGGTCTGGCCCGGTCTCGATGTAGAGGTATGTCAGTAACTGAGCTACGGTGTCGTGAGATCTGCTCACCAGAATAGTTCTTGACAAATCTCGTCATTTCCCTGATGAAATCTATGGATATACGGTCAGAATCGGCGGTGAAGCTGTTAGCTGAGTTTTTGGACATGGATACTCATCATGAATCGGACAACATACATCTTCGCGCCGAACACTTTGCTCATGGTAGTGCACAACTCTAATTGATGTTGATGAACAACTGTCATTGTCCTTGCAGAGGTGTATTCATATGTTCGATCACCATATCGTAACCTTTTTGTGTATGACAGTGTTGTCCAGGTGTGCCATTTCGTCTTGTTATGAATATTCACTAATACGAACAAATTAGTATGAACATCCGCTCAACATATCTCCACCACCTGAGCAAACGCGTGAGGGGTCAAGGCGGATGCCTAGAAGGTTGTGTCACCTCGAGGGGCGGACTTTAGGCTCACTTGCATCTGGGCGGCCTGAAATTTCTGAAACAACAGAGTTTAGGCGACACCAACAATCAGGTGGAATCAACACCGAGACCCCTGACACACGATCGATTGTCACACCGTCATTGTAAGTTAAATCTGCATCCATCGAACATCTCACTTGACTGCCAACGGCAAGAGCCGGCTGCATCATTTTCGGGGTCATGATGCAACGAGAATTTTGGTAGAGAGTACTGGAGAACCATCCATCTCTCAGAAGGGAAAAGAGAAGGAGGTTTGTATATTTGTCAATTCATAGTGTAAGTCTCTCTAATCTAACCTACATAGAGGATAACCTCTTCTTGACACCTAAAACGGAGGATTCGCCTTTTCAATGCCGTGACAACTATACCACACGAATTCCGAACATTCTATATCTGCAGGAGTCATTCCCAAGGATCTTCATTTTGTCCCATCTGATGACA